>Ga0065720_1002703_pt1 | contig 159691 bp, 155 predicted proteins | sample Thericmetagenome_FD_59107 | JGI IMG/M metagenome (GOLD analysis project Ga0065720, IMG submission 59107) | Thermophilic microbial communities from the Joint Bioenergy Institute, California, USA of rice/straw/compost enrichment - eDNA_2 v2... | ecosystem: Engineered > Solid waste > Grass >...
AATGCCGGGAGTTAGAAGAAGCGTTCATGACGCCGGGTTTAAGTGAGTAGATAGAAGAGCATGTCAAAGTAAAATCAGTAAAAGGCCCATTCCTATACTCCATTTAACGTATTTGTTGTGACCTGAAAAGCACAGGATGGGGTAAATGCTTTTTCCCCTCCACACCATTTGTGTATTCTTTTTCCCGCACTTAAAAGGCTGGTGGTAAGCACGCTAACAACAAAGGTTGACCATGGCACAGTTTTATGATACTGGTGCTACATGCGATGCTTCAACATAATATATATAGCGATTGGATTGAGTATAATGCCCGGCATCAGTTTCAGTCAAGTGAGTTCAACCGACACAACCCGCCCATTGTATAAGACAGTGGCCGCCGGAGAACAATATGAACGCAAGAATTTGCACACCTGGCTTTGGGGACAAAACCGCAGAGCCGAATGGTCCACTCCCATACGCGTGCCGGTGCTTTACCTCGACACAGCTTTTGGTGGTCTGATACCTTATAAAGCGGGCGGAGGTAACGAAACACGATCACTGCGGTTAAAAAATGTGGAGGGAAAAGAATACACGCTTCGATCGGTCAACAAAGCCCGAACGAAAGTGCTGCCCGAAGAATTAAAAGGAACCTTTGCTGCCGATATAATACAAGACCAGGTATCGATGGCGCATCCTTATGCGGCGATGGCACTCTCTTATATGATGGAGCAAGCAGGCATTTATCATTCACAATCTTATGTGGTATGGCTGCCCGAGCAGGCCGCACTCGACTCGTTTAATGAAAAATACAAAAATGATCTCTACCTGCTTGAGCAGCGTCCCGATGGCGACTGGAGCGATGCCGATCATCTCGGCAACTTCGAAAAATTTGAGAGCTCCGCAGATCTTTTTGAAAAAATGAAAGAAAGCAATCGCCACACCGTTGATCAATACCAGTACCTGAAATCACGTTTGTTCGATATGCTCATCTCCGACTGGGACCGGCACGAAGACAACTGGCGCTGGGGTGTGGTGAAATCGGAAAAAGACGGTGAAAAAATGAGGCACTACGTGCCCGTGCCCCGCGACCGCGACCAGGCTTTTTATACACACAACGGAGTGCTAATTGATCCGATTATGTCTGCCGCAAAGCTGAAATACATGCAGAATTTCGGTCATAACGTAAAAAATATTGAACAACTGAATTGGGAAATGCGATACATGGATCGCTATTTCACCAACTCCTTATCCTGGCAAGACTGGGAACGAGCCGTGCATGAATTGCAGCGGGCATTAACCGACACTGTAATTGCTACTTCCGTCCGGGGTCTGCCGCCCGAAATTTTTGCATTGTCCGGACAAGAGTTGATTGATAAACTGAAATCACGCCGCGAGCAATTGCCACGTTTTGCACGCGAATACTATCGCTTCATTTCTCCCGAAGTATTCATTCCCGGCTCAGCAGAAAATGAATATTTCGAAGTAAAAGAAATGGATGGCAAGACGCAGGTAAGCGTATACCGAATCAGTGAAGAGGGAGAAACAGAAAAAGAGCCCTACTATCAACGTATATTCGATCCTTCTGAAACAAAAAAGATCAGGCTATTTGGCAATGATGGTCATGATGAATTCAATATTCCCCAAGGCAACAACGCCATCAAAATATTGGTTAGCGATACCACTCCGCCTTATTCTTACCAATGGTATGAGTACAGCTACAAAGGCTTTAGCCCCGACATTTTGTATAACAACCCCGATCGTTTGTACGTGGGTATTCAATATAAGAACACACGTCAGCAATGGCTGAAATCACCTTTTGCGAGCCAATACACAGCCGGCCTTCGTTATTCCATTTCACAGAATGCGATAAGCGTTTATGCCGGCGCATTGTATCCGTCGCTGGTTGGTAAATGGGATTTGTCGCTGTACGGAGAATACGATGCCGTACGCTGGACAAATTTTTACGGCACGGGCAATGAAACGCAGATGGCTACCAAAGAGCTGCCATACCACCGTCTCCGCAGCCGCGAATGGTTTGCGAGCGTGGCACTAACCCGTTCATTTGACAAGCATCGTATAAGCCTCACCGGCTTTTATCAAAACGTGAAAAACATTAATGACAGCGCGAGATATGTCTCCAAACAATTCCACTTTTTATATCCCGAAGTGTACGAAGAAAATCCGTATGCAGGCGCCGAACTTGCTTACACGTTCTCTACGCTCACAGACTCGATTGTGCCCGTGAAAGGAATCGCCTTTTTGACCACCGGAACCTTTTCAAATAATTTCCACCAGGACGAATTTTTCCAGAAATACGAGGCACATTTGCTGGCCTTTCTGCCCATCACCAAACATATTTCGTTCGCGTTTCGCGCCGGAGGCGCCACAGTGGTAAATGATAATGTATTGAACAGTGGTCAGCAATACCAGCATGCTATTATTGGCGGCGGACGTTCATTGCGCGGCTACCGCCGAGAGCGCTTCTGGGGGCAAACCGCCTATTACAATCAAAACGAATTACGCTTTATCACCGATTTCCGCAGCCGCATCATGAATGGTAAGATCGGCATCTTCGGCTTTTTCGACAATGGCCGCGTCTGGATGCCCGGGGAAAAGAGCAACAAGATTCATATTGGTTATGGTCCGGGATTGCTGATCGCCCCCTTTAACAAAATTTCAGCGACCATCACATACAGTTTCTCCGAAGTGATGCGACTCTTCCAAATCCGGATCGACTCCAGGCTTTTCGACCGATAATCGGTCACCCCCGGCGGGCCACCAATGACTCGGCTTCGCTCAAAAAAATAATTAGTAGACAGACTTGTCTGTTTTCTAAAAAACGCTCTTATATTTGCGCCATGAAAGGATCGGTGAGGGACCAAATCGTGGATGCAGCGTCGCGATTGTTTTATGAACAGGGGTATAATGCAACGGGCATTAACCAGATTATTGCCGAGGCGGGCGTAGCCAAGGCCAGCCTTTACCAGCATTTTCCTTCAAAAGAAGACCTGTTGGCAGAATACCTTTCCAACGAATCGGAGCGCGCAATGACCAAACTACACCAGGAGGTATCAAATCACGATACCGTGCAGAAAAAAATCGCCGCTGTATTTGATACCCTGGGACGAAGCATCAGGCAACCTGGTTTCCGCGGATGCCATTTCCTTAATATCGTCTCTGAAATTCCCATCGATAACACCCGCATACGAAACATTATTCAAAAACAAAAAAATGAGGTCAGGCAGCTGTTCAAAACCATACTAAAAGAGGTGAAGAAAACAGAACTGGCCGATGAATTTTACCTGCTTTTCGAGGCAGCCCTGATAGCTGCCAAGGTGCACCGTGCCGAGTGGACTATCAAGACTGCGAAAAGTATGGCAGCCAAGCTGCTCTGATTTTTTTTGGGGCAAAATAGACAGACTGGTCTGTTCAATTTTTAAATCACAAAACTAGTAACATGAAAAAGAAAAATTGTCTCGTGCTTTTGATGCTTCTTGCTTTCATACCGCTTCTGTCTGTTGCACAATCAAAACAACCTGTTTATTTCAAGAAGCTGAAAGTGGATGGGCTCGATATCTTTTACCGCGAAGCAGGCAATCCCTCGCATCCCACGATACTATTGCTGCACGGCTTTCCTTCCTCATCGCATATGTACCGGGATCTGATTGATGATCTGTCGCATGCCTATCATCTCATCGCGCCCGACTATCCCGGCTTTGGTGAAAGCAGCCACCCCTCCCCGAGTACATATCAATACACATTCGATCAGTTATCGAAAACAATCGAACATTTTATAGATCTGCTACAAATTAAAAAGCTTACCCTGTATATGCAGGACTATGGCGGGCCGGTAGGATTCAGGATCGCATCACGACGCCCCGAACTAATACAAGCCCTGATTGTTCAAAACGCCAACGCCTATAGGGAAGGACTGGGTGACGTGCATATGCTTTTCGATTATATGGAAAATCCGAACCCTGAGACGGAAAAAGTGGCGCGACAACTGCTCACCATCGAAGCCACCAAATGGCAGTACATGAATGGCGCGAAAGATACCTCCCGGATCAGCCCGGACAGCTACAACTTAGATCAATATTATTTGAACCGCCCGGGCAACGATGCCATACAATTGGCGTTGTTTCGCGATTATGGTTCCAACGTCAGGTTGTATGATTCGTGGCATGTTTATTTCCGAAAGTATCAACCACCAACCCTCGTGATCGCTGGAAAACATGATAAAATATTCATCGCAGCCGGCGCCGAAGCGTTTAAAAAGGATAATCCTAATGCGCAAATCAGCCTGCTGGATGGTGGACATTTTGTTCTGGAGGAAAAACACCAGGAAGCAGCGGCACTGATTCATCGGTTTTTGTCGCAGCACATCAAATAGCTGCCAGGTTCATCAACATCAGCTTAACCAGGAAGTATTGTTGCCGTATTCAACCCACTTGATTGTCGTGAACACACCGCCTGCCCGCAAGTTTTATAGTCTAAATTCGTCTTGTCATATGAAATTGGTAACCCAAAAAAATATTTAGCTATGAGACAGGAACACGTTATCGAAATTGATGCAGCGCGCGACAAAGTGTGGAAACTGATGCTGACACCCGACACCTATCGCGAATGGACGCATGCAGCCTGGCCGGGCTCGGTCGTATTTGGCACCTGGAAACAGGGCGAAGAACTTCGCTTCACAGGTGAAGATGGCAAAGGCGGCGGCACCATGGCCGTGGCAACACAACTACGCGAACCCGAATACCTGAAACTGGAACATAAAGCCGTGATCTCCGAAGACGGCAGCCTGGACCGAGACAGCGAAGTCGCTAAAATATGGATAGGCTCGTGGGAAGAGTATGTTTTCACTGAGAAGAACGGGAAGACTGAACTGAAGGTAGTCATCGACACACCGCCAGCCTGGGATGAGGAGTTTCGTAAAGGCTGGCCTTTAGCGCTGAAGAAGTTGAAAGAAATTTGTGAAAGGGATTCAGTAACGGCGTAGAGGGCGGAATTTTGTACGTTTGAGGCATGAACAAAAACATTCAACGCCTCTGCGATATCGCCAACAAATCCGAACGTTGCATCATTGGGTTGATGTCAGGAACTTCTGTGGATGGATTGGATGTGGCCCTGTGCCGCTTTACCGGCACAGGTATGGAAACTGGCATTGAATTGCTCGAATTTGAATCCGTACCCTATAATGATGATTACCGCCAGGAAATAGCCAGCATTTTTTCAAAAAAGAATGTGGATCTTGAAAAAGTCTGCCTGCTCAATAGCTGGGTGGCCCAGGTTCATGCAGGCATGATTTTGCAATGCCTGGCCAATTGGAAACGTAGCGCAGACAGCATCGATTGCATTGCCAGTCACGGACAAACTATTTTTCACGCGCCCAAACGCCTGCACAAACACGCAAAATTTGGTAATGCCACGTTGCAGATTGGCGATGGTGACCAGCTGGCCGTGAAAACGGGCATTATAACTATAAGCGATTTCCGTCAAAAACATATCGCCGCCGGTGGCGAGGGCGCGCCCCTTGCCGCTTACGGCGATTTTTTAATGTTTTCCAAAAAAGGTGAAGACCGCATCATGCTAAATATCGGCGGCATCGCCAACTTCACATTCCTGCCCGGAAGCCTCAATGCCGATGATGTATTCAGCACCGATACTGGTCCGGGCAATACGCTGATGGACGGGTATATAAAGAAAAATTTCCCGGGAAAATATTTTGATAAAAATGGCGAACTCGCAGCTGCGGGCAATGTGAATAAAGCTTTGCTGAAAGCGCTGATGGATCATCCTTTCTTCAGCGAAAGTTTTCCCAAGACTACCGGACCAGAATTATTCAATCTTGCTTACCTGCAGCAGGCTATGGAAAAATCAGGTGTTGGTCATCTCAGGCATGAAGACGTCCTTGCAACACTCAACCGTTTTACCGCAGAAACCATTTCGGGGGCAATAAAAAAGGCGACCGGTGGTGAAACGAGTTTTCTCATCTATGCCAGCGGCGGCGGCATGCATAACCCGGTGCTGATGAAAAATTTGTCGGAACTATTACCGGGCTGTCAGTTCAAAACCACTTCCGACCTGCACATCAACCCCGATGCAAAAGAAGCAGTATTGTTTGCTGTGCTCGCCAATGAAGCCATTTGCGGCAGCGGCGTACATTTCGGGCAAGGCCGCAATGGCATACCAAATGTATCGATGGGCAAAATCAGTTTCCCGCAGTAGCATCCAGGTAATCGAGCATCACCACGCCGGAGCGGAAGGTGTGCGATTTTACAAGTTTCATGCGCAGCCGGTGTTGCAGGCTGTTAAACAATGGCTTGCCTTCGCCAAGAATGACGGGATGCACCCACAAGGTGAACTCATCGATCAAACCTCCCAATTCAACCATTGAATTGATCAACTTGCCACTGCCATATATGATAATATCTTTTCCCGGTTGGCTTTTGAGCTTTTTAATCTCCTTCCGTAAATCTCCGCGGATGAATTTTGAATTTACCCAGGCAGGCTCTGCCAATGTTTTGGTGAACACCACCTTGGTATGGTTGTTCATCATATCTGCAAAGGCTATGTCTTCGCGCGGGAAATTCAGGTCGAGCGATTTGCGAGGCCAGTAGCGCGCCATGGCGCAGTAGGTAACACGACCCAGCAAAATGGTGTCGGCGCTGCTCAGTTGTTCGTAGAAAGACTGAGCCAGGTCGGGGCCCCAACTTTCGAAATGCCAGTCGAGTTCGCAGTTGGGGCCTGACATAAAACTATCCAAAGAAACATTGATCGATGCAATTAGTTTACGCATAAATTTCATTTTTCACCACTGAAATTGCATGGGTCGTTTTTTGGGTTGCATCTGCTCTTACGCCACACTTCCGATAACTGCAGCGTGATGACGTTTCTCGGTTACGGTTAAAGAAGCAAGCGCTGCTTTTCTTTTCTGGTAAAATACATACGATAATACCGCCAGGCCCAGCGGCATCCACATAAATCCATATTGAGCCACGGTACCGCCCGATGCAATGATGGAATAGGTGGTGCCAATAAGGTCAAAGAACAAGCCGGCATAGGCCCATTCCTTGATGCGGTGAAAACCGGGTACCAGTAAGGCTATACATCCCAGCACTTTGCACACGCCGATGAAGGGAACGAAATAAAGCGGGTAACCCAATCCCTTATGCATACCTTCGATGGCCATGGGATCCATCATAATGTCAGGAATGGCGCTCATCAGCATCATGGCGGTAAACAGGCCGGTAAAGATCCAGTAGAGAATATTCAGCTTTTTCATGGCTTTAATTAAATTTTAGTTTTAGTTGTCTTTGAGAAAATTTTCACCGGTGATTTGTCCTTACAAAAGTATCCTCACTCGCCTTTTTTTATCGTGTGTGTATGCGACTTATCGGGGGGTGTAATACGACAAAAATTCTGTGGGGTAAACGATGCAGTTCGTATGGAGAAAATTTCCATTAGTACGAAACTGACTGCAAAAACTGATTTTGCCTTAGTGACAAACTGCAGTAACATTGATTCAATGCCTGATTTTACTAATTTTGGAATCCCTTTGGGAAAATTCCTGCTCTCTACCCCTTGAATGCCTGATTGATTGAACACGCGATAGCCCGGCGATTTAATAAACTAATAGCTCATGAAACACATTAGCATCCTGGTACCGAATGAGGCCGTACCGGCCGCAATTGTTGACCCGCGGTATATGTTTACCGCCGTCAACCAATTTTTAGTGCAATCCGAACGTGAACCCATGTTCGAAGTAGAACTGGTGGGCATGTCGAAACATGTGCCATTGAATGATGGCGTGTTTTCCGTGAACGCTGAAAAACTTTTGCACGAAGTAAAAAAGACCGACCTGGTAATCATCCCCGCCATATCGGGTGATATAAAGAAGGCGCTAGAACTGAATGAAGGTCTGGTACCCTGGATTGTTGACCAGTACAACCGCGGCGCAGAAGTTGCCTCTTTATGCATCGGCGCCTTTCTGCTGGCATCTACCGGTTTGCTGAGCGGCAAAAAATGTTCAACACACTGGATATATGCCGAGCAATTCAGGGAAATGTTTCCCGATGTCATCCTTACCGATGGCAGCATCGTAACCGAAGAAAATGGCATCTACAGCAGCGGTGGTGCTTCGTCGTACTGGAACCTGCTGCTGCACCTGGTAGAAAAATATACCGACCGCGAAATGGCCATCCGTGCTGCGAAATTTTTTGCCATTGAAATAGACCGTAAGAGCCAGTCGCCATTTATTATGTTCAACGGCCAGAAGAAACACGAAGACGAGCCCATACGCCAGGCACAGGAATTTATAGAGAAGAATGTAACGGAGAAGATATCGGTGGAAGAACTGGCGATGCGCTTCGCCATCGGCCGCCGTCATTTTGAACGCCGTTTCAAAAAGGCCACCAACAACACGCCCGTGGAATATATTCAGCGGGTAAAAATTGAAGCGGCCAAGAAAGACCTGGAATCGGGGCGCAAAACCGTAAACGAAGTGATGTACGATGTGGGCTATTCCGATATAAAAGCATTCCGCACCGTATTCAAAAAGATAACCGGTCTGTCGCCCGTGGAGTACAGGAACAAATACACTAAACAAATAGCATGAAAAAGGAATCCTTCAGTATAAATGGTGAACAGCTCCTTAACAAGGTTAAGGAGCTGATTCATGAAGGAAATATCCGCAAGATTACTATCTCTGATAAGAATGGTAAGGAGTGGATGAGTTTTCCCCTGACCGTTGGCGTGGTAGGCGCGGTGCTTTTACCAGTGCTGGCCGCCGTTGGCGCCGCCGCAGCGCTGATTACGGAATGTACAATTACGGTGGAGAGGGAAGAGCCAGGGGACTCCTAAGCCAGCACCAACGCCTCCTTATTATACTTGTTCCTATACTCCATTGGCGACAACCCCGTCACTTTCTTAAAGATGGTGCGGAATGCCTTGGTGTCATTATACCCCACGTCATACATTACCTCATTGATATTCTTGCGGCTGGTTTCAAGATGCTTTTTCGCCGCTTCTATCTTCACGCGTTGAATGTATTCGGCAATTGTATTCGAAGTAGCTTTTTTGAAGCGCCTTTCCAGGTTTCTTCTTCCCAGGGCAAACATGCTCGCCAACTGATCGACGGTAATTTTCTCCGACACATTTTGCTCAATAAATTCCTGGGCTTTCTTCACGGGCTCGTCTTCGTGATCTTTTTGTCCCTGGAAAATGATGAAGGGCGATTGCGAAGCACGGTCCATATCAATCTGGAAAAGCTTTGAGCAGAACACCGCCACATTCCGGCCTGCATATTTTTCAATCAGGTGCAGCATGAGGTTGAGATAGGAAAAAGCGCCGCCGCTGGAGTAAATTCCGTTTTCGTCGGTGATAATTTTTTCTACCACCAGCTCCACCTCGGGATACATAGCCCTGAATTCATTGGCAAACATCCAGTGTGTAGCACAACGGCGGCCATTCAACAGACCGGTGGATGCTAACAGGAACGCTCCCACGCAAAGACTCGCCACTTCTGCGCCGCGCTTATACTGGCTCACAATCCAGGGAATGAATGCTGAATTGGCTTCTATCAATTGCTTCATATCGCCGTCGAGTGCAGGAATAATGATGAGGTCGGTCTTATCCACTTCGCTGATCAGTTTGTCGGGGCGAACGGTATAATGACCATCACGCAGCTTAGTTTCATTGGCTATACCTACCAGTTGCGCATTCACCATAGGTTCTTTTCCTTCCATGGCAAAATACTGGTTCACGCATTGGAATAACTGCCGTGGTCCTTCTACGTTAGCCATCATGGCTCCATGGGGCACCAGAATTGAAATATGTTTCATGAGCAATTTGGTTTTTGTAGCTATATGCAACTTCGCATGGCTCAGTTACATATCAGCAGGTGTTTTTAATAGTAGGGCGGGATAGTGATCAATCGTGTTTGACAATTCAAAATTAGACTGATGGTCTGTCGCAAACAACACCGCAATAAGTCGTAATCACCCACCCTGTCTGCGGATTTTTGGCTATAAGTTTGTTATCAAAATTCACAGGTCATGCATGACTCCGGACCCGGGAAGATGAGGAGAAAACAGGTACTTTTTGTGCATAGCGGTGGTTCTCAGGGACTTCACCAGGGCAGCCACGACCTGGTAGTCTGGCTGAGAACGGCCCTGGGTCCGCCCTATGAAGTGATTTACCCCATGATGCCCCACCCCAATAATCCCAAATACCAGGAGTGGAAAGAACAATTAAAACTGGAATTCACCCGGCTTCACGATGGTATTATTATAATAGGTCACTCCCTCGGCGGCTCCGTCATTTTGAAATTTCTTTCCGAAGAGAAAATTACCCGAAAAATTGATGGCCTCTTTATTATGGGCGCACCTTACTGGGGCAAGCGCAACTGGAAGGTGAATGAATTTGTGCTGAAAGATAAATTTGCCGCCAGTCTGCCTGCCATCAACGACATCTTTTTGTACCATAGTCGCCGCGACCTGGTGGTGCCCTTCAGTCATTTTTCCTACTACGCCGAGCAGATGCCCTTTGCCAACCTGCGGCCCATCGCCGGCAGCGAGCATATTTTTTCGGCGGGACTGCCTGAACTGGTCAATGATATCAAAAGCCTGGCTGCGGGGCATAACTAAATGACCGGAAATGACAAGTTTTGCGATTTTCGACAACAAAGCGCTTCCCTGCCTTGTTAATTTTCCGCATGATGAGAGTATTACCCCAGGCGCTTTACGAAAACAACGCCATTGAAAAAATTTTACGCGACGGACAATCCTGTGTTTTATACAAAGAATGCAAACAGGATACTATTCACAAAGAAGGTTATGTTTCCACGCATGCCCTCACCATGGTATTGAAGGGAAGACTGCAGATTCAAAAACTCGGCTGTCTTACCGATACGGTGAACGAGGGACAAATGATCTTTCTTCCCAAGGGCATATATATGATCTCCGACAGCGTGACGACCGATAATGCACCCTTTACAGCCATGGTGTTCTTTTTCGACGAAGCGCTGATTGACCAGTTTATTGCTTCGCTGGGTAAGACAAACTATGAACCCGCGAAAATGCACTGCGTCACGCTGAACTATACCGAGCCCATCAGGCTTTTTACTGAAAATTTACTGCAATTGTACCGGCGCGGAAATTCGTTGCACAATGCCATTACACGCGCCAAGTTATTTGAACTGCTGCACCTGCTAAGCATTTCTCCCAAAGGCGAAGCTTTTGTAAGAGCCATACTCTCTTTGAAAAACCAGGAAAAAATGAGCATCCGCGAATTCATGCTTGCTAATTTCCATAAGCCGCTCACCGTTGAGGATTATGCTTACCTCACCGGCAGAAGCCTTTCCACTTTCAACCGCGATTTCAAAAGACTATTTCATATTTCACCCAAACAATGGCTGATGGAGCAGCGGCTGGAGAAAGCGCGCAGCCTGTTGGAGCATAATAATATCAGCGTAGCTGAAGCAGCTTACGAATCAGGATACGAAAACATCTCGCATTTTATAAAAGCTTTTCACAAAAGATTTAATATTTCTCCCAAACAATACCTTATCCAAAAGAGGAACGAAGTGCTCGTATAAAGTTTTTGACTGAAAAACGATAATTCCGCAAGTTTTGGGTTGAAACATCGATACCGTGTTTCGAATTTTGGTTTGAACACATTAAAAAACAAAATTTGAAACAATGAGTAAACTGAAGAGCAAGGTAGCCGTCATCACCGGCGGCAACAGCGGTATTGGTTATGCTACCGCGGAATTGTTCCTGAAAGAAGGAGCAACAGTAATTATTACCGGAAGAAGGAAAGAAGCCGTGGATGCGGCTGTAAAACAACTGGGTAAGGGTGCGCATGGCATTGTGAGCGATGCAGGTAAAATGAGTGATCTGCTTTCGCTCGACAGCAAGGTATCGGCCATCTCACCTACCATCGACATCGTATTTGCCAATGCAGGCGTTGGCTTGTTCGCGCCTTTCGACCAGACCAGCGAAGAAATTTTCGACGCTAACCTCGATATCAATTTCAAAGGAGCTTTCTTCACTGTGCAGAAATTACTGCCACTGATAAAGGAAGGCGGATCGATTATTCTGAACTCAACCATTTTGGTGCACAGCGGTCTTGAAAACACTTCGGCTTACTCTGCATCAAAGGGCGCTGTGTTATCATTGGGTAAAACGCTGGCCATTGAACTGGCGGCACGCAGGATTCGCGTCAACAGCATCAGCCCCGGCCCGATCTATACGCCTATCTATGAAAAAATGGGTTTGTCGGAAGAAGTGTTGAAAGAATTTACTGCCGACGTAGCTCAGAAAGTACCCCTGAAGCGATTTGGCCAGGCCGAAGATGTGGCGCGGGCTGCATTGTTCCTCGCCTCGGATGAAAGCCAGTTTATGACCGGCGCAGAGATCACCGTCGACGGCGGCAAGCAGATTACATTCTAAGCAAAGCTGAATTACTTATCCGGATAAGTCTTTCTTATTTTGTCGTACGATAGTTTCACAATTTTTTTCAGCACGTCCATATTAATATCCTCCAGCTTTTTAATATAGATACATCCCTTGCTGGTCTTTGCTTTGCCGAGACTTTTAAGCAGGCTTTCCCTGTTGGGAAAATCGCCTGACGTATATATAGTGAGATTGCCTTTGCGCGGCGAGAAAGCTGCGAGCGGGGCATCACCTTCGTAACCGCTGGCGTATTTGTAGTGGTATTTACCGAAACCAATAATACTCGGCCCCCACATTCTGGCGGGACTGCCGGTTATTTCTTTCATCATTTTGATGAGTGCGCGGCAATCCTTGCGCACTTCTTCGCTTTCCACGCCGGCCAGGAAGTCCCTGACGGGAATATCGGTGGGTTTTGTTTTTTGTTCGGCCATAACAGAAAGGTACACCAAAAAAAAATACACCGAACCTAAGCCCGGTGTACTTTACTTAAAAACACGATACCCTAAAAACAATGACCTTAGCTGATTTTGCTAACTACGGTTTCTGTAACCACGCTTTGTGTAGTGCCTATTCTATATAACTGTACCTGGTTAGTTTTCTTTGAACGGATTTCAACATCCAGTTCGGCGGTGCCCAATTCTTCGATGTTCAGCAAAAACCTTTTGGAAAACTGGCTGCCTTTCAGGCGGTCTGAATACAAAACACGACCGGTTTTATCGCGGAAGGAAACGATGTATTCGTCTTCTTCACCATTCACGAGGTTCAGAACAAATACGGGCTGGTTTTCCTTAGTGCCGATATATTTGAATTCCAAACCGGGAATGTTGTTGTTGCTTGATTTCTTACCGCCCTCATTGGCAAAAACGGCTACAGAAGAAACGGTCATGGCTAATACAAGTGCCAATGTGCTGAAGTTCATGATTACTCTTTTCATCTTTATACTATTTAAAATTTTCAAAGTCTATTGGATCCGCGCTTTCGCACAGATTCGTTATTGTTAAAAAATTGTTATCAGTGTTGGCGTTTAAAGCAATCGGGCAAGAATCGGGCAAGTCTTAGTGCAGCAATGTTCTTCTCGTAGAGGAAACCCTTGCGGGTTATGTTAGATTTGGTAGTGCAAACTTAATCCACAACCAATCTGCCAACAAAACAAATAAAGGCTGATTTGCGCATGGCAAACAGCCTAACAAAATCTTAAAACCCTTGACAGCAAAGGATTTCAGCGGATCATCGCAATGATCTCCAACTTCAAAATCGATGTTTTTGCTTACCGGTCGTTAGCTACCCCCGGTGATCACGCCACAGGCAATCCGGTTGCCGGCATTACCAGTTGGTTGTGTAGTGAAATCGTCAGTACCACCGTGCACAATAATGGCCCTGTTGAGAATATTCCTGGTAGAGTCGCCACCCACAGACCAGAGATTGGTTTCCAACTCCAGTGTGCCCCTGCCAGATGCATCGAGCTGCACATTACCGATATCACCTGAGTGAAATGCACTGCTGCCCCATTTACCGTGTTGCGTATTGGTAGGGTTCCAGTGACCGCCCGCATGATGCCCCGTATCGCCGCAGTCGGCATGTTCATGAATATGCACAGCTACGGTTTGGTTGGCTTTGGCGGGAATGGTGATGTCGAGCGTCATCTTTACATCGCCGTCATCCTGGGTTTCGAACTTTACCATTCCGTTTACTGTTGTATCAGGATATGTTGCTGACAGGTTAGCAATGGCGCTGGCACCGGCCGTTTTGGCTGAATCGGTATCTGTGCCGCTGGTGCCTACATTGGTGCCGTCGCTGCAGGAGATCACCAGTGAACAAAATGCGGTGACAATGCCGCAACCAAGCATTCCGGCAATCGTGTTTCTTTTCATATCTGTTTTTTTATTTCCAATGCAAAACAGATACCATGCAGTCAACGCACTAAATTTTCAATAATCTTTTAATGGAACTACAAAACGCTATCAACCTTATAGTTAAAGGAATCAACGAACGAAAAACCTCGCAGGTCTGGGCCGACCTCGGCGCAGGAAGCGGATTGTTTAGCCGCGCGCTTTCTGCATTGTTAGCCCCTGGCAGCACAATTTATGCGGTGGACAAAAACTATAAGCCAGATCAAGAGATTGCATCAGAAAATGCCGCCACCACCATCAATTGGTCAAAAATGATTTCACATCTCCTCTTGCCGAACTCCACGCTGCGATGGCATCATCATGGCCAACTCATTACACTATGTAAAAGATAAATTAACCTTCCTGCAACAGCTCAGAAGCATCCTTACACCCGCAGGTCGCATCATTGTGGTGGAATATGATACCGACCGCGCCAATCAATGGGTGCCGTGGCCAATCAGTTGCAAAAACCTGCAGGAATTTGTATCGAAACATCAACTCGGCAGCCTGCAAAAACTTGCAACGGAAAGTTCTGTGTATCAAAGCGGAGGCATATACAGTGCATTAATTATATTTGAAACATGATGAAAAAAATTGCCGGGCTTTTTCTGTTTACCTTATTGGCGGCTGTGTTGATTACAGCCTTTAATCAACCGCCGAAGAAAACTTCTGTTGATGCCATTTCAAAAAAAGATTCAATTATCACTGGCGCCGATCAGACGGAAAAATATGTTCCCTATCTCAGGGGAAAACGCGTAGCTATTCTTGCCAACCAGACTTCCATCATCGGCAATAAACACATGGTAGACAGCCTGCAATCTTTAGGAATTAATATTGTGAAAGTATTTGGCCCGGAGCACGGTTTTCGCGGCAATGCCAGCGCCGGCGTGCATGTAGCCGATGAAGTGGATTCAGCTACTGGTATTCCTATTGTTTCCCTGTATGGAAAAAAGAACAAGCCCACGAAAGAAGACCTCGCCGACGTAGACATCATGATCTATGATATACAGGATGTGGGCGTTCGTTTTTATACCAACATCAACGTGCTGGCGCGACTGATGGAAGCCTGCGCGGAAAATGATAAAGAATTACTGATACTCGACCGACCTAACCCCAATGGCTACCTGATAGATGGTCCGGTACTGGATATGCAATTCAAATCAGGCATCGGTATGTTTCCTTTGCCGATGGCGCATGGCCTGACGGTGGCAGAGTTTGCGCAAATGGCGAATGGTGAAGGGTGGCTGACCAATAAGGTAAAATGCAAACTGAAGATTGTGCCGGTGGCGAATTACAAACACAGCATGATGTATACGCTGCCGGTGAAGCCATCACCCAATCTTAACACACAACAGGCGGTGATGCTCTACCCTTCCACCTGCATGTTCGAAGCGGTGTATGTAAATCATGGCCGCGGCACTATGTATCCTTTTACTGTGCTTGGCGCGCCTTATTATAAAGGCATTTATTCATTCAGCTTCACACCAAGAAGCATCAAAGGCATGGCCGAGTCGCCCATTTTTATGGACAGCGTATGCTATGGCATCGACCTGCGCAATTACGACGTGAATAAACTCGTACAAAGCAAAAAGATCAACCTCGAATGGATCATGGAGCTGTATAAGAACTCGCCTGAAAAAGAAAAGTTCTTCGACTCTAAGCTGAGCAAGCAAATGAGCCGTATCGAATTACAGATTGGTCATAAAGATTTCCGCCGCCAGATTATGGAAGGCGTTCCCGAATCGGAAATCCGTAAGTCGTGGGAGCCGGGTTTGAGCAACTATAAAAAGATGCGCCAAAAATACCTGCTGTATCCCGACTGATTATTTCGTTACATAGTTCAGCACTTTTTCATACTTCGTGATCCAGTCGCTTTTGATTTTGCCTTGCGCATTGAACCCTGCATTCATGGCAAAATCATAACTCACATCAGCGCCAATGGCTCCCGATACCAGGTTGCCCGATGCACTGCCGCGCATACCCAGGTCGGCAAATTCATTATTGTGATCAAACACCACGTAGAACTGCTGGCTGATGGAGCCCGCAGCTACATTCTTGAACGAGCCGCTGATGCCGGCGCCCACATACAAAGTGGATGTGCCCGTGGTGAACTTCTTTTCGGCGCCCACCTGTATGGTTTTGTAAACATCGGCTTCAATGGTGAAACTGCTGCAATCGGCCTTTAGCGTGGCTACACTCAATGAAATATTCATCTTTAACCAATCAGGACATTTTAGGTTCACGTTGCGAGCCGACTGTATTAATGCTTCCGCTTCTTCTGTGCTCATGGTGCTTTTACAACCTTGCGGGCGCTCCATAGCCAGGAAGCTGTTGATAGCGTTTGCGAGAAAAGTGAAATAATCTGCCACTGTTTTATATACCAATATCTCATGAGCCGGGTTAGGATCCAACTGCACAATGTTGATTATACCGTTCAGATATTGCTTGTAATTCGATTGCGCTTCCCTGAATTTTGCTAAAATAAAACTGTTGTACGTCGACATGAGTTGATCTACCAGCGGCGTTTTTATATCACAACATTTTTTCTCGTATGCTTCAAAAATCGCCTTTGTATTTCCCGGGTCCAATGGCGGACTGGGGCAGGGTGTTTCATAATCTCTTTTGGCGTATTGTTCGTGTAGCCCTGTCAGGTAGGGAACATCATCTTCCTCCACAATGCCGAGCAGCGGAATATACTGCTCGCCCAGGTCGCTCAGCAATTCATCAACCAGGCCCGAATAAATGCCGGGCTTCATTTTACCCGAAATTTTTCCATCCCTGTCAGTATTCATCGCCAGGTTGTTCCAGTATTGAATTTCGTTTACGATAGATTCCATCAGGCCTTTTATCTCGCCTTTCCAGCGGGCAGTCTCTTCTGCGCGCATGGGCGGGTCGGGTAATATGAATTTGTTGAGACTGATCTCTTCAAAAAAATCATGGTCGGCTACGCCGTTTCGCTGCATTTTTCTTTTCCGGATGGCGGCGAAGTTGATTTTATCGCGATGCCCGCTTTTCACAACCTGCGCCAGCGATGAGCGCCTGTGCGCAACCTCCATCTCTTTTGCCAGGTATTCCACCGCTTTTTCAAACTGGTTTTCGTAGATGTGCAACAGCGCCATGGAGTGGTTGGCTTCGGGATGCATATCGTCAATAGCGAGACATTGCTGCAGAAATTGTTTGGCTTTTCCCAAATCGCCCAATCCCATGTACGCCTGCGCAATATTGTTCAGCAACATGCTATTGTTCGGCACTTCTGCCAGGCAACGTTGCAAAATAGGTATTGCCTGGTGTTCCAGTCCCGACATGTTCAACAAAGCAGCCAGGTTGTTCCACCCGAGCACATCGGCCGGATCTTTTTCCGTGGCTTTCATGCCCAGTAACAATGCTGCTTCGGGATTATTACCATAAAAGCCGCCAATGGCTGCGTTTTGAATTTCTTTTGCGGAGCGGTTGGCAGAAAATGTTTCCACCTGCTGCACCACGGGCGGCGCAACCGACGTCTTCAAGGCCGATTCCATTTTCGACACTTCGCTCAGCAGTTGCTGTCGCGTGGGTGGCGCAGCCGGTATCATGGCAAGCCGCTTCAAATCTTTTACCGGCGGCTTTAATTGCGTGGTGGGCAATACTGTTTCGTCGATGGTGATGTTGGCCGCTTTTGCCGTTGTCTTCAATTTCTCTTCGGCAGCCTTCAGCATTTTTGCTTTCCAGGCGGCCTGCTCTTCAGGACTCATGTTGGCAATACGCTGCATGTCGGCCTGCGTCAGCTTAGTAGGATCTGTGGGTAAAGATTTGTCGGCCTGCTTCGACTGGGCAGAAGTGATGATTGATAATGCGCATAGCAAGGCGCACAGAAACAGTTTTTGCATATTCATGGCGATAATTCGCCCGCAATATGAAAATATTTACGCGGCCGCCCTTGCTGTGTAGGTATAAACTGGGAAAAATGGCGGATGAATTGATGGCAGGTTTTGTTTAGCAGGGTTTACTGAGCCGACTGCTCCTCGATAAAGCCTGGTTGTACCGGGTGCAGTGTATCATCGTCTTTGGCCAACCCTTCCAGCGTTACCACCGGCTGATCTTTTACTGCTGAAATGGGCATCGCGCAACTGGGTATCGCATGGCCGTTTAGCAACACCATGCAGGCCCCGCATTGCTGAACGCCGCAACCATACTTAGGGCCGTTCAACATTAACTGGTTACGCAATACGTAAAGTAACGGCGTAGCCGGGTCGGCCTCTACCGAATGCGTTTTGCCATTGACGGAAAGCTGGAAAGTAACACTCATGCCCGGAAAAATTGCTTTTGAGAGTTAGTATAATTGACCGGAAAGAAAATACAATCCATACAGTTATCTGATTGCAATACCGGTTATTTTTTTATCTTACCGCGCGATGCACAAAAACCGGGATACAATGCAACAATAGTCGTTTCGAAATTGTCATGCTCCTTGCCCGGTTAATCAAACCAAAACTAATGTCCAGACCTTTGTTATTGCTAATAGGCCTGACTGCTTTGTGCCAGGCAACTTCGGCCCAGAATTCCACGCCGGACTCATCCATTGCAGCTGCTTACAAAAATGCTGTAGATACTTACTACAAGTTTACCGACAAACAATCCCGACTTTATAACGGATGGCTGCATATAGGTTACTCGCACCGGATCGAGGGCGTGGCCTATTATGAAGATGCCCTCTGGAAAAGCGGAACCGTTGTTTACGACGGACTTGAGTTCAACGACGTGAACATGATGTATGATCTCTACAAAGACGAACTGATCATACAGCATTTTCAGAAATTGATGCTTACCCTGCACAGCTTCCGCGTGAAATCGTTCAGCTTCAACGGGCATCATTTTATCCGTCACGTACAGGATAGCACCGTGAAAGGCTCGCCCGCCACGGGTTTTTATGAAGTACTCCATGAAGGCAAGACAAGAATGATGGCAAAAAGGGTGAAGATCCTGGAGGAAACTGTAACCGATGTGGTGCAGCAGCGTTTCACTCAGAAGAATTTTTACTACATCAACAGCAACAATACCTGGCACAACATAAAGACATTTAAAGATCTGCGAAAGTCCATCCTCAACGAAAAATCGTCAGAGATTCGCCAATACCTGCGTAGGAACCAAATCAAATTCCGTAAAGAAAAAGAACGAGCGCTGATCGAAGCTCTTCAACAATTTGACGCAATAACTCAATGATATGAGAAAATTGATTGTAAGGACTGGCTTCTGCCTGGTGATGCTTGTTGCGTGCCTGCAGGCCGCTGCGCAGAACCAGCCCAGGATTTCTGCTAATTTGGAAAACGTGGATATCAGCGCGCTGAGCCGCGAACTGGAACAACAGACAGGCTATTATTTCTATTATGATGTTGAACAATTCGACAGCGCACGTTTCAACCTTTCAGTCACCAACGAAACATTGTCGAAGACGCTCGAACTCGCTTTCCAGAATACCGATTTCAAATTCACTATTCTCTACGATCAAAAGCAGGTGTTTCTTACCAAGGGTCTGGAAATACGTCCCGGCCTGCCGGCCGGTTTTTTTGACCAGGCAACTGTCAAAGACAGCACACAAGACCTGGTGCCTGAATTTGGCGACCGTAAGGCTGCGCGCGTGGATGCTTCCATAGAAAGTAAGTTGTTTGAAATAGGTGTAAAAGGTGCTACGCAACCCGGTTCCATAACCATTGTGGGTTATGTGAGAAATATCAAAACCGGCGAACCCGTTGTGGGCGCCACTATTTACCAGGCCAACACCTCCAATGGCACCAGCACTGACCAATATGGTTATTACTCCATCGAATTGCCCCGCGGCCGTCACACGCTGATTGTACAGGGTATCGGCATGATGGATACCCGCCGCCAGGTGATGGTGTACTCCAGCGGCAAGCTGGACATAGACATGAACGAGCGCGTGATTTCGCTGAAGGAAGTTATCGTGTCGGCGCAAAGAAGAGCCAATGTGAGAAACGTAACCATGGGTACCGAGCGCCTCACCATCCGCACCATCAAACAGGTGCCTTCGGTATTTGGTGAGGCCGACGTGTTGAAAGCTGTGTTGACACTGCCGGGTGTAAAAACAGTGGGTGAAGCCAGCACCGGTTTCAACGTGCGCGGTGGATCAGCCGACCAGAACCTGATTCTCTTTAACGATCTCACCATCTATAACCCCACGCATTTCTTCGGTTTCTTCTCTGCCTTCAACCCCGACCTGGTAAAAGAGGTGGAACTGTACAAGAGCAGCGTGCCGGCTAAATTCGGCGGACGTCTTTCGTCGGTACTCGATATCACAAGCCGCGAGGGTAATAAGAAAAATTTTGCAGGCACGGCAGGTATAGGTCTGCTTACCAGCCGCATCAACCTGGAAGGGCCTATCAAGAAAGACAAAACATCGTTTATACTCGGCGGCCGCACCACCTATGCGCGCTGGCTCCTGAATATGCTGCCCGATGAATACAAGCATAGTAAAGCTTCGTTCTTTGACGTGAACCTGATTATCAGTCATACCATCAACAACAAGCACAGTCTTTACTTCACCGGCTACATCAGCGGCGACCGCTTCAACCTGAACAGCGATACTTCTTACGGTTATAATAACAAGAACGCATCCATTAAGTGGAAACATATTTTCAATAATAAATTCACAGGCATATTTACGGCTGGATATGACCGGTATGATTACAGCATCAAGAGCCTTAAGAACAAGGTGAATGCCTATAAACTGGGTTTCGATATCAACCAGTATAATTTCAGGGCAGACTTTACGCACTACGCCAGCGCCGTGCATACCATTGATTTTGGCCTTAACACCATTCGCTACAAACTGAATCCCGGTAATTACGGGCCTGCAGACAGTGAATCGCTGATAGTGCCCGACGTGGTGGAAGCTGAACAGGCCCAGGAATCGGCCGTGTACATCAGCGACCGGTGGACGGTGAACAACAACCTCTCGCTACATTTTGGTGTGCGCTACAGCATGTACAATTACCTGGGGCCGAAACATGTGAACCAGTATGCACCCAACCTGCCCAAGACAGAAGATAACCTGCAAGACACCAGGTTATACAATGGCGGCAAAGTGATTCAAACCTATCATGGTCCGGAATTCCGCTTGTCGGCGCGTTACCTCATTACCGGCGATCTGTCGATCAAGGCGGGCTTCAACTCATTGCGCCAGTACATTCACATGTTGTCGAACACAACCGCCATTTCACCCACTGATATCTGGAAACTGAGCGATCCGAACATTCGTCCGCAGTTTGGCTACCAGCTCTCATTTGGTATATATAAAAACTGGAAAAACAACACCATCGAAACTTCGGTGGAAGTATATGGCAAGCGCTTAAGGGATTATCTCGATTACAAGAGCGGCGCCGTACTGGTGCTGAACCATCATATTGAAACCGATGTGATCAATACTATGGGTAAGGCCTATGGTCTGGAGGTGATGGTAAAAAAGCCCAATGGCAAACTCAATGGATGGGTTAGTTATACTTACTCGCGCATCCTTTTGAAGATGGATGATCCTAATGCGGGTGAAATCATCAACCGCGGTGAATACTATCCGGCGGCTTATGACAAACCGCATGATTTCACCTTCGCGGGTAATTACCGGTTCTCGCACCGCTTCAGTCTTTCACTGAACGCCACTTACAGCACGGGCAGACCCATCACCTTGCCGATTGGCAGGTATTACTATGGCGGCTCTTACCGTGCGCTGTACAGCGACCGCAATGCTTATCGCATACCTGACTATTTCCGTACCGACTTTGCGATGAATATTGATGGCAACCACAAGGTGAATCAACGATTTCATAACAGCTTTACTATTGGCATTTATAACCTGACTGGCAGAAAGAACCCATACTCGGTCTATTTCGTTTCGGAAGGAGGTGTCGTAAATGGATACAAGCTCTCGATTTTCGGAAGCCTGATTCCGTTTATCAATTATAACGTACGCTTCCAAACCAGGGGTGTAAAACCTGGTATCCACCAATAGCAATAATTGAATAATTGAATATGTGGAAAATTTGCTTATACATTTTCGTACTGACAGTCATCAGCGCGTGTAAGGAAAAATACGACTTACCCTTTGCAGGACCAGCCGCGGGTTACCTGGTGATAGACGGCGTGATCAACGGCGGCGAGGGTCCCACCACAATACGGCTTACGCGCAGTCTGGGGCTGGTGGACACTGAGCCGTTTCGTTACGTGAACGGTGCTACCGTACGCATAGAAGGGGAAGACAACAGCTATCAAACACTGTTGCCTGCACCCGATGGCATATACCATTCGCCACAGCTACACTTCACGGATGGTATTAAATACCGTCTCTACATTCTTACTCCCGACGGCAAGGAATATGCATCCGACTACATAACCCCGCTTAAAACGCCGGATATTGACACGCTGACCTGGGAAAGAAATGATGCAGGGGTTACGCTGTACGTGAACACGCACGACCCGCAAAACAAAACCATCTACTACCGCTGGGAGTACGAGGAAACCTGGGAAATACACTCAGCCTTTTACTCCACGCTGGTATGGCAAACCTACCCCAACGGGAACCCCTATGATGTGGATCCGCGCGATCCCCTGGAGTCGGAATTAATGTATACCTGCTGGCGTAATCAGAATTCTTCTGTGCTGTTGCTCGGGTCTTCTGCCAAACTCACCCGCGACACCATTCATTTGCCGTTCATGCTCATTCGCCCCGGCGACGAAAGATTGAGCGTGCTCTACAGCATCAACGTTACTCAATATGCCGTGAGCAAGGACGGCTATGAATTTTTGCAACGCATGAAGAAAAATACCGAACAGGTAGGAAGCCTTTTCGATGCGCAACCTTCCGAACTGGTGGGCAATGTGAAATGCCTGACCGATCCCGATGAAACGGTAATTGGATTTGTGGAAATTGCCGAAGCCAAACAAAAAAGACTTTGGATCAGGCGTAGCGAGGTGAGTCCCTGGAACTATTTGCCGGCCTGCTCTGAAAATACGGTCGTAAATGATCCCGACAGCCTGGAATTGTTTGCAGCCTATTTGCCTACGCAGGTGCATAAGACCAGCCCGGGAGGCGACACACTATCAGTATATGTGGCAACGCCGGTGTGTGTTGACTGCCGCTTACGTGGCACTCCTGTGAAACCCGCTTTCTGGCCCTGATAAAAAAGAAAGGAACAATGATGAAATCTGCATCAACCCGCAATATGAACCGGATTAAAAAACTGACCCTGGCTGCGATTGGCTTTTGTGTAGCAATTGTATCGGTAGCGCAGCCTGATTATGCTTCTATACAAAACCGCTTTAAGCAATACCGCGAAAAAGCATTGCAGGAAAAAATTTTCGTGCATACCGATAAGGAATTTTACCTGGCGGGAGAAATCATGTGGTTCAGGTTGTTTTATGTAGAAGGCACTACGCACAAGCCGCTCGATCTGAGCAAAGTGGCCTATGTGGAACTGATCGACAAAGACAACAAACCCGTAATGCAAGGTAAGATTGCGCTGAAACCCGGCAGCGGCGAAGGCTCGTTCTTCCTCCCCTCCTCCGTACCGAGCGGCAACTACACGTTGCGCGCTTATACCAACTGGATGAAAAATTTCGGCCCGGAGTATTTCTTCCAGAAAACCGTCCGCATCGTCAACACACTGAAATCAGCACCCGCCACCGTAGTACGCGATACATCTTTGCGTTACGATATACAGTTTCTTCCTGAAGGTGGTCACCTGGTAAAAGGCCTTGAAAGCAAAGTGGCTTTTCGCGTGACTGATCAATATGGAAAGGGACTTGATTGCAATGGCGTGTTACTGGGCGAGCATCGCGACACGCTGCTGCAGTTCAGCACCTTCAAATTTGGTATGGGCAGCTTTTTGTTTACGCCCACCGCTGCGATCGTCTATAAGGCCATCATCAATTTACCCAATGGCGAATCGGTGTATCGTGATCTGCCTGCCGTGCAGGAACAAGGTTATGTATTGCGCGTACAGGAAGATGGCAGCGGCAATGTGGTGGCAAAAGTGAATGCCATGGGCGTGCAGTCCCAAGACGTATTCTTATTTGTTCATACCCGCCAGTCGGTACGGCTGGCTGAAAGAAAAGTGCTGAGCAATGGTGCAGCTGTATTCTCCATTCCCGAAACGCAGCTGGGCGAAGGCATTTCACATTTCACCCTGTTTGACCAGCGCCAGCAACCTGTTTGCGAAAGATTGTATTTCCGCCGTCCCGCCAATGCACTCAGTATCGAAGCCAGTGCAGAAGCGCAGTCTTACAACACGCGCGGGAAAGTAAATATTTCAGTGAACAGTAAATTTTTGCAAAATGCCGTACCCGCAGATTTATCGCTCTCGGTATTTCGCACCGATTCCCTGCAGGATGCCGCCGCACAGGATATACGCACTTACTTGTTCCTGAGTTCTGACCTGCGCGGTAATATCGAACAACCGGAATATTATTTCTCCGCCAATACACCCGAGGTAAAACAGGCCACCGACAACCTGATACTGGTGCATGGCTGGCGCAAATTTAACTGGACCAGCCTGCTGAACACGCGCGATATTGCGTTTGAACACGTGCCTGAATTTGATGGTCATGTTATCAGTGGGAAAATATTTACACCTACCAATAACGAACCGATTCCAGATATCAAATCGTTCCTTTCAGTGCCGGGCTACCCGGTAAGATGTTTTATATCGACCAGCGACGGATATGGTAATTTTCGCTTTGATGTGCGCGATTACTATGGCCCTGGTGAAATTGTGATGCAGGCCGATATCAACGATGCCCGCCTGTTCAGGCTTGAAGGCAATAATCCATTCTCTGAAAAATTCACCACCGTTGCATTGCCGCCGTTGAAGTTAAGTCCTTCCATGGAAGCTTTGCTCAGGCAATACAATCTCGGTATGCAGGTGCAGAATACGTATGCCGGCGAAAAATTAAGCCGCTTTGAACTGCCCGATATTGACACACTTGCCTTTTATGGCATACCCTATAAGAAATATTTCCTGGACGATTACACGCGTTTCACTACTATGGAAGAAGTGTTGCGCGAGTACGTGCCCGAAGTAGCTGTGCGCCGCAGGGACGGAGAACTGCATTTGTTCGTGTTTTACTTCGACCAGGATCGCTTTTTTACCACCGATCCGCTCATACTGCTCGACGGCGTGCCCGTATCGCATCGGGATATTATGGCTTATGATCCGCTGAAAGTAAAAAAGCTGGAAGTGGTTCCTGAAAAATATGTGGTGGGCGAATACACTTTCGAAGGGGTGGTTAGTTTTACTACTTATCATGGCGACCTGCCCGATTACCAGCTCAACTCAAAATCGGTAAAACTGGATTATGAAGGGCTGCAGATGAAGCGCGAGTTCTTCGCACCCGTTTACGAAACCGAAGAACAAATCGCCAGCCGAGTGCCCGATTTCCGCAACGTACTCTTTTGGGCCCCCGAAATTAAAACCGATGAGAACGGCTTTGCGCGCCTCAGCTTCTACACTTCCGACCTCAAAGGAAAATACGTAGGCGTGCTGCAGGGAATTGACGAAAACGGAAACGCGGGAAGTTACACGTTTACGTTTGAAGTAAAATGAGAACAACCGCGGATACTGCGTAATCCATCTAATACCGTGATAAAAAAAATCCCGCCTTATCGGCGGGACAATGCCTTTTTGGATACGTCTCCAAAGGGCGTCAATAATCTTTCATACTATTGGATCTCCGGGGCTGTAGTTTCAAAGGAATATGGTCGTAAAGGTTATTGGATTTGAACTGACCCTGCCTCATCCGTTAAAAGGCTTTCAGTGCGGCTTTTCACTATTGGATCACTGATTCAAAAATACAACGCACGCGCACAGACTAAAAGAAATTATCCTTCTTTCTAACCCAAATGCTCATATTATTTACAATCGTTTAAGGGGAATTTTGTACGCGGCGAGGAGTTGTCGTAATTGAGAAAAATTGCACGAAATAGAATCATTCTCAAAGCGAAATTATTGTCCAGAAAAGAGAAAGGGCTGCGCGAAAACAGCCCTTTGTAATGCCTGGTGGCATTTATCTGATGACACTGAAACTTCTATTGTTTAGTCTCGCCAAAGAGGGCGTGACAAAATTTATACCAATCATAAAATTATGGTCTCGCCAAAAAACGGACAATACCGTCTGACCACATTTTTGGGCTCCGTATTTTCCGAAGCGATTTATGATGAACTGAATATTTCACATGATGAAAAAGCAAATGCCTGTGCCGAAGCCACAGGCATTTTTGTATCATATCAAATGAGTTTTACCGCTTTTATTTAGCCACCAGCAGCTTACGCGTAATCCTGATTTTATCTGTTTCAAAGCTGCAGTAGTAAATGCCCGCGGGCAGTTTTGCTATCTGTGGCAGGGCTACCACATGATTGCCGCTGCCATAGGCGCGCCCCGAAACAGCTGAAAATACCCACTGACCCTGGCTGTTCAATATTTTCACCGTCACCGTGGAGGGCGACTGCAGCGTAAACCGTAAAGAAGTGGTAGCCGCCGCGGGATTGGGGTATAATGACAAAGCGAATTTGCTTTCCACATCATCCGGTGTTGCCGGCCGGTCGCCGATGGGCAGGGGCGTATAACTATCGCTCAGGAAAATGGGCGTGCCCGTAAGGGCAATGTCCACCGCTGGTACAGTGGTAGTGACATTGGTCATACTATAGTTCCATTCGCGCTTCACCAGTTGAGGCGATACGTTCATGCTTTCGGGAAATGAATACGTGGCTGAAGCCGCTTCAGACATATCTGTCGTGGTTTTGGCCCATAACACATATACATGCGAGCCTATGCTGTCGGTAAAGGCTGCGCCGCCAACATTGGCGGGCAGATTCATTTCAGCGGTGCGCGCCGCATTATAGCGATGAAACATCAGGACGTCAGACGTGGTTTTATACGCGATGCCCGCATTGCTATACTGCTGCAGGTACGCGCCGCCATTGGTTTTGGGACCTTTATCGGTAAGATCGAGGTATAAGCCCATGGTCTGAAACCATCCGGTGGCCGTGGCCATAGGCTTATCATCACCCAGCATGAAGATATAATACTGCTTCACATCATTGCGCTGGCTTTCCACCAATGCTTTTATCACGTAATTTTTCTGCGCCTCATCGCTGCCGATATAATTGTCGAGCGACTTGCGGGGAATATTATTTTCTGTGCAAATGAAAAGTTTGCGCGGATAAGTGGAACCATCATATCCATACTGCTCCAGCAATTCATTGAAACCATTTTTCACACTCACATAACTCTGCACGGCCGCATCACTGTGGCGGTGGCGTACAAAATCATTTATTTCATTGCTCCACTGAGATAAGTTGAACATGGGATAGTTGTGAAAACTGAGCACATCAAAATAAGCGCCGCCTGTTAAGGGATATTCGGCGGTTACAGAACCATCCACTGGATTATCGGTATGACGCAGAATGGCGTCGAGAAAACTTACATATCCTATGCCGCCGGTGGCTACCAGCGCGGTGGGATCCACATACTTGATCACTTCGTAGCTGATGCGCAGCATGCGTACGTAGTGCCATACGGGCGCTTTCATATTCTGCAGGTGACAGGGATTGGGATCGTTATCAAACCAGTTGCCCGGCTGGCCACGTTCTTTCCATCCGTTGCCGCCCAGGTCGTAATCAGGTTCATTCATGATCTCCCAGAATTTCACCCAGCCTTTGTAGCGTGTTACTGTCTTGTATACATACAGCGCGTAGTAGTTGTTGTCATTCACCGGCGTGCCGTTAGCGCCGCCATCCCAGATGGGCGTAAACATGTTCGCAAACATGTTCGACTGATCGTTGCAGCCGCCATACTTGTTGTTGTCGCGGTGCGCGGCCGAAGGACCCTGCAGGTTCACAGTAAGATCTTTCACACCCAGCGTAGCATAATGCGTAAACTCGGCAACGCGCACATCATAGCCCCATGATTCCAAAAAACTTTCAGGCAGCGGCGGACGAAATGTTTTGGAGCCAACACCTTTTACATTCTTTGAACTGTTGCCGGCAGCAATATCGGCCAGGGACTTGTCATCCCAGGAACTGCCGTAATAACCACCATTGGTACCGTAGTAAAAATATCCGTTGTAGGAAGGAGCGTGAGAAAAATCGTGAGCGGTGTAATTGATCTGTGAGTACGTGCTTAGCTGAACGCACAGGATCAAAACCGCACAGGCAACGTAGTGTTTTTTCATAGTAACGAGAGCTTGGTTAGCATAGGATAAATCGCTTACAACGCATCAATTATTCTGCCAAAAAGCTCTGTTGAAGAAACTATAGCGGTAAAATTTTTATTGCGCAAAAAGCTGTTTTATTGCGGCCTTTACAAAAACTTTCTTAGGCAAAACGGAGATAATCTTCAATTCCTGCCAAAGACTGGTTTCATTATCAAGGAACTGGAGTATGTCATTTGCACTATTCTTCCTGAAAAGTGTACTGAAAACCTGGTAGCCGGGCAGGCTGCCCTCCGCCAGTATGCGCAGCAGAATACCGTCGTACCAAAGCGCTCTTTTTCCACCAAACCCCCTGGCGGCTAGAGGATTAGCTTCCTGCAAAAGGCTGTTGACCAGCGCTGAAGATTGTTTTTGAATAAATTGAAAAGTATACCCGCTCGATGGCCTTGTCTGGCCGCCGGCAGTGCCCAGGTGGATGATGGCGCCTGTGTATGCAGGAAAACGGTAGTTGGTCATTGGTATGGAACCAAATTCTTCGTGTAGCACTGTATAGTTTCCTGCGTTTAAAAAACGTTGCAGGTAATCTGTTAACCCCGCATCATAATCCTGTTTGTCCAGGAGTTCCTTACTCACCAGTGTATATTCCACCAATGCTCTTGTTGCTGAAAAAGGCATTACGTACACGAAAGTGGTTCCATACTGCTGCGGTACACGAAAATCCATCAGCGTTGCCTGCGCAGGATCGAAGATGGGTTGTTCGGTTTCAATTTCCCAGCCTTTAAAATGTTGCAGCATGTAAAACTGCTTTTTGCGCAGCGTGGGTTGACCAAATAATATGCTGTTGAAAATATAATCGGCTTCAATCAATTCGCCGTCTATTTGCATAATGGCCCCGCGCTCTTTTTCCGTGATCGCCTCCACATTTCCATAACGAATGCTTACGTTGGGGTAATGATTGACAACATCGAAACAATATTTGTAAAAATCCAATCCGCGAATCATTTTGTAGCGGTAAGGAGCGATAGGATGTAAGCGGGAATGGTCATTGGCATAAAACCATAACTGGTCCCAGCTTTTATACACGATCTCTTCAAAAAAGCCTGGCTCTTTTTCCCAAAAACACCAGGTGCGGTCGTTAACCGTTTTGGGGGCTTTGTCAACCAGCAGTATTTTCTTATCGCTGAATTTCCCCGTTTGCAGCAGGCGTGTAAGAAAACTCAGACCGGCGCAACCCGCACCGGCCACTATATAATCGAACCGATTCATGAGGCATTACCCGCTTTCTGCAGTTTTTTGTCCCTGCGCACTTTTTCCCAGTATTTTTTATGCACGTACAACATGCCGAATGATTCGCCATCGTGGCGGTCGAGGTGACGATGATGCATTTTATGCGCCCAGCGAATAGCGCGCACATACGTGTTGTTGCTGCGGGAAAACCATTTGAAGCGCTGGTGAATGATCACATCGTGTACCAGAAAGTAGGCAAAGCCATAGGCCATGATGCCAAAACCAATGGCCTGCAGCCAGTAAATTTCCCGGATAGTACCAAACAGTATGCAAAGAATGCTGGGTATAGCGAAGATCACGAAGAAGGCATCGTTCTTTTCAAAAAATCCCGGTTCGGGTTGGTGATGATCTCTGTGCAAAGACCATAGCCATCCATGCATCACGAACTTGTGTGTGAGCCAGGTAATGCCCTCCATAATGATGAAGGTGCCTGCCAGTATCAATATGTAAAGCAGCCAATGCATGTATTTATAATTTTTGCAATCCGCGCCTCCATTGTTCTACGCGGGGAAATGCAATCTGAAACCACGCTGTGAATTGTTGCGGGTTGGTTTGCAGGCTTTCGCTGATGGCGTCAAGACTTTTATAACAATAATCTTTTACCTCGTCCTGGTCGGGCGCCACCTCGCCTTCGTAATAACCGGCAAACACGTGATCAAACTCGTGTTCGGTAAGACCGTTTTCCAGTTCACTGCGGTAAATAAAATCGAAGATCTTTTTCAACGGCACGGAAAAGCCCAGCTCTTCCTGCAGTCGGCGCGCGGCAGCCTGGGCCACATCTTCATTTTTGCCGGGATGACTGCAGCAGGCATTGGTCCATAGTCCGCCGCTGTGATATTTGCTATGGGCGCGTTGCTGCAACAACATTTCACCCTTACTGTTAAAAATAAATACGCTGAAGGCGCGGTGCAGCACCCCTTGCCGGTGCGCCTCCATTTTTTCCATAGTGCCTATCTCTTCGTCACGCTCGTTCACCAATACTACTTCTTGTTCTGTCGTCATGTTTAAATGTTCAGATCAAATTTAGCTGATTCTTTACTCCTGCCCGCACCAGTATCATGGCTTTGCGGTAGTTGGGTATGCGCACGCGTTCTTTCATGATGCGCGTGGGCGCCACTTTCCTGATACGGTTAAACAGCGACAGGTAATATTTATACGCCACATACACGCCAAACCTCGCTTTCAACGGCAATTGCAGAATGCCGGGCAGGGCGCGGTTGAAATCGGCGGCAATTTCTTCTTCAATATCATGCTTCATCCTCGGTGTGAAGTTTGAAAAATCAACGCCGGGAAAATATATGCGGTTCAGTCCGTTGAAATCGGCCTGCACATCGCGCAGAAAATTTACTTTCTGAAAGGCGGCGCCCAGGGCCTGTGCGGCCGGCTTCAAACGGGCATACATCGAACCGTCGCCTTCGCAGAAGATATACAGGCACATCAGTCCTACCACTTCAGCACTGCCGTAAATGTATTCATCATAACCCGCGGCATCGTACCACTGGCGGTGCAGATCCATTTCCATACTGTTAAAAAAAGAATGGATCAATGAATGATCAATTTTGTATTGATTGACTGTAAGCTGAAAACTGTGCAGTATGGGATTTAAACTGATGCCACGCTCTATGGCGTCGTAGGTTTCTTGTCTGAATTGTTGCAAAAGCGCGGTCTTGTCGTAATCATGAAAACTATCCACAATTTCATCGGCAAAGCGAACAAAGCCATAAATATTGTAAATGGGTTTTCGAAGGTCTTTATGCAGCAGCCGTATAGCCGAAGCAAACGAGGTACTATACGTCTCGGTGGTGATGCGGCTGCAAGACTGACTAACCTTATGAAACAATGAAACCATGGTAAGTCAAATTAAGTTATTTCGATGAAGAGCATATAAAATATCTTGCCAGCCTGGTGTTGTTCAAGCAAATAATCATAAACGTTTCGAATACTTCAACACTTCGGCTGCTACCACCTCACCACTGATGAGTGCGGGGGGCACGCCGGGGCCAGGCACCGTGAGCTGACCCGTATAGAATAGATTGCGCACCTTCTTACTTCTGCACGATGGCCGGAAGATGGCGGTTTGCATTAACGTATTAGCCAATCCGTAAGCATTTCCTTTGAATGAGTTGTATTCGCTGATAAAGTCGGAAGCAGAGAAGGATTTTCTGTAAATAATATCGTTGGAAATCGACTCCCCGGTATGTTGCTCAAAGCGCTGAAGAACCTGGCGGAAATATTTTTCGCGCAGTTCTTCGGTGTCGCCTTCCAGTCCGGCGGCAATGGGCACGAGAAACACCAGATTTTCACAACCTTCAGGCGCCACGGTGTGGTCTGTTGCCGAAGAAGCGCTTACGTAAAACAGTGGCTCGCGCGGCCATTCCCTGGTGACGTAAATCTCGCGGGCATGTTCTTCAAAAGGCCGGTCAAATACCAGCATGTGATGACGAATATTTTTCAATCGTTTTTTGACACCCACATAGTATAAGAGGCAACTTGGCGCCATCAATTTCTTTTCCCAATAACTATCGGTATAACTGCGGGAAGCAGGAGGCAAGAAATTTTTTTCAATGAAATGATAATCTGCATTACCGATCACGATGTCGGCTTCGTATTCATTTTTTTCAGTGAAGACTTTTTTTGCAGTTGCGTTCGCGATATCGATCCGGTTCACGTTTTCATTAAAGCGAAACTCCACGCCCAGTTCTTTGGCAAGCTGGTACATGCCATCCACCACGCTGTACATGCCGCCCTGCGGATACCAGGTGCCGCCTACAATATCGGCGTAGTTCATGAGACTGTACAGCGCGGGTGTGTTCTCGGGCAGAGCGCCGAGAAACAGCACGGGAAACTCCAGCAACTGCCGTATGCGCGGGTGCTGGAAATATTTCCGGATATGTTTTTTTATGGAAGTAAAAATGTCGAGTCGGAAAATGCCTTTGATCACCTGCCATTCCGCAAATTCTGTTATCGATTGCGCGGGTTTAAAAACCAGGTTGCCGATGCCGGTATTATACTTGTACTCTGCTTCTTGCAGGAATGCATCCAGTTTTTTACCTGCTCCGGCTTCCCATTGATTGAGCACGCTTTTGAAAGCGGTAAGATCGGCGGGAATTTCGGTATAGCTGTCGTTCCAATACACGCGGTACGAGGGGTCGAGTCGGTGGAGCGTGTAGTAGTCGCTTACTTTTTTTCCAAACTGCGCGAAGAAGCGTTCAAACACATCGGGCATCCAGTACCAGCTGGGCCCCATATCGAAGGTGAACCCTGCTTCGCGCAATTGTCTTGCGCGACCGCCGGGCATGCTATGTTTTTCCAATACAGTAACACGCCATCCTGCTTTGGCGAGAAAGGCAGAGGCTGATAGTCCGGCAAAACCGCTGCCGATGATGATAGCTGTGTTCATAATGGAGATTCGTGAAATCGGGCTGGGATTGTGTTTTATGAGAACGAATTTGATACGGATTGTTGGCTGGCCAGGATGCGGGTTCAGGATTGGGATTGGGATTGGAATGGGTGTCGGGTAGACAGGGCCGCGAATGTAATCGCGGATTAAACGCGGATTTTGGGATTACGCTGATGCTGACAAATGGCGATTTTCCGAAACTGTAAACATCTGCGCAATGCTAAAATCCGGCTTAATCCGCGATCCTTATCCTGCAATTTCAAACTCCTCTATAGATCCGTGATACAAGCTTATGTCTGCACCCGGATTTATTTTTAGTATCGCTGAATTTGCGATTTCAACAATTTACGTGCAAAGTGAATGCGGCTCTTGATCGTTCCCAAAGGTTCACCAAGCATCTCTGCAATTTCGTGATACTTGAAGCCGTCGAAGTACAACAAGAACGGGTTCCTGAAGATTTCAGGCAGCTTATGGATCGCTTCCTGCACATCTTTCAGTCTCAGGTTCGATTCAGCCTCGTTGGCTACCACCGCCTGGTTTTGATTCAACAGAAAATCATTAGGAGTACTATCGAAAATAGTGTTCTGTTTAACTTTCCGCCGATAATTATTAATAAAGATATTGCGCATGATTGTGTACAACCATGCCTTGATGTTAGTGCCTACATTGTATTTATCCCTATTTGCAAGAGCTCTGTACAATGTTTCCTGGAACAAATCCTTCGCAGCTTCCGAATCTCTTGTTAGCGTAATGGCAAACGGCTTCAGAAACTCCGCATTATTCACCAGCATCTGATTAAACTCTACCGCTGACATAAGTTGATTGTTTAAAAAATGAGAATATAAATTTAAACACAGGGCACCAAACGAAAAAATCAGGAATCTTAAAGATTATACAATAAAAATCACACCAGTTGTTAATTGAGACAAGTTGGCGGATTCACTCGACGAACGGCGTTGGTCTTGGCAGGGAGAGCCGTCCATTTCGGCAATTTCAGCAGTCCGGGTTATTGACGGGTATGATATACAGAAGGAGACGATTATAAGGCGGGTATATTTTAGATGGCGGCTATAAACTCCAATACTTCGGTCAATGACTTCTTGAACTGGATGCCCTGCGGCACTTTTTTGTTGAAGTTCCTGGCCAGTTGTCCCGAAATGATCAGCGGGGTGCCGTGTACGGCCTCTTGCACCTGCTGAAGATATTTCTCATAATTGAGATTGCCGGTGAGGCAGGTGAGGTGAGTATACACGTAATCGGGTTGCTTGCTCATCACCACGTATTCCAGGTCGGAATTGGGCACATTGGCGCCCAGGTAAATGACTTGTACTCCCCTGCTTTTCAACAAGTAATAAATATACAGCAGGCCCAATTCATGGTGTTCGCCTTCCGGCAAAAACAGTATCACTTTCTTGCCCGTATCCAGGTGCGAGACCACGCTTTCGATACCCACAATCAACTTTTGTCGTATCACATTGGTTACCAGGTGCTCCTGCGCGGGATGAATATTGTTGGTAACCCAAAGAATTCCAATCTTATCGAGAAATGGAAATACCAGGTGGTGAATTGCCTTGTCAATTCCCCTGGAAGCGATGAACTGGTCGAGCACGGCCTCAAACTGGTCCATATCGAGGTCAATCATGTGCTGCAGCATTTCATTGATCAGCCGCTCCTGCTGCGCCTCGGCCTGGCTCAGGGAAATGATCTTTTCGCGCATTTCCTGCTCGTCCATCTTGTCGATATGAGAAATCTTAAACCCGTACTTGTTCAGCAGTGCTATATTGAGGACTTTCTTCAGTTCTTCGTTAGTGTAGTACCTGATATTAGTACCAGTGCGTTGCGGTTTCAGGAATGAGTATCGCTGTTCCCATATCCTGATTGTATGCGCTTTTATCCCCGTCAAATTCTCCAGATCCTTAATCGTAAAAGCATTCATATCTGTAAAAACAACCCGGCGAGGTGGATTGTTTAAGCTTTTTGCACGAAAGTTTAAACTTTATTTGCAGTCGCGCGGGGGAAAGGAAGACGAATACTGAATTTGAAATTGAACAAGGAAGTTGAATATGAATGCATGGTGGGGTGAGGGAGGGTCAACCCAGGGGTGGCCCACCTTATTAGAGGGTTGGGTTCAGGAGGGTGCCGGAATCGAGGAGGGATTTGATGGTGTCGTTCAGAGAGGGAGACTGACGGAGGGTGTTCAGGTGACGGTCGTGGTGGAGGTCGGTGCCGAGAAGGGAGACGAGCTTGTTTTTGATGAGGTGACGGCTGAGTTCGAGGGCCGACTTGCCGTAGTAGCCGGTGAGTGAGAGCAGGTTGAGCTGGAACATACAGCCGGCGGTGTGGAGCTCGTCGAAGACTTTTTTGGAGTTCAGGAAATAGCTGTAGCGCTCGGGGTGCGCCAGTATGGGGCGGTAACCTTTGATCTGCAGGTTGAAGATTTTTTCCTTGTAGTTCATGGGTGGCGTTACGAAGGAAAATTCTACCAACACCCAGTTGTCTTTTATCGTCAGCAGCGGCGTATCGCTCTCGAGAAGCTGATCGAAATGGTCGTCGAGAAAATATTCGGCGGCGGCATGAATGGGTACCGGCGTGGAGGCGAGCTGGCTTTTGGCATTGCCGATGGTGTCCGCATCATTACGGTACATATCCCACATAATGTGCGGGGTGGTAATCAGACGCGAGTAGCCAAGCCCCTGCAAGCCGCTCATCAGTCGCAGCGAGGTTTCCGCATCGGGAGAACCGTCGTCGATGCCCGGCAGCAGGTGCGAGTGCATGTCGGTGCGTAAGGCGCTGAGGTCGGTGGTGCCTCTGGTTTTTTTTCTAAAAATTGAGAGCATGAAGTTTTTTCCGGTAAAAAGTTCAACAACAATATAACTATACTACGGCCGGAAAGTTTTGGGTGAATTCGTGGTATACTCTTTCAATACCCTCGCGCAGTCCGATGGAGTGCTTCCAGCCCAGTTGATGCAGCTTGCTTACGTCCATCAGTTTGCGCGGAGTTCCGTCTGGTTTAGAGGTATCATATTCCAATGAACCGGTATAACCCACAATATCTTTTATCAGCAATGCCAGTTCTTTGATAGAAATATCTTCGCCGGTGCCGATGTTCACAAAACCGGGTTCATCATAATGCTGCATCAGGAAATAGCAGGCATCAGCCAGGTCGTCGGCATGCAGGAATTCGCGTTTAGGCGAGCCCGTTCCCCATATAGTCACTACCGGGTCGCCATTCACCTTTGCTGTGTGAAATTTGCGAATAAGTGCGGGCAGCACATGCGATTTGTTGAGATCGTAGTTATCATTGGGGCCATACAGGTTGGTTGGCATCACCGAAATGAAATTGCATCCGTATTGACTCCGGTATGCATCGCACATCTTGATGCCGGCAATCTTGGCAATGGCATAGGGCTCGTTGGTACTTTCCAGTTCGCCTGTCAGCAGGTATTCTTCCCTCAAAGGCTGCGGAGCCAGCTTGGGGTAAATGCACGATGAGCCGAGAAACATCAGCTTTTTCACGCCATTCACATAAGCCGCATGTATCACGTTGCTCTGGATCATGATATTATCGTAAATGAATTCGGCACGATAAGTATCATTGGCCAGGATGCCGCCCACTTTGGCAGCGGCCAGGAAAACATAGTCGGGTTTTTCTTTGGCAAAAAATTCATTCACCGCCTGCTGGTTGCGCAGATCGAGCTCTTTCGACGTACGTGTAACGATATTGGTATGCGCCTGCTGCTGCAACTTGCGCAGAATGGCGGAGCCCACCATACCGCGGTGACCGGCGACGTAAATTTTATCAGTAGTGTTCATACAATCTTTATTCAAACTGGTTCTTCACATAATAGCCGTTGTCCTGCAACAATTTGTCTTTCTTGAACAAATCCAGGTCATTCTCCATCATTTCTTTCACCAAAGCAGCAAGATCATATTTCGGCTTCCAGCCCAATTGCTTTTGCGCCTTGCTGGCGTCACCGATTAACAGGTCTACTTCGGTGGGACGGTAGTAGCGCGGGTCAACGGCCACTACTTCTTTACCCACTTCCAGTTTATATTCGGGGTGATCAGATTTTGCCACCACGGCTGTTTCCTTATCGCCCTTACCTCTAAACTCCAGCTCCACACCCACTTCTGCAAAAGCCATGCGCACAAACTCGCGAACCGGGGTAGTGACGCCTGTAGCTATAACATAATCCTCGGGTTTTGGTTGTTGCAATATCAGGTACATGGCTTCTACATAGTCTTTGGCATGTCCCCAATCGCGCTGGGCATCCAGGTTTCCGAGGTATATTTTATCCTGCAGTCCCAAAGCTATCCTGGATACGCCGCGCGTGATCTTGCGGGTAACGAATGTCTCACCACGCAGGGGTGATTCGTGGTTAAACAAAATACCATTTACTGCATACATATTATATGCTTCGCGGTAGTTGACGGTAATCCAATAAGCATACAGTTTCGCTACTGCATAAGGAGAGCGCGGGTAAAATGGCGTGCGCTCATTCTGCGGCACTGCCTGCACCAGGCCGTACAATTCGGAAGTAGAAGCCTGGTACACTTTTGTCTTTTTGGTAAGACCCAGTAGTCGAACTGCTTCCAATATGCGCAAGGTGCCGATGCCGTCCGCATTGGCGGTATATTCGGGAGTCTCGAAACTTACGTGCACGTGACTCATAGCGGCCAGGTTGTAAATTTCGTCGGGTTGCACTTCCTGTATAATGCGGATAAGGTTGGTGCTATCGGTAAGATCGCCATAATGCAGTTTAAACTTCACATCTTTCTCATGCGGGTCGCGGTACAGGTGATCGATACGCTCGGTGTTGAACAACGAGCTTCTCCGCTTGATGCCATGCACTTCATATCCTTTCTTCAGTAAAAGATCACTCAGGTAAGCGCCATCCTGGCCGGTAACCCCTGTTACCAATGCTACTTTTGCCATTGTATTATCTGTTTATAAATTGAAATACTTTTCTTAATGGTTTCAGCCATCGGGTAAAAAAATATGGTTTCAGACCGTTCAGTCTCCACGCCTCGCGGTCTTCACGATTAGCACGCAACCTGTTTTTCAGCGAAGCATTGCTCACGCCGCCCACTCTCATTTTCACCAACACCTCAGGAATATAATGCGCTCGCGCATCGTATTTCACCAGCATGCGCAGCATTAACTCATAATCCGCCGCCGACCGCAGGCTGGTATTGAACAATCCCGCCTTCCGGTACAAGTTACTACGAACAAAAAATGTAGGATGCGGCGGCATCCAGCCGTAGTGAAAATATTTTTTCTTATACTTTCCGGCTCTCCAGGTGCGGATTACTCGTGTCACGTCGTCGTGCTTCACGTATTGCAGATCGCCATATACTGCATCCACGTTGGGATCTTCAAATGCTGCCGCCACCTTTTCGAGCACGGAGTTACTGGTATAAAAATCATCCGAGTTCAATATGCCGATTACCTCTCCCGTCGCAGCCTTCACGCCTTTATTCATCGCATCATAAAGCCCATTGTCTTTTTCACAGATGGTTTTGGTAACATGCGGAAACTCTTTTACGATTTCCAGCGTGTTGTCGGTCGATACCGCATCAACGATGATATGCTCTACATCGCGGTGCGTCTGGCTGGCAATGCAGGCCAATGTATCGCGAATGGTGGCCGCGCTGTTGTATGTAGCGGTGATCACGGTAATTTTCATACCTCACGTGTTACTGCCCGTTGCGCGTGATAACACAATTTTCCAACACCAGCATATCCATATTGGTGCGCAGGTAACATTCCAGCGCGTCTTCCGGCGAGTTGACGATGGGCTCGTTCTCGTTGAAAGAGGTGTTCAGCAAAATGGGCACGCCCGTTTTTTTCCTGAAGGTCTCGATCAACTGGTAATAGCGCGGTGTCACTTCCTTATCCACTGTCTGCAACCTGCCCGTGCCATCGGTATGTGTCACCGCCGGAATCGTCGCCTGTTTTTCTTTTTTTATAGGAAATACTTTCTCCATGAAGGGCACTTCGTCTACCACCTCAAAATACTCCGGCACATATTCCTTCAAAATGGAGGGCGCAAAAGGCCTGAAGCTTTCGCGTCTCTTGATCTTTGCATTCAGCAGGTCTTTTGCGTCTGTCCTTCGCGGATCGGCCAATATGGAGCGGCCGCCTAAGGCACGCGGGCCAAATTCTGCACGACCATTGAACCATCCCACCACGCCGGCATTTACTAATTGGTCAGCCACTTTTTCAAACAACTGCTCGTCGGGGTACCTGGTGTATTTGATATTGCGGCTCTGGAGGTATTTTTCAATTTCTTCATTGGTAAAACGGCTCCCTGTGTAGGCTGACCAAATGGCCGGGGCGCGTGGTTGTTCCATTATGTGATTGTGCACATACAACGCGGCACCCATGCTGATGCCCGCATCGTGACCCGCCGAGGGAATATATACTTTCTTAAAGGGTGTGTTGCGCGTGACTTTACCATTGGCCACAGAGTTTTGCGCCACCCCACCTGCAATACACACCTGGTCGTAACCCGTTGTCTGATGCAGGTGAGTAAGTATATGAAAAATGAGTTCTTCTGTAATGCGCTGCACCGATGCGGCCAGGTCGCGGTGATATTGCGTGAGCTCCTCTCCCTTCTTGCGCGCCACGCCAAATTTCTCCTCCATCAGTGGCGAAAAGAGCGGCGCCACCACGGGGATATGATCTTCACCATATGAGATGATACCGCTTTTTGCACTGCGGAAATAACGGAGATTGAGTGAAAACAATCCATCATCTTCAAATAGCAGCACATCGCGCAGCTTGTCCACGTATTTTGGCTCGCCATAAGGCGCCAGTCCCATCACCTTGTATTCATCGCCATAATGCGGGAAGCCGAGCAATTGGGTAAAGGCGGTGTAGAAAAGTCCTACCGAATGCGGAAAATCCACCGAATCGATCACGCTGATCTGGTTGCCTTTGCCGGTGCCGATCATGGTGGTGGTAAAATCGCCTGAACCATCAATCGACAGAATGGCGGACTCTTCAAATGGCGAAGCAAAAAATGCCGAAGCCATGTGACTGCGGTGATGTTCTACCTGGTGGATTTTATTTTTGATAGCATTCTTATCGATGGTCTTATCCAGTTGGTAAAACTCTTCTTCCAGCGACGACACCTTGCGCGCATTTTTCAACCTGTCGAGCACCGCGTTGAAGCCGCCGCCAGGATTTTTGAGCAGGTACAATAATTTCTTTTGCATCTTGGCATAAGGGTCGCGGCCGATAGCGATATGATCCACTTGATTGAGTGTGATGCCCGCTTCGCGCAGACAAAACTCCACCGCCATCGAAGGAAAGCCCGCCCAGTGCTTCACGCGCCTGAACCGCTCCTCTTCGGTAGCGGCTATCATAATACCATCTTTAAAAATTGCTGCTGAAGAATCTGCGTGATATGCGTTAATGCCGAGAATGTACATCGTTTATTGGAATAGTTTATAGTATTGTTCTTTAATTGCTGTTTGTTTTGAAAATTGTGCTGCGTGCTGCCAGGCTCCCTGCGACCAGCTGTCAAATACCTGCTGGTTCCAGTGCATTGCCTGCTGCAAGGCATCGATAAAAGCCTGCTGATTTCCGAGTGCCAGGTCCCAGCCGGCTCGTGCCGCGGCCAGTTGCCGCCAGGGTGTCTGATCGCTGATGAGTACCGGCCTCCCCGCTGAGAGCGCCTCAAAAATGGCGTGACCAAAATTCTCCCCCTGTGTGGGAAGCACCAGCAGGTGATGCTTCGCAATGAGGGCGCCCACCTGGTGGTTGGGTATTTCGCCGGCAAAATGCACCTGCACGTTTTCGGGATACCCCGCCACGATCTTTTTACATTGCTCCGCGTACAATTTATCCTCTTCGCTACCCACAATGGTCAGCTGCAGCTTACCTTTTATGCAAGGCAGCAATTGCAACAGGTAGTCGAGATTTTTGATAGGGTGAATACGCCCAACGAAAATGATGGATAGTTCATTTTCATTTTTGATAATGGTATCCGTCAGCGGTTTGACAATACCTGCAAAATTAGGCGCCAGAATGGTTTCCACTTTATCACCAAACTGCCTGCGGATATCCTTCATTTCCGTGTCGTCGGTGGCATGAAAACGAACCAGGCGATGCACCCCCATCCAACGCAGTAGTGTAAGAAAAATTTTTTTCTTGTCCTTCCTGAACTGCAGAGCACTCTCGCGCAACATTCCCCTGGGTGCCAGCACTATGGGCTGACTGATCAAACGCAAACGTCGCATCAATAAGGGATAGACCGCAAAGAAACGGGAATACATGCTGTTGAGATAAATAAAATCGGGTTTGGCCTGGCGTACCTGGCGCAAAACAAACCGCCACGAAAGCTGTTGCGGCGGAGCATAATAAATATCGATGCCTGCATCAAACGAAGTCCATTTACCGATTACCACTCCCTCGTATGGTGCCTTCGCATTTAAATCGCGGTCGGTGGTGAACACCATTATGCGATACCTGTCTTTCATTTGCTGCGCAAAATTCAGGCAGGAGCGTATGGGTCCACCGGCTTTGTAACCGGGTTCGAACCAGTCGGCGAAGAGAAGAATTGTCTTCTTATTGTTCAAAGTGTAGCCTTCTTATGAATTTCTTTGTAACTGGACTTCAGCATGTATTAATGATGCAGTGCAGATAGCTAATCTGCTTGCAGTTTTTTATATAATTCAATATACTGAGCCGCTACAATTTCGGGCATATAGTGCTTTATATTTTGCAACCCGTTCTCAACAATCTCCTTACGATAGCCATCATTGTTTATTACCTTAAGAATTCCTTCCCTGATTGAATTAGCATTGTAGGGATTCACCAGGCAGGCACCTTTTCCTGCAACGTCTTTCAGGGGACTGATATCGGAGGCAACTATAGGTCTTCCGGCCTGCTGTGCCTCCAGCAGGGGCAACCCAAATCCTTCATAAACGGAAGGATAAAGCACCAGGTCGCAATTTATATACCGTTCTGCTAGCTCCTGGTCGGTAATATTTACTAAGTTGTGATATTTAATACCAGACTGTTGCAGAGCATTCACCTGCTCTGGCGCAAGGCGGCCGATGATCTCCAGCTCGCACTTTATTCCTTTGAGGCTGTGGATTGCGCGATCTAGGTTTTTATTAGGTTTGGTACCAATAAAAAGAACCCGTGGGTTGTCTTTATTAAATTCTTTTTCCCTATACTGAATATGGGCGGGTACGGGATCGGGAACCACTTTAATTTTTTTAGGGTCGCATCCCGAGTGCTCGATAATCTCGCTCTTACTTTTTTCTGAAATGGTAGTAATCACGCGCGCATAACGCACCGGCCATTGAAGCCAAAACTTTTTAAGAAGCCAACGCTTTATACCTGAAGAGTTATTGAGAAATACACAATCGTGTATGGTGAGAATGGTCTTTCTCTTCGGAAATGCAAAAACGGCATAGTGAATGTCGCCAGTAATATGGTATACGTCACCCTTTACAGTTCGCAGCCTGTAAAGGTTTTTCAATACCGGCAATAATCCGGCTGAGCGGGTCTGGGCTTCCTGCATTTGAACAACATACGCTTTCTCAATCCAAGGAATTACAGCTTCAAAAACTTTTTCGATGCTAAAAGACTGTTGATTCCTTTTTCTAAAAATCAGCTGAATCACGATACACTTTGTGAAATATGGGGATGCTGCTTCATTACTACCTTTTTTCCTCCACTCTTTACTGCATTGAACCATCCCGGAACTATGTTATACAATACCCACATAAAAGTAGCACTCTTCACCAGCGAGTTCATAATTTGCAGGGTGTCTGTCTCTGCCGAATAAGTTACCTGGTAAAACAACACCGGCAACCAGCAAATGACAAGGGGTATGCGTCGTGCAATTATAAACGCAAGCTTGTATGCCCACCTAATAAAGAACCCCAGGCACAGCATAAATATTATACCGCCCGATCGTCCGAAAGAACCATAGGCCTCTCCCAACGGCCCGACGTTGGTTGACCACCCTTTGATAGTACGGCCTGCGTAGTATTTCATATTAAACTTGCCACCTGCCTCTGGTTTATCGGGCCAGAGAAATCGGGGCACCAAGGATGAGGCGGCCGCGCGCATGAGGTGGATTCCGCCATCGAAGGGTTGCACACGTGGTATGCGCCGCATAACTAGTGATACATTAAAACCCTGATTGGTGCGATAATATATCCAGAAAAATGCCTGTTTTGAAAAAATAGAACCGCCTGAGAGCTTTTCAGACAATAATCCGACAAAAATCTCTGCATTGCTTTCGCCACGGCTTTGTTCGTTGCCCCAGGTAGCTGCGCGATAGTCAGGTTTTACACTTTGAATAAGGAAGAGAATAAAGACACCAATCAAAAAGAAAAATGTCTTCTTTATGAAATTCGTTTTGGTACCCAGGAATATGAAGGAGAACATCGTGATTCCCATATAGGCCACCATAGTGAACATACCACTTCTCAAAGCATTGGCCATAATAAACAAAATGAAAGCAACCAATACGGGAACCCTAAACCTGAATGATTCTGAGTAATATACATACAGCACGCCTGCGAAAGCAGCAAAAAAAAACAACACCGCAATAAATCGCACTTCAACAGGCAGGAAATTGGAAAGGAATAGCATCACCAATCCAATAATGATAATATAGATTCCCCTAATTTTAATCTGCGGCTGCTTTAATATGGCTTTAACCCTGGCAACAAGAGCATTGAGATGCTCGCCATGGTCGGCGCTTTTGCGGCTTGTGAGCGGCAGACAAATGGCAAATACAAATGCCGATACTGCCGGCAGTGCAAATCCAAAATATACATCCTCCGGCACCAACATGTACCTGACCCAAAGCCTCGCTGTAGTATCGACGCGCGTATACTGCGCATATCCCAACAACGGCATGGCCAGGCATATAAAGGCGCTGTGAAACGCGATCATCTCGCGCAGTACAATACCCTTTCCCAGTTTATCGAGCACCATCACCAGCAGTACGATCATCAGGCTTTTGACCAGCAGTGAATACCAGTTGGTGACCAGCGAGAGCAAAAAAATCGCCAGCAGGATGGTCGAAAACATGTATATTTTAAAACGATTCAAGTTGGCTCAATTATAATTTAAATAACGTTTAGTTGTCAGGAGCATATGCCCCTTCCGAATTTTTCTTGGGGGCATAGAACGACACCTGGGAATTGTCGAAAGCTACATTCTCGATCAGGTTCGGCAACTTATACTGCACGCTGTGCATGCCGTCTACAACCAGGTCGCGGCCTTTCCTTACTTTTTCCCGGAATAAACTTTTTCAAGTCGTCGTTTCCTTTTAAAGTCCAGAAGCTTCCTGAATATATCATCCATCAGTTTTGGGTTAAGGTGGTAATAATTGCGGAGACAATATTGTCGAAAGAGTATGCGCTAACAATTTCAGCTGATTTTCTTCCCATTCTCGATACACTTTCCCGGTCTGCCAGCAATGTTTCAAGAAAAGTTATACATTTTTTGATATCCCCAGGATGGAAGACAATACCGTTCACGCCGTCCCTTACCAAGTCGGGTGCGCAACCTGCCTTGCTTGACACCATCACCGCTCTTGAACAAGCCATGGCTTCATTAATGGCAAGACCCCAGGTTTCTCCTGGCCCATCAGAAGGCAAAATGAAAACGTCTCCAACGCGATAAAGTATGGGCATTCGTTGCTGATTCTGAAAATCAAGAAACATTATCCGTTTATCGTTCTTGGCAGACTCTTTTAGTACATTCTCCTGATCGCCATTGCCGGCAATCACAAATTTGACTTTATCACTCTTCAATCTTGAAGCAATATCAATTAAAAAGCCAGGATTTTTCTTCTTTTCAAGCTTACCCGCAAATAGAACCACCAGATCAGAGTCATCGATATTCATCTTTTTTCTCCAATTGCGAGCGTCAGCTTCGTAAGCGTCGTGATTGCTGATAAAACGATTATTATCTATAGCATGGGGTGCAAAAACCAACTGCCTGGCCCGAATGCCGTGCTTCTCGAAATATTTCCTGTTATTTATACCTGTATACAGAGCCACATCTATATGAAAGTATACCCACCGTAAAAATAAACGGCGAGCAATCATTGTCAGACCCGGCTTTTCATCCAGCAAGGTGCTGTCGCCACGGAATAGCACAGGTATCTTACCGTGAAAATACCGCAAGCATTGCAAATGGCTCTTAAACGCCCAGCCAAATACTAGTATGGCGTCCGGTTGATACACCTTTATCTCGTCGATCAGCGTGGGATTAATGATACCTTTGAAGTGGTGTGAGCCCGGCTCCTTTGATATATTTTTCACAAAGGTATAATCATATCCCTCCAGCAGCGGTATATCCCATTCTATCACACGGCCGAAACCGGGATCGAACTTGGCACCGGCCTGTGATTGTTCCCAGGTATAAAAAACCTTTACCACCAATCGGCCAGATGCAGCCAGCTTTCTGAACCAGGGCGCATTATATTGAATAGGGTGTGATGTAACTATCGCCAGTCTTTTCATCGTCAGTCTTGAGTGGCCTTTTCCAATAACGCTGCGAGTTTGGCGGTTACACTCTTGGCAGAGTTCTCACTGAATGCGGCAAGGTCAATTTTATTGAAATCATAAGCGGGCAGCAGTCTCAGAAAAGACTGGATTGCAGGCAACAATCCTTGTTCCAGTACTGCCGCAAAATCAGATTCAGAAAAACCAATCACGATGCCGCAACCTGTGCGTTCTATAACCTTTTTGGCAGAACTTTGCCGGTGTAACAAGGCAATTACCGGTTTACCCGACAACACTCCCTGGTAAACTTTGGAAGGGGTGTAATGCGGTTCGGTACTCCCCAAAATGAATATGCCATCGCTGGCCTTTAAGTGAATGAGCACATCCAGGTAGTTGATGCGCTGTGGATATTCGAAAATGATCTGTTGCCACAACCCCTCGTATTGCTGCGCCATTTTCCCTACGTAATAAGCATTGGGATCGTTCACCATTTTACCGGTGCCAATAAAATGAAAGCGGATATTTTCAAATATTTCACGGTTCCTGCTGACTATCTGGCAAAATGCATGAAACACCTCTACTGCCTTGGGAAGTAGTACGCCCGCATAAACCAAATCAATTTTTCCCGGTGCTTTTTTAAACAGGTAAGGCTGCAGGCCCAGTTCATTCAGTGTCCTGAAGTCGTTGATCTCGCCGCCATACGGCATAGCACCGGTAACCACTTTATTTGCCAGTGAAGGGTTGCGCTTAAGCACACCTGTGTAATACCCATCAGCCACACCGGTAATGAGCGATGCATGTTTAACGGCAATTGGTTCCAGGAATTTCGCCAGCCGCGTACTGAACCAAGCTCGCGAAAATATTTTATCGCCGCCCGGAAACTCATGCACCCAGGGATCAATATAATCGATTCCGTATCTCACTCCTGTAGATCGGTGCAGCAGGCGGCCAAGCAGGGCGGCATAAAATGAAGGTATCAGAATATATACAAAATCGATTTTCTCTTTCAACACCAGTTCTTTCGCTCTCCTGTACATGGGCAAGAAACCACGCAAACCAATATCGCCTATCAATCTTGGCTTGGTGGTTCTCATAGCCTTCGTTTTCTCGACTCGCAGCCCTGGTTGCAATAATTTCACCAAGTTCCAGTCGAGCTTTTCCTCGTAATATTTTTCATGTACGGCCAGCACTATAGGCTCCCAGTTGAAGGACTGCAGGTGCAGGGCAAACAAACGCGCGCGATGAACCGCCGCTAAGTTTGACGGAGGAAAATGTGGACTTATCAATAAAATTTTTTTCATAACTGCAACACCCTTCTCCAATGCTTTTCAATCTTCAGGCATTCGGCCGCCCAACCGTGTTGTTGAGCATTTCGCCACCTGTTTTCTTTTTCTTTCCTGATACTTTCTATATTTTTCAGCAGGTTTACCATTGCTTCTCCAAAGCGTTCCGGCTCGAGCGACACATACGCGGCATGCGTGGGAAATCGGCTTACGAACGATTTGTTCCCCTCGGTCTCTGTGGCAAGTATGTACAGGCCCGATTGAAAATACACCCATATCTTATTGGAGAGCAGCAGAGTATTATTCAAATCTGACCCGGGTTCGATGGCCAGTCCAACGTCAAATTGTCCGGCAATGCGATGCAGTTCCTTTTGGGTAACAGGACCAATACAGTTCACGTATGAACGGTGCGCCAGATATTCTTCATAAAATTGCTGTCGCCTGTTTCCCAGTAGGTTTAATTTTATTTGCGATGAGAACTGGTCAAGAACTGGCAACACAAGTTCTAGCCCGCGTTTTGCATCAACATTTTGAGAAAACCAAAACAACTGCAGTGGCCCGGAGGCTGGTTCTCTCGAAAAGATAAACTCTTCCTTCGCGAAGACATTATTGATCACAAAATGGTGATCCGGGTTTTGTATTGTGCTAAACAGTTGATGTGTTTGCCGCATTATAGGTTCAGATGCGTACGAAACATATGCCGCATTAGGTAAACTCTGCTGCAGCAAGAACTCCTGCATCTTACTCACCAGAGGATTGTTGCCTTCTCCGGGATGGAAATCCTCCACATCAATGGCATAAGGTTTCCCTATGCGATTGGCCCACCAGGCCGCGGGGTAAAAAGCGCCCGGATTATGGGCTATAATGAAATCTGCTTTCAACTTTTTCTGCGCCAATAATCTACTGATTTGTGCCGAACGCCGGTTTACACCGGTTGCAACACAACGCCTGCTGCGCAATCCCATTACGAAAAGTCGCCGGCACAATCGCTCCAGCAATCCATAGATCAGCCAGGGCACAATTGGCTTTCGTGTAGCTGAAATATAGTGGAACTGAACAGTGTCTTTCAATTCCTCTCTTATCAAAGACTCCTTGTCTTTCGTCCAGTTATCCATTTCGAAGGCAATAACCGATACTTTGTATCCTGCATCTAATGCAAGACGCATTTCCTTCAAGCAGCGCGGATTGCTGGCGAGGTTGGTGCTTGTTATAAATAGCAGGGAGCGAGTATTAGCTGACTGTGCCAAGCAGTTGTTCTATTCTTTCAATCTGTTTACTGTACGAATTATCCAGGGCGAATTCTATTCGTTGTCGCTGCATTTCCGCCGGCTCACCCTGCCTTACCCGCTGCAGCACTGAGCTAAACAATCCGGGATATGCTTCGTTGCTGTCGGGTGAAAGCAACATATCGATCAGTTTGTTGTCGCGATAAGTGTACATATAATGAGATACTACCGGCTTGCCGGTACTCAGGTACTCCAGGATTTTATGCGGGTTGGTATTTTCATTCCATATCTTGTATGTCCGCAGTCGCCAGCAAATCCAAAACATATCCATTTCAAGCATCTTCTCATACAATTCAAAAAAGGGTACCGGGCCAAAGAGCCTGACATTTTCTCTCGACCTGAGAAATTCGATAAAATCCTGGACTCCGGGCTCGTTAGCTACTGCCAGTCCGCCCCTGTTTTTTTCTATCTGCCCCCAGAAGCAAAACTCCACATCGGGGTGTTCGCTTATAATCTTTCGCATTGTATCCCTGTCGAGCGGCTGCATCAGCAGGTTGCCAATATAGCCCACTCTGATTCGTTCCGGCTTTCCCGGTAATTCCTTGAGCTCATCAAGGTGTTTGCGGCTTTTTTCGCAGAACATTGCGTTTAGCCCATGATTGACGAAAAAGGCTGGCTTGCCCGATCTTTCCACCATCTTCTTGATTCCTTCAGATGAACAAAGTCGAATATCGGCTGTCGACGCTTCGGGAGGAATAGCGTCTGTGGTTACAAAATCCACAGCGTGAAAAATAGTCTTCTGTGCCTTAAACCAAGTAAGATTATTGAACTTAAAATTGTCGAAGCACCACACAATATCCGGTTCCTGACCAATTGCCCGCTTCAGTATAGATATCTGCCATCTTATTAAAAGAGAATAAATTGCCTTCGGCAGAAAACGCTGGCCGCGCATAACCGGTTTATAGGAAACAATGAATACATTGCTTTCTTCTTTGTATGGTTTAACCTGCACCTTTTTGTATTGCAACGACGGTGGCTCTATGAAATATACCCGATTGCCTTTGGCGGCCAGTTGCAGTGCATAGTGATGTTTGGAGACAAACATGGTTCCCCAATATTCCGTTGAAACCAGGTATATCACCTTTCCGGTCAGTTCAAACTTGCCCATTGTTTTTGTCAGCTAAAGAAAATTTTGATCTGGCTGGCGATGTATTCAATGGCGTCTCGGGAAAGCTCGGGGTACATAGGGAGTGAGAGTATCTGGCTTTGATACGCGGCTGCAACAGGGAAATCGCTGCGTGTATGGCCCAGGTGCCGGTATGCATTCAAAAACGGTAATGGAGTCGGGTAATGAATAGCTGTATCAATGCCCTTGCTTTTTAAGTACGCCGCCAGTTCCTCGCGGTTTTCAGTTCTTATTACATACAGGTGAAACGAGTGAACGGAATCAGGTCTTATTGCAGGCACTTTTACACATTCAACAGAAGATAACAGTTCAGTATAATAAGCCGCGTTGTTGATTCTTGCTTGTGTCCATTCATGAATATGCGGCAATTTGACGCTCAGTATGGCAGCCTGCAATCCGTCAAGACGGCTATTGACTCCTTCTATTTCGTGCTGATGTTTTACCAATGCGCCATGATTGGCATACATCCTGCATTTGGTTGCCAGGTTGTCATCGTTAGTAATGATGGCACCCGCATCGCCATAAGCCCCCAGGTTTTTGCCGGGATAAAAACTAAATGTACCGGCTATACCCCACAAACCTGCCCTTTTTTGTTTGTATTCGGAAAAATGAGACTGCGCGCAATCTTCTACCAGGAACAAGTTATGTTTTTCGCAAATAGCAGCAATGGCTTCCATATCAGCCACCTGGCCATATAAATGAACGGGTATTACAGCTCTTGTGCGACTGGTAATTTTCTCCTCAATCTTGCTTGCGTCAATGGTATAATAATCGGGATCGATGTCTACAAAAACGGGGGTAGCTCCTGTTTGTCCGATAGTTTCCGACGTTGATATCCAACTGCAGGCAGTAGTGATCACTTCATCGCCCGCGCCTATACCCAGCGTCTTCAGCAGCACATATATGGCGTCTGTTCCATTAGCGCAGCTAATACAATGTTTCGCGCCATATGCCTTTGCAAACTGCTGTTCAAAGCTCTTTACATAGGTGCCGCCAATAAATGCCGTCTCTTCGATCACCTTGTTGATGGCCTGGTCTATATCCTGTTTTAACGATTGATACTGTGCTTTAAGATCAACAAAAGGAATTTCCATGGAGAAGTTAATGTTTTAAGGTAGCCAGGTAATTAGTTGTCTTGATATTTTCAGTTATTCTTTCTTTGCCACTACTCGAAACGTTGTTGCCTGACTGCTGCCCCAGGCCCTGCAAACTCCTACGTCACAAATATCTCCAAGCTGAATAAAAATCCTTTCTCGCTTTGTATTTTCCAAATATCCTGTTGAGCACCTTAGCGAATATGAGCATAATCCGGTTCAGTCTTGTCCTTTAGTAAATTGATTTTATTTGTTTTGCAGGCACACCAGCCCATACTGTTCCGGCAGGTACGTCCTTGGTCACCACTGCGCCGGCGGCCACCACGGCTTTTTTCCCAATGGTAACACCCGGTAATATAGTAACCCGAGAACCCACCCAAGCACCGTCTTCAATAATCACTTTATTAAGATGCACGGCACCCTTCCAGGCAGCAGTTCCATTTCCCGCATACTCATGATCGTGCGTATATATAATGCACGAAGGTCCGATGGCAACTTCTTTACCAATGGTTATATCGCATGTCACATCCACAATGGAGCCGTCGCCAATATACGAGCCGTCGCCAATATGGAGTTTGCCAAACAATCCGCTTTCCCTTGAAAACACCTGGCAATAAGATGAAATTCTCACGCCATTTCCCCACAGCCAGTCGTTTTGAACAAGAATACGCGCGTAGCTGCCAATACTCAGATCATCTCCAGCCTGAAACTTTACGCCAGCCTTTAGCAGAAGAGTTGCGTCGTGATTGATAGCAGCTTTGTTCCCGATGGTTATACCCGAGGTTGCGGCACAACCAATATGCGCATGTTTGCCCAAATAGCAACCATCACCCAGAGTGATTTTTCCCTTGCCTTCCATTTTAACAGGCCAGTCAAACTTCAAGTCATTACACCCCGATACTTTTGAAAGACGGTAAAGCCAATAGGCGTTTTGAGGAATACGCCAAAAAAAGTTTATTATAAACTGGAAGATTACTCTCATGGCGTTTTAAGGTTCGTGCCGTGATCTTCTATAGTATGGACCAATCCGTTTAAGACTATCCCTAAACCCCGCCAGGTTTAGTGTAATTAGAGTGCGGGAAAGTTCCTTTAGTATTTTCTTTTTTTCCCTGCGCACCAGGTTTTCTCCTCTTTCTGGGCCCAGTGGCATTTCCTTATGCCTGAGATGGCCAATCTTAAGGTTTTCGTAGACACCCAGGTAATTCCTGTAACTATTTACTTCCTGTTCCCCATGACTTCTGTACCATACCATACCATGCGGCATCAACACAACCGGGTAAGCCCGTGCCAACCTGTGCCACATATCGAAATCGCCTGCCATCCGTATCGGGTTGAAACCACCCACCGCATCAAAAACTTCCTTTTTTATTATTGAAGAAAGAGGTGCTTTATGAAACAATCCCGGACCTTCATAGTGATACAGGTATGCTTCCTCCGGTGAAAGCTGAAAAGGGAAGGGTTTACCGGTAAATTGATGCAGTGAACAAAGACCCCACCCGGCACCAGGAAATTGCTCCATCATATCCACCAAACAAGCCAGTCCCCAGGGATAAATGTAATCATCTGCGTCAACATATTTGATATACTTTCCCTTCGCATAAGATGCCGCCTTGTTCCTGTTGGGATAGTCTCCAAGATTTCTTTCATTTATATATACCGATATCCTGTTGTCTTCCGCAGCATATTTCTGCGCGATAGATACCGTGCTATCCTTTGAACCATCGTCTACTATTATCAACTCAAAGTTTTTGTAGGTGGAAGCAAGAACACTTTCAATAGCGGCGGCGATATATTTCTCCCGGTTATAAGATGTTATCAACACGCTCACCAATGGTTGACTACTATTCCTGCTCATTTATTCCCGATAATTGCACTTCGTTAAAAAAAGGCCTGGCTGCCCCAAGGTTTAGAAAGGAGCCCACCAGTTCCATTCTCGCGTATCTTCCGCCGTTTTCTGAAACGCAACCATAGTAGAACGCAAATGAAGCTTCTTGTCGCTTATCAGCACACTGCCATCGAATAATTCCGTTCTCCACTTTCGGGGCAAAATTGACGTCACAATATTGATTGCAGATTTGACACCATCGAATACTTTGCGGGCAGTGCTCAGCGGTCTGCCGGGTGCGCAACCATAAAATTTAAGGCAGGGATAATTGAACAGGTAACGGATACATTTATTAATTGCAGGCATCTGCACATCATCGATGATCAGCATGCCGCCAATGTTCAGCATTTTCACCAGGTAAAAAGCATCCAGCAAAGTATGGTCGAAGGTGTGATAACCATCGATAAATCCAAAATCAAATTTCTCGCCTTTTGCCAATAATTCAGGCAAGGCAATTTCTGAACCTTTTTCTATCAGGCAAAAGTTGGCGTAGTTGAATTTCTTCAGCAGGTTAAGACCCTTGCTTTCCCAATAGGTTGTTTGAAAAGGATCTACTATTGTATGCTTCGATTCCTGCGGTAAAGAGCTCATTATTGTTAAACTGGAGGCGCCCTCGGCGCAGCCTATTTCGATGGTACGGGCCGGTTGGGTATCGTGCAGAAGCTTTGAAATAAATTGCGCTTCTATCAGATCTATTGCCGATGTAAAGTGAACCAGTTCGCCTTTTTCATTCTCATAAAACTGGTTTTTAAGGATGTCAATTACCTGGGTGTCCATTATAGTTTTTTTATTAGCCGCGCAGGGTTACCTGCATATATGCCTGGTTCGGTTATATTTTTTGTTACAACAGCGCCCGCTCCAATCACCACATGATCGCAAATGCTTACGGGCAAAATGGTGGCATTAGAGCCAATAGACACGTGATTGCCTATTTGTGTTGATTTCCACTTTGACTTGTCACCACCCGCAGGCCCTCCGTCGCTAAACAGGTCATTAATGAACATAACACCATGCCCGATAAAACAATGGCTGCCGATAGTCACCAGCTCGCAAATGAAACTGTGTGACTGCACTTTGGTGTTGTTTCCAATATTTACGTCTTTCTGAATCTCTACGAATGGACCAACAAAACAATTATCGCCGATGGAGCAACCGTACAAGTTCACCGGTTTTACCACCTTTACGTTCCGCCCGAAAACTACGTCTTCTTTTATATGTGATTCTAAAAAAGTTGGCTGATTGCTCATAGATCACTTTTGCATGGCGGTATAAATCTTATCGATGATCTCCACGGTTTTCAAGCCTTCAAACCCATTGGTGGCTATTACGCCGTTGCCACGCAGCACTTCGGCAACGTTGGCATACACCTTGTCGTGATTAGACATTGAACCCTGGTATTGGCCATAGTTATTAGCAGGATTGCCTGGCGGCAAGTCTTTTATTTCATAACCTTCGATGCGCTGGTACTCCAGTTCATTTAGATATTGTCCGCCGATCTTCACTGTACCCTTTTCTCCAAAGATGGTCAGGGAACCTTCCATATTTCGTTCGTAGCTGTTAACGGTATAATTGATGGTGCCGATAATACCGCTATAGAATTTCAAACACACAACGCCTGCATCTTCAAACTCGATAATATTCTTGTGGTGGAAATTGTCTCCAAAAGCGTAGGCAGTTTTTACATCACCGATAAGCCAGTACAGGAGATCGATGAAATGACTGAACTGGGTAAACAGAGTGCCGCCGTCCAATGCCTTGGTTCCTTTCCAGGAATTTTTGTAATAAGCTTCATTACGGTTCCAGAAGCAACTCAGTTGCACACTGTATATCTTTCCCAGCCTTCCTTCCTCTATCAGTTTCTTTACTGCTGCAACCGGTGGGTTGAAGCGATTTTGCTTTACGATGAATAAGCGGCGGTTGGCCTTTTCGGCCGTATTGATCATTTCGCCGCACTCCTGCACGTTTAGCGCCATGGGTTTTTCGCACAACACGTGAAAGCCGGCTTTCAAGGCCTTGATGGAATGCTCGGCATGAAGCCCGTTGGGCGAACACACGGCCACCACATCCATGTCGGGATGATTTCGGAACATGTCTTCGGGCGTCAGGTAGGCCGAAGCACCATGTTGGGAGGCGAGTTTATCGGCGTTCTTTTTAACAATATCACATACCGCTACCAACTTTCCCGTGTTTTTAATATGTTCAGCATGGCGCTGCGCAATTCTGCCGCAACCGATAATTCCGAATTTGAGTATATCCTTATTCATACACGTTTTTAAGAAACTTTAGATTTTCAGTCCTCCCGAAGGGAAGTTGTTCAACACGCCCATGCCTTTATTCTGGTAAACGAACGTGCTGCCTGCCGCTATTGCGGAGATGCCGCCCGCCAGCACGGCCTTGCGAAAATCGTCGATGTAAGATGCACCGCCACATGCCATTACGGGAATGGATACAGCATCACCCACCAATTTTATGAGCGGAATATCATACCCGCTCCAGGTGCCGTCTTGATGAATAGCCTGCAACAGAATTTCACCCGCACCTAATTGTTCTGTCCTGCGCGCGTATTCAGCCGGGGCATAGAGGTCCTAATTTGCGTTCAGGTCTTTATACGGAAACAAAACAAAGATATGCGCCGACAAAATACCGGTATCATTGCAAGCAAGAATCCTTATTAAACTGAAACCGGCTTGCTAGCCTGCACTCCATCGCACAGCCTTTCATGCATAGCCTCAAGCTCTTCTTCGCCTTGCGCCAGTGATTGATGAAACAGCTTTACGGCATGATTCAACTCCTTGCGAATACGCTGGTTGTAGCGATACCATTTCCATTTGTCAGCAACACTTAAACTGCCTTCAGATAGCAGCAGCCTCACATCTTTTAGTTTCCTCGTCAGCCCGTTTGCGACAGGAATTGGTTTGGAGCCAAAGAATTTATAAAAATGAAAATATTCAGTAAAAACCCTTTTTACCACCTGCTCAGGGGGATAGTGATGATAGTGGTATACCCTGGCAGCAGTATTATAAACAAGCGTGTAACCTTTCAGCAAGGCGTGCTTTGCCCACAAGACGTCTTCTGCAAAACTCACCTTCTGAAATGGAACCTGCATCAGTGCCGCTTTGCGGTACATGGCCGTTACATCGTCCCAGCTGCAAACCTGTCGCTTCATATCCGGCGATAGTGACTCAAATTCTGCGGGTGTAAAGCGAAATGTCCTGATCGCTGGTTCCGACTGAGGCCTGAACCACGATATGGGGTTCTTGTCGGTATGATGTGGTACCACCTGCTGTCCGCAAACACCGGCCACGTTTTCATCCACAAACCCATCCAGTAACCGTTGAAGCCAATATTCATCGCATGGCATGGCATCCTGAACCGTCATCGTCACAAATTCGCCTTCGGCCAGTTGCGCACCCAGATTCCGTGTAAGACCATGATTAAACTCTCGGGAATCTATTTTCACCAGGCGAACGGGATATTGGCCGACGATCTCCAGACTTTTGTCAGTAGAACCCGAGTCGATGACAATTACTTCAAGCGATCCATCTATTTTCTGGCGAAAGATAGCATTGAGCGTATCCTTCAGCCAATAATCGCCATTTTTTACCGGAATTACGACAGACACCAACATGTTTCCCTCGACTTTCACCAGCACATATCAATTTGATATTTTTACCGGGCTAGGTTCACAGGCTCATTGTAAGGCACAGTTCCTAATTGCGGTTTTAACTCGGGAACTAATGATTTAAACCTGCGGCCCAGCAGTTGTTTGAACAAAGGTATTTTCATAAGCCTGAACTTTCTTGCCTTTAGGTAATTGGTAAAAAATCTTCTTTCCGAATCGCCGAAAATGTCATGTGCTACGCAAAACCGCAGCACGTCGTCCGCTTCTTCGTAATAGTCACATTCAATAGCACGCGACAGCAGGTTGGCTGCCATGTATCGAAGGCCAGGTTTGTATTGCGCCAGCCTTTGCTGCGAATGCAAAGTTTGAACCGTGTACTTCAGCACCAGTACACGGCTTTGGAATTTTGGAAGTGAATTGTAGCTGGTACGGGAAAGACTTACCTCGGATATGCGCAGGAAAATGTCGGGCAAAAGATCAAGACGTTTTTTGTAGGTATAACCTTCCAGCAAAGCCCTGATGTGTAACTCAATATCTTGCCAGAGATGTAGATCTTCTCGCCACATTCCCGCCTTCACAAAAGAATTCTTTTTCCAGATGGTGCCGGTTCCCTGGCAGATGGGATCACCTACCAGGATGCGGTGCAAATCATCTTCTCCATTTTCCACGTTCCATAGCACACGCATATCGTCGGGCTTTTTCCTAAACAGCAACATGGGAAAGATCAGGAAATCATACCCCGGATCCTGCTTTACAGCATCAATTCTTTGCTGCAGGCACCAGGGCGCCAACAGGTCATCTGTATCCAGGAAAACCAGGTAATCACCCGTTGAATTTTCTACTGCAATATTCCTGCAGGTGCAGGCTCCCTTAGGCGCACGGTGGCGCTTGAATATCTTTACACGGCTGTCGGCAGCAGCAAATTCATTCAACACTTCCCAGCTATTATCTGTTGAGCCATCATCCACAATTACCCACTCCCAATGCGGATAGTTTTGCCTGAAAATAGACTCAGCCGTCTCGCGAACAATGGATGCGCGGTTAAAACTGGGAGTGATGATAGAGATGACAGGGCTTCCAGAGCCCGTGCCGTCATTTAATAGTTTTGACATTTCTCTAGCCAGTGACCTTTTTGAAATTTTGCCAAAGCGGTCTTAATGGTTTAAATACGGGGTAATAGTTGAACAATGAGCCTTCAGTATCAAGTTCGCGATGACTTCGCACAGAAATTTCACCGGGAGTACATAACCTTGGTAAAACCTGGTCCATATCGATTCATAATGTTTTCCGCCATAATCTCTCCATCCCAACTCACGGCTGAGCTTTCACCTCGCTTTTGACCTAGGGAATCCAGTTGAAGTATTTAATAAACGGAACCCCGGAATTTTGGATAAAACGCTTCATCTTCCTATCCAGAAATGGATATAAGCGGAGCTTCCGGGTACCATACTTTTTGTGAATGGCTTTAATATTAATGTAATCTTTCTTGTCGTAGGTCCCATGATAAGGCAATATGTCTTCGGTCACCACACTATGACCGCCCAAAACATGCCGGATATTAAGCAGCTTTTCTGCTTGAGCTCCGGTTTTCAGAAAAATTGGGGCTTGCTTTTCGTAGTATCGGCAATGATTACAAATGCCGTCGTCGCCAAGGCTTAAATTGGGGTCCATCGCTACTATCCAGTATGCCCCTTGTGCAAGTAACCATGGAATTTGGGCCTTAAAGAGGTTAACTAAAAATAATGGTCTATTATGGATAAACCTCATTTTATGTCTTGTTGACTTTCCAGTGCAGGATGGGATGGATTACGCCGGTTGGCCGGCCTGTAATGGAAATGCCCATATCATTTCTTACCAGCTCGGAAACGGTAAAGCTCACCGTCTCGCCAATTACAAAAGCTTCAGTTTTGGGCACTTCAAGGTCAACAGAAATATAATATCTCGAAAGGTTCAGGAAATTCCCAGGTATGGTGAGTTCAGAAGTATACTGCCCGGGCTCACGTAAACGGTTCCCTTGCTGATAGTGGAAATCGCTGGAAGAAAATATTTCAGTGCCGTCGTACGACAGCAGGTTGACTACCACACGCAAATCTTTCACCTCCCGGGTCAGTTCATAATCAATGCACACCTTTACGGGTGTAGCAGAAGTAAGGGAGCTTTCCAATGATCCTCTGTCATCTGTTACTCTGATGGCCTTCAGGTAGACACCATTCTTCCCCGGAAAATCGCTCTGCCAGTATTTGCAGCGATCTACTTCTGAATCTCCCGAAAGATATTTTTCAATTACGTCTCTTGTATCACCTACCATCGACACCTTACCTCTTTCCATAAAAACAGTCTGAGAACACAGGTTCTTGATGGCGCCCATGTTGTGGCTGACAAATAGTACGGTTCGTCCCTGCGTTTTAGAGACTTCGCCCATCTTGCCGAGACACTTGCTTTGAAACTCGGCATCACCTACGGCAAGCACTTCGTCCACAATTAGAATTTCCGGTTCCAGGTGAGCGGCCACCGCAAATGCAAGCCTCACATACATACCGCTGCTATAGCGCTTGACTGGTGTGTCGATATATCGCTCAACTCCGGAGAAATCAACTATTTCATCAAATTTTTTCCTGATTTCAGCCTTGGTCATACCCAAGATGGCACCGTTCAGGAAAATGTTTTCACGGCCGGTCAATTCCGGGTGAAAACCGGTGCCAACTTCCAATAGCGACGCAATTCGACCTTTGGCTCTTATTCTTCCGGTTGTGGGCATGGTAACGCGCGACAATAGTTTCAGAAGAGTTGACTTACCGGCGCCGTTTTTACCGATGATACCCAGCACCTGGCCTTGGTTCACGGTAAAATTAACATCGCGTAGGGCCCAGACCCATTCTCCACCTGCCGCGTCACGGCGGTTTTCCTGCCCCAGTTTAAGATAAGGGTCCTCTTTTCCCCGTAGCCGGTGCCACCAACGGTTAAGGTCATGCGCCAGCGTGCCCGTACCCACCTGTCCTAACCTATACAATTTTGAAACCTGTTCTATCGATATCGCTATATTGCTCATAACCAGATGTCGGATTCTCTAAACTATGTCCATAAAATTTTTCTCTACCTTATTAAATATCACTATCCCGGCGGCAAGTATTATTATTGTAGCAGCGCAGCTATACCCCAGGTAGTTCCAGTCGAAAGTGCCGCTTCCCAGGAAAGCATACCGAAATGTTTCAACGATACCGGTAAACGGATTCAAAGCCAGGATCCATCTTTTGTTTTCAGCAGCAAGCGATAAAGGATATACGATCGGTGTTGCGAACATGGCCAGTTGCACACCAAATGTCAGCAGGAAGCGAAGATCGCGATACTTGGTAGTAAGCGAGGAGAATATGATGCCGAAGCCGAGTGCCAGCAGAGCCATCAGCAAAATCAGCAGAGGTAATAACAACAGGGCATTGGTAACGCGTATGTTGCTATCTGTAAAAAAAGCAAAATAAACCCATGCTACCATAAACAACCCCAATTGTATTCCAAGCCTGATAAGATTGGAAATAACGATAGAAAGAGGAATTATCAGGCGGGGGAAATATACCTTGCCGAAAATATTGGCATTATTAATAAAAGTATCGGCAGTTTTTATCAAAGATTCTGAAAAATAGGTCCAGCATGTAACACCGGCGAGGTAAAACAAAAGAGGGGGCACATTGTCAATCGGAATTTTTGCCACCCTTCCGAATATAAAAATGTACATGATGGTGGTGAGCAGCGGTTGAATAAAAAACCAGATGGGACCCAGGATCGTCTGCTTATAAAATGCCACAAAATCTCTCCGGACCATCATTATCAGCAGATCACGGTAATTCCAAATGTCTCTAAAATTGATATCAAAAAGACTTCTCTTGGGGCTTATTTCAAGGGTCCACTCCTGCTTCGGTTGAGAACTCATGCTGTGATCTATGCTGTTGAATTAATTAGGAACGAGACCTGATAGGCTTCCACCACTTTTTCTTCGGCTTGCCGTTCTCAAAATATCCTGAGTCAGCGCCATAGCCGTAACCATTTCCATACCCATAATATCCGTCGTAGCCATAATAGCCGCCATATCCCCCGCGCACACGCACGTCATTTATTACTAGGGAAAGCCTGGGCAATTTTTTCTGTTTATAAACGTCTTCGATTAATTTAAACTGCTTCTTGAGTGTGTAGTTGTACCGCACAATATAAATTGTAGCATCTGCATGCTTGCCCAGCGTAATGGCGTCACTCACTAGTCCTACAGGCGCGCTGTCTATTATGATTGCATCAAAACGGTTGCGCAATTCAGCAAAAAGCTGATTTACTCTTTCATCAAGCAACATTTCAGCCGGGTTGGGAGGCACCGGACCGCAGGGCATTACGTAAAGATTGTTGGCATCCGGAACCGGGTATATAATTTCATCAATCCCCACACTTCCCACTATGTAGTTGGTAATTCCTTTTCGTTCATTCAAACCAAGCCCCTTGAGAATTTTTGGCTTACGAATATCCAATTCCAGGATGATTGTTTTGCGGCCAGATACCGCCAAAACCGCGCCAAGATTGGTACTGACGAACGACTTGCCTTCACCACTAAATGTTGAAGTTACCAGCAGTACAGGATTTTCGACCTTGGGTAAAATGTACTGCAGGTTAGTACGCACCATCCTGAATTGCTCGGCAATGAATTTCCTGTTGTTCTGGGTCACTACCAGAGCGCCAGGTTCATCGGAGTGGCCCACTTCTCCTATTATCGGGGCATCGGTATTGCGCTCAATATCTGTCCTTGTCTTTACTTTATCGTTCAGGTATTCGAGCAAGACAAGAATTGCCACCGGTATCAGGATCCCCAGGAATACAGCCAGCAGGTAAATACTCCGTCGGTTAGGCTTGATGGGTACATTCGAATACATGGCCGGCTCAAGCACCCTGATATTCGAAATGGTGGAGGCCGATGAAATGGCGGTCTCTAATTTTTTCTGCAAAAGGTAGGAATACAACTCTTCCAGAATCTTCTGCTGGCGGGTAATATCGAGCAATTGCTTTTCCTTTTCCGGAATAGACCTGATGGCCTGGTCAAATTCTTTGTTCTTTGCGCTTAGTTCGTTCAACGCGAGAACATAGGTTTGCCGGATATTATTTAAGTTTTGAACAATATCCGTGCGCAGAGTTGTAAGTGCAGTCTGAATATTAACAACCAGCGGGTTGGTAGCCGGTGTAGTCTTCAGCAGAGTTTCTCTTTCCAGCTGAAGCTTGTTATACTCCGTAATCATCTGCAGCAGGGCTGGCTCGTCTATGCCAAGCGTTGTCGGCACAACGCGATAAGCCTTCTCTTCGTCACTGAGATACTTGATGAGATAGTCTATTACCTGGAGTTTTACCCCTTGTTCGGTGAGCTGCCTTCCAATATTGGAAAGGTCGCCGAAAAACATCTCGGTTTGGAGCTCGGTATTGAATGTCTTGTTTTTTTCACGGTATTCCTGCAGATTTTTCTCAACACTGCCAAGGTCCTGTTTTACCGAGACAAGCTGGTCATCGATAAACGCCAATGTATTTACCAGTATCTGCCGCTTATCTTCCAGGCTCGAAGCCTGGTATTCTTTCATATACTGGTTTACGATATCAGCGCCTATACGCGGGTTTTCAGTTTCGAATGTAAGCGTCAGCACACTGGAGTAATCGCTGGCTTGCCCCACACGCAAATTTCCACTGATACTTTTTGCCCGGTCGCTGGTAGTCTGGTAATCGATAATAAACTCGTTGCTGCCGAAAGACTTCAGGTTGATCTGATTGCGGCTGATCAGAAATTTTCCCTCCGGCCTTTCCAGTATCTGGCCAAACGTATACGTCTTGCTGCTTTCTCCAATACGGTATTCGTTGTCATCCAGGATGACCAGTGGCAGATCAAAAGAGCGGCTTGAATCGGCAAGGGAGATAATATGAAAATTAAAAGGCACATCACTCGGATATACAGCTGTAGACCTGATCTTACCTTTATTGATATACATCGTTTGCAAGCGCAACGAGTTCACCACCCGCTGGGCCATATTTCTCGACCGTATAATTTCCATTTCATCCTGCAGGTTGCGATTACCCTGCTGCATCATAAAAATATCGTCAAATTTCTCGTTGGCATTTCCGCCCGCAAACGGATTTTTCACCAGCAGCTTCGCATTAACGCTGTAAATGGGAGTGGAATAACGAAGTTTCACCCATGCCAGAAGCAGCATTATTGCTATGGTCACGAATATCCACGGCAGGTAATAAACATACCTGAATATCAGTTCCCGTGGCGAGGGCATGTTTTGGTAGCTCTGTCTATGTTCTGAAAATTCTTCTGTCATGGTAAAGGCTATCTGGTGATGATTGAAATGATGATACCCACGGCAGAAACAATGCTGGTGACGATGCTAACATTGCGAACGGTGGTCTGGTCCTGCGCGGTCTGTTTTCGCTTGTCGGCATGCACAATCACCATATCGTTTTGTCTCAAATAAAAATATGGCGAAGTGATAGACTCCGGGTTGCTCAGGTCGATTGTTCCGAATTGTCTCTTGCCATCAACTTCCCTTATTACCATTATATTATCTCGCTTGCCATATATGGTAAGATCCCCCGCCAGACCGATAGCGTCAAGAATTGAAACCTTTTCTGCCGGAACTGAGTATACGCCGGGCTTGTTTACATCGCCCAGCACGGTAACTTTATAGTTTATCCAGCGGATATTATAGTATGGATTAGTAAGCAGCGTGTCTTTGAGTTTGGAGTCTAACAATTCAATCAGCTGAGCCCTCGTAAGTCCATCCACGTGAAGCCTTCCCAAACCCTGGAACTGGATATAGCCATCCTGATCTACCAAATAACCCGCCGTTTCATTCTGGGGAGATACTGCAAGCTTGCTGGCATTATTGTTTGAGGATAAAGCGCTCGAACTCAGAATCGGCTGGTTATACAACGCGGTCGCCTGCGGATTGTCACTGTACACGATAATGCTCAGCAAATCTCCTTTTTGAATAATCGGTTCAGGAGCGATAACCTGGCTCAGTTTGGCAGTGTCGATGGTTCCCTGGAAATAGCTAAGTTGCGGTGTACGACAGGAAGTAAAATTTAAGCTAACCACAATAATAGCAAGACAACCTGCAAGAATTTTCATGAATGAGTATTTATTAATAGAGCTATAGTTATTTATTTACTGTCCCGATCACTGATACGCTTGACTTGTCGACATTGGCCACCAATGCATACCCAAGACTTTCAATCACCACTTCCACCCTGTTCCTTCTTACCCTTTTTACTATGGCTTCCCTGTCCATTAATACTCCTCTTGAAATCCTGACCTTGCTATTGGGCTCCAATTCGAGGGGTATGGCTTCCACCTCATCGTATTCTTTCAGAAACCTTTTGATGGTTTCAATTTCAGAATTTCTGATCTGAGCGGGTTTCCCGAGCCAATAAACGAAATTGACCACTCCATCGGTCATGCGCACGGCAGTCTTGTCTTCTTCCTTTATCCTTACGAAAATATACGACTTAAACAGCGGCTCCTCCACAATTTTTATCCGGTCGCTCCACTTCCGGTAAACCTTGTTCAGCGGGCAATAGCTTTCCAATTGCTGCTCCGCCAACAACCGGTGCACCTTCTTCTCCCAACGAGGCTTAGTGTAAACCGCATACCATTTCTTTGTTGTGTGTACTGCCATGTAAATCGGTCAGTTTTTGCAAAGCTTCGCCACGTCAGTCACAGGTTTGTTTTGTAACCAACTAAATTTCAAGGGGATATATCTTTGCGGTTCATTAGGGCACGGGTATATAATTGAAAAAGGTATAAGTGAGTATTACTTGCAGTAGTACCCATCTTATACCCTTCCACTATAAATTTCCAGTATTGTCAGGCCGTACTCTCACGTCATTCACAGGTATTAGTTCTTTGCCATTTGAAGCCGCAAAGCCAGTTCCAACCCAGGCTTCAGAGTGCTCCGCTTGCATAAGCCTGCATTCAATGGTTTGTTGCCTGCAAATATAGGTGATTTTTAATGCGTAATATTTCAATGGCAAAAACTTAAATCATTATTTCTCAACAAAAAATGTTATTGACCCAGTCACAGAACGCATTAGCTGATTTGTTCGTATCTGCCTATCTTGCGTTTCCGGTTGTCCATACCTTACACCCCCAAATAATTCGCAGTGCATAAACGCTTCTACTCTCTCGATATTTTCCGCGGCGCCACGGTTGCCCTCATGATCCTGGTAAATAACCCAGGCAGCTGGTCATATATGTATTCTCCCCTTAAGCATGCGGCCTGGCATGGGTGTACGCCCACCGACCTGGTGTTTCCTTTTTTCCTGTTCGCCGTGGGCAATGCGCTCTCGTTTGTAATGCCGCGACTGGAAGCGGCCGGCAGGGGCGCTTTTCTGAAAAAAGTGATCACCCGCTCCCTCATCATCTTCGCTATCGGGCTTTTCCTGAACTGGAGCCCCTTTGTACAGTGGGGCAGCTCGGGTGCGCTGGAGTTTAAACATTGGGTAAACCCCGACAACCCCACGCGGGGCATACGCATACTGGGAGTGCTGCAGCGCATTGCACTCTGTTACTTTTTTGCTTCGCTTATTATTTATTTCTTCAAGATACGTGGGGCGCTGCTGGCAAGTTTCATCTTCCTAACCGGCTACTGGGCACTGTGCCTGCTGCTCGGTACCCCCGGCGACCCCTATAGCCTGCAAGGCTATTTCGGCACCCAGGCAGATAAAGACATCCTGGGCGTAGCCCATATGTACAGGGGCGAGGGCGTACCCTTCGACCCCGAAGGCCTGGCCAGTACCCTGCCCGCCATAGTACAGGTGATCTTCGGCTACTTCGTAGGGTACTACATCCAGGCCAAGGGCAAGACCTACGAAATGCTCACCAACCTCTTCGTCGCCGGCTGCGTGCTGGTGTTTACCGGTTTTGTATGGGATCTTGTTTTTCCTATTAATAAGAAAATATGGACCAGTTCGTATGTGCTGTACACAACCGGACTGGCGATCATGGTGCTGAGCGTGTTGATGTATTTGGTTGAAATGAAGAAGGCCAATGAAACCGCCGCGGGCAGACTATTCGAATTTTTTAATGTTTTTGGCAAAAACGCGCTCTTCATATTTTTCCTCAGTGGATTTCTGCCGCGCCTGGTTGGATTGTTGCGTTGGGTGGATCATGTGGATGAAAATGGGAAGAATGTTTACACAACGGCCTTCTCCTGGTTTTACCGCAATCTTTGCGCACCCGTCTCCAGCGACCCGCGATTAGGTTCGCTGTTGTACGCGTTGTGTATGATAGTTTTCTATTGGCTGATTGTGTATTGGATGGACCGAAAGAAGATTTATATCAAAGTGTAACTGTCATTTAATTTCTTAAACCCTTTTCTTCCCCCGCTCCCCTGAACAGCCAGAATATTGCGCATATTCCCAGGAAGAGGATGGTCATTATTAACAGGGAAAATTTCGTGGCGGCCATGTCGTAGGCCAGAATGGTGTTCCAGTTGTGAATGGTGCCGTACAAATTTTTCAGCAGGGCCATATTTTCTATTATATCACAAATTCCCGCTGCAATTGCTACATACGAAAAGAAATAGCCGGTTTTGATGAGAATTTCATGTTGAGTGAGGCGCGAAATATATACAGATGCCACCGCAAGGCCTGCACTATATAATATAATAAACAAAAAATCGAGGTAAATGCTGTGCACTGCCTTTTCATGCAGACCGGCGCTCTTCCATTCTTGTACAATGCTTTCTGCTACGGAGGCCTCTTTGGCGAGTTCAAACCTGACGATGTCATTGCTGGTAAGGGGACGCAAATAGAGTCCGGCAAAAATGATAAACAGAGCGTTTGCCAATAACAAGACCAGGAACCATCGCCTGGCGCGATATTGTGAGACTGTTTGCAGCCGCTTCATGGTAGTCTGACTAAAAGTAACGATTTTCGACTTGCCATAAAAGCATAATTATTCACCATGCGCAAACTGTTGCAGAAATGGCTGCAGAAACCAGTCACCCGGCTGGCAGAAAAAATATCGTCATCGCCCGATAAGCAACAGGTATTTTCCTCGCTCACACAGTTGCTGGAAAAAGCTAATAAGCACAAACACACGGTAGTTCCCTTTGAGCTGGAAAAAGGGAAATTCATCATTTTCTCCGACCAGCACAAGGGCGCGCGCGACCTGGCCGATGATTTTCGCCTCTCGGAAAATAATTATACCACCGCGCTCAAATACTATTTAAAGAATGGTTTTACTTTCATCAGCCTGGGCGACTGCGAAGAACTCTGGGAAATCAAGCCGGATAAGGTAATGGAGAAAAACCAGGAAGTGTTGCAACTTGAAGCGCAATTCCTGAAACAAAAACGCTACTATCGCCTGTATGGCAACCACGACCTGGAATGGAAATTCGACGTGCCGCGCGATATGTACTTGAAAAAGGTTTTTGGGAAAAAACTGAAAGTGTACGAAGGCATTGTACTTCGCACACGCCACAAGGATCGCGAGTATTCTATTTTCCTCTCACATGGTCACCAGGGCGATAAGAAAAGCGATGGCAACTGGTTCAGCACCTGGGTGGTGGCCGCCATCTGGACTCCTCTTCAGCGCTTTCTTGAGATCAGCATCGATACCGTCTCTGATTCGTTTGAGCTGGTCGACAAACATAATATCATCATGTACGAATGGAGCGCCGAAAACGACGATCTCATCTTTATTTCCGGGCACACGCACAAACCCGTGTTTGCCTCGCTGGATCACATCGAGCGCATCACCAAACAAATGGAAGAAGCCAGGAACCGCAACGACCTGGTGAAATTACAGGAACTGGCTGAAGAACTGGAGCTGCGCAAGGCGGAGTATGCGGGCAAACAATTTCATAAGACCATGGTAAAACCGTCTTATTTCAACACCGGCTGCTGCTGCTTCAGTGATGGCGATATTACCGGCATCGAAATTGAAGGCGACAATATAAGACTGATAAAATGGGAAGAAAATGATAATGGCGCCAGCGAGCGTAAAGTGCTCGAGCAGGCGCCATTGAGCTATATCTTCGATCAGCTTCACTCACCCAGCAGCTGATTACCTCTCTGCCAGGGCTTAGCCGGCGATCCATCCATCCGCACAATCTTCGGGTAAAACAAGCCAACGGTTTCCACCAGTTGCTTTTGCGCACCCATCACGGTGTGAATGTCCTTATACGCATGCGGCGCTTCATCCAATCCTCCACCGATCAGCTTCACGCCATGCTGTTTCAGCATTTCCTTCAGCGCGTGCTGCGTAATAGATTTCATAGCCTGCGTACGGCTCATCTTACGTCCGGCCCCATGCGAAGCGGAATTTACCGAAGCTTCCTCGCCCTTTCCTTTTACGATAAAACCGGGAGCGGTCATGGAACCGGGAATAATTCCGAGCACATTCTTACCCGCCGGCGTTGCCCCTTTGCGATGCACGATCAGCTCTTTTCCCTGCACCATTTCTTTCCACGCAAAATTGTGATGGTTCTCCACCATACGCAGCGGTTGGCGGCCAAGCTGCTTCGCAATTTTCGCATGAATTACATGGTGACAGGCTGACGCGTAATCTCCCGCCAGGTTCATCGCCATCCAGTATTCAATGCCTTCTTCTTCATCGAGCGAAAGCCAGGCCAGGTTGCTCGCTATTCCGGGTAGGCGTCTTTTCTTGCGCGCCACTTTTGTGTAGTGGTTGGCAATATTGGCTCCCAACGCCCGCGAACCCGAGTGTGATAACAGACCGATATAATTGCCAGGCCCGATTCCTAAGATTTCATCTTTCTCCGTAATCTCCACCACACCAAACTCCACGAAGTGATTACCCGAACCAGAAGAACCCAATTGTTTGGCGGCCCGCATCTGCAGACCTTTCAGCAAAGGCAGTTCATCAAATTCCTTACGATCGATCACTTCATGCCCGGTGGCTTTCGCGAATTCCTTTCCGCTTCCAAACAAGGTAGCTTCCTGCAATTCGCGGGTGAAGTACGCTTCACGCTGCGACAGTTCTTTGGGATCAATATCGAAAACCGATAAACACATTCTGCAACCAATATCCACGCCCACGCCATAGGGAATCACAGCATTTTCTGTTGCCAGCACACCACCGATGGGCAATCCATACCCCGCATGTGCGTCGGGCATCAGCGCACCGGCCACCGATATGGGCAGCTTCGCTGCCTGGTACATCTGGTTCATAGCACCGGGCTCGATGAATTCACTTCCGAACACATTGAACTGGATGCCCGTGTTGTTGAGCGAAATTTCCACTCCTTCCACCTCCGGCTTTGGCATCAGTTGTGAGGCAATAGCGCCCAGCGTTTCGTCTGCGGCATAATCGGCCGGCGATGCCAGCACCTCTTTCAGGATATCCAAAGCCTGTTCGGCGGTATAATGTTTGAAATTTTTCTCCATCACGTTCATAGCAATGCTGATCACCGGTCCTTCGGGATACCCGATCGAACGAAGCTCTTTTCCACGTAGTTTTAATTTTGCCATAAGTTAATTTTTGAGGTTGATGACGGGATTTGTGTACCCCCCAGGCTTTCACCCGGGAGGCCTTCGTTAACGCAACATGGTTTCAGCAGGGTGCTGCACTTTTGCAGCAGTAGCTTCGTTGCTTATATTTCTCTTGTTTTTGTTCTTGTTGGTTGCGATTTCGATGCAGGCGATAACCGCTCTTACCAGCATGACGATCAATAACATTTTCATGGTTACCTCCTCTTGTTTTGACATAAAAAAACCCGGTCGTTGTACCGACCGGGTTCGCAGCATGCACGCACACATACTATGCACGCCACCTTATATAACACGGTCGCTTATACGAATTGGTATTACCACTGCCTGCGGGCTCCATCACATTGGTGAGGACATGGTTCGCCCTGGCAGCTAGATCCGTAAATCTGCCTTCTCGTTTAGTCCAATATGATTGCATTTGCCTTAGCATGATTTCTTCAGTTTGCTTTTAGATGCGGACTAATTTGATTTGCATAGCAGGAAAGAAAAAATTTTTCATGGCTATACTTTCCCTGTATACAAACAAAAAGCCCCGGTCAACTGCCGGGGCTATATTATTATGAATCAGTTTCTTCAACTTATTCTGCAGCATAATATGCCCCGCGCATGGCATTACCCAGTATTGGGCGGAACCATTTCCTTGTTTCGATATGTAAATTCTGACGGAGCATTTTTCTATTTTGTTTTTGCTTGACGACGCAAAGTTGTAAATATTTTTTTGAATCGAAAAAATTTATGGGGATTTTTTTTGATCACGGATTGGGAAGATGATTGTGGGATTTCACGGATAAGGAGTCGGGAATTGGATATGGATTACGCAGCTTACGCGAATCAGGCGTCGGGTTTGAATAGTCCATGTTTGATGGCATAGATAATTATCCCCGCTGTATTCTTCACTTCCATTTTCTCCATGATCTTCATGCGAAGACCTTCCACGGTGCGCACGCTCAGGAATATTTTTTCGGCGATCTGTTTGCTGGTAAGCCCATTGCAGATATCGACAATGATCTCGCTTTCGCGCTCGTTGAAGTCGGGTTTCTCTTTCTGTTTGTAGGGGTTGAATTTGCTTTTCGCCACCATTTGTGCCAGTTTGTTGCTGGTGTGACGGCAGTAATAGGGTTCCTGCCCGTACACACATTTCACGGCCTCGACAATTTCGTGTTTGTCGGCATTTTTCAACAGATAACCTTTGGCGCCGGCCTCCAGCATGTCGATGATCAGGTCTTCTTCATCGAACATGGTGAGCGCAATGATGCCGACCTGCGGATGGTGGCGGGCAAGATAACGCGCGGCGGTCACGCCATCCATGCGCGGCATTTTCACGTCGCTGATCACGATATCGGGTTGCCATTTTTCTACCTGGTCAATCAGTTCGCGGCCATCGGCGGCTTCGGCTACGAGTTGAATATCGGGCTGCTTTTGCAGCATGATGCGCAACCCATCACGGAAAATTTCATGGTCATCAGCAATAATCACTCTTATATTGCCGTGTAACGTCATACCGGGTAAATATTTTTATAAAGGAATTTCGAAAGTGTACATCGTGCCTTTGCCGGGTTCCGACTGGCAGGCCATCTCGCCACCCATCACCTCGGCCCGGCTCTGCAAGTTACGAAGTCCGAGCCCGGGATTATCTTTCACTTTTGCAAAATAATTGAATCCTTTTCCATCATCTGCTGTCATCAGCAGCAAACTATTACCTTCAACGGCGATCTGGATGATCAGGTACGATGCACCTGCGTGTTTTAGCGTGTTGTGTACAATTTCCTGGATAATGCGGTAGATATTGATTTCTTTCTGCTGGTCCAGCTTTAATTCCTGGTTGCAAATAAATTTGAATTGCAGTCCCGAGGCCTGCCCGGTATTCTCAATAAATTCTTCGATGGCTTTTTTCAACCCTTTTCTTACCAGCGTATTTGGCATGAGGTTGTTGGAAATCTCGCGCAGTTTGGCGATGATGGTATCAATATGCTGGCTCGCTCCCTGGATGACGCGGTGATCTTCGGGTTCTTTGGTATCAAGACTATTGATCTGCAGTTTGACGGCGGCGAGCAGGGCGCCCAATTCGTCGTGCAGGTCGGATGCTATGCGACTACGTTCTTTTTCGAGGGTATCAATTTCGGCCTGTATCTTTTCCTTGTGCAGCCGTAAACTGCGCCGTTGATAGCGGACAATGGTAATAATGAAGTAGAGCAGGATTACTCCCACTATGCCCACTACTATCAGAAGCTGGTCATAAAATTCTTTTTCCGAGGTATCCATATTGCGGCGACGGCATACAACAGGTTTGACAAGACATTGGTCCACACAAGCAATTCCTGCAGACTATTTCTAAATCCCCTACTCACATTCTGTTTCAACAAAGATATTTTAGTTGCATTATCCAACAGGAAAAAAGTAAAGAAAATGATGATTCCCAGGCAAATCCAGAATTGGGCGTTCTCAAAAATTTTTCTTCGGTGGTTTACCACCATCTTGTTGAAAGTTGAAACAGCGAACAACACCAGTGCGAATGAATACAGTATCCGGAAATAGAGATTAGGTTGTTTATTGATGGGCTGGGCAATCACAGTTATAATCAGCCAAATGACAAATGCGCCGATCATGAGGCTGGTAAAAAACGCCCGGTTCCTGTTGAACAAGCCCCAGGAATGAAAAAGCCAGGCCAGCAGGCCGAACTCAAGAAAGGCGTAAATATTCAGCACAACGCGCAAAGCCTCGATCTGGCCGGTTTCCGTGAGAATAAGGTAAGCGGTTTCTATTATTACTACCAGGCATACGTAATAAATAAAGGGATAGTAAGACCGGTCGATTTTCCGGAATCTTACTATCCCGATTATAACTGCGAAAATTATACTCAGGCTTAGAATGTAACGAAGCTCAACTGACATGGTACAGTTATCTCCATGGGGTATTAATTAACTAATGGTTTGAACCAATTGGCGATTATGGATTGCAGGGAGGATCGCAATTGCCCCATTCGAGACCGCCTTTACCGCCCGGATCATCAGCCTGGTTTGCGAGCGTAGAGCCTTCGCGGGTGATGTACAGGTCGTTGCCTTGCTCGTCAACGCCTACGATCATGAGACGAAACTCTTCTCCTCTTTCTCCTTTCTTGGTTCCATAATAGATGCGAATGCCCACGCATTTGGGATCTTTCAACACTTTCAGCAGCCATTCTTTATTAAATGCTTCACTATTGGGTATAGACAAACCGGGAACGGCTCTGAGTATAGAGTCTTTTTCTGCGGCAAACAGTTTCTTGAATTCGTCCATTCTTTCAATGGGTATGAAATGGTCGATCTTACCCAGGGCTGAGGTATCGGGAGGGGTGGGAATCCATTCGCCCTTTTCCCGNCCNGCGCTGTCGCTGCAGCCGATGGCCGTGATGATCAGGAANGCAAATACCGCTGTCNACAGCGTNGTTGTGGTCAGGGATAATTTCTTTGAGATGNTTGCCATAGTAAAATGAGTTTTAAGTTAAACTGGTAGCTAAAGGTATTCGCAATTATGCGATCAAAAATCCGTAGAAGTACTTAATTTATTTACATGCTTTACTCTTCATATTCGGTACTTCACCTCTTGTTATGGAGCGAGAAAGAGGTGAACTTTGAAATGGTTAACCCCTAAACCCATAGCCGCAGATCAAAAACGAACCCCCTGACAATGGACCGGTTTAACATTAAAACTTTGTGTTATGAAGATGTTGCCTGCCGGTATGGTGAATGGTCACCCGGCCTCCGAGCTCTTTTCCGGGTACAAAAAAATTTCACAGCCGGTTTATGCCGACTCGCTGGAAGTTCTTGTACAATACTATCGTGAGAAATTGCAGACGTTGGAGGCGGTACTGGAAAGTCTGAACGTTTTGGAAAATTCGCGTGAGATCTCCTGCCTCTGCCGCGAGGTAACACGCACAAAAAAAGCACTTCGCGAAATCTTCAAAAAGAAATAACAGTCATACTCTGTCAAGCCCGTGTTGTCGTCCATGGGCGGTACCCCTTCACTTAACGCTATAGTAACCTACACCTTCAAGTTACGGTACCGCCCCCATTTTGAATAAAAAGAATTTGAATCTGAATTTGAATGAAATTATATTCATATTCAAATTCAAATTCTTTTTATTCAAATTCTATTCTCATCTGCTGGCCGGGGCGCATAAACCTCGTAGTATCCAGTTCCCAGTCTTCATCATTGAGTCCATACAGCTTGCTGTACTTCTTATAGGATTGGTTGACCATGTCGGCGATGCTGCCTTCGCCGCGCATGCGCACGCCCCAACGGGAATCATTGACCTGGCCGTTATGGCTTTGTTCGATGAGATGCCATACTTTGTCGGCGCGGCCGGGAAAGTTTTTGTAGAGCCAGTCGTGGAAAAGCAGTCTGATGGCTCCGTTGAGTCTTATGAATGTATAGGCAGAAAAACTTGCTCCATTTTCTTTGGCGGCTTGCATGATGCGCTGCATTTCGTGCTCATTGAGACCGGGAATCATGGGTCCCATCATTACACCTACCCGCACACCGGCCTCGCTAAGTCCTTTGATGAGCGCCAGTCGTTGTTTGGCTGTTGTAGTGCGCGGCTCCATTACACGTCGCAACTCTTCATTCAGCGAGGTGATGGTGACCAGTACAGAGATCAGGTTTCTCTCCGCGAGCTTTTTCATGATGTCGAGATCGCGCAGCATGTTGCCGTTTTTACTGATTATTCCAACAGGCTGGTTGAACTCGTAAGCCACTTCCAACAACTGTCGCGTGAGGCGGTATTTCTGTTCTGCGGGCTGGTAACAATCCGTGTTTCCGCTCAGGCTGACAGGCAGGCATTCCCATTTGGGATGCATCAGGAATTTGCGGAAAAGTTGGGGCGCGTTTGTCTTGACAATAATCTTTCTTTCAAAATCAAGTCCTGCACTGTAACCCCAGTACTCGTGGGCATTGCGTGCATAACAATATATGCATCCGTGCTCGCAGCCCGCATAAGGATTCATACTATAATACATGCCTACGTCGGGGCTATCCACCTTGTTGACGATGCTTTTTGCTTCCTGCTCTATATATTGTGTCGGCTCGTTGCTTTCACTCCAGTCGTCGATGCCTTCTGCATGTTCCCGCACCTGTTCATGCTTCAGGAACCGGTTCTTTGTATTGATCTGGGCGCCGCGGCCCTTGAGATATGCTGCGTCTTCGGGAGCGGACTGTGGCGCAACCGGTACCGAATCTTTCTTTACACTTTTCATTTACGCGCTCTCTTCTTTTTGTGATTGTAGATAGCCTCGCGATTGCAACAAAATTTCATTAGTCCCCGTTCGAGAGGCCTGCCCGGGCAGAGCCAGGCAGACATCGGACGGTGTTTTTACTCCCCTCTGAGAAAAACAAACCACTATTTTTTATGGCTATACGAATAACTCACCTTGTTTGATGGATACGGGCAGATTCATAAATTCCAGGCGCTGCACTATCTGGTAAGCACGTTCACCCATTCTTCGTTTCAGCAACAACATACTGTCGGCTATAAAGCGTCCTGTAAAATGCCGGTGCGAATATTCCAGCCAGCCCTTCTCATATTGCCAGGGCAATAACTTACGCGCCACTACTATATAGGGATCGTCTATAAAATGCGGTTTGTTATCATTATCCAGCTTCATCAGTCGCTGCCCCTCGCGTATCTCGCGCACCAGCTCCTGGATCGGTACTTTGGTGGTGACGTTGATCGTGATGGTATGACTCGGAAAACTTCCAAAATCTCTCAACTCCACTTTAAAAGGGTAAAATCCCATCGCCGCCAGTTTCAGCCTGCTCATGATGCGCTCTTCCATCATTTCGAGTTGTGTAAAGCGAGCCAGCGTGACATGCGGCCTGGTGGCAATCAGTCCTGCATGATATTTTTCACTGAACTCCTTACGCAACTGCATAATGCGGCCGCGCAATTCCTCGTTCGGATTTAGTACCAGCATATATTCGTTGATGCGATAGCCCGGTATGGTCGTCAGGTTATGATTCATATACTTTCTTTTTGCAATGAGGTAATATACCGGGCCATATCTGTATGAACCGGCTGATCTATTGGCGCCAACCGAAACACATTCACCGTCTTGCTGGTCGCAAATGGATGGTCGCGCACCAGCAACACCAACTCATTCACCAGGAATGAAGCCCTTAGTGTCTTTGACGAATAAAACGGCATGGCGCAATCAAACACCTCGGCAGGTAGTTCCTCTGCCAGTGCCAGGTATGGATGCTGACTAATACGCGCCGGCTGACCGGAGGCTGAAGTCACGAACTCATCAATCGACTTCAACTGCCTGGCCAACTGCCTGAACGGACGTGGATCGGTAATGCGCAGGTAAATGGTATGGTTGGGAATACCACTATAATTATTCAACGTAACAAAAAAACTGTAGCACAAACTGCACGCACGCTGTATCCAACGGATAAGCGTATCCTCCATCCCTTCACGTGCATAAAATTGTGCCACCACTATAGTCGGGAAGCTGTTCAGGACAGCCTCCACCCCGAAACGCCTGCAGAAACGCTGCTTTTCTGCCATCAGCTTGTTGTAAGCTGCAATATCAGGATGTATGACCAGCCTGTACTCCCGGAGACCATCCATCCCCCGGGCATCACTGGCTGCCTGGCTTACTAACCCCCGATCCATAGACTGCTTTTAAATGATCACGAATTTAGCATAAAAATACTAAAGATTTTAGTAAACCAAAAAATTTATTTCTCCATAGCAGAAAAATTTTCTCTGCTACCTTTAAAATATTATGGCAAGCTGTCCGTCTCCGTAATTATACATGAAGGATTCGCTGACCATAGCACCCGGTATGTCTGCTGAACAGAAAAGAAATATAGCACAGGTTGTCAGGGATTACAGCAAACGCCTGATGGGATTTATCCGCAAACGGGTTAACAATGAAGAAGATGCAGAAGATATTCTGCAGGATGTGTTTTACCAGTTTATCGGCAACGCGCAGCCCATCGAGCAGCTCACGGCTTGGCTCTTTACCGTGGCGCGCAACAAGATCACCGATCGCAAGCGCAAACACAAACCCGACGCTATCGAAGATGTGTTTGCAGCGCCGAATGGTGAGGAAACACTAAACTGGACAGAATTCTTATTCACCAACAGCGATGATCCTGAAAAGGAATACCTGCGCAATTTGTTCTGGGAAGAACTACGCGCCGCGCTCGATGAATTACCTGAAGAGCAGCGGCAGGTATTTATCTGGAATGAACTGGAAGATGTAACATTTAAAGATATAGCAGAGCGAACCGGCGTGCCGGTGAACACCCTACTGAGCAGGAAAAGATATGCAGTGCTTCATTTGCGCGACCGCCTGCAGACATTGAGAAACGAATTATTAAACTATTAAGAAATACTTGAATTATGAGAGGAAAACACAGAGGGACCCCCCCCTTGAAGATCATCTTCGGCTTGCTGGTGCTGACGGCCCTGGGTTTTATTGTGATGCTGCTCTGGAATGCCATACTGCCCGATGTGGTGAACGCCAAAACCATCAACTTCTGGCAGGCACTGGGTCTGCTGGTGTTGTCGAAAATTTTGTTTGGTGGTTTTGGTAACTGGGGACATAAGAAACGCATCATGCATGAACGCATGCACGAAAAATGGCATCGCATGACACCTGAAGAAAGAGAGAAGTTTAAGGAAGAATGGCGAAACCGCTGCGGCTGGAAAGCGCAATGGGTGCGCGAGCAGGTGGCGAAAATGGAGGGTAATGAGCCGGAAGGTGGCGAAAATTCTGAAAAAAGTGTATCGGCGTGATAGATATCACTCATATTTCCTGGCAAGATCGAACAATATTTTTTTGTGTTCCTGCGTAAGCACGCGTGTGGTATCGTGAGGTACGAAATGAATTTTAAATGATTGAATGGCCGCGGCTGTGTCTTTTATATTGTAACCGATGATGCGCAGCGCCTGCAGCGCATTGAAGTGCTCCGGCACGGTGATACCAGTAGTATCATACCAAAGACCAAATCCTCGTTGCGCAAGCAATTGCCAGGGGAAAAACCGGTTGGGATCCACTTTTCTGCCCGGCGCCACGTCGGCATGACCAATAAAATTGGCGGTAGGAATAGAATATTTTCGCTTCAATGTATCCAGCAATTTCAGCAGGCTGTTGATCTGCGGCACGGTGAAAGGCTCATACCCGTTATTATCGATTTCTATTCCAATGCTGGAAGAATTAATATCAGAAAAATTTCCCCAGCGACTCACGCCTGCCTGCCAGGCGCGCAGGTAGTCGTTGAGCATATGATGCACGGTGCCATCTTTGCAAACCACATAGTGTGCACTCACCCTCGTGCGGGTCAATGTGAAGGTGCGCAAAGTCTGCTCGCAACTGTTTTGCGCCGTATGATGAATGATTACAAAATTGGGCTTCCGCAAATCAAAATTCGTAGTGCCAACCCGGTACGGCGGCTTGCCGATAGAATCAGCATCCAGCACGGTTGGCACCTCCCGCAACGATTTCACCAACTGCTTAGCCTGCTTGCGATACACTCTATTGGTTTTTGAATAAGGATTAGCAGCACAACCAGAAATGACCAGCACGACAAAAAGAATTCTAAACGATATTCTCAAGGAAGAAAAATTTCCGTGAATTTATGACAAAGCGGGAAACGGTTATACCATTTCCCGCCCGTCATTCAAATTACCATTCCACTTTACATTCAATATTCTCACTGACTCAGCCCTGTGCCCTGCTGGCCCACTCTCTTCGATTCTTCTTCCGCTGCGGTTTTCCGCTGGCGGGCAGCTTTCACCTGCGTGTTACCAAAGCGGTAGGTGAAGAACAATTTCAGCTGGCGACTTTCAGAATATCCGCTGGCACGCATTAGCTGTCCGGCGAAATTGCTGTTGCCCGACCATTTCATGGTCCAGAAGATATCGCTCACAGAAGCTTTGATATTCCCTTTTCCACCAAACAAGGTTTTCTGAATGCCGGCATCAACGCTCCACATTTCCTTGCTCTTGAAAGTTCCCTGCCAGATGGTGGGCGCTGAATACCAGCCGCTCATTTCAGCTGTCCAGCCTTTGCCCAGGCGGAAAATCTGTTGCGCATAGAATGTGAAGGCAAACACATCCAAATCGATCTTTCTTCCTTCCCCTCCAAAATCGGCCTTGAAGTGAGAGTAGTATCCGTTGAAGTTGGCAAATACGGAATACCATTTGTACTGGAACGGATAGCTGATATTGATACTCACGATATCCTGGGTAGCCAGGTTTTTCTGCGTGATGAATGCCTTGCTGCCTTCGGCAGTATCAATCAGCTGCGAGAAGATGTCTTTTACATGGCTATAGTTTAAGGTGGTGTTGAGGCGATACTTATAAGTATGCGTCACACCGAAGCTATTGGTATATTGAGGTGTCAGTTCTGTATTTCCTTTCTGGAATGTGTATTCATCCAGCTTGAACTCGAAAGGATTCAGGTTCTGGTATGCCGGACGATCGATGCGGCGGCTATACGTGAAGCTCCACTGGCTGGTTGGCTTTTTGTTGAACGTGATAGCAGCGCTCGGGAAAAAGTCAACATAGTCGCGGGTAAAAGTAGAATCGTAAGACACATAATCATTCATCGCATAGTTCCATTTATACCCGGTTGACTGACCCGTAGCATGCGTATGCTCCATACGCAAGCCGGCCTGGATCATGAACCCTTTAAACTGGCGGTTGTAGTTTACGTACAGCGCATTGATATTTTCCTTGTACACAAAATCATTACTACGCAAAGTGTCGAGCTTCTTGCCATTCTCGAAAACATCATAGCGCTGGAAATCGTTGGTGCTTTTTACCAAAGATGATTTTCCGCCCAAACCCAATCTGCCTTTCCTGAAATTCTGTTCCCAATCCGCTTTCAGGCTCACGATATCGATATCGGACGGCGCGATCATATTATAACTACGCGTGCCGATCACTGAACCATCGGTGGGGTCGTAATAGACGTTGGGCTGATACTGGTTGCTTTTTATCCGGTACATGCCATAATCGGCATCCACATTCAACTCGCGACCGGTACTGTCGGTAAAACGATAGTTCAGGTTGGCGTTGAAATTGTCGCGCTCCATGCCATTGGAGTTGTCAGCCACCAGTATCCTGTCTGTCACCTTCGAGGGTTTATATATGATGGAAGTGCGACTATTGTTATCAAAAGTTGCGTCGGTAAAATTACCGTTCACCATCACGCCCACCGTATTTTTCTTGTTGATGAAATAATCCATACCCGCCTTATAGGTATGACTGCGGCTTTTGATAAATATCACCGAACGTTGATCAAACAATGAGTCCTGCACCTCGCGCGGCAAATCCATCCTGCTTTCCGCACGGTTATCGTTGAAATTGTAATTGCCGAAGAGATTTACCTTAGCGTTGCGATGGTTCAGCGCGATGCCGCCATTATATTTAGGCGTAATACCCTGGTTGAAACCGGCGGTTACCGAACCATTCGTACCAAACGATTTATTTTTCTTCAGCTTAATATTGATGATGCCTGCGTTACCAGCGGCTTCATATTTGGCGGAAGGATTGGTGATGATCTCGATCGATTCGATGGAGGAAGACTGAATAGTCTTCAGGTATTCCGACAGATCTTTTCCGCTCAGCGGCGTGGGTCTTCCGTCGATATATACCTGCACGCCGTTTTTGCCGCTCAGGCTCAGGTTATCGTCTTTATCTACCATTACGCCGGGCGATTTGCGCAGCAGTTCCAGCGCATCTTGTCCCACGGCATTCACACTGCCTTCCACGTTCAGGATCATTTTGTCGGCTTTCACCTCTATCATGGGTTTGCGCGCGGCCACTACCACTGCTTTCATGTCGCCGCCGGCCTTTATTAAAGTCACGTCGGGCACCGACACATCTGCGCCGTTCACCTCAAATGCCGGCGAATGCGTAGGCGCATGACCGATATAGGTGACGGTTACGAAATACTTGCCGTGGCCAATATCACTGAACGTATATTGACCCGCTGCATTAGTGGTATTCAGTTTTACCACTGAAGAATCTGAAAATTTTTTAAGAGAAATGGTTGCTCCGGAAAGCGCTTTGCCCTGTTCGTCCCTGACATTGCCCGTGATTTTTTGCGCATTGACAGCAAAGGCACACACGATGATGGGCAACATCATCATAATAACTTTTTTCATGGAAATAATTTTTGTCTTTAATGGCTTGCTGCCCCCGCTAAAATTGGTGAGTTAGCTTTAGCAAAAACTTTAGCGCGGCAGGATTTTGCAAAACAGTTTGCCATTTGGTCGAAGAAGGTGCCGGGATATTACACTCGCAATTTTCCGTCATACACAAGCGGCAATATGTTTATACCAATGGTACGCACAACTGTTAGTGTTTATCAATTGCATGGTATCGTTTTTGAATTGAATACCCTGTATACCAATCATTCCACAAAAAAATTNTTATATGAGCATATTAAGCGGAAAAAAAATAGCCATCATCACAGAGAATGGCTTTGANGANATAGAGCTCACAAGTCCAAAANAAGTACTTGAGGGGGCAGGTGCGCAAGTTGATATCATTTCACCACAAAAAGAGAAAGTGCGCGCCTGGGATCATGATCACTGGTCGATTGTATTGCCGGTAGATGTTCAACTGGAAGATGCAAATCCCGAAGACTACGACGCGCTGATGGTTCCGGGGGGTGTGTTAAACCCCGACCAGATGCGTACTAATAAAGCCTGTGTAGAATTTGCGCAACACTTCCTGGAGGCGGGCAAACTCGTTGCCGCCATTTGTCACGGACCGCAGTTACTGATAGAAACCGGTTTGCTGAAAGGAAGGAAAATGACTTCTTACCCGGCCATCAAGACCGATCTGCAAAATGCAGGCGTGGACTGGGTTGACCAGGAAGTGGTGGTTGATAAAGGTTTGGTAACGAGCCGCAGCCCGAAAGACCTGGAAGCATTTAACAAAAAAATGGTCGAAGAATTTAAGGAAGGCGTGCACGAAGCGGCGGTGAAACATTAAATCTTGAGGTGAATTATTATACGAGCCATCCCGGTAAAACGGGGTGGCTTTTTTTATCGCGCCCGACGATTGTTGTGCGGGCGGCGTCTACTGTTTTGCCCCTGCGGTCTTCTTCCTTTTCCACCCTGGGGACGCCTACCCGAGCCGCTGCGCGGCTGATAAGCCGGCGTGGGACCGAGCTGCGGCGGCACCGGGGCTTTCTCTACTTCTTTTCCTAATAATTTTTCAATAGCCGCAAAACGGTTCTGCTCTTTTGGCGACACAAAGGTGAACGCCATACCATCTGCCTCAGCCCTGGCCGTGCGCCCGATACGATGCACATAATCTTCGCCGTCGTGTGGCACATCGTAATTGATCACCAGGTCGATGGTATCGATATCAATACCGCGGCTGAGGATGTCTGTGGCAATGAGTATGGGAATGCGTCCGCTGGTAAAGCCATTCAGCACGTCTTCGCGCTGCGACTGTTCCAGGTCGCTGTGAATTTCGGCCGCTTTATACCTGGCGCGCTGCATTTCACGCGTGAGGAGTTTCACGTTCTGCTTGCTGCTGCAAAACACCAGCGCGCTCTTATAAGGGGTGGTCGCGAGTACATGTTGCAACAAGGGCAACTTCTGCGTATCGTACACCACGAATGCTTTCTGCACAATTTTTTCCGGCGGTTTGCTGATAGCGATATTGATCTCCACGGGATCTTTCAGAATTCTTCTCGCCAACTGCCTGATCTTTTCCGGCATGGTGGCTGAGAACAGCAGCGTTTGCCTTTTTTCCGGCAGTGCCGCGATAATCTTATTGATATCGTCCTGGAAGCCCATATCCAGCATACGGTCTGCTTCATCGAGCACCAGGAACTGTAGTTGTTCAAACTTTGCATACCCCATATTGAGGTGCGCGATCATGCGGCCGGGCGTGCAGATCACGATATCGGTTCCGGACTGCAGCGCTTTCTTTTCAGCCACGAAGTTGCCCCCATCATTACCGCCGTAAACAGGAATAGAACTGATGTTAGTGAAATAAGAAAGCCCTTCCAGGTGTTGTGAAATCTGTATTGCCAGTTCCCGCGTCGGCACGATCACGAGCGCGCCCACCTGTCCTTCAATCCGATGTTGCAGCAGCCGGTGAATAATCGGTAGCAGGAAAGCGGCCGTCTTACCCGTGCCCGTCTGCGCGCTGGCAATAATATCTTTCCCTTCTAAAATCGGTGGAATAACCTTTTCCTGTACTGGGGTGGCAGTTTCGTAGCCTGAGGCATCAATTCCTTCTAACAAATCGGGGTGCAGACCAAATTCAGAGAAACGCAAGTGTATGGATGTTTAGTGGTTGTGAGCGCGGGGGGCAGCTTTTCGGGCGTGGCCTCCGCGAGTTGGAAAGAAGCAAAGGTACGGTATTTTGGGGAGAGGGGTTTTGGGGGCCCACTAGCCGGACTCCAACCAGCCGAGAAAACTCAACAATCAAATCATCATCACTATCGTTCCGAAAATCACCCTCTCTCGTTGTAGATCCGAACAACGCCAACGACTTTATAAAGAATTTCATTTGAAGGTCTCTAAGTACAGACCTAAGAAGCTGCCAATATGGTTTCCCGTAAAATTTTCTCCACAATTATCCTTTGCTTTGATTTTTAGAATTCTACGTTCGCCCTAACTTAGCGATATGGCCGATGTGCATGATAAGGCGACGCGTAGCTTCAACATGTCGCAAATCAAGGGCAAGAACACCAAACCTGAAATGATAGTCAGGCGGTTTCTGCATGCGCGCGGGTTTAGGTATAAGTTGCACGATAGGACCCTGCCTGGGAAACCGGATATAGTGCTTCCTAAATATAAGACCGCCATTTTCATACATGGATGCTTCTGGCATGGACATAAGGGGTGCAGGTATTTTGTTGTACCGAAGACAAGAACCGAATTCTGGTTGACGAAGATCAACAGAAATGAAGCCAACGATTCAAAAGCACTCCATGCACTGAGAAATGAAGGGTGGAAAGTAATAATCGCTTGGGAATGCACGTTAAAACCAGCATCCGTTATTGAAACACTAAATAAACTTGCGGAGGAAATTGTTCATGATGCAAGGTAAATACGAGTGCTTTGTAAAAACTAGATAAATCTTATCACCCCCTTGCTCTTGCTTTATTATGAGAAACCCTAGCCCAATCATCGAATGGCGTTTTAAGCCAAATTCAAAAGACGACAAATGTGTTGACCCCATCCAAGGAGAATTCTTCACTACAAGTGATGTTGGCAATATTTCAAATGCCCTTATCCGCGAGGGTATTCAAAACGCACTTGATGCACGGTTAAAATCAGAAAATCAAGGAGTACGGGTACGAGTTTTTCTCTCAGGCGATACTTACAGCATCCCCCCAGAAAAATATTTTCCACTTATCGAAACATTAGCTCCTCACCTAAGAGCCAAGAACAACGGGCTCAACGACCTGCCGGATTTTAAAAGGCCAATGAGATATCTTGTTTTCGAAGATTTCAATACGGAAGGGCTTCTCGGTGACCCAAATGAATATTTTGTTCAGAATATAAATGACAGACTCCCTCATAATTACTACTACTTTTGGAGGAATGTCGGACGTTCTGGCAAAAGTGATGATCAACTAGGACGATGGGGACTGGGCAAAACTGTGTTCCCGGCATGTTCTGAAATCAACGCGTTTTGGGGGCTAACCATAAGATGTGACGACAAGAAGAAATTGCTAATGGGTCAATGCGTGTTGAGAAATCACAGCCGGGAGGACAGGAAAGATGCATATTGCGGCTTCAGGCCCTATGGTGACTACGGGAAATACATTGATGACAAAGACTCTACCGGTGAAAAATACTTTGCTTACCCCGCTGAGGAAGATGATTTAGCAACAATTAATTTTGAATCACTATTCAAGATTGAGCGAAAAAACGAATCAGGCCTTTCAATTATAATTCCATTCTATTCCGATGAATTATCGCTAAACCATCTGGTCTACTCAGTCGTTGAGCAATACTTCTATCCTATTCTAGAAGGTAAGCTCGAAGTTGAAATAGTTGAAGAAGACAAAGTGAAGACTTTAACCAAAGATAAAATTCAGAGTACCGTTGATGAGATTGACTATGAAGAATTATCTCGCAGTTATCGTAAGTTCAGATCAGCCAAGAGCTTGAAGGCTCTATTTGAATTAGCAAATTGGACCCTTAAACTAAAAGATGAGGAATATTTTAGGTTAAATGCACCTGACCTAAAATTAAAACCTCGTTGGACTAAAAACTTATTCCCAGACGAGGATACGTTGGCCAAATTGCGCGATGACTTTGAAGCGGGAAATAGAATCGCAGTAAAAGTCCCACTCAAGTACTCGCCCAAAGGGGAACGACCTTCAATTTGCTGGTATAATGCATTTATCGAAAAAGACTTTGATCTGCAGAAACCAGAAACATTGCTGGTACGTGATGGAATTACTATTTCCGGAATAAATCTCCTTGATAAGGGTGCTGTGAGAGGCATGGTGGTAATTCAGGATCCTCATCTTGCGCGCATGCTAGGTGATTCTGAAAACCCCGCACATACTGAATGGAACTCCGAATCACGAAATTTCAAAGGGAAATATGAAAATGGTAGTGAAGCGATCAAATTTGTCACGAATACCCTTGTACGTCTATTTGAGAAACTTCAAAAACCGCTGGAGGGTCTTGACAAGGATATTCTGATTGATTTCTTTTCAATACCCATTCAGACGGAAGATCAGGAGACTGGTGGTCAAAAAACCAGGTCAAAAGGTGAGAAGACAAGTGGGGAAGAAATCCCCAAAATCATTAGGAAAGAACCTGCTTTACTTGCAGACAGAATCAGTGGCGGATTCAGAATCTATAACAATCCCAAAGTGGATACCTTGCCGGAAAGCGCAGGATTCAAATTGGCATATGATGTGCCACGGGGAAATCCAATCAAAAGTTATCAGCCAGCCGACTTTGACCTTGCCGAGAAAAGAAATAACCCCATTCAAATAAAATACAAGGGAGTGAACATTACGAGGCGAGAAAAAAATATCCTTGAATTCGATATTGTGGATAAATCGGACATCGAAATAGTTCTCACCGGTTTTGATGTAAAGCGAGATCTGTTCATAAAGCTCAATTGACATGATCAGAAGGTTTAACTATACAGGAAGAAAAAAAATAAAAAGGGAAAGAATTGAGATAACTCTTCTCAATGATAAAAATGGGCGATATTTTAAAGCAAGAGTAAATCTTGACGGACTGGGATTCGCGCCCGATGCAAAAATTATAATTGAACCACACTATAAGGGAGTACAGCAGCGGTTTCATTTTGGAACAGTAGCAGATTTCAGGGAACCGGCCGACACAAGATTGTCAGAATTGCCTGATACGGAACTGGTTTTTTTCGACGTTTCCGTAGTAGATGACTCACAGGAAGTAGGCTTAATTCTAGGTAAAGCCAGCGCCGTACCCGCCGGTATACAGGACTCACCTGGCTCAAGAATCCCTCTGCTTTATGTAAATAGCGTTGACCTCAAAGATCAGATCTGGAAAGTTTCGTTTGAGGGAGCTGATGGTCGGCCAATACTTGAGATTAACAATAGGATACCTGAATTGAAAGATTTGCTCAGGCATAATAAAACTTTCATAAGCCTTGTCTATCCAATTGCATTCAGAATCATTCTTAGACAAATTGCCGAAGAAGACCATTATGATGATATAGAAACCTGGCAAGGACAATGGTTTAGATTTCTTGAAACGGCTCTTGGGATAACTACATTTCCTGAGAAAGATTTAGACAATGAATCGCAGGATATCGATTCCTGGATAGATGATTGCGTTAATGCTTTCTGTAGGAAAACGAATATGATCGAAAAATTGACCGAAAAATGAGTACCTATTATATACGGTGTTTCAATGACGAAGGGTTAAACGTTTTTGAGAATATTATTCTTCGGATGCGCGAAGGAACAGATAAATCTATAGATGAAAGTCTTTTGTTTAATGACACAACTTCAGAACAATTGGATGAAGCTGTAGAAATTGAGAAAGTTGATTACGATAATAAGGCTGAATTGGTAAAATATCTCGTTGACCGACTTCAACTAAGAAAAAATAAGTCGCTTTACTTTAACAAAGGCCTATGGTCATGGCTGGCAGCATTTTACTTTGATAACATTTGTCCGATGGATAGAAATGGCTCCAGAAAAATTAATGAGCTGGCATTTTATATACTTAGAGATCCCAAAGAACACACAAAATACTATCGTCACCTTCTTGCATATCCATGTAGGATATACTCCGAACTTGGCGAGTCCGCTAAAATTTTCCTGACCGGGACTTTCGCCAAACGGGGGGAGATTACAGAGCAGTTTGGCGCCTACCAGCATATTGCACTTAACAGGAGCATTATTGCAGCGGCAAATATTTTGTACTGGGATGACAGCATCGCCGGTATCAAGAAAGGTGCAGCTGGAAAAGGGGCAGGTTCTGCCAGGCGCTTAGTGAGGGTAATCCGCCAATATCAAATGACATATGACCTTAATTCCATGAGTGGGGAACAAATTGTCGGAATGTTGCCGTCTGAATTTGACCGATGGAGACAGTAGTTGCCGGTTAGTTTTTGCCCATCTATCTTATATCGTTCTCTATTAATTCATTAATGTAAAACACTAACTTCGTAACATGAATGCTATAGTTATCCACTTTGCTAAAAAAAAGTTATCAAATGTGACTTAAAAGCCAATATACTTTAAGTCACTTCAAATAAAATTGTCGTATGGATCTGAAGTCCAGCATTGGCAAACGGATCAGAGAACTGCGTAATGCGAAAAGCCTGACACAGGAGGAGGTAGCATGGAAATCGGAATTAGACAGGACTTTTATGAATCATGTAGAAAATGGCAGGAGAAATATATCAATTGAAAGCCTCGAGAAAATTTGCTCTGGACTGGAGATATCTGTAAAGGAATTTTTCAATTCGGATTTATTCAATAGTCAAAAGAAAACAAAATGATTATTGCGGGAAAAGCCCCATTGTTAAGCTCAAAAATTTATTCAATTTCAGAAAAACTTTGGAAGGTTGCACTATTTGGTCCCGATAATTACAGGTCTGCAGTTATCAGCCACTACCTGTACACAAAAAGAAAAAGCCTGAAGAAGAAAGCTATTGAATATGCGAAAGAGTTGCTTGAAGGTTATCTTGAAGAGGAAGTCACCAGTCAGGTGGCCGAAGGGGCTCTACAATATATTATCAATTTTAAGGAAGACGTTCCTTTCCCAAAACCAGCCAACCCTCAGTTTACTTTTATTGATCTGTTTGCCGGAATTGGTGGCTTCAGGATTGCCATGCAAAGGCTGCAGGGTGAATGCGTCTTCTCATCCGAGTGGGACAAAATGGCTCAACGGACTTATTACGCGAATTTTGGCGAAATACCATTTGGGGACATAACAAAAGAAGAAACGCAGAAATGGATACCTGGCAAATTTGATATCCTCTGCGGAGGTTTTCCTTGCCAGCCATTTTCTATTGCGGGTGTTTCAAAAAAACTGAGCTTGGGAAGGAAACATGGGTTTGAGGATGAACGACAAGGGAATCTGTTTTTTGAAGTCGCAGAAATTATCGATAGGCACCGTCCCAAAGCTTTCTTTCTGGAAAATGTAAAAAATCTCGTTTCTCACGACAAGGGAAATACTTTTAAGGTGATCCGGAACACGCTTCTAGATTTAGGGTACTCTTTTCATTATAAGGTACTCGACGGAAAGCACTACGTTCCGCAACACAGGGAAAGGACGTTTATGGTGGGATTTGATTCAGAAATATTTAAATACAGAGAAAATTTTGGATTTCCTGAAATGCCAGAAGCGCAGCATAAAGTGAGAGATATTCTTCAAAAAAAGGTTGACTCGAAATATACTTTATCAGACAAGTTGTGGAATTACTTGCAAAGTTATGCATTGAAACATCAGGCAAAGGGAAATGGATTTGGATTTGGAATCGCAGACTTAGACGGCATCACACGAACTATTAGCGCCAGATATTATAAAGACGGATCTGAAATACTCATACCCCAAAAAAATAAAAACCCCAGACGCCTTACACCCCGTGAATGTGCGTCATTGCAAGGTTATCCGGAACATTTCATAATTCCAGTATCCGATAATCAGGCTTACAAACAATTCGGAAATTCAGTAGTTGTTCCGTTGGTAGAAGCAATCGGCGAAAAAGTGGTTGAGGCTCTGCAACAGATACCAAAATGAATTTAACGAAGCTTCTGAAAATCCTTTCGCAAAGGAATTGTCAAAAGGTATATGTCAAGAGGCTAGCGGCAAATGACAATTCAAAAAATCAGGTTTACCTGGGTGGTAGTTTTGATGTTTTGAATATTCTTCCAATTCAGAATATAGCTTCTGACGATGAAGGAGACTGGAAACGTACGCGTTTTAAGTCAAAATTGAATTTTTATTGGGTTACAGAAGACGGGGAAATTAACATCGCCCCTGATGCACAACTAATTTTATATCCAAAATATCCTGAAGTACGACTTTCGGGTTTTTTGAAACGTGCCAGGAATGCACCGTCAGATTTAATGGCCATAAGGAAAGAAGGAAGAATTCTATTTCTAGGTGTTACATTATCAGGCGCAATTCTCGCCTATGTTGCGGAAGGCGACTCTGAGATTGGAAGAGAATTTGAGTCGTTAAAGAATTTACCGTCGGTTGGGGTATTTCAGGAACTAACAGTTATAAATGGCTACATAGAGGAAAACCCCAAGCAGCGCCTCATTTCCGAGTTAAGACGCATCCACTTCATGGGATGGATTGACGCCAAAAGACTTAATTCAGCAAAAGAAATTGTTCCATGTTCTTCAAGCAATTGCGGCGGATACACTTTGGAAGCAGAATTGGGCATAACTCCAAATGGATATGCCGAACCCGATTATCTAGGCTGGGAAGTGAAACAGTTTGCAGTAAAGAATTTTAGTAGCCTGGATTCTTCGGTTGTTACGTTAATGACCCCTGAACCTACAGGCGGTTTCTATGTTTCTGAAGGTATTGAAGCCTTTATTAGAAAATATGGTTACAAAGACAAGCAAGGCCGGGAAGCGAGACTAAACTTTGGAGGTATATATAAGCGTGATGTTGTTAACCCCAACACGGGTTTAACGCTTGTAATTGAAGGATTCGACGCTGAAACAACCAAAATAAGAGATTCGAGCGGATATATAGCACTTAAAGACAAGGAAGACAATATTGCAGCTAGTTGGTCATTTACTTCCTTAATCGAACATTGGAAAACTAAGCACACAAATGCATGTTATGTTCCAAGCATGCATCGAAAAAATGACTTGTACACGTTTAGTAAACAACAATATTGTTATGGGAATAAGGTTAAACTTGGAACTATAACAGATTTTTCTTTATTTCTAAAACAAATCCATGAAAGGGTAATATACTATGACCCGGGTATTAAGCTTGAAATGGAATTGAGTGGAAAACGTAAACAAACGATAAAAAGAAGGAGTCAATTTAGAATCAAATCAGGTAACCTTTCATCCTTATATAAGAATAATGAAATAGTTGACCTTAGATATGAAGCTGATTGAACTAAGTACATCGCAAGCCAACATCCCAGTTACAATTCAGGTTCAGAGAGATCCAACCTTTTCAACTTGTACTACCAACTGGAATTGCTGATCGAAGCTGCCTTTGTAGTAAACAAAGGCACCCAACACTAAAGCAGGTGTAAAATTTCACCGCACGAACGAGTTGCTCACTCTTCCTTCTTCATTCTTCCCTTTTCCCTCTTCAATCTTCCCACCCCCCTCCCCGGCCCGCCCTTTGCATCCCATACCTACACAAACAATATCCATTATGGAACGAAAACTGTTAGGGATTCTGCTTACGGCCGTCGGTATCGTGGCCCTTATACTGGCCGACGTAAATCTTATGAGAGCCATATCCGACCAGGGTTATACTAATAATCTCTATGATACAGGCCACAAAGGCTCCGCAGGTCTTGCCGTAATGGGGTATGGGCTTGGGGGACTCATCTGCATTTTCCTCGGTATCAAAAAGTTGAGCAGGCGCGCGTCTGTTTAGCCACAGGGCATGCACTTTGCCTGCATTGGGGAAAGATTAGTATGGAAAAGAGATTGTTTGGGATCATCCTCACCGTGCTCGGCATCCTGGGATTGATACTCGCGGCGGTCAACTTCCTGCACGGCAGGGGCAGTACGCAAAACATCAAAGAGATAACCGTGTACGGCATCATCGGATTCATCTTCTTCTTCGCGGGCATCGGGCTGTTACGCACCACGAAAGACCGGGCCGTGTAGCACGTGTGGAATTTGATACACATAAAACCAATGCTCTATGCCCGAAGGACCAAGCCTTGTCATTTTAAAAGAGGAACTGCAGCCTTTCAAAGGCAGAAAGATTATCGAGGCAGATGGTTATTCAAAAATTGATAAGTCAGTTTTCATTAATAAGAAAGTCACCGATTTCAAAACCTAGGGCAAACATTTTCTCATCTGTCTTCCCCGGCATACCGTGCGCATACATTTCCTGCTGTTTGGAAAATACCTGATCAACCAAACGAAAGATGCAAACCCTGTGCTGCATCTCCAATTCAGCAACGGGGATGTTTATTTCTATACCAGTGCGGTGACGCTGCTCGCCGATCACCCCGACCATATCTACGACTGGAGCGCCGACGTAATGAGCGACTTTTGGGATCCGAAAAAAGCGCGCAAAAAATTGAAGAGCGAGCCAGGCATGATGGTCTGCGATGCCATCCTCAATCAAAATATTTTTTCAGGAGCAGGGAACATTATTAAGAATGAAGTGCTATATCGTATCCGCCTTCACCCCGAAAGCAAAATAGGCAAACTGCCGCCGCGAAAACTTACACAACTCATCAACGAGGTGCGCAATTATAGTTTCGATTTTTTGAAATGGAAAAAAGCGTTTGAACTGAAGAAGCATTGGCTGGCGCATACGAAAAAGATATGCCCAAGATGCACAATACCATTCACCAAAAAACACACCGGCAAAACCCAAAGGCGAAGTTTCTTTTGCAAAAATTGCCAGGTGAAGTATAAGTAGATTGCTTAAACTCCAAACCCGAAACCCCACCCCTACATATTCCTCCTATACTGCCCGCCCACTTCATACAACGCATGCGTAATCTGTCCCAGCGAACAATACTTCACCGTCTCCATCAGCTTTTCAAATAAATTGCCATTATTCATCGCCACCTCTTTCAGCTCCTTCAACTCTTTTTCCCTTCTTTCTTCATTCCTTCTCCAGAATGCGTGCAGGTTTTGTATCTGCTGCTCCTTCTCTTCGGTAGTGCTGCGGATTACTTCGCCGGGTAGCACGGTTGGACTTCCTTTCTTATTCAAAAATGTGTTTACGCCAATGATCGGCAGCTCACCACTGTGCTTCAGGCTTTCGTAGTACAGGCTCTCTTCCTGTATCTTGTTGCGCTGGTACATGCGCTCCATGGCGCCCAGCACGCCGCCGCGTTCAGTGATGCGGTCAAACTCGGCGAGCACGGCTTCTTCTACCAGGTCGGTCAGTTCTTCAACGGCGAATGAGCCCTGGATGAAGTTTTCCGTCTTGGCGCTGCCCAGCTCGCGGTTGATGATCAGCTGAATGGCCATAGCCCGGCGCACGCTTTCTTCGGTGGGCGTAGTTATCGCTTCATCGTAGGCGTTAGTGTGCAGGCTGTTGCAGTTGTCGTAAATCGCATACAATGCCTGCAGTGTGGTGCGTATATCGTTGAAGTCTATTTCCTGTGCGTGCAGGCTTCGGCCTGATGTCTGGATATGATATTTCAGCTTCTGGCTTCTTTCATTACCCTTATACTTATACTTCATAGCTTTGGCCCAGATGCGGCGCGCTACACGGCCAATTACGCTGTACTCGGGGTCCATGCCATTGCTGAAAAAGAAGGAAAGATTGGGTGCAAAGTCGTCAATGTGCATGCCGCGACTCAGGTAATATTCCACATAGGTAAATCCATTAGCCAGGGTAAACGCCAGTTGCGTAATGGGATTAGCACCCGCCTCGGCAATATGATAGCCACTGATGCTGACGCTATAGAAATTGCGCACCTTGTTTTGAATAAAATATTCCTGCACATCGCCCATCAGTTTCAGCGCAAATTCAGTACTGAAGATGCAGGTGTTTTGCGCCTGGTCTTCTTTCAATATATCAGCCTGCACCGTACCACGCACCTGCGAGAGCGCTTCGGCTTTTATTTTTTCATATACTTCCCTGGGCAACACTTCATCGCCGGAGAGGCCGAGCAGTTTTAAACCCAACCCATCATTTCCTTCGGGCAAACGTTCAGGCGCCAACGGATTGTAATAAACAGGGCGGGGAAAATGCTCAAATTTTTTCCTCGCTGTTTTTTCAACCTCGTCCCACAAACCATTAGCCGTAATATATTTTTCGCATTGCTGATCAATCGCCGCATTCATGAAAAAAGCAAGAATGATCGGCGCAGGACCATTAATAGTCATGCTTACCGACGTCTTGGGATCGCAGAGGTCGAAGCCGCTGTAAAGCTTTTTGGCGTCATCAACCGTGGCAATGCTCACGCCGCTGTTGCCCACCTTGCCATATATATCAGGACGATGATCGGGGTCTTCGCCATAAAGTGTTACGCTGTCGAAGGCCGTTGACAATCGCTTGGCAGGTTGATCGAGCGATACGTAATGAAAACGCTTGTTGGTGCGCTCGGGCCCACCTTCGCCGGCAAACATGCGCGTGGGGTCTTCGCCTTCACGCTTCAGCGGAAACACACCAGCGGTATATGGAAATTCACCGGGCACATTCTCCTGCAACTGCCAGCGCAGTATATCGCCCCAGTCTTTGTATTTGGGTAAAACCACCCGCGGTATGCGCGTGCCGCTGAGCGATTGGGTGATGATGGGCTGACGAATAATTTTATCCCTTACCTGGTATTCAAAATAATCGGCGCTGTATTTTTCCCGGAGCTTCGGCCATTCATCCAGCAGTTTTTTACAATCGGGATGAAGTTTTTCCTCCAGCGATTTTTTTAATTTCTTCAGTTCCTCAGCATCCACCTGGCTCAGCGCGCCATTTACCTGGTAAAGTTGTGTGGCAATAGCGGTTTGTTCTATTACCCAGGCATCGTAGCTCCTGTTGTTTTCTGCAATCTCCGACAAATAGCGCACGCGCTTCGGCGGAATGATCAGGCTGCGGCTGGTGGTGTCTTTTACATGTTGGTGCAAAGTAATTTCTCCAAAACGCACGCCCGTCTTTTTCTCCACGGTCACCATCAGTTTTTCAAACAGCTCGTTTACGCCGGGATCGTTAAACTGCGCGGCAATGGTGCCGATCACGGGAATCTCATCGTCTTTCGCGGTCCATAAACCATGATTGCGTTTATATTGCTTGCGCACATCATTCAGTGCGTCGAGTGCGCCGCTTTTATCAAATTTGTTGATGGCTACCACGTCGGCATAGTCCAGCATATTGATCTTCTCCAGTTGTGAAGCCGCTCCATATTCAGGCGTCATCACATACAGGCTCACATCGCAGTATTCTAGGATGCTGGCATCGCTTTGTCCCACACCCGCCGATTCAAGAATTATGAAATCATAGCCGGCAGCTTTGCATATATCAATCGCTTCCTGCACATGACTGCTCAGCGCTACATCGCTTTCGCGGGTTGCCAGCGAGCGCATATAGGCGCGCGGCGAACTGATGCTGTTCATGCGGATGCGGTCGCCCAATAAAGCGCCGCCCGTTTTTTTCCGGGAAGGATCAACAGAGATAACAGCGATGGTTTTATCAGTAAATGAGTTCAAAAAACGGCGAACCAGTTCATCGGTCACAGACGATTTGCCCGCGCCGCCGGTGCCGGTAATGCCGAGCACGGGCGTATTGGTCTCTGCTTTCTTCGCCAGCTTCGCGCCGTTGTTTTCTGCCTCAGTGATCTGCCGCGCCACCACGCGCACGTCTTTATACTCGCGCAACGTCATCGGCTTTTTAAAAGCGCCATTCGTGGAAAGCGGGAAATCGCATTGACGGATCACGTCTTCAATCATTCCTTCCAGTCCCATGCGGCGGCCATCGTCGGGACTATAAATACGCGTGATGCCGTAATTATGAAGCTCATTGATTTCCTGTGGTAAAATGGTGCCGCCGCCGCCACCGAATATCTTGATATGACCGCAACCGTTTTCATCGAGCAGGTCTTTCATGTATTTGAAAAACTCCACATGGCCGCCTTGGTAGCTGGTGATGGCAATGCCCTGCACGTCTTCTTCAATAGCACACTCCACAATTTCAGCCACCGAGCGATTGTGACCAAGATGGATAATTTCAGCGCCTTTTGCCTGCATAATGCGCCGCATAATATTAATAGCTGCATCATGACCATCGAACAGCGAAGCCGCCGTTACGATGCGAACCTTATTTACCGGTGTGTAACTCATATGATAGCGGCAAAGTTAACCGAAAAAACTAATGCCTGTTAGCATTGGAATGAATCCGCGATTTCTATTTGGTATCCCAACAAAATCCACATAGTTTCGACTCTCTCAAAAAATCTACATCAATGAAGCTCATTCGTTTTGGAAATCCCGGCCAGGAAAAGCCCGGCATCGAACTCCCTGATGGTAAAAGACTGGATACATCTGCATTTGGAGAAGATTTTACAGAACAATTTTTCTCCAGTGATGGTCTTGCACGATTATCGAAATGGTTAACCAACAACCAATCTTCCTGCCCGGAAGTAAGCCAAGATGTGAGACTGGGTCCGCCTCTTGCGCGCCCTTCGAAAATTGTGTGCGTGGGACTGAACTATAAAGACCACGCTGCAGAAAGTAATATGCAGCTTCCCACCGAACCCGTGCTGTTTTTCAAGAGTACCACGGCTATTTGCGGCCCAAACGATAATCTCATCATCCCGAAGAACAGTACAAAGACCGACTGGGAAGTGGAACTGGCCGTGGTAATTGGAAAGAAAGCGAGTTATGTGGAAGAAAGCGAAGCCAACAACTATATCGCGGGCTATGTGCTGCACAACGATTACAGCGAACGCGAGTTCCAGCTCGAGCGCATGGGTCAGTGGGTAAAAGGAAAAAGTGCGGACAGTTTTGCGCCGCTGGGTCCCTGGCTGGTGACCGCCGATGAAATAAAAGACGTAGACAATCTTAGGCTCTGGCTCACGGTAAATGGCCAAGTGAAGCAGGACGGCAATACAAAGAACCTGGTGTTTAAAGTACCTTATCTCATATCGTATATCAGCCAGTTTATGACGCTGTTGCCCGGCGATATCATCAGCACCGGCACGCCGGCGGGTGTGGGCATGGGACAAAAACCCGAGCCCTGGTACCTGCAACCAGGCGATGTGGTGGAACTCGGCATAGAAGGATTGGGAAGCAGTCGCCAGGTGGCCGTTCAATTTGGAAAGTAAAAAGGTAAAATTGTTCATATATGCGCTATTGTCTTGCCTTAGATTTGAAAAATGATCCGGCATTGATTGCGGAGTATGAAGCTTATCATCGCCATGTGTGGCCCGAGATTGTCGACAGCATCAAATCGTCGGGCATTGACTTGCTGGACATTTACAGAACGGGCAACCGACTGTTTATGATCATCGAGGCCGGGGACAATTTTTCTTTTGAAAAAAAAGCCAAAGCCGACGCGGCCAATCCCAAAGTGCAGGAATGGGAAGCGCTGATGTGGAAATTTCAGCAAGCTTTGCCCTGGGCAAAGCCCGGCGAGAAATGGATTTTGATGGAAAAAATTTTTGAGCTGCCAAAATGAGCCATATGAGAAAATATTTTTCTCCCGACGATAACGATACTGGTGGTGGAAGCATGCCCGCGATAGACGCGCATGTTCATTTCTGGAAATACGATAAAAAGCGCTACGAGTGGATCGATAAGACGATGAAGATATTGCAGCAGGATTACCTGCCCGAGCATTTTGCGCTCACCATGAAGCGCAACGAAATCAGCGGCGTGGTGGCAGTGCAGGCAGAGCAGTCGGAACTGGAAACCCATTTTCTGGTGGAGCTCGCTAAAACGCATCCCGTGATTCGCGGCGTTGTGGGCTGGGTTGACCTGCAGGCCGATAACGTGGAGGCCCGATTGGAATATTTTTCCCAATATCACATTATTAAAGGCTACCGCCATATTGTGCAGGGCGAACCGATCGATTTTTTGGGAAGGGAAAATTTCCGTCGTGGTGTCAGCGCACTCAAACCTTATAACTATACTTACGATATACTGATCTATCACCACCAGCTGAAGCCCGCGCTGGAGTTTGCTGCTGCTTTCCCCGATATGAAACTGGTGATTGATCATTGCGCCAAACCCGATATCCGACATAAGAATATTGAAGAGTGGAAGAAGCTGATGCAGGAAATGGCAAAGATGCCGCATGTGTATTGCAAACTCTCCGGCTTGCTGACCGAAGCGAACTGGAAACAATGGAGCGCGGCTGATTTTTATCCTTACCTGGATGTGGTGTTCGAAGCATTTGGCACAGACCGCCTGCTGTTTGGCAGCGACTGGCCGGTAATGTTGCTCTCGGGCATATATGTACAATGGAAAAGTCTCCTGGAAAAATACATGGAGAACTTTTCCTACGAAGAGAAAGAAAAAGTTTTTGGCGGCAACGCTATTCAATTTTATAACCTGTAATAACTGATATGGATCTGAATTTAGCGGGAAAAGTGTTTATCGTAACCGGTGGCGCCAAAGGCATCGGCGCCGCCATCAGCAAAGGATTGGCCGATGAAAAAGCAATCGTAGTAGTGGCGGGCAGAAACAAACAAGACAACCAGTCCATAGTAGATGCTATCATCAAATCGGGCGGTAAAGCGGCCCCGGTGGCGGTGGAATTATCAAAACCCGAAGCCTGCAAAGAAGTGATTGATTTTACCGTGGAGAAGTACGGGAAAATAGATGGCCTGGTTAATAATGCCGGCGTTAACGACGGCGTGGGACTGGAAAACGGAAGCCCGGAGAAATTCTTTGAATCGCTGCACAAAAATTTGAGTCATTACTACAACCTGGCGCACTATGCGCTGCCGCATCTGAAAATAACCAAAGGCAGCATTGTAAATATAGGATCGAAGGTAGCGGTAACGGGCCAGGGCAATACTTCAGGATATGCCGCCGCCAAGGGAGCTATCAATGCACTTACGAGAGAATGGGCGGTGGAATTGTTGAAATACTCTATCCGCGTGAATACGGTATTACCCGCAGAAGTATGGACGCCCTTATATGAAAGCTGGATTAACTCGATGCCTAACCCGAAAGAAAAGCTGGAGCAGATAGTGTCGAAGATTCCTTTGGAAAAAAGATTTACAACCGCCGAGGAAATTGCGAACACCGTGATATTCCTGCTGAGTGATAAATCGAGTCATACCACGGGGCAGATATTGTTTGTGGATGGCGGGTACACGCATCTCGACAGGTCATTGACTTAACCACCAAAACATAAATCTGATTGCATGTCCAAACGATCGCTAGTTTCCGGCCAGTACCTGGTAGCGTTTATACTGGTTACATCCCTGTTTTTTCTTTGGGCCTTTTTGCACAACAGTAATCCGATCCTGATTCCGCATTTGACGAAGGCATTACAACTCACCGACACGCAATCGTCGCTGGTAGATTTTGCCGTATATATCGGTTACTTCACCATTGCCTTGCCCGCAGGATGGTTTATGCATAAGTACGGTTATAAGAAAGGCGTGTTGTTTGGACTGATCCTGTACGCGGCCGGAGCGCTGCTGTTTTTACCCGCGGCTTCATCGCGTAGTTATATGTTGTTCCTGGTGGCACTGTTCATTATTGCCAGCGGCGCCACCTTCCTGGAGACGGTTGCCAATCCTTATATCACCAAGCTGGGCACGCAAGACACTTCGGAGCAGCGCCTCAATTTTGCGCAATCGTTCAATGGCGTAGGGGCTGTGGTAGCGCCCATCATTGGCGGGCAATTTATTTTATCGGGCGTTGAATACAGCAAAGAAGAGCTGGCGGCTATGTCGGCTGAACAATTGAATGCCTACCTGCAAACGGAAGCCGATACCGTGCGAATACCTTACCTGGTGATCGGTATTGTGGTTTTGTTGGTAACGATCGCATTTTTTGTAACACGCATACCTGAAATAAAAGAAGAAGACAGTGAGGGTGGTCATGGCGGTTTTTCATTAAAAATATTCCGTCATCCGCATGTTACCTGGGCCATCATTGCGCAACTGTTTTACGTGGGCGCGCAGGTTTGCGTAGGCAGTTATTTTGTAAAATTCACCCGCACCGTGATGAACTTGCCCGAAAAAGAAGCGGCGTATATATGGGGTGTGATTGCCATGGGCGGCTTTATGGTGGGACGATTTGCGGGCACCTGGCTGATGCGGTATGTGAAGCCCCCGGTATTGCTTTCAGTTTATTCGCTCATCAATATTTTATTGCTTGCCATTGCGCTCACCACGCAGGGTAAAGTGGCGGTATATTCGGTGGTGGCCGTGCCTTTCTTCATGTCCATCATGTTCCCAACCATTTTTGCGTTGGGCATAAAGGGATTGGGTGAAGAAAGCAAGATCGCTTCTTCTTTCCTGGTAATGGCCATTGTGGGCGGCGCTATTTTCCCGCCATTGATGGGCATCATCAGCGATAGCACGGGCAGCATTCAAAACGCGTACATCATACCTTTACTTTGTTTTATCGTTACCTTCTATTTCGGATGGAGAGGATATAAAATAAAAACTGTGTAATCATGTTTCGTCTCGATAACAAAACCGCTATCATTACCGGCGGAGGCAGTGGCATAGGAAAGGCTATAGCTGAAATCTTCGCACAGCAGGGAGCTCATGTTTTCATTCTCGATATGGATGAGGCGGGTGCCGAAAACGTGGTGCAGGGCATTTTGTCCAAAGGTCATCGTGCGGTTTTCAAAAAATGTGATGTCTCAAAACAATCCGCGGTAAAAGAAGTAGTCGACGGAATCCTTGCCGAGGCGGGCGCTATCCATATTCTCGTAAACAATGCCGGCATCAGTCATATCGGCACCGCCGAAAGTACTGAGGAAAGTGATTTCGACAGGGTCATCAGCGTGAACGTAAAGGGCGTGTACAACACGCTGCACTGCGTGATACCGCATATGAAGAAAAAAGGCGGCGTTATTCTCAATATGTCATCCATCGCTTCGCTGGTGGGCATTCCCGATCGTTTTGCATATAGTATGACGAAGGGCGCGGTGGATGCCATGACTTTATCCGTTGCCAAAGATTATCTTTCGCATAATATCCGCTGCAACTGCATTTCGCCTGCGCGCGTGCATACCCCGTTTGTAGATGGGTTTCTCGCCAAAAACTATCCCGGCCGCGAAAAAGAGATGTTTGAAAAACTCTCCAAAACGCAACCCATCGGCCGCATGGGTAAGCCGGAAGAAATTGCGTACCTGGCGCTCTACCTCTGCAGCGATGAAGCAGCATTTATCACGGGTTGCGATTTCCCGATTGATGGCGGGTTTACGAGGCTGAATAATTAGAATATTGAAATTGAATTTGAATTTGAACAAGGAATTCGAATGTGTATAGAGGCGCCCGAGGCGAGATTGTCACTCACACTCATTATTCCTTGTTCAAATTCAAATTCATTATTCTATTTTGCATCCCGCAAATTGCCCTCATATGAAACGAATATTGCTTGCAGCATTTCTGTTGTTCGTAACCATCACTCATTTTGCCCAGGATCCCTGGAAAATTACCACTACCAATATCGATCCTACCAATTACTACGGCGTTACTGTGGCCAATGGTATGATCGGTATCGTTTCCTCGCCCGAACCATTCAAGGTAAAAGAAGTGGTGCTGGCCGGCGCTTATGACCTGTACGGTCGCGGACGCGTGAGCAATTTCCTGCGCAGTTTTAACCTGCTCAACATGTACCTTGAGATAGATGGCAGGCGAATCGATGCAAGGTCTGTTACCAATATGAAACAGGAACTCGATATGCGCCATGCCTCATTCACCACCAGTTTCGATTATGGCGATAAAGCATCGGTGAGTTATACCTACTACTCACTCCGCCATTTACCCTACACTGTGTTGATGGATATTTCGATAACGGCGAAAAAAGATATCAAAATCACCGGCGCCAGCGTAATGGAAGCACCCGACGCATTGAAAGATGTGCAGAATTATTATAACGAAATTGATCGCCCGCACGTAGTGATCAGCCTGCTTACCTCTACAGCAAAGAGTCCGACCGGTAAATTCCAACTCTGCGCTTCTAACACCTTTTTATTTACCGAACCCCACGGACAAGAGCCGCGCGTAATTCATGAGATGTGGGACAACAACATGCATCTCATGAAATTCAGTCGCGATATTTCTTCCGGCAGCACCTACCGTTTTACCATCGCCGGATCGTCTATCACCTCTGCTCACCACGACGATCCACTGAACGAAGTCGAGCGCCTCACGATATACGCCAAACTCGAAGGACGCGACCGCCTGCTGAATTTTCATCGCAAGGCATGGGAAGAATTATGGCAAAGTGATATCATTATTGAAGGCGACCCGCAAAGTCAGCAGGATGTACACAGCATGATGTATCACCTGTACTCCTTCGTGCGCGAAGGCACCGCACTGTCACCATCGCCCATGGGACTCTCGGGTTTGGGATATAACGGCCATGTGTTTTGGGATACCGAGTTGTGGATGTTCCCCGCCATTCTTGTGTTGCATCCCGAACTGGCTAAGAGTATGGTGGAGTATCGCTACCAGCGACTCGATGCTGCCAAACGTAATGCATTCTCCAAAGGATTTAAGGGCGCCATGTTTCCCTGGGAAAGTGCGGAGACCGGTGTGGAGGAGACACCGGTATGGGCATTGAGCGGACCGTTTGAACATCATATCACCGCCTGCGTGGCGATTGCAGCCTGGAATTATTACTGCGTGACGCAGGACAAGAACTGGCTTCGTGAAAAAGGCTGGCCCATACTGTCTGCCACGGCCGACTTCTGGGCTTCGCGGGTAGAAAGAAATGGTCCGGGAAAATATGATATCAAAAATGTGGTGGCCGCCGATGAGTGGGCCGAGAATGTTGACAACAACGCGTTCACCAACGCCGCCGCCAAAGCGAATTTGCAATACGCCACCGAAGCCGCGAAATTGCTGGGCATTACACCCAACCCCGACTGGCTGCACGTGGCCAGCAACATTCCCATATTAAAAATGGCCGACGGGGTAACGCAGGAGCACGCTACTTACCAGGGCGAAGGCATCAAGCAGGCCGACGTGAACCTGCTGGCNTACCCGCTGCAGGAGATCACCGACCCGCAACAGATCCNAAAAGACCTGGCCTTNTATGAAACCCGCGTNCCCAACGAAGGCACTCCCGCNATGACGCAGGCCGTGTTTGCCACCCTCTATGCCCGCCTCGGCGATGGTGAAAAGGCTTACCACTTTTTCAAAGACGCCTATATCCCCAACCTCAACCCGCCCTTCCGCGTGATTGCCGAGACCAGGGGCGGCACCAACCCCTACTTCGCCACCGGCGCGGGCGGCGTGTTACAGTCGGTGCTGATGGGTTTCGGCGGCCTTTCCATAACGCCCAGGGGTATCGTACAGGTAAAATCAACCCTCCCAAAGAATTGGAAGAGCCTCACAATCACGGGCATAGGCCCCGACAAAAAGAAATTCACCCGGTAACACCNNNAGGTGGCCCACCTGNCAGGTGGGCCACCTANAGGAGGATAACCCCACGCCCCAAACACGCACCGCCGTCAAAAAAAACTCCGTACAGCATTTTGTAATTATTAAATGTCTTATTTTGTGTACCGCATACTCAAAGCTGACTGACGTTCTGTGAAAAAACTTGCTGCCATATTACTGATTGCTTTATTCTGCTTCAACTGGTTTGGTTACAGGCTGGTAACAGCTTACCTGCAGTTTAGAGCCGATCAGCGCCTGGAAGCAAAAATCGACCTCAACGACTACGACGAATCGGAACTGCTGGAAATGCGCGTTCCGCTCAATATGCCCTACCAGGTACAATCTTCCGGTTTTGAGAGAATTGATGGGGAAATAGAAATCAACGGCATCCACTACAAATACGTTAAGCGCAAAATAGATAATGGTGAACTGGTGCTGCTGTGCGTGCCCAATCACGGCAAGACACAGTGGAAACATGCTACCGGTACCTATTACCAGCTCGTAAACGATCTGCAGAATCATGCTCAGAATAGTTCACAGCCTGCTCCTTCTATCAAGAGCCCTGTGACAGAATACTGGCAGCAACAGAATGACTGGGTTATACAAGCTTTTGAGGGCATGGCCCACGAATATGGGGCTGCCACGAAATTGATGCCCGCGTCTCCCATCATCACTACGCCGGCTCAGCCTCCCGAATGCTGATCTTACACCTCTGAAACTTTGCATTATTTGTTGCTGAAAATGTGTGGCACAGAAGGGTGCCAAACTATTCATTAATGTTTAAATGTATCATGCGTAAGATAGTATTTGCGTTAGCGCTGATGATTGCCGTAGCGTCCTGTTCACCAGAAGCCAACGATTACGAACAGGTGTTCTCTGATAATGTGCTCTATAGTAAAATGACGGGGCAGCTCACCGACGTTATAACCTACGACATCTTTACTCCGCCGGTAGCAAGCCGCATATATGCTTATTCGCACCTGGCCGCCTACGAAACCATGGTGGCCGGCGATAGCAGCTATATATCCATGCAGGGGCAGCTGAGAGATTTCCAGGGTGTGCCCCAACCCGATACCAGCAAAACCAAAATCAACTTCCCCTATGCGTCGATGATCGCGTTTATGGAAGTGGGCAGAACGCTTACTTTTTCAAAAGATCAGACAGACCGCATAGTGGATTCACTCAAAACGCTGGCCAAGGAACATGGCATGCCAAAAGATGTGCAGGAGCATTCGGAAAAATTTGGCATTTCCGTAGCCAATGCCGTGCTGGATTGGAGCAAGAAAGACAATTACGCGCAAACACGCTCTGCCGCCAAATACACTGTGCCTAACGAAGATGGTTATTGGGTGCCTACACCACCCGCATACATACCCGCTGTGGAACCGCAATGGCGCACTATTCGCCCTATTGCGCTCGACAGCCCCAATCAATTTCTCCCGCCGCCGCCTGTGCCTTACAGCCACCAAGAAGGCACCGAGTTTTATAAGTGGGTGAAAGATGTGTGCGATATCGGTAACAACCTTACCGAAGAACAAAAAGCCATCGCCAGCTTCTGGGACTGTAATGGTTTTAAGATGCACGTGGTGGGCCATACCATGTTTGCCACCAAGGCCATGACGCCCGGCGGCCACTGGATGGGCATAGTGGGCATAGTGTGCAAAGACCAGAACGCCGATATCAACAAAACGATCTACGCATATACTGCAGTCGCCTTTGCTTTAATGGACGCCTTCATCAGCTGCTGGGATGCCAAATACACCTGGAACCTGGTGCGGCCGGAGACAGTGATCAACAAATACCTGGACCCGGAATGGAGGCCCTTCCTGCAAACGCCACCCTTCCCCGAGTACACCAGTGGCCACTCTGAAATTTCCATGGCGTCGGCCACTGTGCTCACACACATTTTCGGCGACAATATTGCTTTTCGCGACTCCACCGAACGCCCCTGGGGCTGGCCCGACCGGAACTTTACATCGTTTCGTGAGGCCGCCGAAGAGGCAGGCATGAGCCGCTTTTATGGCGGCATACACTACCTGCCCAGCGTAAGAGCCGGGTTTGAACAGGGAGTTCGTGTAGGCAACCACATTATTTCCAAATTGAAAATGAGAAGGGAAACCGCCTCACAGCAACTGGCCGGCAATTAATCAACCGGTTTAGTCCGCTATCAACATTTTAGGCCATCACCAAAAACAACTGTTATGAAAAAGCTACTAATGTTAGCGTTTGTTGCATTTTTTATAGTAAACAACGCCAGCGCACAAGGCTGCGTTGCCGTTCGCAGTACAGGCGCATTCTGTACCAAACAAGATGCCGTTGCCGCGTCTTCACCCGGCTGGCAAATCAACCTGGGCTACCGCTACTTCAGATCGTTCAGGCATTTCCGTGGTGATCATGAAGAAAAAGAAAGGGTAGAAAACAATACAGAGGTGATCAACTGGAGCAATAACCTCGATATTTCCATCGTACGCAATTTCAACAGCCGCTGGTCATTGGCACTCAATGTGCCCGTCATCTCCAACGTGCGTTCTTCTATGTACGAACATGGCGGCAATAATGGAGGCCCCAATGCCCGTCATAAAACACGCTCATTCGGTATTGGCGACACACGCATCACCGGCTACTACTGGGTATTGGATCCTGTTACCTCTTCAAAATTCAACGTACAGCTGGGTCTGGGTATCAAATTGCCCACCGGCGATTACAGATACCAGGACTACTTCATCAAAGATGAAAACACCAGGTTGCTCGGCCCCGTTGACCAGAGTATTCAGCTGGGCGATGGCGGCACTGGCTTCACTACTGAAGTAAACGCGTTTTACAATTTCAACCACGCCATTGGTGTGTATGGTAATTTCTATTATCTGTTTAACCCACGCGAACAAAACGGTGTGTCAACCAGCCGCGGCGGTCCTACCAGCCCTGCCAATATTGCCAACGGCAGCGATGTGATGAGCGTTCCTGACCAATTTATGTGGAGAGCAGGTATCAACTACACTTATCGCCGCTTCAGCGTATCAGGCGGATTCCGCTATGAATGCGTACCCGCCGAAGATGCCATCGGAGGAAGCAATGGTTTCAGGAGACCCGGCTATATCGTATCGGTTGAGCCCGGTTTAACTTACCAGTTCCGCAAAGCCACCGTGTTTGCCTCCGTACCTGTAGCCATTGAACGCAATCGCGTACAAAGCGTGCCCGATAAGATCAGAACTGAGTTAACCGGTAGTTATACAAAAGGCGATGCCGCCTTTGCAGACTATCTCATCAATATAGGATGTTCTTTCAGACTTTAACCGCAGCGATTGATTTTGATCGCGTAAACAGGCGATGAAGGAATTCAGAATATGAACAAAACCATTGCTACATGGACATTAGCTTTACTGGCAACGCAGGCATTGGCACAAGACAGCTTAATACAAACTGATACCATGCCAGGAAAAACCCTCGACAGCGTGTATATCACTTCTTTGCTTATACAAGTGAGTATGCGTCCCGCTGCCGATGTGCAGGGTACTTATATCTTTTCGGGAAAAAAAACGGAGGTGATGGATATCTCCAAAATGGATATTGATTTTTCCAACAAAGTGGGCCGGCAGCTTTTTGTGAAGGTGCCTGGCGTGTTTGTGTACGATATGGACGGTTCGGGCAACCAGGTGAATATTTCCGCCCGAGGCCTCGACCCGCACCGCGGCTGGGAATTCAATATCCGCAAAGATGGCGTCATCACCAACTCCGACATGTATGGCTACCCCGCCAGCCACTACAGCATGCCCATGGAAAGCATAGAACGTATAGAGCTGGTGCGCGGCACCGGCTCTCTTCAATATGGCGCCCAGTTTGGAGGCATGTTAAATTATGTCTCCAAACAAGGCGACACTTCCAGGCCTTTCAGCTTTGAAAGCATCAATACCATCGGCTCATACAAACTGCTGAGCACTTACAATGCCATCAGTGGCAAAGGCGGTAAGTTTCAATACTACGCCTATATAAGCCGCAAATCGCGCGATGGCTATCGCGATAGTGAACATACCAGGAGCGAAGCGCAGAGCGTGATGCTTACCTATATGCCAGCCCACAATCTTTCCATCAGGGCAGAATGGGCGCGCGCCGCTTATCAATACCGCATACCCGGCGCACTTACCGACGTGATGTATAAAGAAAATCCGCGCCAGGCTACGCGCTCGCGCAATTATTTTAACCCGGATATTCATATCCCTTCCGTTACACTCAACTGGAGCATCTCCGCGAATACCAAACTGCAGCTTACCTCATCGGCCGTGTTGGGAAGAAGAAATTCTGTGATGTACGACAAACCCGCTACGATAGCCGATACCATCAACCCGCTGACCTTAGACTACAATCCACGCCAGGTGGATATAGACCGCTTCAACAGCTACACCAACGAACTGCGCATACTGCAGCAATACCGCACCGGGAAAATTGGCCACACCCTCACCGCGGGTGTACAACTGATGAACAACAGGCTGCATCGCACGCAATTGGGGCAGGGCACCACCGGCAGTGATTTCGATCTCACGCTCACCAATCCCGTGTGGGGCAGAGACATCACTTTCAAAACAAAAAACATTGCAGTTTTTGCAGAAAATAAAATCGATATCCTCCATAACCTGTCTGTGAATGTGGGAGCACGCATAGAGAGGGGTGAAACAGATATGTCGGGTAAAATTGTGAACTACCCCGAAAACAAAATCCCACTCCTTATCGATCACAAGTTCCCCCTGTTCGGCGCCAGTTTCTCCTACAAACCAACATCGTTTCTCGAAATATATGGCGGCTGGTCGCAGTCGTATAGACCCGTGCTGTTTAAAGACGTGGTACCCGCTTCCGTATATGAACTCGTCGATCCCAATATCAAAGACGCTGAAGGGTATAACCTGGAGTTAGGTGTACGCGGCAACAAAGGCTTTCTCCACTGGGATATTACCGGTTATATCATGCGCATCGACAACCGCTTTGGCACGCTCGTCACCGAAGACAATGGCGTGTTTTATACCTGGCGCACCAACACCGGCAACTCGGTCACCAAAGGGGTTGAGATCTTTTTGCAGGGCGACTGGATGCTGGGCAATATGACGGCTGTTAGCATTTTCACCGCCACCGCATTGGTGGATGGAAGGTATGACGATGGCAGCACGGTAAAAGCGGGCAACGACAACATAAACATTGCCGGCAATAAAATTGAAAGTGTTCCCGGCCTCATTACCCGCAATGGCGTGACGCTGCGCTTCGGCAAACTGAGTATTACTCACCTATACAGCTACACGGCTAAATCGTACGCAGATGCATTGAATACCGAGACGCCGCCACCGAGCGGGGCAATAGGTGCTGTGCCTGCATATGGCATCTGGGATATCAATACCTCGCTGCGCGTTTCAGGTATGATTGAAATAAAGGCCAACGTGAGCAACGTGGCCGACAAGACATATTTTACCAAAAGGCCCGTAATGTATCCCGGTCCCGGTATATGGCCTTCCGATGGAAGAAACTTTACCGTGTCGATAGGAATACGCCTATGAGCTTTGAAAATTCGTATTTAGTAGACAATCAGTTATTATTGGTTATTGACACCCCGTTTCTACGGGGTGTTTTTTTTATTATTAAATTCAGGTATTCAAACGGCGGTCATGAGAAAACTATTCCTGCTGATTACCGGTGCGCTATTGGATATAGCCTCGGTAGCACAAACCCCCGAATCTCCCGACAGAATTTACGGCGCACTGTTTCACGACGTGCAGATGAGCCGTGTTTTCCCCGATGGAAAAACCTTTGTGGACTGTGTTCCCAAACGTAATCCGAAAGAAATAGTAGCCGACTACCTGAAACAAAAAAGCACGAGCGGGTTTAGCCTGAAAAAATTTGTGGAAGAAAATTTCGATATGCCACATACGCCCGACATCAATTACGTGACACGCGAAAAAGATGTGGTGATGCATATCAAAAATCTCTGGGGTGTATTGCGCCGTGAACCCGACTCGGTGGTCGAGGGCAGTTCGCTGTTGCCACTGCCCTATCCATATATCGTGCCTGGCGGCAGGTTTCGCGAGATCTATTATTGGGATTCTTATTTCACCATGCTTGGCCTGCGGGAAAGCGGCGAGGTGCGCATGATCGAAAACATGGTAAACAATTTTGCGTATATGATCAACACGTATGGTCATATACCAAACGGCAACCGCACCTATTACCTCGGCCGCTCGCAACCGCCTTTCTTCGCGCTGATGGTGGAATTATTGGCCGAAATAAAAGGCGACAGCACTTATCTTTCTTATCTGCCCGCGCTGGAACGAGAATATAATTTCTGGATGGATGGCGCAGCGCGCGTGAAAAAAGGACAGGCTTACCGCCGCGTGGTAAAAATGCCCGACGGCAGCATTCTGAACCGCTTTTTCGACGACAGCGCTACGGCACGTCCTGAAGGATATCGCGAAGACCACGAGACAGCCACCAAATCGGGCCGCGATAAGAAGATCGTGTTTACCAACCTGCGCGCCGGCGCCGAAAGCGGCATCGATTTCAGCAGCCGCTGGTTTAAGGATGGGAAAAATCTCACTACCATACAGGTGATAGACTACATAGCGGTTGACCTGAATGCGCTGCTGTATAAGCTGGAAGATGTAATTGCCAAGGCAAAACAGATTGCCGGGCAAGACAGCGCGGCCAATGAATTTCGCAGGAAGGCCGAAGCACGACAAGCCGCTATCGATAAGTATTGCTGGAATAAGTCGCTGAAATACTATACCGACTACAATTTCAAAACGGGCAAACCCAGCAATGCAGTCACACCCGCGGGTATGTATCCCTTTTGCGTGTTTAAGAAAAACCTCGACTACCTGAGCCTGCTGGCCAGGCAAGCTGCCGAACAGGTGCGCGCGCAACTATTACAACCGGGCGGCGTACAGGCAAGTTCGGTGAATACCGGCGAACAGTGGGATGCTCCCAACGGATGGCCGCCCCTGGTGTGGATGACGGTATGGGGCCTGGACCGCTGCGGCCAGCGCGAACTGGCGCGCGATATTTCTATCCGCTGGATAAAACTGAATATCGATGTTTTCAACCGCACCGGTAAGCTGATGGAAAAATACAACGTCACCGATCTCAACCTGGAAGCGGGCGGCGGTGAATATCCTTCGCAGGACGGGTTTGGATGGACAAATGGCGTACTTTTAGCGCTCATCAAAAAATACGGAAGACCCGAAGACTAAATTATGAAAGGATTTCTCTTAACCCTGGCGGTGGTGCTGGCAGGATTTTTCCTGCAGGCGCAAAATAAGTTTCCTGAAGACTTTACCGGTAAATGGAAAGGCAAATTGCACTGGACCCCCGCAGGCTCCGCGCCGCAGGAAGTGGATATGGAATTGTACATTTTACCTTCCAAAGATTCCGCCGGTCAATACTCCTGGCAATTGATATATGGCAGCGCCACCACCGATAACCGTCCTTATATCTTAAAACCCATTGATACCGCCAAAGGTCATTGGGTGATTGATGAATTGAATGGCATAGTGCTGGACCAGTTCTGGATTGCGAATCGTTTCATCGGGTCATTTACCGTAGCAAACAGCACCATTGTAAACTCATATTACCTGCAGGATGGCGACCTGGTGGTAGAATTCATTTCTTATGCAGCACAAGCCAGCTCCCGAACGGGAAAAGGCAGCGACGAGTCTCCTTTTGTTGACAGTTATACTGTGCGGGGATTTCAGCGAGCAGTGTTGAAGAGGCAATAATTTTGCGTCAAAATTGCAAAGACGCGTTGGAACTAATTTTCAGATAGCAAACGCCAGGAATCAAATAATCACCCATAAAAAAATTCCAAAAAGAGCCTAACTCCTTTTGGAATTTTTATTTCTTAGTGTGGAATTAAATGGAATATCGCTAATTGGTTCCTGGAATTTTCATTCCAAACCACATAATACTGCTTACTTAATAGTCGGAATCATTCCGCGTATACCCATATCTGTAATATCCTCTCCTTTGAGCGGTTCCCATTTTCCGTCATTCACCACTTCTGTCCATTCGAAACTCTTGTTGGTGCTGAATGAGACTTCTACCACAATATCGTTGGCTTCTTTGCCAGTGATGGTAAGTTTGCCGGGCTTAAAGGCGGCTGTTACCACACAGCTTCCCGGGGGAATGGGCGAAGTGGTAAATATAGGATTCACCACAGTGGTAGCACCTTCGGGTGCCTGGCCGGTGGTGGCGAATTTGTAATTGAAAGTCAGGTATTGTCCTGCTGTATAAAAACCCCAGAAGCCTTGTTTCTTACTATCATTCACCGTAATGACACTGTCACCAATTTTAAAATCTTTGATGTAAGTATTGTAACCAATAAAGCCGGCTATGTTAGCATCACTGGTTTGTTTTATAGAAATCGGCCCCACCGCGGTATCCACATAAAACTTCACCCTCGCACTCTGGTAAGAAATAGACACACGCAAATATTCATAATCACCTGGTTTTATCGCCTTGATCGGCACTTCTAGAAATACCGAATCATTAGCCACCAATTTTGCCTTTTCAAAGTCGATGGCAGTCTCGCCGCCAATTTCCAGTTCAGGGGCGCGGTACATAATATCGCCGGAGCCAAGAGGCGTATTGGCGTTGGGTGCAAGCTCGATGTAATGCGCGCTCATTGTGTCCATAATGGGACTTTGCGCGGCATGCCCATCAGCTACATCCGCAGGCTCGCCGAAATTGTTTAGTCGCTCCTGCGTGCTGTCGAACTTGAACTTGAAGATCAGCTTGGCTTCAGTGGGAGGCTCGTACGGGGCGGCCTCTTCCTTTTTACAGCTAATCGCAAAAAGGGCAACAGATAAGGTAAAAAAGAGTAATTTGTAATTCATACTTTTTGTGGTACTGGTGACCTATAAAAACGCTTTTAGCAGGTAAAAAATTATCTTCGCGCAAATTTTTTACCATGATGAAAAGCCTCTATGCCGTTTGCCTTGGTTTTCTGTTTTTCGCAGCCTGTACGCCCAATAACATCACAGAAGATAAAAGCCTGGAAAAATATTTCACCGAAAACAAGGTAACCGGTTGCTTTGGCCTTTTCGATAACGGTCTGGGTGAATTCACTATTTACAACGTATCCCGTTTTGCCGACAGCGCCTACCTGCCCGCCTCCACTTTCAAGATTGTGAACTCGCTGATTGGTCTTGAAATAAGAAAGGTAATAGACAGTTCCTCAGTTCTTCCCTGGGACGGTGTTGTTCGTCGCCGCGCCGAATGCAACCGCGACATGAGCATGGGCGATGCTTTCCGCATTTCCTGTCCCCCATGGTACCAGGAACTCGCCCGCCAGATCGGCAAAGACACCATGCAGCACTTTCTCGACACCCTCGGTTATGGCGCCCGCTATGGCCGCTTTGAACTGGGCAACAACCTCGACACTTTCTGGCTCGATAATTCAGTAAAAGTCACCGCCGACGAGCAATTGGGCCTGGTGAAAAAACTCTACTTCAACCAGCTTCCCTTCACCGAGCGCTCCCAGTCTATCGTGCGGAGCATGATGTTGTTCGAAAACACTTCCAACTACCAGCTCTACTACAAAACTGGCTGGGGCTTCCTGGAAAACGGCAACCAGCTGGCCTGGCTCATCGGCTGGATCGAAGAAAACAAACATCCTTATTTCTTCGCATTGCAAATCGAAACGCCTGACCAGAATGCCGACATGGGAAGCATTCGAATGAAAATGTTAAAAGACATGCTGAAGCAACTCGGCTTTTTTGAAGGCAAAAAGTAAAAACGAGCCAACGCAGGGGGTGGGCCACCCCCTGCGCTTGAAGTCCTAACTGTCACGCTCTCCCAGGGTGAACGACCTGCCACCGTGCAGAGTTCCAACCAATTTGGTTTAATTCTTGTTACCTTACACTGCAATGTTTCGCTTTCAACACATAGAGTACTTGTTTTTCCTGGCAGCCATACCCGTGCTCGCCGGACTGTTTTACCTCGTACTCACCTGGAAGAAAAACACCAGGCGCAAAATCGGTAACGAAAAGCTCGTCAACCAGCTTATCGCCAGCTATTCTTCCAAAAATTTTTTAATAAAATTTATTCTCGCCACCCTCGCCCTGGTATTCCTGGTCATCGGCATGGCCAACCCGCAGCGTCCCGGCGAAATGGAAAATGTAAACCGAAAAGGCGTTGACATTGCAATTGCGCTGGACGTAAGCAAAAGCATGCTTGCGGAAGATATTAAACCCAACAGGCTGGAACGCGCGCGCCAGGTAGTGTATAAGCTGATGGAAAAACTGCCCGACGACCGCATTGCGCTGGTACTTTTTGCAGGCAGGGCCTATATGCAGATGCCGCTTACCACCGATCACGCGGCCGCGCGTATGTATGTGCAACAGGCGGGGCCCGATGCAGTACCCACCCAGGGAACTGTTATCAGCGACGCGCTGCGCATGAGCAATACCGCCTTCAACAGCAAGGAAAGAAAATATAAATCCATCGTGCTTATCACCGACGGCGAAGATCATGACCCGCAGGCAGTTGAATTGGCAAAACAATTGGTGGAAGATGGCGTTATGATCAATACCATTGGTATTGGCTCTGCTACGGGTGCGCCGATAATTGACCCGGTGACGAGAGAATATAAGAAAGATGAAAACGGTAACACAGTTATTTCAAAACTGAACGAAATCGAATTGCAGCAATTAGCTGCCGTTACCAAAGGCGTGTACGTTCACCTGCAGGATGTGGATGCTGCTGTGAACCGCGTGGTGGAACAACTGAACACTATTGAGAAAACCGCGCTCGAAGACAGCGCCTTCCGCGATTACCGCAGTTATTTTCAGTGGGCGCTGGCCGCGGCGATATTGCTTTTGATCATTGAATTCTTTTATCCCGAACGAAAAACAAGACTGGCTTGAAAAACTTTTTCTTCATATCGATTCTTCTTTTCACCGCTGCCGCAGCGCAGGCGCAAACTGCTGCTGAATCGTTGCGCGCAGGAAATCGTTTTTACAAACAAAGACAATACCAGCAAGCCCTGCCAGAATTTCAAAATGCCGTTGCTCAGGATCCATCCAGTCCTGTTGCGCGCTACAACCTGGCCAATGCGCAGTTTCGCAGTCAGCAGTTTGCTGAAGCCGAAAAAGAATACGATGCCGCAGTGGAATCGAGCCAGGACGCAGCTTTTAAACAGATGGCTACGTACAACAAGGGCGTGGCACTAACCAAACAAAAGAAATTGCTCGAAAGCATCGAGGCTTACAAGCAGGCACTGAAGATGGACCCAACCGATGCGGATGCACGTTTTAACCTGCAAAAGGCTTTGTCGGAACTGAAGAAACAAACCGAGGGTGAACAAAAAAAGCAGGAGCAAAAACAACAACAGCAAAAACAACAACAACAGAAACCTCAACAAAACCCTACCAATAAACGCCAGATAGAGCAATGGCTCAACTCGCTGCGGCAAAAAGAGCAGGAAGTGCAGCGAAAAATACAGGAGCATAAAAGCCGCTCTGTCAGCAGACCCGAAAAAGACTGGTAAGCGCTTTAGTCATTACCTTTGCTGCATGTTATTCTATTGCGAATCACTGACGGATTATAAGCGCCTGAAAACGCGTGAAGTAAGCATTGGCGACCTGCTGATGGGCAATGGTCATCCTATTCGTATCCAAACAATGACCACCACCGATACCATGGATACCCTTGCCACCGTAGAGCAGACCATCCGCTGCATTGAGGCAGGCGCCGAACTGGTTCGCATTACCGCACCCAGCAAGAAAGACGCAGAAAATCTGCTCAACATAAAAAATGAGCTGCACCGCCGCGGTTATAAAACGCCACTGGTAGCCGATATTCACTTTACTCCCAATGCCGCCGAAATTGCCGCTCGCATTGTTGAAAAAGTACGCGTGAATCCGGGTAATTATGTTGACAAGAAAAAATTCGAACAGATAGAATACTCCGATGCGGAATATGCGGAGGAAATAGAGCGTATACGCGAACGCTTTACACCGCTGGTAAAGATCTGTAAAGAATATGGCACCGCCATGCGCATTGGCGCCAACCACGGTTCACTCAGCGATCGCATCATGAGCCGTTATGGCGATACGCCGATGGGTATGGTGGAAAGCGCGATGGAATTTTTGCGCATCGCGCGACTGGAAAGTTATCACAACATTGTACTCAGCATGAAGGCCAGCAATCCGCAGGTGATGGTGCAGGCTTACCGGCTGCTGGTGCAAACCATGATGAATGAATTTGGTGAATGCTATCCGCTTCACCTCGGCGTAACCGAAGCTGGCGATGGCGAAGACGGCCGTATTAAATCTGCCATCGGCATTGGCACGTTGCTGGAAGATGGCCTGGGCGATACTATCCGCGTATCACTCACAGAAGATCCCGAATTTGAAATCCCGGTTTGCAAAGACCTGGTGAAACGATATGAAAACAGGAAATCTGCTCCCGGAATTCCTGCAATAGAAAAAATCCCCTATTCACCTTTTGAATACAAGCGAAGGGAAACGCATGCCGTCTCCAATATTGGCGGCAAGCAGGTGCCGGTGGTAGTTGCCGATTTTTCAAAGCAAAAACAAATCACTCCTGCCGCCTTGCGCAGCATCGGGTATAGTTATGATGAAGCCACTGATAAATGGACCATACGTGATGGCGCAGCGGATTACATTTATACGGGTGATAAGACCATCCCCTTTTCGCTGCCTGGCACACTGAAAGTGATATGCGATTTCGATACCTGGAAAAAAGTGGAGGACAAGGAAAAATATTTTCCATACTTCCTTAACAGGCAATACCTGCAGACCAGCGATCTTTCTCCGCTGATGAATTTTATTTCAATAGATGTGAGTCAGTCCTATGCGGAAGAACTGATCCAGGATCTGCGCAACGATAAGACTGCCGTACCATGCATCTGGTCTTCGCATCCGCACGCCATGGCCAGTTGCCGCCGGTTTATTATGGAACTGATGAACCAGGGCATTTCCTGCCCAGTGATTGTGGCCGTGCATTGCAATGATGCCACCATTGACGAACAACTGATCCATTTCTCCACCGAAAGCGGCGCCTTGTCCCTCGATGGCATGGGTGATGGACTATGGCTGATCAATGACCCCTCGAAAGTCCAGAATGTAAAGGTGAGCGGCAGAACTTACCTGGAAACAAAGAACAATCACCAGTTCATCAACAATACATCGTTTTCCATACTGCAGGCAACGCGCACGCGCATTTCAAAAACTGAATATATCAGCTGTCCCTCCTGCGGCCGCACTTTATTCGATCTGCAGGAGACCACGGCGAAGATTCGCGCGGTTACGCACCACCTCAAGGGGGTGAAGATTGCCATTATGGGTTGTATTGTAAATGGTCCGGGTGAAATGGCCGACGCGGATTTTGGTTATGTAGGCAGTGGCCCTGGCAAGATTACGCTGTATAAGGGAAAAGAAATTGTAAAAAGAAATGTGGAAAGCAGCGTTGCGGTGGAAGAATTGATCAACTTGTTGAAAGAACATGGGGCCTGGGTGGAAAAACCCGAAACTGAAAACACCAAACTGGAAGCAATTTGAACAGGATAGACCGACTCCACGCAATTCTGACACATCTGCAAAGCAAGAAACGCGTTACTGCGCAGGAATTAGCCGACCGTTTCAATATCAGCCTGCGCACCGTGTACCGCGATGTAAAGGCTTTGGATGAAAGCGGCGTGCCCGTAATAGGCGAGGCCGGCAGCGGTTACAGCATTATGGAAGGTTACCGCCTGCCGCCCGTTATGTTTACCCAGGAAGAAGCCGCCGCCCTGATGATGGGCGCCAAGCTGGCCGAGCGCCTGACGGATGCCTCGGTAAAAAAACATTACGACGCGGCACTATTTAAAATCAGGGCCGTGCTGCGCGGCACCGACAAAGACCAGGTGGCCAACCTCGACGAGCAGATTATGGTACACGTGCCCAACCGCATGCAGGAAGACGAGTCCTCCAATCAATACCTGGTCGCCCTGCAAAAAGCCATCGTCGAGAAGAAAGCCATCTTTATACGTTACAACTCCAACAACGACGAAATCACCGAGCGCGTGGTGGAGCCGATTGGCCTCTGCTTCTACGCCGCCAACTGGCACCTGATTGGATGGTGCCGCCTTCGCGGCGACTACCGCGATTTCCGCGTTGGTCGCATCCAGCGACTACAGATCAAGGACGAAAGTTTCGAAAACAAATCGCACCCCTCTCTCCAGCAATACCTCGACACCATGATGCAGGATTACAACTTGCATGAAGTGGTGGTGCGCATCCACAAAAATGCTGTGAGGCATATCCGCGACCAGAAATATTACTACGGTTTCGTGCGCGAAGAAGACGCCGGCAACTACATGCGCATGTGGTTCCTCACCGGCTCATACGAAAGCTTCGGCCGCTGGCTGCTTACGCTTACCGACTCCGCTATACCAGAAAGCCCGGAGCAGCTGATGAATGTAATGCAAAAGTTCGTCGATCAGATCAACAACGCTTACAGCCTGCAGAAGCAAACATAGAAACCGCCTTTCATTTATTTTTCTCCGCTCGTTCACGTTCAGCATGCTTATTACAAACCGCTGCCATGGCATCCTTTATTGCCCGCACAGAACTCACACCGCTCCCACGGCTGCATACCATGTTCTATCCCCAATTCTCACTCAACTTCCTCCCCTCCATTTTCAACATTTCCCCCATTCCCACTCCATTCAATTTCAAATTCAATTTCAAATTCAAATTCAATATTCTCCTCCCCTCTCCTGACATAGGGCTGTCACTACCCGCCCTTTTCTTTGTACCAGGAACCCAATCAATCATTTTAAAACCAAATCATCATGGTACGCACCATCAAAGATTTTATCGAAACGTGGAAGGAAGAAACCGAAAACACCCTCAAGGTAATCAATGCACTAACCGATGAATGCCTCGACAAAGGGGCACCCGGCACCCGTACCCTGGGCAGACTGGCCAACCACCTGGTGGAAGTGCTGACAGAATTCCCGAACAAGCTGGGATTGCCGATCGAAGAAGAAAATGTCAATTACAAATCGGTAGCAGAACTGGCACTGGCCTACCAGATCAATGCAGACAGAGTGCAGAATGCCGTAGTCGAAAACTGGAACGACGATACCCTGCAGGAAGACCGCGAAATGTACGGACAGCAATGGAAAAAAGGCCTGGCCCTGTATTACCTCATCGCGCACCAGTCGCACCACCGCGGACAAATGACCACGCTCATGCGCATGCACGGACTGGCAGTACCCGGTGTGTATGGCCCCAGCCAGGAAGAGTGGAAAGCCATGAACATGACCCCGCTCATTTAACACTGATCAACCCCTCGAAGAAAAACAAACCACTAAAATTGTGAAGTATGCAAATCAAAGTGCATCCTGCAGTCACAGTATTGTATAGTACCCATAAGACCACTCTAAAGGACCTGCATTCGCTGACCCATGTCACAAAAGAACTCTACTCCGAAGCAGCCAACCATGCTTTCGTAAGCGGTCCGGCATACTGGATCTATTATGGCGCCGACGGCAAACCCGACACCGTCTTCACCCTCGATATTGCCGTGCCCATCCAGGGCTTTTTCCACTCAAAAAAGTTTTCCATCAAACAGCTCGCTCCCTTCAAAGCCGTCGTGCATCGCCACGAAGGCTCCTGGGAACTGCTCGGCAGCAGCTACGGACAAATCATGCACTTCGTGGAATCGAACCGCATACCCATCCGCGACGAATGCCGAGAGCTGTACCTAAACATAGATTTCGAAAGACCCGAAAATAATATTACGGAGGTGCAGGTGGGGACGGTGTAGAATGTTGAATTTGAATTTGAACAAGGAATTTGAATGAGAATAAATTCATTCATATTCAAATTCCTTGTTCAAATTCAAATTGGATATTCTATATCTTCCTCACCCCGTCTTCAATTTGTGTGACGTAAACCTCGGGGGTCTTGCTGTATTGCTGGTGAAATGCTTCCTGGATTTGGGAGGTGAATGATGCTACGGCGTCGGCCTGTACGATGTTGATGGTGCAGCCGCCGAATCCGCCGCCCATCATGCGGGCGCCGGCCACGGCGGGGTGTTGGCGGGCTTCGGAGGCGAGGAAGTCGAGCTCGGGACAACTCACGCCGTACTGTTGGCTGAGGCCATTGTGGGTGGCAAACATCAGCTGGCCGAAGGTGGAGAGATCGCCTTTTTGTAAAGCGGCGCAACCGGCAAGCAGTCTTTCTTTTTCACTCACTACATAAAAACAGCGATTATACACGATGGGAGATAATTCGGAACGGTGTTTTTCCAGTTGTTCGGTACTTACATCACGCAGGGTGGTGATACCAGGATAGTGTTTTTTTAAAATGCTTACCCCTTCTTCGCATTGCTGGCGGCGCACGTTGTATTCGGAACTGGCCAGCGAGTGACTCACCATACTATTCACCAGCACAATGCGGTAACCCGGAAAATCGAAGGGGATATATTCATACTCCAGGCTGCGGCAGTCGAGTTTCACTACATGACCACGCTTGCCGTGCAGGCTGGCAAACTGGTCCATAATACCACACTGTAATCCCACAAATGTGTGCTCTGTCTTTTGACCTATAAAGGCCAGCTCCATGCGCGTGAGATGGCCATTGAACAATTCATTCAGCGCAAAACCCCACCCCGAACACAACGCTGCTGAAGAACTCATGCCCGCGCCTACGGGGATATCGCCGTCAATCATTACATCAACACCACCAATTGTTACACCGGCTTGCTGAATATGATGTGCCACACCCAACAGGTAATTCATCCAGCCGCGGTGTGGTTGTATACTTTCGATGGAGAATGAATAACTTTCTTTAAACTGGTTCGCATATACGTTCACCGTATTACTGTTGTTAGTGGCTACAGCCACGTAAATGCGTTTATCCACGGCGCCCGGCAACACAAAGCCTGCATTGTAGTCCGTATGTTCTCCTATCAGGTTGACACGCCCCGGCGCCGCCACTATCATAGGTTCCTTATTGAACCGTTGCGCGAATGCATGCTGTAATTTTTTTACCATAGTTTTGAAAAATGAGCTTTTCAACCAGCCGCATAACAGAAAATGAATTGTCGATCCTGCGTTTGCAAGATAAGGCAACCGGGACAATCATTTCTGTTCTTCCCGAATTTGGCGCCTCATTGCATGGATTTGAAATTCCGCTGAATGGTGCTTTGTACAACATAATCGATAATTTCAGCAGCAGGGAAGATTTGCAGCAAAACCTGGGTCGCTGGTACAAGAGCAGCAAGCTTTCTCCTTTTCCCTGCCGCATTCCTGGCGGACGTTATGAGTATGCGGGAGAAAAATTTGAGTTTGAAAAAAAGTTCTTCGACGGTTCGGCCATACATGGACTGCTGTATGATAAGTCGTTTAATATGCTCAACCTGTTTGCTGACGACCGGCAGGCATCCGTTGCTCTACGTTATCATTACCAACGCGAAGATCCGGGCTACCCCTTCGAATACGTTTGCGAGGTGCGCTATACCCTGCACCCGCAGCGACGATTACTCGTTGAAACCACCTTGCTGAACCTCGAAGATTTCGACATTCCGCTGGCCGATGGTTGGCACCCCTACTTCAGGCTGGATGGAGTGATTGATGACTATGAACTGCAGTTCAACAGCAACAGCATGCTGGAGTTTAATGAGCAACTGATCCCCACGGGAAAATATATCCCCGACACCCGCTTTGCTACTCCGGCCCGCCTCGGCGAACGCAAACTGGACAATTGTTTCTTATTACAATTCCAGGAAGGCCTGCCTTGCTGCGTGCTGCGCAATCCCAGTAATGGATTGGCGCTTTCTTTCTTTACCGATACTGGCTACTCTTTTCTGCAGGTTTACACGCCCGACCACCGGCAGAGCATTGCAATAGAAAATCTGAGCGGGGCGCCGGATTGCTTTAATAACGGTTTGGGACTGATGCTGTTACCACCACGCCGCTCCGAAACTTTTCATGTGTGGTACCAGTTAAGTGTGGGATAAAACGAGTAACTTGCCCGCAAATTTTAATTTATGCGATTTTTCAAATATGTGCTTGCTTTCGCAGTGTGTTGCCTCACAGCTTATGGCTGCCTGGAGGTAGATGAAGAAATTGCCATCAACGACGATGGTAGCGGCGTTTATAACTCCAAAATGGATATGAGCGCGCTGGTAGAACTGATGCAAACCTTTGCCGGAGAAGAGAAAATGAAAGAGGAAGGACTGGACAAGGCTATAGATACGGTAATTAATTTCAGTTCCATTCTCGATTCAGCCAAAGAGCTTTCTGCCGAACAGAAAGTCTTGCTGAAAGATGCGAAGATGCACATGCAGATGAACATGAAGGAAAACCTGTTCAAGATCAATATGAACATTCCGTACAAGGATTTTGCCAGCCTGAAAAAACTGCTCGAAACATCGGGCGGCGGCAGCGGTGCCATGAGTGAAGTCATGAAGGGCGCCATATCGAGCGATAAAAATGATGAGCAGGCCAATAACGAGCAACCCGATTTTGGCAATATGACCAATTTCTATACCGTGACTGTGGAGAAAGGGCTGATCAGTAAAAAAGTTGACCAGGAAAAATTCCAGCAGATGATGGCAAGACCCGAAATGGCGCAGATGAGCCAGATGAAAGAAAGTGGTATGGAAATTCTTTATACCACTTCTATCAAACTTCCCCGGCCGGTAAAGAAAATAGACAACGATTTGTTTAAGCTCTCCGACGACAAGAAGACTGTTACCATGAAGTACAATATGCTGGAGATGCTTTCTACGCCGGAGAAGTTTAATTTTACGATTGAGTATTAGTTGATGCAACAAGCAGATTTCCTCGTAATCGGTTCAGGTATTGCCGGGCTCACCTTTGCTGTAAAAGCCGCCCAGGCATTTCCCGATAAGAAAGTGCTGGTCATTACCAAGACCATTGCCGACGAAACCAATACCAAGTATGCACAGGGCGGCGTGGCGGGCGTGACCGATTTTGAAAAAGACAGCTTCGAAAAACATATCGAAGACACGCTTATTGCGGGCGATGGCCTTTGCAATAAGCAAGTGGTGGAGATTGTGGTAAAGGAAGGTGTGGACCGTATCCAGGAAATGATTGCCTGGGGTGCCCGCTTCGATAAGGAAGAAGACGGCGATTTCAAGCTGGGCCGGGAAGGTGGTCACAGCGAGTATCGCATACTGCACCACAAAGATGTTACCGGCCGCGAGCTGGAACGTGCACTCCTGGAAACTGTTGCCGCGCATAAGAACATCGAAATAGTAAAGCACTGTTTCGTGGTTGACCTCATCACCCAGCATCATCTTGGCTATCTCGTTACCAAATCCACTCCCGACATTGAATGTTACGGTGTGTATGCGCTGAACCTGCAGACAAACAAAATTGAAAAAATACTTGCCGACATAACGGTATTGTGTACGGGAGGCAATGGGCAGGTATATCGCTCTACCACCAACCCGCATATCGCCACCGGCGATGGCGTGGCCATGGTGTATCGCGCCAAGGGAAGGATTGAAAACATGGAGTTCATCCAGTTTCACCCCACCGCGCTGTACGAACCCGGCTTAAGAGGTCAGTCGTTTCTGATAACCGAAGCCGTTCGCGGCGATGGCGGCATACTGCGGAATAAAGCGGGTGAAGCTTTCATGGAAAAATATGATGGCCGCAAAGACCTGGCGCCCCGCGATATTGTAGCCCGTGCCATTGACAGCGAAATGAAAATTACGGGTACTGAGCATGTGTATCTCGACGTGCGTCATATACCGCTGGAACGATTCACCGAGCATTTCCCCAACATTTACGAGAAATGCCAATCAATCGGTATCGACATCACGAAAGATTTCATACCCGTAGCGCCTGCGGCGCACTATAGCTGCGGTGGCATCAAGACCGATGAATGGGCAAGAACTTCCATTAAAAATTTATACGCCGCCGGCGAATGTGCCAGCACCGGTTTGCACGGCGCCAACCGACTGGCCAGCAATTCGCTGCTCGAAGCCATGGTGTTCGCGCACCGCGCTTTCATTGACGCATCGGAAAAAATAAAGAGCGGCAATGTATCCGATGGCCGGCGCAAGCTGGAAATCCCCGACTGGAATGCTACCGGCACTTCCGAGCCGCGCGAAATGATCCTGATCACGCAAAGCCTGAAGGAATTGCAACAGATCATGAGCGATTACGTAGGCATTGTGCGTACCAACACCCGCCTGGAACGCGCCGCCAAACGCCTCGATCTGCTTTGGGAAGAAACAGAGGCTTTGTACCAGACTACTTCCGTATCGCCGCAGCTTTGCGAACTACGCAATATGATTACGGTGGGTTATTTGATTGTGAAATGCGCGCAGTTCAGGAAAGAAAGCCGCGGCTTACATTTCAATACCGACTATCCGTATAAGAGCCAGTTGGTGCAGAATATTGTATTGTAAAATATTCAGTGATTCATCAACGCCAGCTTTAGGAAAGAATCAATATGTCAACTATCAATCAGTCAAGTAATAAAGATGTGTCGGCAATGATCTTTGCTGCGGGCCTCGGCACGCGCTTTAAACCATGGACAGACAAACATCCGAAAGCGCTGGCTGTGATCAATGGCAAAAGTTTGTTGCAGAGAAATATTGAATACCTGCAGCAATATGGCATTCGTGATGTAGTGGTGAACGTGCATCATTTTGCAGAGCAGGTAAAAAATGCCGTAGAGAAAAATGATGGATGGGGTAGTCAGATAATTTTCAGTGATGAAACGGAAGAGTTGCTTGAAACAGGTGGCGGATTGAAAAAAGCTTTGCCTCATTTTAAAACTCCCACCATTGTAGTGATCAACAGTGATATTCTCACCGATCTTGATTTGGAAAAAATGATTGAAACGCATCGCCGCTCCGGCGCCCTGGCCACCCTGGCAGTAAGCGATCGCGCAACTTCCCGGTATTTTTTATTCGATGAAAATAATATCCTTTGCGGTTGGCGCAACACCAGCACCGGTGAAGAAAAAATAAGCCGCGCGGCGAAAAAATTTATCCCTAAAGCGTTCAGCGGTATTCATGTTATAGAAACGCGTCTTGTCAACCTGGTAGAACGCGAAGGCAAATTCTCCATGGTTGACGTTTACCTCGACCTGGCGAAAAAACACGAGATACTCGCTTACGACCACACCGGCTCCAGGTTCATCGACGTGGGCAAGCCCGGGGCCGTCGCCAAAGCAGAAACAATGTTTCCTTAAAATGAGCGTGACTCCACGTTGCGCCTTGGCGCCTTTGCGCGATTTTTCTACTTTTACCGCTACTCAACAACACTATGCAGGACATACTTCAAGCCATTGCCGCCTTGCACACCGAATGGTCGGGTAAAAAACCGGAAGCCATCGACGTGCTACCCCAGTCGGGTTCTGACCGAAGATACTTCCGCGTGCGCGCGAACGATGGTACCTGCATTGCCACCTATGGCAACAATATCCCGGAAAACGAAACCTTCATCTATTTCGCGCGGCATTTTAAAGAGCGCGGACTGCCCGTGCCCGAGATATATGCACTGAATGGTGATAAGACCATCTACCTGCAGGAAGATTTCGGCGATGTATCGCTGCTGAATACGCTCGAAACAGAAGGCTTCACTGACAATGTGTATAATCTGTTTAAGAAAAGCCTTCAGCAACTGGCCATGTTGCAGGTGAAAGGTGATAATGGAATGGATTATTCGCGTTGTCTTACCAACGAGGAATTTGGCAAGCAAGCCATTATGGCCGACCTGTTGTATTTCAAATATTATTTCCTCGATGCCCTGAGAAAGCCCTATGATAAACAAAAACTGATCGATGATTTTGAAGCGTTGAGCACTTATCTCACGCACACGGAATATAAGTACTTTATGTTCCGCGATTTTCAGAGCCGCAACATACTGGTGCGCCCCGACCAATCGGTTTACTTTATCGATTTCCAGGGCGGCATGCGCGGAGCACCGCAATACGATGTGGCCAGTATGATATGGCAGGCCCGTGCCAACCTGCCCGATGAGTGGAAAGACAATCTGCTCGACGATTATATCGATTCATTTGAATCGGTGGTCGGCGACCATGTAGACCGCCCCGTTTTTAAAAGCCAATACAACGGTTACGTACTCATAAGGCTGTTGCAGGTGCTGGGCGCTTATGGTTTCCGCGGTTTGTTTGAACGCAAAGCACAGTTTCTTACTTCCATACCGCAGGCGCTTAACAACCTGAAGCAGTTCATGCTCGACCGCAGCCCGGGCATTGCCGTTCCTGAATTCAGGAAGGTACTCGACATTTGTGTGCACGATGAAATCATCCAGCGCTTTACGCCGGTGAAAGCCACGGACGACACGCCGCTGGTGGTGCGTATCTATAGTTTTTCTTACAAACAAAATATGCCGGTTGACGAGACGGGCAATGGCGGAGGTTTTGTGTTCGACTGTCGTGGCATTTTAAATCCCGGCCGCTTCGAGCAATATAAATCGCAGACAGGCAGAGATAAACCGGTGAAAGATTTCCTGGAACAGCAAACACGCATGCCGGAATTTTTAAACAGCGTTTTCGATATCGTGGATATTACGGTGGAAGATTATATCCGCAGAGGTTTTCAACATCTTTCCGTTAGCTTTGGCTGCACCGGTGGACAACACCGCAGCGTGTATGCCGCCGATGCCCTGGCCCGCCATTTGCGAAATAAATTCAAAGTAAAAACGGAAGTGAAACATCTTGTGCAAGAAGAAAAGAACTGGATCAACCAGTAAACACCCATTATGTATTATCTCGTTTTTGGTATTTTTTATTTACTGTCGCTGCTTCCGTTGCCGGTGCTTTACATCATCTCCGATGGTTTGTATGCACTGATCTATTATGTGATTGGCTATCGCAAGAAAGTGGTGATGGACAATCTGGAAATTGCATTTCCCGAAAAGACAGAACAGGAAAGAAAGGTTATCGCGAAAAAATTCTACCACAATTTTGTTGACACTTTCATCGAAACCATCAAACTGATTTCCGCGGGAAAAAAATTTATCGTCAAACGACTTGTTCTCGACAGCGATCCTTTCACGCCTTTATATAAGCAAGGAAAAAGATGCCAGTTGCACCTTGGTCACAATTTCAACTGGGAGCTCGCCAATGTGGCGATGCCATATAATACAGAATATCCGTTTCTCGTAGTATACATGCCCATCAAGAGCAAGGTGATGGATCGCCTGTTTATGTATATACGCACACGCACTGGCAGCATTATGTTGCCCGCCACCGATATGCGCGCGGCCATGGTACCCTGGCGCAATAAGCAGTACCTGCTCACGCTGGTAGCCGACCAGGCGCCGGGAGATGTAAGCAAGGCTTACTGGCTCAACTTTTTTGGCCGCCCCACTCCTTTTGTACGAGGTCCGGAGACAGGTGCCCGCGCGGGAAATATCCCTGTTATTTTTGCACAGCTATACAAAGTAAAGCGCGGCTACTATCGGGCTTATCTTGAAACGGGTGCAGAAGATCCCGCATCATTACCCGAAGGCGAACTCACCCGCCGTTATATTACTTTTCTTGAAAAAGCAATCCGCGAACATCCCGACATGTGGTTGTGGAGCCATAGACGATGGAAATGGCAATGGAAAGAGGATTACCGCAATCTCTGGATCGGCGATTGATAATTATCAAGCCAGCTCTCGCCTCATGAAAAATGCTGAGGCCATTTATCCCACGATTCAACGCTAAAGCGCAACCGCGTTTTTTTTGTTCATCATGCGTGCGTAAAAAAGGTAGTTATACTTACTGGCAATAAGCGGGAGTTTCTTAATATTACGTAGATAGCTCCGCGCCCAAATACCCAATAATACCATAAACCCTAGTCTTATGCCGAAATCTAAAGCCAGCGTGGCTGTAGCTGATGACCATGTATTGCACCGAAACGGCGTGCCTGAAGTGATTCCCGCAGGCCTGGCATCATCTCCCACCCATCTGCACACTATGCATCAACCAGTGAGATCGCTGACGATGCTCAACGACCGGGAAATTGAATTTTTGAAACTGGCCTGCACCGAAATGACGTACAAAGAAATTGCAGAAAAAATGTTTCTCAGCGCCCGCACCATTGATGGTTACCGTGATGCCTTATTTGAAAAGCTGAACGTAAGAAGCCGTGTAGGTTTAGCAATGTACGCTATACGAGCCGGACTCGTGATCCTCTGAAAATTGACATATTGACCATATTGATTGTTGAATATTCAATTCCACAATCAATTCAGCACACTGTTCTCCTTCACCACTTCTACGTTACCCAAAGCTGAAATGGCCTTCCATCCGCCCAACACATTGCGCAGGTTGTGAATGCCCTGGCGTTTCAGCAACGAAGCCGCCGTCACACTTCTGTATCCGCTGCCGCAATGTATATACAGGTTCATTTGTTCTTCCACATTCGCCATACTTCCGGGATCAACCAGTTCCTGCAAAGGCAGGTTTACCGCGCCGCGCACGTGACCATCGGCATATTCCACTTCCTGGCGCACATCCAGCACCACCAGGTGCTGATCGTAAGGAAGATCCATCGCCAGTTCATCGGCTTCAATATCAATGATCATATCCACCGGCAGCCCGGCTTTTTTCCAGGCTTCCACGCCGCCATCGAGATAACCGCGAATGTCTGAAAAGCCCACGCGCGCCAGGCGTCTTACCGACTCTTCTTCTTTGCCCGGCTCTGTTACCAGCACAATGGGTTTGTCGAAAGGCAACAAGCTGCCCGCCCACTCCGCAAATCTTCCTTCCAACCCGATGCTGATGCTGGAAGGAATAAATTCTTTGGTAAAATCAGTTGCTTTTCGTGTATCCAATACAGTTACATCGTTCTGGTGAACCAGTTCGCTGAATTTTTCAATACTAAGTGGTGTCAATCCTGCTGCCATCAGTTTTTCCAGGCTTTCATATCCTTCCTTGTTGATGCGCGCATTGATTTGAAAATATTGCGGAGGCGCGCTCAGTCCTTCGGTGACTGCCTTAATAAAGTCCGCGCGAGATTGCTGTTGCAACGCATAATTCGTTTGCTTTTGTTCACCGATGGTACTGTATGTTTCAGGACCGAGGTTTTTCCCACAGCTGCTGCCCGCGCCATGAGCGGGATATACCAGCACCTCGTCGGGCAACGGAATGATTTTGTTTTGCAGGCTGTCGTACAACATCGAAGCGAGTTCTTCCTTATCCAGGTCGCCGCTGCTGAGGTCGGGGCGGCCCACATCACCTACAAACAAGGTGTCGCCGGTGAAGATGGCATAAGGCGTATCATCTTCTTTACGAAGCAGATAACAAGTTGACTCCAATGTATGACCGGGTGTATGCAGTACCTCAATCGTTAGCTTTCCTAACGGGAAACGTTCACCGTCTTTGGCCAGGTGTATAGGAAAATTCGTTTCGGTATTGGGACCAAATACAATTGGTGCATTAGTAGCTTTTTGTAATTCCAGGTGACCGCTGACAAAATCTGCGTGAAAATGTGTTTCGAAAATATATTTGATGGTGGCATTGCGTTCGCGGGCCAGCTCTACATAGGCATCCACATCACGAAGAGGGTCGATGATTGCCGCTTCTCCTTCACTCTCAAGATAATAGGCAGCCTCACTCAGGCAACCGGTATACAATTGCTTAATAAACATGACAATAGTTTGGGCAAAAGTAAACTTTCACGGGCAAATGCGAAAGGCAGGACTGCCATCGATCAGCCGTCAGCAAAGAAGATATGTACCCCGTCTTAATCAGGTATTCAGTTCATCCACACATTTCATGATATGGGCCACCCGGGAGATGTTAACCGAATAGTAAATGAATTTACCATCGCGTTCTGTTTTTACAACGCCGGCCCTTCTTAAAATGGCGAGATGTTGTGAAGCAACAGATTGTTCCAGTCGCAGTCGTACATAAATTTCAGTAACAGTAAGGCGTTTGTTCTCGTCAATAAGTTTTACGATTTGTTGACGCAGCTTATGGTTCAACGCCCGTAGGATCATCGCTGCTTTTTTCAGGTTCAGGAAGTCCACTTTTACCGATTCACCATCCCCACCATCTGCATTTAAGACCATGGAGTAATTGGTTGTTACGTTCATGTGCACATCAGAGCTTTTAAATATTTAAATAGGATAACGCTAAAGGTCAAATTTACAAGAAAATTGATAAGGGTAGGATGAATGGACAATAAAAGTTTCAGTTGGCTATTTTTTCGTATGAGAGTAAAATTCCTTGAGATAAACGGGGTTTTCATAAGCAACATCGGCGAATTTCTTCATGATATATAAGCCGGTAGCCATTTTTCCGAGATATGAAATAATTGATATTATGTTTTCTGCAAAGCGTGCATTACTATGCTTGCATAAATGTTTCCACTTACCACTACCACTACCGAAAAAGAACACAACTGATTGATCTAACTGTTCCGTAAACGAAGTATCATGTAGTTCACACGCAATGGGTGAAAGCACTTCGTGCAGGTTATCGTCGTATATCGCGGTAAACACTTCCATCCTCCTGGCATCAATCATCGGGCAGTACAAACCCTTTGCTGTAGCGGGTTTCAGCGCATGTTGCTCACGAGCTGCGAAGGCCATCGCTTCTAACGTGTTCACGGTAATCAATGGCTTTTGCAAAGCATAACAGATACCTTTAGCCGTAGCCATGCCAACGCGCAATCCTGTGTAAGAACCCGGACCCGCTGTCACGGCCACAGCATCAATTTGTTGTATAGATAGTTGGGACTCCTTCAATATTTTTTGAATCGCCACCTGGATCCACGACGCATGATCTTTTTGTGAGCGGCTAACGTCAATGCCTGCCAGTTCACCATTTACGGTAACACTCACGCCGCCATCTTCAGTGGCTGTATCGATATTTAGTATAATCGGCTTATCCATTTTGAATTTCTTCCAGCAATGCGGGAGCAATGGCATACCGCTCATCCGTTCTGCCCATTTCTTTCAAAAGTTCATATACACGATGCAAACCAATTTTGCCGGCCCACTCAAACGGACCCATCGGATAATTGGTTCCTAACTTCATAGCAACATCTATTTCTTCGCGCGTGCTTACACCATCGCCCAAAGTGTAATAAGCTTCATTGATGATCATACTCACCACGCGCGGAGTGATCATACCTGCTATATCCGGCACAAGGGTATATTTCCAGTTGATTTCGTTAAGTATTGGTGCTATTGTTTCTTCACTCACCGCTGCAGGCAGGGCAATTTCCAGGATATCGCGCTGCAAAAATGTTGGCCATGCATTAATGCGGATAAAATCCTGGCCGATAGTGTTTGTAGTATATGGCACTGCATTAACCAATACCGGCTTTGATAACAATTGCTTCAGGCGACTTGTTCTCTCGTTGTCCAATTCAAACAACAGGTCCATATACAGGTCGGCCTCTATAATGGTGAGCGCGCGCAATGAATCTGCCCACACAAAATTTACATCATCCCGCACATCCCGCGCGAGCAATTCATTTTTCAATCCTTCATCTGCTAATACTGCAATGGTCATTTCCGTTTTTATTTAGCGCAAAGAAAAACCTTATCCCTTACATTTGCCGCATGGCACAAAAGATTATCAACACCAGCAAGGCGCCCGCTCCTATCGGGCCATACAGCCAGGCGGTACGGGCAGGCAATTTGTTATTCATCTCCGGGCAGATAGCCCTCGACGCGGCTACCAACAATCTGGTTGAAGGCGATGTTGCCGCTGAGACAAAGCAGGTGATGAAAAACCTTGAAGCCATACTGCAGGAGGCAGGCGCCGGTTTTGGTAACGTAGTAAAGACTACCATCTTCCTGAGCGATATGAGCCTTTTTGCTGCAGTGAATGAGGTATATGGCAGTTATTTCAGCAGCAACTTCCCCGCGCGCGAAACCGTAGCAGTAAAAGAACTGCCCAAAGGCGTGAACGTGGAGATCAGCATGATCGCCTTGCTTGGCTGATAATGCTCCAGCTGATTACACTTTGGCGCCTTTCAATACGCCCAGTTCTTCGCCCACTTTAGTAAACGCGGCAATGGCTTTGTCGAGATGATGCTGTTCGTGCGCAGCGCTCAGTTGCACGCGAATGCGCGCCTGCCCCTTTGCCACCACAGGATAGAAAAAGCCGATCACATAGATGCCTTCATGCAGCAGCTTAGCGGCAAACTGTTGCGCCACCACCGCATCGTACAGCATAATGGGCACAATGGGATGATCGCCGGGTTTGATATCGAAACCCGCTTCGGTCATTTTGCGGCGGAAGTATTTGGTATTGTATTCCAGTTTATCGCGCAGTTGGGTGGTCTCGCTCAACAGGTCAAGCACAGCAATGGAAGCGCCCACAATTGAAGGTGCCAGGGAATTGGAAAACAAATACGGCCTCGATCGCTGGCGCAGCATATCGATTATCTCTTTGCGACCACTGGTAAAACCTCCCGATGCACCGCCGAGCGCCTTGCCCAACGTGCCGGTGATGATATCAATTTTCCCCATCACATTATGATACTCGTGCGTGCCGCGACCTGTCTTTCCCAGGAAGCCGCTGCTATGACTCTCATCGATCATGATGGCTGCATCGTATTTTTCGCAGAGCGCAACAATTTTATCGAGCTGCGCAATGGTGCCATCCATACTGAAAGAACCATCGGTCACTACGATGCGGTTGCGGGCTTTTGCGGCCTCTTTCAGCCTGGCTTCCAGGTCGGCCATATCGTTGTGCTTGTAGCGGAAGCGCTGCGCCTTACAAAGACGCACGCCATCGATGATGGAGGCATGATTGAGTTCATCGCTGATGATGGCGTCTTGTTCATTGTATAAAGGTTCAAAAACACCCCCATTGGCGTCGAAAGCGGCCGCATACAGGATGGTATCTTCGGTGCCAAGGAATTGGGAGAGCTTTGCTTCCAGCTCTTTATGAATATCTTGCGTACCGCAGATGAAGCGCACGCTGCTCATACCATAGCCCCTGAGATCTACGTATTTCTTAGCAGCTTCAATGACTTTGGGATGCGAGGAAAGACCGAGATAGTTATTGGCGCAAAAGTTCAAAACGGTTTTTCCATTCACTTTTATTTCAGCGCCCTGCGGCGATTCAATGATGCGTTCGGTTTTATAGAGCCCGGATGCTTTAATTTCTTCCAGCTCGGTGGCAAGACGCCTGATCAGACTTTCATTCATGCAGCAGTATTTTTAGATAAGCGCAAAAGTAAGCAATTGTCGCTGGGGTAAATCACGCGCAAAAGTCCACACCAGGCTACTTCACCATGTCAGCGAATAAATTCGTCAATACCTGTTGCGCCTTGGCGCTTTTGCCCTAAAACCACCACAAGCTGCCTGCATTATTCCGCAATCCACTCAATAAAACTGTAATTCTAACTTTTTCTTAAAAAAACAGTAACAAAATCAAGATATCTTCGTCCCATGTTTTGAAAACATCGCGTTATGTGGAGACGAACCTTTATCCGTCTTGCTTTCGTGTTAATGGTCCTCACAGCCGGTATCCTGGTTTTTGCCGCTGCCGACAATAAGTTAGCCCAGCAACGCAAGGAATGTTCGGCCAATACCGAAAAATGCGAGAGCCAAGACGAAAATAGCCATGGTGATTTTATTATCTGGGAGTCGGTAAGCCGCACCATTCTTTCCGCGGTGATGTACTAAGAATATTGACAACCAGATTTTTAAGTTACTCAAGAGACCTCCTCCAGGGTCTCTTTTTATTTTCCCGGGCCCTGCCCCGGCCGGGGGCGGGCCACCCTCCATCCCAATGGCCGGAGAAATATTATGGGATGGCTGTAACTTTCCGGCTTTATGGAACGTACAAAAAGATACAAGACCTTAAAACGACATCAGACAGGTTCTGCTTATGACCGAGAAAGAATATAATCAATGTGTTGCTGAGTACGCGGATAACGTGTACCGGTTTATCCTGAAAAATCTCAGGCATGAGGAAGATGCACGCGACGTGGTGCAGACTGCTTTTGAGAAAATGTGGATCAACCGGGCCGATATTGACGGCGCAAGATGCAAGAGTTATTTGTTCACAGTGGCTTACAATGCCATGATCGATCACCTGCGCAAAGTAAAACGTGTGCAGTTGAAGGAAGAGTTCAGGGAAGAAACAAGAATCCACGACCGGCCTGTTTCCAACACCAGGAAAATCCTGGAGGATGCGCTGGCCAGGCTGAGCGAAACCCAAAGATCACTGGTATTGCTGAAAGATTATGAAGGGTATAGCTATGAAGAAATCGGGCAGATTACCGGCCTGAATGAAAGCCAGGTAAAAGTGTACTTACACCGCGCCCGCTTAGCATTAAAAAATTTTTTAGTGAGCCCTGAAAACGTATTGTAATATGCTTATCAACCGCCATAATTACGAAGAGTACTTCCTGCTGTACGTCGACAACGAACTGAACGCTGCCGAACGTGAAGCTGTGGAAGCCTTTGTAGAAGCCAACCCCGACCTGGAAGAGGAACTGGTGATGATGATGCAGTCGGTGTTGCGCCCCGATCCGAAAGTGGTTTTCACCAACAAGGAAAGCCTGTTTAAAAACATACCCGCCGACGGACTGGTGAACGAAAGCAATTACGAAGAATATTTTGTGTTGTACGGCGATAATGAACTGACCAACGAGGAAAAAGCGCAGGTGGAGCAATTTGTTTACAAACATCCCCAATACCAGGCCGAGTTTGAATTGATTCAACAGGCAAAGCTCATTCCCGATCACAGCATTATTTATCCCGATAAGAATGAATTGTTCCGCAGCGAAGAAGACGAGCGCGTTATTCCTTTCCGCTGGTGGAAGCTGGCAGCAGCCGCCATCGTGCTGTTGTTCCTGGGAATTACCGCCTGGTATATGCTGCAGGAAAAGAAAACCGGTAATACCACCGGTCCGCAAATGGCTACCGAAACAAAGAGCAACGATAACAACCAGCAAAAGGAGGTAGTGCCTCCTGCTGTTATCAAGAAACAGGAAGAATCTGCCATCAACGAAATGCAGAAAAACCTGGCCGCTGTTGAAGACAAAGTAGAAGAGAAACAAAAAAAATCCGCCACCAAGAGTAACATTGAAGCTACCAGGATCGTAACACCTCAAAGTGCAATTGAAAAGAATGATATGGCGGCGAACGAGGTGAAACCGGAAGTGAAGACAGAGAACAATCCTTTACCAATACCTGAAGAGGTATATGTAGAAGATAATTCCATCAAACCGGTTTACGCCAATGTGGTAGCCAACACTGGTAGTCCGAAGACCGATGTGGCAGCGTTGACCAACGAACCTGGTACAACGATCGCACAAAAACAACAGGCAGTTTACTACTATGTGGATGAAGAGGAAGAGGATCAGATAAAGTTTGCAAACGCTTCTATCAGTAAGAAACCGGTTCGCGGGCTGATTAAAAAAGTAAAAGGACTGTTCGAAGGAAATAATGAAATGGACGAACAGCCGGAACCGGAAAACAAAAAAGGCATACGCATAGCCGCTTTTTCAATCGCGTTGAGATAACCCAATTAACATAGTCATAAAACAAAAACACCGAGCTACAGTATCTGCCCGGCAAGGGAATATTACGTGAGCTTGAATTAAAAAACTGAAACAATGAAACAGGTAATACTTCTTCTGACAGGAATAAGCATAGCTTTTACCAGCCTGGCACAGACAGATTCTACCGACCAGCAATCAGATACCATCCGTATCGGTAATATGGTCATCATTAAGAAACACGACAGGGACCGCGATTACGACAGCGACCGGTCAGGTACCAGGCGCTATACCTACAGGCGCTCCAACATCAGCACCAACTGGGGCATCGTTGACCTGGGCTTTGGCAACTATGTGGACAATACCGATTATGGCACCGGCGAAGCCGCCAGCTTTGCACCGGGAATGGACAAAGACGATTTTAAACTGCGCCCCGGCAAATCCACCAACATCAACGTGTGGATCGTGATGCAGCGCCTGAACATGGTAAAACATATTGTAAACCTGAAATACGGTGTAGGTCTCGAAATGTGGAACTTCCGCTATAAGAGAAATGTGCTGTTCGACATCGACCCCACTGTAGTATCGATTGATGATACCAGGAAATACGAAAAGAACAAACTGGCCGCCGAATACATCACCGCGCCCATCATGCTCAACTTCAACTTCACACCCGGGCGCAGAAGAAGTTTCGGTTTCAGTGCCGGTATCAGCGCAGGCTACCTCTTATGGAGCCGCCAGAAGACCGTGACCCAGGAAAACGGCAAGCAAAAAACCAAAGACGATTTCGACCTGCGCCCCTTCAAACTCTCCTACATCGGTGAGTTGAGCCTGGGCCCGGTGAAGTTATACGGATCTTACGCCATGAAAAGCATGTTCGAAAAAGGTCTCGACCAGACACCATATGCGGTGGGCTTTAGACTAAGCAACTGGTGAAGATTGAAGAAGGAACAGGGAAGGCTGAACAAGGAAGTAAGAAAGAGTTTTAAATCGCAATTAAAATTCACTTCTTACTTCCTTGTTCAGCCTTCCCTGTTCAATCTTCAGTCTTTTTAACGATTTGCTACAACTTTCTCGCACAGAAATTGCCCTGATATTTCCAAATTTTTTCGATAAAAATTCGCGGGGACAGGTCAAATTTTTTTTGAAATATTTTTGCCCGCCATTCGTTTTTAGATAAATCCAATTTCCCAAAACCACCAATAACATTGAAGGCTAACACTTAAACCTTTGTCGAGCTGAAAAGACTCTACTCAAAACACAGGTGGACTATGAAATCGACTTTAATCCTTGCTACTATTATTGTTGCTGCGTCTTCGTTTATTTCTTTCACCAGGCCGGCAGCCCGCGTCATGAAACGTGGCGGCGAAGACCCCGTAGGCACTGTATACGTGGTAGTAGATAAATCGGATTACGAGTTAAAGATTTTCGACGATGAAGGCTGGTACGCTACCTACCCCGTAGTGTTTGGCAGCAAAGATCTCTCCGATAAAATGTACGAAGGCGATAAACGCACGCCCGAAGGCAATTTCAAGATCATATCAAAAAAGCCGCACGATAAATGGCATAAGATGTTTATGCTCGATTATCCCAATGCCGAAAGCTGGGCGAAATTCAAAGCGCGTAAGGCAGCAGGTAAAATTCCCGCTAAAGCAAAAATCGGCGGCGGCATAGCTATACACGGCACCTGGAAGAATGATGACATCGTAGTGGATGATTTCACCAACTGGACCAATGGTTGTATTTCGGTGAAAAATGAAGACCTGGATGAATTAGACCGGTACCTGCCGGTAGGCACTAAAGTGACGATACAACGATAAAGCGCATTCGTAAATATTCCACGTAATTTTTCTCGTAGATTTCCTAAACCAACCTTCCGGTTTAGGAAATCGTATTTAAAGTAACCGTTGTTTTCAGTAAACGGTCAATGTTTCCGTAACTATGAAAACCCCGCAACTCCAGCCGTGGGGTTTTCTTTTATCACGGATTGTGGCGATTACGCGGATTGCGCGGACAGGGATCGTGGATTTTCCTGCTATAGTCTTTCCCGCTTTATTTCTTCTACTACACTTGGGTCAAGCAGGGTGGTGGTATCGCCTAAGTTTTCAGTTTCCCCTTCGGCAATCTTGCGCAGGATGCGGCGCATAATTTTTCCGCTCCGTGTCTTGGGGAGGCCCTTTACGAATTGTATTTTATCGGGCTTGGCTATAGGTCCAATGATGCGAGCGACGGTTTGGGTGATGTCTTGCTTTGCCAGCGCATCATCGCCGTGAGAGCCCGTGTATATCACGAAAGCGTAGATGCCTTGTCCCTTAATATCGTGCGGGTAACCCACCACCGCGCTTTCTACAACGCCCGCGTGCATATTGATGGCATTTTCCACTTCGGCGGTACCAATGCGGTGTCCACTCACATTCAGCACATCGTCTACGCGGCCGGTGATGCGGTAATTTCCATCTTTGTCGCGCAGACAGCCATCGCCGGTGAAGTATAAGTTGGGATAGGTGGCGAAATAATTTTGCCGGCAGCGCTCGTGATCTCCATAGGTGGTGCGCAGCATGCCGGGCCAGGGAAATTTGATGCAGAGATTACCCGAAGTTTCAGCCTCAGTAAGCTCCATGCCATTTTCATCAACCAGCACGGGTTGAATGCCGGGTATGGGTAAAGTAGCCCAGGATGGTTTACCCGGCGTAACGCCCGCCATATTCGATATCATGATGCCACCGGTTTCGGTCTGCCACCAGGTATCAACGATAGGCGCTTTCTTCTTACCAATGTTTTCATTGTACCAATGCCAGGCCTCTTCGTTGATGGGCTCACCAACGGTACCGAGTACCTGTAGCGAGCTGAGGTCTTTGTCTTGTATAGGTGAAAGACCAAAGCCCATCAGCGAACGAATAGCCGTAGGTGCAGTGTACAGGATATTCACTTTATACTTATCCACTATTTCCCAGAAACGCCCGGCATCGGGCCAGGTGGGTATGCCTTCAAACATCAGGCTGGTGGCGCCCGCGCTCAACGGACCATACACGATATAACTATGACCAGTGATCCAGCCAATATCGGCCGTGCAGAAATGAACCTGTCCCGGTTGGTATTGAAATACGTTTACAAAAGTGTAATTGGTATACACCATATACCCACCGCAGGTATGCACCACGCCTTTGGGTTTACCAGTGGAACCTGAAGTGTATAGGATGAAGAGCATATCTTCTGCATCCATCTCTTCGGCAGGGAAATCGGGATTGCCCTGTGTTTCCACTTTCTTGATCTCATCTTCCCACCACACATCTCTGCCTTTGATCATTGACACGGGTGTGCGCGTGCGGGTAAGCACAATCACTCTTTTCACAAACGGGCATTGTACCAACGCATCGTCTATTACAGGTTTCAGCGGAATTTCTTTGTTGCCGCGGAAGGTGCCATCGCAGGTTACGATGTATTCAGCCTTTGCATCCTGCAATCTGTCGGCAATGCTTTGCGCGCTGAAACCGCCAAACACTACGCTATGCACTGCGCCTATTCGCGCGCAGGCAAGAACGGCAATAGCCAGCTCAGGCACCATACCCATGTATATGCATACGCGGTCGCCTTTTTTTACGCCGTTGTTCTTAAGCACATTGGCAAACTGCATCACTTTTTCGTGAAGCGTTCTATAGGTGAGCACGCGGTGATGTTCTTCCGGGTTGTTCGGCTCCCAGATGATGGCGGGCTGGTTGCCGAGTTTTTCCAGGTGACGGTCGAGGCAATTCTCAGTAATATTCAGCTTACCACCTATGAACCATTTGATGGTAGGTTTCTGAAAATCCCACTCCAGTACTTTATCCCATTTCTTTCTCCAGTAAAAATGCGAGGCGATTTCGCTCCAGAAACCTTCCGGATCTTCAACACTCTTTTTGTACGCTGCTTTGTATTGCTCGGGTGAAGTCAGCTGGTATGGATATGACATGCGTTAATTAGTTTGTTCAGTTCAATTTCGGGCGGTTAAATTACGAATGATTTTTATTAATTTCCCCGAATGAACCAATCTACTGCTTCAAAAGGCATCTGGAAAGTAATTGCAGCTTCTTCAGTAGGCACACTAATTGAGTGGTACGACTTCTACATCTTCGGCAGCCTGGCTACTATTATTGCCCAACAATTTTTCCCCAGCGGAAATCCCACAGCCGCGCTGCTTTCAACACTCGCCACATTCGCTGCGGGTTTTATCGTGCGGCCTTTTGGTGCATTGGTTTTTGGACGATTGGGCGACCTGATCGGCAGGAAATACACCTTTCTGCTAACACTTGTTATTATGGGTGGCAGCACCTTTGCCATCGGGCTGGTGCCGGGTTATGCAAGCATTGGTTTTGCCGCGCCGCTCATCGTTCTCGTATTACGATTACTGCAGGGTCTTGCATTGGGTGGTGAATACGGTGGCGCCGCCACCTATGTGGCCGAGCATTCTCCACCCGACAAGCGCGGGTACTATACCAGCTGGATACAGACCACCGCCACGCTCGGCTTGTTTCTCTCGCTCGGTGTGATTCTGATTGTGCGTCACTCACTCCACAGCGATCTCAATGAATCTATCCGGCGCTTCGACGATTGGGGCTGGCGCATACCTTTCTGGTTGTCGATCGTATTGGTGGGCGTTTCTATTTACATCCGGTTAAAAATGAAAGAATCGCCCTTGTTCAGCAAGATCAAAGCCGAGGGCAAGATTTCCGTGAATCCGCTGAAGGAAAGTTTTGGTCATAAAATGAACCTGAAGATGGTGCTGCTGGCGTTGTTTGGCGCCACCATGGGACAAGGCGTGGTTTGGTACACCGGCCAATTTTACGCGCAGAGTTTTGTCGAAACGGTCTGCCGCATCAGCTTCGATCAGTCGCGCACCATTCTGATATGGGCTATCTTATTTGCCACACCATTCTTCGTAGTATTTGGAAGCTGGAGCGATAAAGTAGGCAGAAAATGGATCATGATCATCGGCATGTTGCTGGCCATTTCCACTTATCATATCATCTTCGATCAGTTCCTGAAACTGAGCGAGCCGCCGGGACAGGTTACGCGCGTAGTGGAGCCCGAAGTGCCGGAAATAACTACGATAGCAAGAGCCAAATCAAGCGACTCCATCAGAACGACAACCAAAGCATTTCATCATTTCGAAAACGGATCTGTTTACAAGCAGGTAGCGATAGATACCGTTAAAGCCGATGGCACTATAAAGGCCGGCCCGTTGCTCTATCGCGATAAAGTGGTTGATACCGGTACTTACTGGAAATTTGTGGCACTCGTATTTGTTCTCGTGTTGTACGTGACGATGGTGTATGGACCCATTGCGGCTTTCCTGGTTGAACTATTTCCAACGCGCATACGTTACACGTCCATGTCGCTGCCCTATCATATCGGCAACGGCGTGTTTGGCGGGTTAACACCTTTCATTGCCACGCTGATGACGACGATATATGTGAATGACAAATTATCGGGGCTATGGTACCCGATTGTAGTTGCGGCGGTGTGCATGATTATCGGCGCGGTGTATATCAGCAACCGGATCGATCCGGATGTAAATGATTAAAACAATTGTATGAATGCACTGAAAAAATATCTCGGCGTGCTATGGATTCTGTTGGGTCCGATTGCTGTTTATTATTTAATTAAAACAGCCGCCAGCGAGATTGCCAAAAAGCCGGAGATCGATACCAAAATTCAATGGGGCGTGTTTGTGGTGGTATTCTTGCCTATTGCAATAGGTATGGTGATCTTTGGATACTACGCACTCAAAGGCGAATACGCCCATCTGCCTGAGAATAGCAAAGAAACTAACGAGCGTTAATCATGCTGCCAATATTTCAAGCAGCGTGACAACAATCCGCAGTGGCATATCGTTTGAATGAATGCATAATTGTCACTGCAGCGTTTTTTCTGAATTTATTTTTGTTAAAATACATTAACAGCCTTTAATACTAAACCGTGACGGCTATCTTTGCCATCACTTATTGTTGACAATGAGCCCAGTTAGAAAAATAGCAACCAACGTGACTACCGGGAAAATGATTTCCTCGGTAACCATGATACTGCTGTTATTATTTCTGACTACAGTGAACCAGTTCATTTATTCGGATGAAAACGGTAATGCTCCTATTGCCTGGAACAGCGAAGAAAGCGAACCTGGAACTGGTTATCCTTCCAATCCTGCAGGCCCGGACGAAAAATCACCCGATGTGCCTGTTTCTTTCAACGAAGAATACATTCATGATCATCACAGCGGAGTGAATCCTTTCTGGGCAAATGCACTTTTCGAGCATATGATCCATGAAGCCGATAAACTGCGTTTCGTTCATTCCGAAATTCATTCTCCCCCTCCCAACGCATAACTCTTTCTTCTTTTCAAGTCAGTCTTTTCTTGTCAGTAACCCAACTTTCTAACAAACCAAAATTGTTGAAAGCTGTTATTGTAACCAATTAGTAACGTACATCTTCAAGCGAAGTAAGTCGTGTTATTCATGACTTAAAAAATATTTGTTGTTTATGGTAAATAGATTCAAGGCCCACTTGAAAACATTGGGCGCGGATTTGCCGGCAAGCCTGGTTGTGTTTCTTATTGCAATGCCTCTTTGTCTTGGTATCGCATTAGGTTCGGGCGCACCGCCCTTATCAGGACTTATTGCCGGTATCGTGGGCGGTATTGTAGTTGGTGCACTGAGTGGATCTCAATTAAGTGTAAGCGGACCTGCCGCTGGTCTTACAGCCATAGTGATTGTGGCATTGGGCAAATTGCCGGTATTTGAAGCCTTCCTGCTGGCGGTGGTAATAGCCGGTATACTGCAGGTAGTGCTTGGTTATCTGAAAGCAGGTATACTGGGCGACTATATTCCCGGCAGCGTAATTAAAGGCATGCTGGCGGCGATTGGTCTTATCCTCATCTTAAAACAAATTCCTCACCTGGTAGGCTACGAAGCAGATTTCGAGGGCGACCAGACCTTCAAACAGCAGGATGGTCATAATACCGTCACCGAAATTTATTATTCCCTGGCGAACATGGTACCGACTGCCGCCGCCATTGGCGTGTTTTCCATTCTGCTCTATATAGTGTGGGATAAGTACATTGTGAAAATGGCCAAAGCATTCAAGTTTATACCAGCTCCGCTGGTGGTGGTGCTCGTTGGCACGGGTATCAATGAAGTGCTGAAATTGTACCAACCCGAGCTGGCGCTCAGCGGCGTGCACCTGGTGCAACTGCCCATAGCCGAATCGATGGATGAATTCTTATCATTCTTTACCCATCCAGATTTCGGTTATCTCGGCAATATGACGGTATGGACCACCGCCGTAACCATTGCGCTGGTGGCGAGCCTGGAAACGTTGCTCAATATTGAAGCAGCTGATGAGCTGGATCCCTACCAGCGCGTAACGCCCACCAACCGCGAGCTGAAAGCGCAGGGTGTAGGTAACGTGGTGGCAGGTTTGATCGGTGGTTTGCCCATTACGTCGGTCATCGTGCGCACCAGCGCCAACGTGTATGCCGGCGCCAAGACGAAAAAATCGGCCATCCTGCACGGCATATTCCTGCTGGTAGCGGTGGCGTTGATACCCACCGTGATGAACCTGATTCCGCTGACCGCGCTGGCAGCCGTTTTGATATATACTGGTTTTAAACTGGCCAAACCATCTATCTTTATCAATTATTACAAGAAAGGCATGGACCAGTTCCTGCCCTTTGTAATTACCGTGGTGGCCATTTTGTTCACCGACCTGCTGGTAGGTATCCTGATCGGTTGCGTGGTAGGTTTGTTCTTTGTAATGCGCAGCAATTTCAAGTCGGCGGTGCTGGTGGTGAATGATGAGAACAGATATCTTTTCCGCCTGCGCAAAGACGTATCGTTCCTGAACAAACCCATCATCAAATACAAACTCGAGGAAGTGCCTGAAAACTCGTTTGTATTAATTGATGCCACAAGAGCCGATTATATTGATAAGGATGTAATTGAAGTGATAGAAGACTTTATGATGCATGCGCACCTGAAGAATATCAAAGTGGAATTGAAACGAAGCATTAACAAGGCACAGGGTTTCAGAATTGAAAAAAGATTGCGTGAACTGGCCCTTGTCGAAAATTAAATTATCAACGACAAATCAAAAGAGATGCATCCATACGAGAAACTATTATTGGAGAATAAAGCCTGGGCACAGGAAAAATTAGCAGACGACCCCGAATTTTTTGACCGTTTATCGGATATACAGAAACCCGACTTTTTATGGATTGGATGCAGCGACAGCCGTGTGCCCGCCAATGAAATTACAGGCACGCAACCCGGTGAAATATTTGTTCACCGCAATGTGGCCAACCTGGTAGTGAATACCGATGTAAACCTGCTGTCGGTGCTCGACTACGCGGTAAACCATTTAAAGGTGAAGCATGTGATTGTGTGCGGGCACTATGGATGTGGTGGTGTGAAGGCGGCCACTTCAAAGACCGATTTTCAGCTGGTGCTGAATATGTGGCTGCGAAACATCAAGGACGTGTACCGCCTGCACAGGGATGAGCTGAACAAAATAAGAGACGAAGAGGCGCGCTGCGACCGGCTGGTTGAATTGAATGTGGTTGAACAGGTGATGAACCTGGCAAAAACATCCATCATTCAGCGCGCGTGGAAAAAAGAGCAGCGCCCCGACCTGCATGGCTGGGTATATGGTTTAAAAAATGGACTTATCAACCCGCTGTTTGATTTGAAGGCAGGAACGCCTATTGATGAAGTATACGAATACGACGGCCTGTAAAAATGCCGATCAGGCAAGCAGGTATTGCTGCAGCAGGTACACAGCCATACCGGCGGCGTAACCGAGAAGAGCGAGCCAGCCAACCCTTTTGAGGTACCAGAAAAAATCTATTTTTTCCATACCCATAGCTGCCACGCCTGCTGCCGACCCTATGATGAGCATGCTGCCCCCGGTACCAGCACAATAGGCCAGCATCATCCAGAAAGTATGATCGGTGGGAAATTGCTGCAGGCTGTACATACCTTGCGCGGCGGCCACCAGCGGCACGTTGTCGACAATACTCGACAGTGCACCTATGCTGAAAGTGATGGCCTCTATATTTCCCAGGTTATTGTCTAACCACACAGCCAGTTCTGCCAGCACGCCAGTCGTCTGCAACACCGCCACGCTCAGCAATATGCCCAGGAAGAAAAGTATGCTGGGCGTATCTATTTTGCGCAGCGCATGGTTTACCGACAAAAGACCTTTCTCTGCCTCGTCTTTTTCGCTATGAATTAATTCCGTGATCAGCCACATACCACCCAGTCCAAATAAAATGCCCATATACGGCGGCAGATTGGTAATTATTTTGAATATCGGCACAAACATCAGCGTGCCTACACCCAGCAGAAACACCACTAACCGCGAGCGGGGTCCTGCCAGGCCGTTTCTCGTAAGGCTGACATCTGTACGTTTAAGAGTTCCCTTTACCTGCAGGCTGATAATAAAAGCGGGCACTGCGCAGCACACCAGGCTGGGCACAATTACATGGCTCACGATGGCCTGGGCGTCAATCTGTCCGCCCAGCCACAACATAGTCGTTGTTACGTCGCCAATCGGCGACCAGGCGCCACCCGAGTTGGCAGCAATCACCACCAGCCCGATAAACAGCAACCGCTCCCGCCTTTCCTGCACCAGGTTGCGCAGCAGCGATACCATCACGATGGTGGTAGTAAGGTTGTCGAGTACTGCCGACAAAAAGAATGAGATGAATGCCACAATCCACACCAGCTTCTTTTTACTGGTAGTAGTGATATGACCGGTGATGATCTCAAATCCATCGTGCGCGTCTATCAGCTCCACCACGGTCATGGCGCCCATCAGGAAAAACAAAATGCCCGCCACCTCGCCGAGATGCTCGGTAAGTTGGTGTACGGGTAGATCCTTATCCATGCTGTACAAGGCGTAGATCGACCAGCAGAGTACGCCGGTAATTAATGAAGTAGCAGCCTTGTTGATCTTTATGTTATGCTCAAAAGCTATAGCAGCATAACCTACAATGAAAACTCCGAGAATTAATGCGACCATAATGAGCTGCCGAAGATAGCTTATTTTTCTTCACGAGACGAAGGCATCACCCCGGTGGCAGGCCTTAATCCCGGTTTTTCCACCAGCCTTGTCATCACCATCAGCACATAGATTCCGATTGCTGAAAGCACCGCAGGCATAAATCCTAATACCGGCACCATCACGGCAGTAAAGATCATCAGGAAAATATGAAACCTGTTGCGCGTAGCCAGTATCGATCTGATCTCAATTTTTTTCACCATACCATTGGCCACATACAATAAGATGCCGCCGATGCAGGCCATGGGGACCATTTCGAGATAAGTTGCCAGGAATGCTGCCAGTAACAGTTTGAAAGTAAATTTCGCGATGCCAGCCAACGGCGATAAGGCGCCACATTTAATGTTTACCGATGTCCTCGCCAGCGCACCCGTATGCGGAAAGCCATTCAGCAACGGCGTTATGATATTCACCAGGCCTTGTCCCCACAACTCCTTGTTAGGATTATAGGGCAAACCCTTATTATTAGCCACCCTGTCGGCCATGCGCGAACAAAGCAGGCTTTCGATGGCAGCCACTATGAAAATCGCACATACATAATATACGATGTCGAACAACACGGTGGCATTGAATGCCGGCATCACGGGCGGCGTCACAGCCCAGAAATCGGTGGGTATGGAACCGTATTTGTCTTTGATAAGAATTAATCCTTTATCCTTCCACAAAGTGGCGCCCATCAGCCAGCCAAAGCCAAGCGCGATCAGCGGCCCCGGTATAAAAGTGGAAATCTTGATGAGGTACTTGCATATAATGAAAGTAAGCAGCGCAATAGACAGCGCATAAATATTCAGCTGGTCTATAAATGCAAACGTCTTCGAAATTTGACCCATCAATCCATACCCGAGCTTTTCCTTAAATCCTAATATTTCTCCCAGTTGTGAAAAAGCAATTACCACGGCAATACCAATGGTAAACCCAACTACAATAGAATGCGGCACCAGTTCAACCACCTTACCGAATCTTGCTACGCCGAATATCATCAGCAGCACTCCCGCAATGATCGATACCAGTACCAGGAAGCCGTGGTTGTAAGTGACCATCAGTCCTCCGATAACAGGTATAAATGCGGCGGTAGGTCCATATACCTGGTATTTGCTACCGCCGAATAAGGCGCCGATCAAACCAGCCACAGCGCCACCCAGGATTCCCTGCTCAGGGCGCAGGCCGCTGGCCATGGCAAAACCCATTGCCAGGGGTATAGCCACCATCGCCACTATAAGACCAGCGGTAAGATCCTTGATGATATTGAGTTTGAGATTGCCTTTGCGTAAATCCTCGTAACGTCCGTCGAGAGGATTCATAAAAAAGACGATGCGGTTTAATACCGTATCACGCTTTAACTGCATGCCATTCATGATTCATAAGTTTTTGAGGGTGATACTCGATAAATTCAACTTTACCGGTTTCTACTTCGTAGATGGCGCCGCAAATGCCAATAGCGCCGCTGCTCACCATATTGCGGATGATGGTGCTCTTCTGGAGCGTCACCTGTATATGGTGCTGCACGTTGAGGCGCGTGACGTTGGCCACAAATTGTTTGTTACTGGAATTGCGGTTCTCCCTCGTTTCTGTCTCGGCTTCCACCGCGGGGTATATATGATCAAGAAGGGCGTTCAGGTTGTCCATGCTGATATTGTCGCAGGCTCCGCGAACAGCACCACAATTGCTGTGGCCCATCACGACGATCAGCTTTGAATCCAGTTCCTTCACAGCATATTCCATGCTGCCGATTGCATTCACGCTGGCAATATTTCCTGCCAGTCTTATACTGAAAATATCTCCCAGTCCCTGGTCAAATATCAGCTCGGCGCATACGCGCGAATCGCTGCAACTTAAGATGGCGGCAAATGGAAATTGCTTTTCTGCAGTCTCGTTTACCAACTGCAGGTTATTACGGTTCAGGTGCAGATTTTTCAAAAAACGTTCATTGCCTTCGCGTAGAAACTCCAATGCCTTTTGGGGCGTCATAGACTGACGCGATTCCCAATAATGCGCTCTCATATAATGGTGAATTGTGGGTGAAACAATGATAACAGAAGCGTTACCGGTAATGGGTCATATCATTGTTCACACTTCGGGAGGCGGGGAGATCAGTTCACCGTAGAATTCAATATACAGAGCGGAATGTCCGCAGTTATCGTGCTTCAGCAGATCATCCATGGTGTGGATGGGTTCGTGATGATCGTGCATATATTCCTCCGAGAAGTTCACGGAGTTGGACGATTCGGTTTTTTCTTCGGTAGTATTGGCGAAAGGATTGCAGTTGGAAGAATCTTCATCAGTACAGGCCTTTGTGTTAATCGTATTTACCACCAGCTGCCTGTCGAGCTCGTCTACCTGTTTTTGAAAAGCTATTACAAAGGGTGCACTAACGGTGAGCCATAACAGCACTGCCATCAGGAAGATGGACGATGCAGATCGAAGGGCCATATGGCTTGGCTTTCTTTGCATAGGCTTCCTTTAAAATTAACTTTCTCATTGTAAGCGGCCAAACCGTTCGCCGAAAAATTGCGCAATCTGCTGGCAGCCCATTATCTTTAAGGACATAAATCTTTGGGATGCAAACCATAAGACAATTTTTACCGGTAATAATTACACTTAATTTTTTGTTGCTGACAGGCTGCCGGGACCAGGAAACTACCGCCCCTGCACAAGCTGATAGCAACTCGCCAGGCTGGGCACTGCTGCCATTTGTGAAAGTTGACTCTGTAAACCCCATTCTCGGCCCTGGCACGGGCGTGTTCACCTGCCCCATCTGGAAAAAACAAATCAGCTGGGAACAGAAAGACGTGTTCAACCCTGCTGTGGTAGTGCGCGACAACAAAGTATATATGCTGTACCGCGCCGAAGACACGGTGGGAAAATATGCAGGCACCTCGCGCATTGGCCTCGCCGAGAGCAGCGATGGCATTCACTTCACGCGCCACTCCGAGCCGGTATTTTTCCCCGACAATGATGATCAGAAGATGTACGAATGGGAAGGAGGCTGCGAAGACCCACGCGTAGTCGAAGATGAGAATGGCACCTACTACATGACTTATACCTCATACGACGGTAAACTGGCGCGCCTGATGGTGGCATCATCCAAAGACCTGCGCTCATGGACAAAACATGGTCCCGCCTTTTCGGGAAAGTACAGAGACGTGTGGTCAAAATCGGGCGCGATTGTGTCGAAATATGAAAATGGAAAAATCATTGCTACGAAGATCAACGGTAAGTACTGGATGTATTGGGGCGATGTGAACATATGGGTTGCCACGAGCGATGATTTGGCACACTGGACACCGGTGTTGTACGAAAATGGTGAAAAGCCAACTATCGAACTGCGTCACAACGCCAAAGAAGTGCCTGAATTAAAGATCGTATTTGGACCGCGGCCGAAAAAATTCGATAGCGACCTCGTGGAACCCGGTCCGCCCGCCATGCTTACCGACAGCGGCATTGTGCTGATCTATAACAGTCGCAACACGCATTCAGTCGGCGACAGCTCATTGCCCGAAGGCACCTATGCCGCTGCCCAGATCTTGATGGATAAAAACGATCCTGCCAAAGTGCTGCAGCGTATGGACACCTGGTTTATGAAACCCGACAAACCCTATGAAACCACCGGCCAGGTAAATCATGTATGTTTTGTAGAGGGATTGGCACAGTTCAACAACAAATGGTTTTTATACTACGGCACAGCCGATTCAAAAATCGCGGTGGCGGTGAAGGAGTAATCCGTGATCCCTGGTAAATCAAACCGTCTTCGCTTCCCTGATCAAAATACAATACTTTTGCACCCATGTCCATCGAGGTAAAAAATCTGACCAAGCTTTTCGGCGAGCAAAAAGCAATTGACCAGATCAGTTTCACGGTAAATAAGGGAGAAATAGTCGGCTTTCTCGGTCCTAACGGGGCGGGCAAGAGCACTACTATGAAAATCATCACCGGTTACCTGCAACCCGATGAGGGCGATGCCTACGTGAGCGGCGTGGATGTGAAGAAAGAACCGCTAACCGCCAAGTCGAAAATCGGTTACCTGCCCGAGCAGAACCCGCTGTACTACGACATGTATATCCGCGAATACCTCGATTTTGTGGCGGATATTCATAAGGTGCCCAACAAAAAAGAAAAGATCAACGAGGTAATTCAAACGGTAGGACTGACCATCGAAAGCAAGAAACGCGTCGGCCAGCTGTCGAAAGGCTATAAGCAGCGCGTAGGGCTGGCGGCGGCATTGATTCATGATCCGGAGGTACTGATACTTGATGAGCCCACCACCGGCCTCGACCCCAACCAGATTATCGAGATTCGCGAAGTAATCAAGTCGCTGGGACAAAAAAAGACGGTATTATTTTCATCGCACATACTGCAGGAGGTGGAAGCCATCTGCGACCGCGTCATCATCATCAACCGCGGCAAGATGGTTGCCAATGATAAACTGAGCAACCTGCGCACGCAATCGCAGAAAAGCAATATGCTGAAAGTGGTCTTCCAGGAGCCCCTGGAAGCTGAATGGCTGCAAAGGCTCAGCAGCGTACAAACGGTCAACAAGATCGGAACTAACGAATGGGAGTTAGGTTGTACCGATGTGGCCCTGGCGCAAAGACAATTAATGGAACTTGCTTTGCGGCAAAACCTGAATATTGTTTCTTTGCAAGCCGGCGGCACCAGCCTCGAAGAAGTCTTCAGGGAATTAACCGCACGTCAATAATCTTTAATCATTAAAACAACACAATGGGAGCCTGGGATCACTCAAATTTTGGCAATGATGCAGCACACGATTTCGTGTATGAAGTAACAGAACAAGGCATGGAGAAAATTATCCATGCTATAAAAACGGCGGCCGAATGCCCGGGCGACGAATACCTGGAGTCGGATGAGGCAAATGAAGCATTGGCAGCCATCGAATTCATTGCCGCCGCCAAAGGCAATATGGCTGAAGATTTTCCCGAAAATGCTGAAGACTGGCTGGCAGGTAAAAATGTGGATGCTCTTATCTCTGCCGATATCATCAGCGAAAGCGATAAGGCACTTGCGCGCATCAAATCAGATAACTCAGAACTGAAAGACCTTTGGCAGGATTCGGAACACTACAACGACTGGATAAATGTGGTGGATAACCTGCTGAGCAGAATCAAGTAATTTTTTGACTAACACTTAAACATTCGTTATACAATGAGCCTGATAGCAGACATTCATGCGAGACAAATACTTGACAGCCGTGGTAATCCCACAGTAGAAGTTGACGTAATTACCGAGAGCGGTGCATTGGGCCGTGCCGCTGTGCCCAGCGGCGCCAGCACCGGCGCACACGAAGCCGTTGAATTGCGCGACGGTGATAAGAAAAAATACCTCGGCAAGGGCGTGCTGAAAGCCGTGAACAATGTAAACGAAATAATTGCCGACCAGCTGATCGGTATGGAAGTGGCGCTGCAGGCGCAGATCGACCATATGCTGATCCGCATAGACGGCACTGATAATAAAAGCAAGCTCGGCGCCAATGCCACGCTGGCCGTATCAATGGCCGTGGCTAAAGCCGCTGCACAGGAGCGCGATCTGCCTTTGTATCGCTATCTCGGCGGTGTAAATGCAGTAACCCTGCCCATCCCGATGATGAACATCCTGAATGGTGGCGCGCATGCCGACAACAAAATCGACTTCCAGGAATTTATGGTGATGCCCATCGGCGCACCCAGTTTCAGCGAAGGATTGCGCTGGGGCGTTGAAATCTTCCACGCACTGAAGAGCGTGTTGAAGAAAAAAGGCTTCAGCACCAACGTAGGTGATGAAGGCGGCTTTGCCCCCAACATCCAAAGCAATGAAGAAGCCATCGAGACTGTATTGGAAGCCATCAATGCTGCAGGATATAAAGCCGGCACACAGATAGGCATTGCTATGGATGCTGCCAACACCGAGTTGTGGGATCCTAAGAAGAAAAAATACGTTTTCCATAAGAGCAGCGGTAAGGAAATGAGCAGCGAGCAGGTAGTGAAATACTGGGAAAGCTGGGTGAAAAAATATCCCATCATTTCTATCGAAGACGGCATTGCCGAAGATGACTGGAAAGGCTGGAAAATGCTTACCGAAGCTATCGGCGACAAATGCCAGCTGGTGGGCGACGATTTGTTTGTGACCAATGTAAAACGCCTGCAGAAAGGTATTGATGAAGGCGTGGCCAATGGATTGCTGGTAAAGGTAAACCAGATAGGCACCGTAACCGAAACCATCGATGCCGTAAGCCTGGCACAGCGCAATGGTTACAATACCATCATGAGTCACCGCAGCGGTGAGACAGAAGACACCACCATCGCCGATCTCGCTGTAGCATTAAACTGCGGCCAGATCAAGACCGGTTCTGCCAGCCGCACCGACCGCATGGCCAAGTACAACCAGCTTATCCGCATCGAAGAAATGCTGGGTGAAAACGCCGTGTATCCGAAAGGAAAGATTAAATTTGGGAAATAGAAAAATAAAACAACAACCATTGATCAGTTGAAAATTCTCAAATCTGTTCGCCGCCAGCCAACAAATTTGAAAGTTTTCAACTGATTGTTGATTGTTGCGTATTCAACCAACAACAAAAATGTCCTTTCTCAATTCCATTCCTTCCTTTCTCAAAAACAAATACCTCCTCACCTTTTTGGTGTTTGGTATATGGCTCGTTTTTTTCGACGACCGCGACATCATCACCACCCATTTCAAACACCGCCAGGAACTTAAACAGCTTCGTCAGAGCCGCGACTACTACCTCGAACAAATCCAGCTCACGCAGCGCGAACTCGACCAGCTCAAAAACGACCCCGCTTTGCTGGAAAAATACGCCCGCGAAAAATACCGCATGAAGAAAGACAACGAAGATCTCTACATAGTGAAGTAAGCACCGGAGAATATTGAATTTGAATTTGAACAAGGAATTTGAATGAGAATAAAGGGCTTGTGTCTCAGAAAGCTGCTATACTCCCCCATTCCCACTCAAATTCCTTGTTCAAATTCAAATTCAATATTCCCCCAATGCTATTTGATTTCTCCAACTCTTTCATTACTTTAGGCCTGGCTTCCCGCCGGAATGCTCAATTTCTTTAAATTCCAATAGCCTTCACAATAAGAGAAACCAATCATCGTTAGAGATTTGGACGGACTCCGAAATTGACTCTTTCGGAATTTTATAAGGACATAAATGGTTTGCCTATGACTGTTCTCTTTACACCAGAGGATCTTGTACGGTACTTGTATAACGAAACCTCCCCTGAGACGACAGCAGCCATAGAGGCTGCGCTACAGGAAGATTGGACGCTCCGCGAGAAATTTGAAGTGCTGAAAGCTTCTTCTCAAACCCTGGATAAGGCTCTCGAATCTCCCAGGACAGAAGTAATCCTGAATGTGCTCAACTATGCGCGCGAGGCTGCAACTCAACCGGTTGAAGCTTCTAACGTATTGCTTCTCAGTAAATTAATTTGATTGGGCTTTCTAGTCCCCATCCGTTAATTTCGCGTCATTTTCCAACAGGAATGACCAGGAAAGAGCGCTTCCGCTTCGTTATCGACTATTTCAAAGAGCATGCTCCCAATGCGGAGACGGAATTAATATATGATAACCCTTACCAGCTGCTGGTAGCGGTAATCCTTTCGGCCCAGTGTACCGATAAGCGGGTAAACATGACCACCCCCGCCATCTTCGAAAAATACCCCGGGCCCGCCTCCCTCGCCAAAGCCAGTTTTGAAGAACTATACCCCCTGATTAAAAGCATTTCTTACCCCAACAATAAAACCAAACACCTCCTCGGCATGGCCAAAATGCTGGTGGAAAGGTTCAATGGCGAAGTGCCGCTGACCGTGGAAGAGCTGATGCAGCTGCCGGGCGTCGGCCGCAAGACCGCCAACGTGATCACCTCGGTGATAGCTCAGCAGCCCAATATGGCCGTAGACACACACGTGTTCAGGGTCTCAGCCCGCATCGGCCTGACCGTAGGCGCCAAAACACCGCTGGCCGCCGAAAAGCAGCTGGTACAGTACATCCCCCGCGATTTAGTTCATCTGGCCCATCACTGGCTGATATTGCACGGCCGCTATGTGTGCACCGCCCGTAATCCCAGGTGTGAAATATGCGGATTGAAACCAGCGTGCAAGTATTATCAGAAGGTGGTGAAAAAGACTGCGGAAAAATAAAATCCCCTATCTTCGCTCTCCCTTCACCGTAAGCAATACTCCCCGCGGGCAGTACAAATCATCCGTATATATGAAAAGATTCTTGCTGCTCGGGATTTTGTCCGCACTCATCTCTGTTTGCCACGCGCAAACCTATTATTACAACGACCAGTATTTCGACAGATTAATAATAGCCGAAACAGGATTATCAATCGGCGCTATGAACTGCCTGACAGATTTAGGCGGAAAACCCGGAAGATCAAAACCATTTTACAAAGACATTAATTGGAATTGTACCAGGCCCTGCGCCGGGGCATTTGTTTCGTTCCTTTATAGGTATACGATCGGAGGAAGACTGGAGATTGCTTTTGGCAACGTAAATGCAGCTGATAGTGTATTGAGAAGAAATATTTCAGACGCCGTAAACCGCTACAACAGAAATCTGCATTTTAAAAGCCGTATTACGGAATGCCTGCTCATGTTCGAATTCCATCCACTATCGTTGCTCCAGGACCCTTACGAATACAGCACGAGACTTTCGCCTTACCTGGCAGCAGGAGTTGGAATTTTTTCATTTGACCCCAAAACCTTCCATAATGGACAATGGATTTCTCTTTCACCCCTACGCACAGAAGGCCAGGGTTTTCCAACTTTTCCTGAACGCCTACCCTATAAAACCACGCAGATCAATTTTCCCCTGGGCTTTGGGCTGAAGTATGAAGCATCGGCGCTGTTCAATATAAGATGGGAATTCATTTATCGGTTTTTGAATACCGATTATCTCGACGACGTAAGCGACCGATATATAGACCCGGCTTTGTTTTATCAGTACCTCAACCCCTCCATGGCCAGTCTCGCCGCAACGCTGTCAGACCGGCGCAGACCAGGCGCGGCAGGTGGCGGGCGAAGGGGCAACCCTGAAAAAAACGATGGCTACTTCAGTCTGAGCCTGAAATTAAGCATCATTGTAAACAGGAAACGAACTTAAACGAGGGGTATTTGTAGAATATATTCCCCAGCTGCCGGGTAATGGAACCCTACCTGTATGATAAGTCCAAATCCAGTGATGGCATCAATTTTTCCCCCCATGAAGCATAGTTTATACGATGAACCGCTATGCAACACACGATTTCGAGACTAATAATTGCCGGGCTTTTCATGCTGCTTTTTTCGCGCTGCCACGAAGACACCAAAGCAAAGTATGAAAGCCCGGAGGGATATGATTTTTCAAAACCATGGATACTCAAGCTGCCGATCGAACTGGATGAAATCTCGGGGTTAGCCTACTACGCGAAAGATACCAGTGTATTTGCCATCAACGATGAATTTGGCTGGCTGTACAAAATTCATTTGCCTGGTCGCCACCACATACGCAAATGGAAATTTTCCGGTGCAGGCGATTATGAAGAGATACTGATGATCGATACTATCTTTTATGCTTTGCAGAGTAATGGCCATATTGAGGTATTCACCTTTGGCCCGGATCACAATGTATTGAAGGCAGACGCAATTTTTCCGTCAAAGGGCAACGAATTTGAAAGTCTTTATTACGACAGCGCCGCGCATAAGATTGCGCTGGTCTGTAAAGATTGCGATGTTGACAAGAAGCCAACGGTCACCAAATACTTTTTTGACCCGGTAACCAAACAATATCTCGATTCTACGGAAACCATCGATGTACAAAAGATTGCAATCATGCTGGGCGAGAGGAGTCTGAAGTTTAAACCATCAGCCTCGGCCGTTCACCCCGTCACCAAAGAATTGTACCTCATATCGGCGGTGAACAGTCTGCTGGTGATCACCGATGGCAAGGGGGAGCCGAGAATTGCGTACCGCCTCGACGAAAAACTCTTCAAACAACCTGAAGGTTTGACATTTACGCCCGCAGGAGACCTGGTAATCTCCAATGAAGCGGCCGACAAGGGAGTGGCGAATATTTTGCTCTTCAAATACCATAAGAAAAGATGAACATGAATCAATTGTTGTTCTCACTATACCTTTTATTGCTTGCCACTACTGGTTTTGCACAGAAAATGAAGACCCAGGACAGCGTGCAGGCGCGAATCATTTTAGTGGGTGATGGCGGCGCTTTTCGCAACGGGAAACATCCCGTGGTAGCGGCTATCAAAAAAATGTTCGAGCTCGATAAGAAAACAACGATTGTCTACCTGGGCGACAACGTGTACCAGCATGGCCTGCCCGACGATGCAGACGTAAACTATACCACCATCCGCGCCGTGCTGGACACGCAGGTAAACATAGCGAAAAACACGCCTGCCAAAGTATATATGATTCCTGGCAATCACGACTGGGAAAATGGCGCCCGTTATGGTTACGATGCCATCCTGCGGCAGCAGGCTTACGTAAATCAACTCGGCGATGAAAATGTCTCCTTCATCCCGCGCGATGGCTGCCCGGGCCCGGTAGATATAAAACTTAGTGATGATGTGGTGCTGATTGCTTTCGATAGTCAATGGTGGTTGCACCCCAACGAGAAGCCCGATATTGAATCTGACTGCGATTGTAAAACGGAAAGCGAATTCATTCTCGCGCTCAGTGAACTGCTGCGCGACCATTACAACAAGCTCGTGATACTAGCCTCGCACCATCCCTTCAGAAGCAATGGCATTCACGGGGGCTACTATGGTGTTAAGCAACATATTTTCCCTTTCACCGATCTTAATAGCAAATTATATATCCCGCTGCCGGTTATAGGTTCCATTTACCCCATNGCGCGTGGTATATTCGGAAATATACAAGACCTGCCGCATCCTGCTTACCAGAATATGATCAGGCAGATAAAAGCTGCTACCNCTTCCCATCCCAATATAATATTNGCCAACGGACATGAACACAACCTGCANTTGNTGAAAGATGACAGCGGGTATCANTATATCGTAAGCGGCAGCGGCTGTAAGGTGACGCGCGTGAATACAAACANGAAATCACTTTTTGCCAATGCTTCGCTGGGCTTTGCCGTGCTGGATATTTCAAAAAACAAAACAGTACGCACCAGTTTTTATACCGTTGAGGCCGACTCATCAACCGCCAGGGAAAGATATTCTGATGTAATTCTTGATTTTTCAGAACTGCCCCCACTGGAAAAAGATACCACCACGGACGACATACCCGCGTACAAAGACTTTGTGCTGGCGCCGGCCAGTAACCAGTACGATCACGCTTCGGGATTTAGAAAATTTTTTCTCGGAAAAAATTATCGCAAGGTCTGGTCGCAGCCGGTGAATTTTAAAGTGTTCAGGTTGAATGAAGAGAAAGGCGGCTTCAAGATCATACGCATGGGTGGCGGCAAGCAGACGAAATCGCTCTCACTGGAAGATAAGGATGGAAAATCATGGGCGCTGCGCACCATCGACAAAGAACCTGATGCCGTGATACCCGCCGGGTTGCGCGGCAGCATTGCAGAAGATATTGTGCAGGATATGATCTCAGCGGCGCATCCTTACGCGCCGATGGTATTGTATTCGTTGGCCACATCCGCCAAAATTCCGCACGCTAAACCCGAATTTTTCATAGTGCCCGACGATCCTGCATTCGGCTATTACCGCCCCTTGTTTGCCAACAAAGTGGTGATACTGGAGCCGAAAGATGCTTCGTGGGACGGATCAGACACCAAGAGCTCTATCAACATCATCGGCAAGCTGATCGAAAACAACGACCACCGCGTGAAGCAGAAAGAGGTGCTGAAAGCAAGATTGCTCGATATCCTAGTGGCCGACTGGGACCGCCATCTCGATCAATGGAAATGGGGCGTTCAGGATACGGGCCAGGGAAAAATTTATTATCCCATTCCTAAAGACCGCGACCAGGCATTCTTTTTCTCCGATGGTTTGCTGTTGCAATACACATCTATCCGCCAGCTACCATTCCTGAAAGGTTTTCGCCACAGAATTCCCGACGTGAAGCACCTGGGTTTTAGCACCCGGCATTTCGACAGGTTGTTCCTGAACGAACTCACCCGCCGCGAGTGGGACAGCATCACCAGCATTTTTATTGCACAAATGCCTGATTCGGTACTTGACAAGGCCGTGAAGCAGTTGCCAGCCGAGATATATGCGATCAGTGGAAACAAGATCTATGAAAAATTAAAAAGCCGGCGCGGTCACCTGGCCAAAGCGGCTGATGATTACTACAAATTCCTGTCGAGGTATGTAAACATATTAGGTAGTAATGAAACGGAATATTTCACAGTCACGAAAGAAAAAGATGGCAAGATCAGGGTGCACGTGATTTCACAAATCAACAAAGACACCAGTTTTGTAAAGTATGACCGCGTATTCGATCCGAAAGATACGAAAGAGTTAAGGCTGTATGGCTTTAATGGAAATGATTATTTCAACATTAAGGCCGACCGCTCATCGGGTATCTTCATTCGCGTAATCGGCGGTAAGGGGGCAGATACATTTAACGTAAGTGGTAATATCCGCAACTACCTGTACGACCAGGTGTCGGAAAACAATTTCGTTTCGCGCAGCAGCGGCTCGCGTCCGCGCTTCAGCAACGATCCACGCGTGAATTACTTCGACTATAACGAGTATGAATACAATATATGGCGTTTTCCCCGCCTCAATATCGGTTACAATGGCGATGATGGCTTTTTGATTGGCGGCGGTTTATGGTACCGAAAATATGGTTTTCGAAAAGAGCCTTTTGCCTCGGATCAACGGTTGAATACTTTATTTGCCATTGGCCAAAAAGCCTATCAAATTACCTATCGCGGGCAATTTACTGATGTATTGAGAAAAACCGATCTCGTGGTGAATACGGAACTGGTGAATCCCGTGCTCAATAATTTCTATGGTTTTGGCAATGAAACAAAGCTGGACGAAGACAAAGATATCCGCTTCTACCGCGTACGTTACAGTTACTTCAATGCCGACGTTTTGCTCAGGAGAAAAATGGGCAATTATATCAGTTTCACCGCCGGGCCTTCGATCTTCCACTACTGGAACTCGCCGGAAAAGAACCAGGACTATATTCTCGCCAAACCTTCTGCTGCCGGTCTTGATTCCATGGATGTGTATTCAAAAAAAACCTATGCTGGTTTGAAACTCGGCATACAGATCAACACGCTGAACAATGAGTTGTTTCCCACGCGCGGTGTCAACTGGTATTCGGAGTTTTCAGAAATGCGCCCCGTTACGGATAACGCGAATCATGTAACGAAGATTCAATCGGATATGGTAGTGTACTCCAGCCTGAACGACCCGGCAAAAGTGGTATCGGTGCTTCGCTTGGGAGGCGGTCATATTTTCAGCAACGACTTTGAATACTTCCAGGCAATGAACCTGGGCGCCAACAATTTCCTGCGCGGCTTTCGTAAAAACAGGTTCAGCGGTCATTCACTGGCTTATGGCAGCCTCGAATTTCGTATAAGATTATTTGATAGCAAGAATTATGTAATCCCCGGGCAGGTGGGGCTGGTAGTGTTCAACGACGTGGGCAGAGTGTGGTACAGGGGCGAGAGCAGTCGCAAATGGCATTATGCTTATGGCGGTGGCTTTTACCTGGTACCTTATAATATGGTGCTCGTGTCGGCCACCATCGCCTTCTCGAACGAAAAACCGGTATTCAATTTTACCATCGGCACAAAACTTAATCTCACGTTTTAATACATATGTATGTCAAGCAACAACGGTATCATAAAGGACTCTGAAAAGTACGTTTACGAATTATTCGACAAGTACTACCAGGACAACCTGGTTTTTCATAATCTCGATCACACCAAATCTGTGGTACGGCGAGGGCAGGAGATCGCGGGTCAGTACGACCTCGATCAGAATGAACTGACCGAATTGCTGGTGGCTGCCTGGTTTCACGACACGGGCCACCTGATGACGGAGCCCGCCAACCACGAGGAGAAAAGCGTGGAGCTGATGCGCGCCTTTGTAGGACCGCGCGTACAGGATGAAGGCTTTCTGCAGAAAGTGGCTTCGCTGATCAAAATAACCAGGTTCCCACCTTCACCGCAGACCTTGCAGGAAAAAATTCTCTGCGATGCGGACACCTACCATTTCGGCATGGACGATTTTAAGAAGACCAACAAGGCCATGAAGAAAGAGCTGACGCTGCGCAAGATGAATACGCTGGTGATGGACTGGGAAAAAAACACGCTTGAACTGCTGGAGCGTCACCAGTTTTTTACAGACTACTGCCGCGGACTTTTGCAGGAGGGTAAAGAAAAAAATATCGAGCGTTTTCGAAAAAAGGTCAGCAAACGCGATATAGTAAATGCCTCAGGCAGTATTCTTCCCGACGTGAACCCGCAGGATGAATTGGATATAAAAAGAAAAAATGCCTTGCTCACGAAGGGCATTCAGACTATGCTGCGACTGACTTCTGAAAACCATCTTGAGCTGAGTAATATGGCCGACGGTAAGGCAAGCATCCTGATCAGTGTAAATGCCATCATCATATCAGTGATACTGAGTGTGCTGATCAGGCGTATTGAAGTAGACACGCACCTTACCATTCCTACCATTCTTTTCCTTACTTCATCGCTGGCAACCATTATCGTAGCCATCCTGGCAACCAGGCCAAAGGTGAGCCAGGGCAGTTTTACAAGAGAAGAGATACTGAACAAAAAGGTAAACCTGCTTTTCTTCGGCAATTTTCACCGCACAAGCCTGGATGAATACAAGTGGGCAATGAATACCATGATGCGCGATCCTGATTACCTGTATGGTTCGGTGATCCAGGACATCTATCATATCGGTGTGATCCTGGGCAGGAAGTACAGGCTGGTGCGACTGGCTTATACCATTTTCATGATCGGCATTCTGGTATCAGTGACTGCATTTGTGTTGGCCATGCTATTACACACCCCACAGCAATCCATCATCAATGAACCGTCGATATCACCCTTTTAGTTTGCGCTTGCATGAAACTACGCATTCGCATACCATTCAATGTAGCAGGCCGGTACCGCGTAAAACTGGTGCTGGCTATAGCTGCATTCTGGACCATCATTGATACCGCTGTATACCTGTACCGATTTTACTTCGAGCACGTACAGTTCAATCCCGATGCCTGGAACATCAATACCACCACTGTGCTGGTGGTGCGTATCGTTATGATATTTGGTGTCTGCCTGCTGATGGCTTATTTGCTGGTGTATATTCTGAAACGGGTAGCCAGGCATTTACCATTATGGTTAAGCCTTTGCATAAAGATTATCGCGATGGCCGCGGCGGCCTTTGTCCTCAACTTTGTTCTTCATTTTACCTATATATGGCTGATTGAAAGACAACCCACGCCGGAAGATATTGGTGAATTCAATCGCTACTACCACGAAATCTATAAAGCCTCGATGATCATTCCGCATTTCACGCGGTGGATGGCGGTATTTCTGTTTACGATTCTTTTTATCGAAGTCAATGAAAAATATTCTCCCGGCGTTTTTATCGATATTCTTTCGGGAAAATATCTCACGCCGCGCATTGAAAACAGGATTGTAATGTTCATCGACCTGGTGGATTCCACTCCTATTGCGGAGCAGCTCGGCAACAGGCGATATTTTCGTTTTATCCGTGATTTCATATACTTTATATCCACCGCACTGCTTGAAAATAATGGACAGATATATCAATACGTGGGCGATGAAGTGGTGGCGTCGTGGAAAATAAAAGACGAACGTTCAAACCGGCAATGTGTAAAAGCCCTGCTTGATTGCAGGAAAATACTACTGCGCAATAAAACTTATTTCCAAAGAACATATAACGTGGTCCCGGAATTCAGGATAGGCGTGCATGCCGGCGAAGTGACTGTAGGTGAAATTGGAGTGATTAAGAAAGACCTGGCAATGAGCGGAGATATTATGAATACCACTTCGCGATTGCGTTCTATCAGCAGTGAATTAGGTCAACGCTTTGTCGCTTCAAAAGAATTCGTAACCGCTTGCAATCTTAACAGTGAACTGGCAGTGCCTTTGGGTAAATATGATCTCAAAGGGAAGGAATTTTCCACAGAAATTTTCTCTCTACAGTTTTGACACAAATCACATCGCGGATAAAATCATTCGTTTTGTGGCGTGCATTCCCCACAGCGTGTAAACTTTTCGCAAAAAGATGCCCACTCACTACCCGTGCACAATTGTTGCTCTATATAAGCCAAATTTTAAATTATGAAAAGGATAAAGCAAGTAGTTGCAATCGCCGCATCAGTGATGGTGTTTGCCGCCTGCCAGGACACAAACGACAATCAAGACCAGGATCGTATTGCCAACGAGAACGCAGAAGTTAAAAACACTCATTATGTAGATCTCAATACCGGCGCCCCGGTGGATCTGTATTATGATGCAGATAGCAGAACAACGTATAACCGCGATAACGATAGGCCGGTTGAATTTTATATAAACACCAATACGGGCGATACCGTATATGGCAAAGGAAGATTTGTTGTGAATGGCTATTTGATTCGCGAAGACGATGGCAGTTTCAGCTTTGATGATACGAAAGTAAAAGTGGACGGAGACGAACTGAAGATTAAAGGCGAAGACTTCAAGCTGAAAATTGATGGCGATGAAATGAAATTCAAGAATGGCGATTACAAGGAAAAACGCGATGGCGATGAAGTAAAGATCAAGGATGGCGACAAAAAGATCAAGAAAGAGAAAGGCGAACCCACGAAAGTAAAAGAAGACTAATTAAACTTTAGATGAAATAGCTACAATATGATCTGACAGTTTGGGATTAACTTTAAAGAAACTACTCAATTAAATAATCCCAAAAACTGTCAAATCATGAACACGCAAGTTAAGCTAATTAAGGGCAAAGTTGGCCTGCTC
>Ga0065720_1000013_pt1 | contig 157643 bp, 135 predicted proteins | sample Thericmetagenome_FD_59107 | JGI IMG/M metagenome (GOLD analysis project Ga0065720, IMG submission 59107) | Thermophilic microbial communities from the Joint Bioenergy Institute, California, USA of rice/straw/compost enrichment - eDNA_2 v2... | ecosystem: Engineered > Solid waste > Grass >...
CGGCTACGGCTGGCGGGGCGGTGTGGGCGGTGGAATGACGACCGTCTCGGTCCCCCCGGCCGCCGGCTCGTCGCCCGTCGTGATCGGCCGCGTCGGCTCCTGGTCGGCCGACACCCGCCGCGTCGGCTCCCGACCCGCCGCGATCGGTCGCGTCGGCTCCTGGTCGGCCGCGATCGGCCGCGTCAACTCCTGGTCCACGGACATCCACCGGGTCGGTTCCCGACCCGCCGCGATCGGCCGTGTCGGCTCCTGGTCGGCCGTGATCGGCCGCGTCAACTCCTGGTCGACCGACAGCCGCCGCGTCGGCTCCTGGTCGGTCGGCATCCGGCGGATCGGCCCCGGGCCGGGCGGCACCGCGGACGGTGCCGTGCCGGCTGTCCGGGGTGGAACGGATCCCGACGGCCGCGGCCTGGCGGAGTCGGTCGTCGGCAGCGCCAGCGTCCGGTCGATCCCCGTCGGCCCACCCACCGGGGGTGTGGCGGCCGGCCCCGGGCCGGACGGCCTGCCGCCGCTCGGCTGCCCGGCACGCCCCACGGTGGGGTCGACCGGTCGGTTGCCGGGCACACCGCGGGCCGCTCTGCCGTACAGGCCGGCCCTGCGCTGGATGGGCGCGGTCGGCAGGGCGTCCACCGGCGGGGACGCCGTGCCGGCCGCCCGGGGCGGAGTCCCGGCGCGCTCCGCGCGGCCGCGGCGGACGAGTGCCACCAGCAGCGCGATCCCGATCCCGACCATCAGGAGACCGACCAGCATCACCATGGTGCCGATCCCGAAACCGCCGCCGGAGTCGACGGCGGCCGTCGCCGCCCGGGTCTCGACGTCCGCGGTCGCCGCCTCGGTCGGCTCCACCGTCTCCTCGGTGTCGACAGCCTCGGTCACCTCCGGGGTCGGGGACGGCGTCGCCGGCTGGGTCGGCAGCGCAACCGTTGCGGTCTGGCCCCTCATCCGGGCCGTCTCGACGTCCTGGCCGAGCAGTACGCCCTCCGCCGTGTACGCCTCGCCCAGCACCGTCACCCGCCCGGGCGGCGCACCGGCCAGCAGGAACACCCGGTACCGGCTCGCCACGCTCCGGCGCGCGCAGAGCTCGGGCCTGTTCGGCACGGTGTCGGCGGACACCACGAACCCGTCCCCGCCCAGGGTCACCGAGACCGGCTGCCAGGCGCCGTCCACCGCCACCTGCATCCGGACCACGTCCGGTGTCAGGCCCGGCACCTGCAGGCCGACCCGGGTCCGTACGCTCACACACTCACCGCGGCGCATCGACACCCGCACGGTCACGGAGCCCGGCGATCCGCCNGCGACAAGGCCGCCCGGAGCGGTGACCCGGACCGTCTCGCCGGCGGCGGTGGCGGGCGCGGCAGCCAGCGGCAGGGTCACGCCGACCAACGCGCTGAGGATGCCGAGCCAGGTCACGCCACGCCGCACCACGGACATGATTACCTCGCTTGTCGCAGTTCGGGTCCGGGCCCAGGCTACCGGTGGGGGTGAAACCGTCCCCCTGTCGTGTCCCGGACAGGGCGGGCGGTCCCCGTCACCGATTCCGTGCCGGCACCGGCCCGGGCCCCGAACCGGTGCCGACACGGCGGCGCAGTTCGGCCCGACACCGGCGATCCGCCTGCCGGGTGGTCTCCGGAAGCCGGTGGCGTCGCGCCAGGTTGAGCACCTGGGCGGTGGCGTTGTCCAGACTCATCCGGTGCCCGACCGAGACGAAGACCGGCCTGACCCCGTCCTGGGTACGCAGCACCCGGCCGACCGTCTCGGTGCCGTCGACCAGCGGTGTCCAGGAGCCGCGCCGCGGGCCCGGCGGCTCCCAGCGGCCGACCAGCGGCGTCTTGCCGACCCCGATCGTCGGAAGCCCGGTCAGCACCCCGAGATGACAGGCCAACCCGAACCGGCGGGGATGGGCGAGCCCGTGCCCGTCGCAGACCAGCAGATCCGGTTCGACGGTCAACCGGCCCAGCGCGGCGAGCAGCGTCGGCAACTCGCGAAAGGCGAAGAGGCCGGGGACGTAGGCGAAGGCGGCCCGACCGGGCAGCACCACCTCGTCGACGACGGCGAGGGTCGCGGCGTCCAGGACGACCACCGCCGCCGCGAGCCGGTCACCGTCCTCGGCGTACGCGACGTCCAGGCCGGCCACCGTCGCCGGTGCCGTCGGTCCCGGCCCGGTCAGGTCGACCGTCGACCGCAACCGGTCCTGGATGGCCTCCGCCTCGGCGGCGGTACGCGGGGTGGTGACGGTCGCGGATGTCACGTCCACCCGTGCAGCATGCGGTCGAATCCGGGGCGCGGGCAACGGTCCGGACGGGCGGCGCAGGTCGGGGCTACAGGTCGAGGCCGGTCAGCACCAGCACCCGGGGCTCGGTGTAGTCCTCCATCGCGCTGCGTACGCCCTCCCGGCCGACGCCGCTGCCCTTCACCCCGCCGTACGGCATCTGGTCGGCCCGGTACGACGGCACGTCGCCGACGACGACCCCGCCCACCCGCAGTGTCCGGTGTGCGGTGAACGCGGTCTGCAGGCTGTGCGTGAAGNCCCCGGCCTGCAGCCCGTACGCCGAGTCGTTGACCGCGGCGAAGGCGGCGGCCTCGTCCGGCACCGGGGCCACCACCAGCACCGGGCCGAAGATCTCCTCGGCGCAGACCCGGCTGTCCGGAGGCGCCCCGGTGAGCACGGTCGGGGCGAAGCTCGTCCCGCTGCGGCGACCGCCCACCTCGACGGTCGCGCCCGCGGCGACCGCCTCGTCGACCCAGCTCTCGACCCGCCGGGCCGCGTCCTCGTCGATCAGCGGACCGACGTCGGTGGTCTCGTCGGCCGGGTCCCCGGTCCGCAGCGCCGCGACGGCGTCGACCAGCCGGGGCAGGAAGCCGTCGTAGAGCCACTCGTGCACGAAGACCCGCTGCACCGCGATGCAGCTCTGTCCAGCCTGGTAGTTGCCGAAGGTGGCGATCCGCTCGGCGGCCCAGCGCAGGTCCGCGTCCGAGGCCCAGTCCGAACAGATCACCGCGGCGGCGTTGCCGCCGAGTTCCAGGGTGACGTGCTTGTCGGGTACCGCCCGCCGGATCGCCGTGCCGACCGGACCGGATCCGGTGAACGAGACCACCGGCAGCCGGGGATCGGCGACCAGCTCGGCGGCGCGCTCGTTGGGCACCGGCAGCACCGAGAACATCCCGGCCGGCAGCCCGGAGCCGGGACCGTCGGGCTCGGTCACCTCGGCCAGCAGCTCACCGAGGAGCAGCGCGCTCAGCGGGGTCTTCGGCGCCGGCTTGACCACGATCGGGGCGCCGACCGCCAGGGCCGGGGCGACCTTGTGGGCCACCAGGTTCAGCGGGAAGTTGAACGGGGTGATGCCGAGGACCGGGCCCCGGGGAACCCGGCGGACCAGGGCCACCCGCCCCTGCCCCGTCGGGTCGGTGTCGAGACGCTGCACCTCGCCGGAGAAGCGGCGGGCCTCCTCGGCCGCCCAGCGGAACACCGAGACCGCCCGGGTCACCTCGATCCGGGCCCAGCGGATCGGTTTCCCGCTCTCCGCGGTGATCAGCCGGGCGACCTCCTCGGCCCGCTCGGCGAGCCGCCGCGAGACGTGGGCCAGCGCCTCCGCGCGGACGTACGCCGGCAGGGCGGCGGCGCGGTCCGCGACCGCCGCCGCCGCGGCGACCGCCGCCTCGACCTGGTCCGGGGTGGCGTGGCTGGTGCGGCCGACCTCCCGGCCGTCGTACGGGTGGCGGACGGGCAGCGGCTCGGTGCCCTCGGCGGGCCGGCCGGCGACGAAGAACGGCACGAGCTGCACCCTGGGCAGCCTAGACGACCCCGCCGGCCGTCCGCACCGCCGTACGCCGGGGTTGCCCGGCGGGTCGGGGTGGCCGCCGGCACGGTCACCCCGACCCGCTCCCCTCACCCGGGATCGCGGCAGGTCCCGCGAACCGGACGGTCAGTCCCCGGCCGTGTCGAGCCGAGCCAGCTGCTCCTCGGTGAGCTTGACGTTCAGCGCCGGCAGCACCGCCTCGAACTGCTCCCAGGTACGGGGGCCGACCAGCGGGACGACCCGGGGCGAGGTCTGGTGCAGCAGCCAGGCGATGACCAGCTGGTTCGGGGTGACCCCGACCTCGGCGGCCACCTCGGTCAGCACCGCTATCCGGGCCTCGGCGTCCGACCCCTCGTACGGAGCCATCGCCCAGTGCCCGGCCCGCTTCGCCGGGTCGTCGTAGATGCCCTTCACCATCGGCGAGTACGCCACCAGGGTCAGGTCGTCGTGTTCCCGCAGGTAGTCGAGCTGCTCGTCATCCACTATCGACTGGTTCACCAGACCCGGCCGGCGCCGCAGATACGAGTGTTGCTGCTGCAGCGCGACCGGTGCGGGCCAGCCGTACCGGTCGCAGAGCTGGCGGATGCGCTCCAGCCGCCAGGTCCGGACGTTCGACCAGCCGATGTACCGGGTCTTGCCGGCGGCCACCAGCCCGGCCAGCGCCTCCAGGGTCTCCTCCAGGGGTGTGGTCCGGTCGTCGACGTGGACGTAGTAGAGGTCGACGTGGTCGACGCCGAGCCGCCGCAGACTGCCGTCCAGGGCGGTACGCAGGGTCTCGGCACCGGCGCCCTCGAAGTTCCGCCGGGCCACCTCCCAGTCGGCCTCTCCGTCGGCGTTCCAGAGGATCTCCGTGTTGCGCTGCCCGGCCCCGCCCTTGGTGGCGAGAAAGACCCGGTCCCGCCGGCCACCGCGCAGCCAGCGCCCGAGCAGTTCCTCGCTCTCGCCACCGTGGTTGCCGCGCTGCGGCCACCAGGCGTAGCAGTTGGCGGTGTCGACGAAGTTCCCGCCCAGGTCGAGGTAGCGGTCCAGCATCCGGACCGAGGTCTTCTCGTCGGTGAGCGTGCCCATCAGCATCGCGCCGAGCGCGAGCGCGCTCACCTGCTCGCCGGTGCGGCCCAGTTCCACGGTCTCCACGTGTGTCCCCTCGTCCTCAGTTCTGCTCTGCGTCGTTCGTACCAGCTTCCGACGATCGGGCTCCGGCGGCACCGGTCAGGAGCAGTCCGGCGGCCAGCAGCGGCAGCAGGATCGTCGGCAGCATCGTGTGCAGATAGACCATTGTCGACTGCCAGACGCCGTCCGCCACCGCCAGCAGGTGGACCGCCACCGCCGCCGCCAGGATCCGGCTGCCGGCGGGCAGCCGGCCGTCGCGGGGCAGCCGGCCCACCAGCCGGGCGGCCAACACGGCCAGCACCACCGTGCCGGCCAGCGCGAACCACATCAGCTTGATGTCGGTCCGGGTCACCCCGGTCACCGTGAGTTGTCCCTCGCTCGACTGCAGCGTGGTGACCCAGAGCGCGTGGTAGCCGGTCAGCGGAACCGACAGCACCAGGTGCACCCGGGTCAGGATCCGCGCCCAACGCAGCGTCGGGGGNTGGCGTGTTCCGGTGGTACGGACGACCGTGGTGGTCATGGTCACCTCCGTGGGGTGGGCCCGGCGTCACCGGGACGTGGTGGGCAGGGAAAGGCTCATCCGCTGCAGGGCGTGGTCGGACCGGCCACCCGGGTCGACGAGGTCGTACTCGTGCACGGTCAGCTCCGGGGTGGTGAACGCCCGGTCGACCCGCCAGAGCTGCAGCGGCCCCTGGGTCTGCCAGGAGACCGGGNAGAACGACCGGTTGGCGCGGATGGCGTCGACGACCAGCCCGTCGAGGTCCCGGGTCTCCGACATCGACGGCGAGGTGTTGAAGTCACCGATCACCAGTGACGGGTTCGGGTTGGCGGAGACGTCGTCGGCGATGGCCCGGTACTGCAGCCGCCGGTTGCCGAACCGTCCCCGCGAGTCGCGGATCAGCTCGATCGGGGTGGCGCTGGTGTCGACCGACACCTGCAGGTGCACGTTGTAGACCGAGAGCACCCGGTCGCCGATCGCGAGGTCGGTCCGGAGCGTCTTGACCTTCCAGTAGTCCGGCCACTCGTTGCCGAGTTCCGGCATCACGGCGTCCACCCACAGCGGTTTGCTCGCCACGATCGGGAACCGGGAGATGGTGATGAGCTCCCCGACGGCCTGGATGTGGTAGTCGGGAAACTCCTGCCGTACCCGCGCCATGTCGTCGTACTCGACCATCCACATCCGGTACGGGTCGTGGTAGAGGTACTCCTGCAGGACGTACACGTCGGCCGGCTGGCTCTTGATGAAGCCGTAGAAGTCGGCGACGTCCTCGCTCTGGTGCCAGTAGCTGGTGTTCCAGGAGACGACCCGGATCGCGTCGGGGCCGGCCGGCGGCGGGGGGTCGCCCAGGGCGTACCAGTTCACCCCGAGGTTGCCGCTCCCGGCGGCCAGCCCGGCCGTCGCGAGAAGCGCGACCACCCACCGGGCGCCCCGCGCGGTCACGGCCAGGGCGAGAAGGGTCAGCGGTACGACCAGGAAGATCAACGGCGGTGCCAGGTCGGGTAGCTGCATCAGCCACCACCGTCCGGAGAGCACCGGCTGGACCAGCGCGTACGTCAGCCACAGCAGGCTCGCCACCACCAGCCACCGGGTCCGGCGGGACCAGCTCCGCCACGCGGCGCGGCCGGCACGGAGCCGGACGAGGCGCCGACCGCCCGACGGGCCGGCGTCCGGGTGGGCGGCCGGGCCGCCGACGGGTGTGGTGCTCGGCTGAATCGCTGAGGTCGTCATGGCCCGCAACCTACGGCCGGCTGCTGGAGTCGGAGGTGGAGAAAACCTCGACTACCGACGGTCACCGCCGGACCGCGGACCGGGACGCCCCCGCCCGGCGTGGCCGGCCCACCGGCGTTCCGGTCCGGGTGGGTACGCCGGTCACCCGGCGGGTGGTCAGGTCCGGCTGGCCGGGGACGGCCCCTCCGGTTCGATCAGGCCGGCGGCGCTCGCCTTGCGGATGGCGTCGACCCGGGACACCGCGTTCAGCTTGGCGTAGATGTTGGTGAGGTGCCGCTTCACGGTCGCCTGGGTGATGTGCAGCCGACTGGCGATCTGGGCGTTGCTGTACGCCTCGGCGATGAGCCGCAGCACCTCCAGCTCACGCTCGGTCAGCGGTCCGGTGTTCGGCTCCCGGCTGCGCGGGGCGTCCAGTTGCGACACGGTGTGCCGGGAGACCGTGAGCAGCACGGTGCCGGAGCGGCTGGCCACCGAGCGGACGGCCGCCAGGAGTTCGTCTCGCAGGATCGTCTTGACCAGGTACGCGGCGGCGCCGCAGTTGAGCAGTTCCCGGACGACGTCGGCGTCGTCGTGCATGGTGAGCACGATCACCTGGGTCCGGGGGGACGCGCGGCGCACCTCCCGGATCACCGCCGCCGCCCCCGGTCCGGGCATCTCCACGTCGAGCAGCAGCACGTCCGGGCGCTGCGTGACCGCCAGCGCGACCGCGTCGGGGCCGTNGGCCGCCTCCCCGACCACCCGCAGCCCCGGATCCGTGGAGAGCATCTCGCGGATGCCCTGCCGGAACAGGGTGTGGTCGTCGGCCAGGACGACCCGGATGAGGCTCTCGGTCACAGCCTGTCCTCGCCGAGCGGGACCAGGACCGTGATCCTCGTCCCCTCGCCCACCCGGCTGGTCAGGTCGAGCCGGCCCCGGAGCAACTCGGCCCGCTCNCGCATGGACGGCAGCCCGCCGCCCTGGGCGGTGGCCAGCGAGTCGGGATCGAAGCCCCGGCCGTCGTCGGTCACCTCGGCCCGGACCAGGGTGTCGGTGACCTCCAGGTCGATGGTGATCCGTTTCGGCTCGGCGTGCCGCAGCGCGTTGCGGACCGCCTCCCGCACGATCAGGTAGAGCTCCTCGTTGACGTCGGACGGTAGCCGCTTGGCGTCGCCGTCGATCCGCAGTGTGACGGCGACCGACGCCGGGACGTTCGCCCGCAGGTACGCGCGCAGGGACCGCTCGAACCCGTCGGCGGTCACCGAGCGGCGCAGCTCGGCCGAGAGCTGCTGCACCGTGCGAAGTGCCTCGCCGAGCGAGGTGATGGCCGCGTCCAGCTTGGCCTCGGCCCGCNGCGGATTCTGCGCCGCGTACAGCCGGTGCAGGTCGAGGTGCTGCAGGGCGAGGCCCATNCCGTGCCCCACCCGGTCGTGCAGCTCCCGGGCGATCCGGCGCCGTTCCTCCTGTCGGGACGCCTGGAGCTTCTCCATCAGGAAGCTGACGTACGCCAGCGAGGCGATCGCGACCCGATTCATGATCGACCGGTGCAGGGCGACGCTGACCTGGGTGGCGGTCGCCGACGCCAGGTCGCCGTCCCGGGCGGCCAGGACCGACAGCGCGGCGTCGAACAGAGCCGAGGCGGCACGCAGGGACTCCACCGGGNGGACCCCACGCAGGGCCCGACTGGCACCGATCTCGATGGCCAGCAGCGGACCGTCGCCGAAGGCGGAGCCGTCCNCGGCCTGCTGCCCGGGGATCTGGCCGAGCACGTCCCGGACGACCGCGGTGGCCTGGTGCCGCAACTGGTCGAGCGTCTCCTGACTCTGCACCAGAACGCTGTGCTCCGACTCCAGGCGTCGTCGGAATCGTTCGAAGACCTGTTCGGCGAGGGAGGAGACGTCGCGACGAGACTCGTCCGGCTGCCGTGACTCCAATTCCACCCTCCCGTAAGGCGTACGAACGTCGCCGGATCGGTACCTCGGCCGGTGTGGACGGTCCCCGTTGAACGTGTCGTGGCGGAACGCGCTCACCGCCAGCGGCTGGGAGCGCTACCACGTTATCACCCACCGGCACCGTATTGGATCACCAAGTAGAGCAACATCGATATCGGGCGTCCGGGGGACGACGTCTCCCCTCGGCCGGATCACGCCCGGAGCCCGGCGCGCGGCGCGACACCGACACGGCGGGCGATTTGCCCGTCCTGACTACACTCCGGGTGACCATCAAGATCATCCCGAAGTCACGGGTCAGACCGAGGAGACGCGCAATGCCAGCGCTGTTCGTCTGCGCACTCATCATTTTCACGCTCGCCGTACTCGCCCTGATCTACGCGGTTCTGCTGCCCTCCGGCCGGAAGGGCCCCGTCCTGACCGGCGCCGTCGTGCTGCTGCTGCTCGGCGTCGCGTTCACCGTCGGCGCGTCGGCGAACTCCGTACCCGTGCGCAACGTGGGTATCGTCNCCTCCTTCAACAAGCCGACAGGTGAGATCACCGGAAGCGGACTGAACTGGGTCGCGCCCTGGCAGAAGATCGGCGAGTGGGACGCCAGCCGACAGAAGTACGACCACATCGGCGCCGACAAGGCCGTCCAGGTACGCACCGGGACACTGGCCAACGCCGGCGTCGAGCTGCTGATCGAGTGGCAGGTGCGGCCGGAGAAGGCTCCCCAGCAGTTCATGGACTACAAGGGTGACTTCGAGGCCTTCCGCGGCCAGCGCGTCGGGGTCCAACTCGACGGCGCGGTGAACGACGCCTTCGCCAGCTACAACCCACTGGCGAACATCGACTCGAAGACCGGGAACCTCAACGTCGACCTGAAGCCCTTCGCCGAGAAGGTGAAGAGCTTCGCCCAGGAGCGCCTCGGCGACGACATCGAGATCCTCTCCGTCACCATCATCCGCGTCAACCACGACGAGCAGACCGAGGCCAACATCAAGGTGTTCCAGGACAAGCTCGCCCAGAGCCGCAACCTCGACCAGGATCTGGTCAACGCCGAGAAGCAGAAGGCGGTGACCGAGAAGAACGCCGAGGTCGACAAGGTCGCCCGTTGCCTGGAGATCGCCGAGAAGAACGGCAGCAACCCGGGGCTGTGCATCAACCCGGGCATCGTGACCGGCGCCAAGTGACCGCGGCGCGGGGTGGACGACCCCGCGCGTACGCGGCCCGGGCCGAGCCGATTGGTGGCCCGGACCACCCCGGGCGTCCGGGGTGGTCCGGGCCACCGGCGTTCTCTGTGCGCCTCAGATGCCGCGGCCGAAGAGCAGGCACTGGACGAGGACGACGCCGTGCACCGCGTACTGCGTGGTCATGAACATCCGGTACGGGAGCCGCAGCCGCCCCCGGTGCCCCCGGCTGATGCGCGTGGCGAGGCAGAACGCCACCGCGCCGGCGCCGGCCAGCAGCACCCCGGCCGCGACCCGCAGCACCGGCACCGCCCACACCGCCAGCGCGCCGAACCCGACGCCGACCCCGATCACGAGCACCGCCATCAGGCGCCGTGCCCGACGGTCGCCGAGCACCACCGGCAGCGTGCGCCGGCCCGCGACCCGGTCTCCGGCCACGTCGGAGAGGTCCTTCGTCATGCCGCCGAGGCTCATCCAGAGCGACATCGCCCCCGCCAGCGCCACGAGCGGCAACACCGACGGTCCGGCCGGCAGGTCCGGGGCGGCCAGCCCGCCGGAACCGCCGGACCGGGTTCCCCCGACGGCCGCCAGCCAGCCGGCCAGGTAGGTGAGGAGACCACCGGCGGTCACCACCGCCACGAAGCCGACCACGTTCGCCTTCTGCGGGTGGGGCCCGGCCGAGTAGGCCCAGCCGAGCCCCAGCATCGTGACCACCGCGACGGCCAACGGCAGGGAGACCGCCGCACCGAGCCCGACCGCCAGCACGGCGAGCGCGGCCACCACCGCCCGGGCGACCGGCATCGACAACGCCCCGCTGGCCAGCGGCCGACCTGACCCGTTGTGCCGGTCCTCGATCTGGTCGCAGATGCCGTTCAGCAGATAGACGTGCCAGGTCGCGCAGAGCCAGGCGGCGGCACCGACACCGATGCCGAACAGCGCGGATCCGGAGAACCGACCCGCCGCCGCCGAACTCGCCAGGCCGAGCAGGGCACCGACCAGAAACCGCAACTGGAAGATCAGCTGCACCACGGGCCGGGCCTCCACCCAGGACAGCCGCACCGCGTGGGCCAGCGGCCCCACACCGCCGGCCGTGGCCCGGTCGGAACCGGTGCCACCACGTCGGATCCATTCCGTCCGACCGCCGCCGGACGGCCCGACGACGGTTCCCGGAAGGCGCACGATTCGACCCTGAGAGATGACGCTCATGACACTTCCCCAGTTCGCCGAATTGCCGACGATCGGGTACGCGATCGAATCGGCCTGTCGTTTTCGGTGGATGACCAGAATGATTTGCCATCGACGGTCGTGCCCGCCTCGAACGAGGATGGAAGCTGGCCTACGACCTTGGTCGTAGGACCCTCTGCGACCTTGGTACGAAACTCGTCCGCCAAGGTCACTGCGTCCTGTCGCCCGAGCCGCGACCCGACCTAAGGTCGCCCCACCGGCGTCTGTCGGGAACCGTGAATCAGCTCGTGGAGGACACGCCATGCCCAAACTGATCAGCCTGGAACAGGCCGAGCAGTTGTCCGTGAAGGAGGTACACGACCTCTACCGGCGGTACGTCAACCGCAGCCAGGTGAACCTGATGACCTCGTTCGGATTCGGCCGGGAACTGGTCGACCACGCCGAGGGGGCGATCATCCACACGCGCGACGGCCGGCAGATNCTCGATTTCACCGGCGGCGTCGGGGTGCTGAACCACGGACACAACCACCCGCGGATCCTCGCCGCCCGGAGGCGCTTCCAGGAGCAGCGGCGGATGGAGGTGCACAAGACGTACTTCTCGCCGTACCTCGCCGCGCTCAGCCACAACCTGGCCGCCGTGCTCCCCGGTGACCTGAACATGTCGTTCCTGCCGAACTCCGGTGCGGAGGCGGTCGAGGGCGCGGTGAAGCTGGCGTACAAGTACCACGGCGGCCGGCGCAACACGATCATGCACGCCGACATCAGCTTCCACGGCAAGCTGCTCGGCTCCGGCAGCCTCACCGGCGGGGCGCAGAACCACTTCAAGTTCCCCGGCATCCCGGGCACGGTGTCCTACCCCTACGGCGACCTGGAGGCGCTGCGGGAGAAGGTGGCCGCGGCCCGCAACGAGCGCGGGGAGTGCGACGTCTACGCCATCCTGATCGAGCCGTTCAGCGCCTCCACGATGCGCTACTGCGACGAGNCGTTCCTGCGCGGGCTGCGCGAGCTGTGCACCGCGGAGGACATCGTCCTGATCTTCGACGAGATCTACACCGGTTGGGGCAAGACCGGCTCGCTCTTCTACTTCATGCGCTATCCCGGGTTGGTCCCGGACGTGCTCACCACCTCAAAGTCGTTCGGTGGCGGCAAGTCGTCGATCTCGGCGTACGTGGCCCGGGAGCCGATCTTCCGCAAGGCGTACGACAACCTCACCGACGCGATGATGCAGAGCACCAGCACCACCTACTACGGGTTCGGCGAGGAGGCCGCCACCGCCATCGAGGCGATCAACATCGCCATCGAGGAGGACTTCCCGGCCCGGGCCGCGCAGATCGAGCGGGTGCTGGGGCCGGGTCTGCAGCGGCTCGCCAAGGAGCACCCCGACATCATCTCCGGGGTGGCCGGCGCGGGCGCCCTCTGGGGAGTGTTCCTGGAGCACAACTCGACCATCCTGAACCTGGCCGCCAAGCTGGCGCCCGGCGGGTTCGCCAAGGACCCGCTGTTCGGCATCAAGCTCATCACCTGCGCGGTGATCGACAACCTGTACCGCGAGCACAACATCTACACGTACTACACCCTCAACGGACGCAGCCCGCTGGTGGTCGCCCCGCCGCTGGTGGTCAGCGACGCCCAGGTCGAGCACTTCCTCAACTGCCTGGACGCCACCCTCTCCGAGGGGCTGCCGAAGCTGCTGACCCGGTTCGTCCAGGGGAAGGTGTCCTCGCTGTGGTGAGCACCGTGACCGTGACCGGCGGCAGCGGGATGCTCGGCTCCAACCTGGTGCGCCGGCTGCACGCCGAGGGGTACCTGGTACACAGTGTCGACCTGCGCGAGCCGGTCGAGCCGGTGCCCGGGGTGCAGTACAGCATCGCCGACGTCCGCGACCCGGTCGGGATCCGGCGCGCCATCGCCGACGCGGACGCGGTGGTACACACCGCGGCGGCGCTGCCGAGCTATCCCGCCGAGGAGATCCGGTCGATCATCGTCGGCGGCACCCAGACCGTCCTGGAGGCGGCCCGGGCGCACCGGGTGGAGCGGGTGGTGCACATCTCCTCCACCGCCGTCTACGGCCTGCCGAAGGTCGTGCCGACGCCGGAGGAGTACCCACGGGAGCCGGTGGACGCGTACAGCGCCGCCAAGGCCGGCGCCGAGGAGGTCTGCGAGCGGTTCCGCGCCGACGGCATGTGCGTGCCGATGCTGCGCCCGAAGACGTTCCTCGGNCCGGGCCGGATGGGGCTGTTCGCGATGCTCTTCGAGTGGGCCGAGGAGGGCCGCAACTTCCCCGTCCTCGGCCGCGGCGACGTGCGGATCCAGATGTTCGCGGTCGAGGACCTGGTCGACGCGGTGCTGACCACGCTGCGGGCCCCGGCCGAGGTGGCGAACGACACCTACANCCTCGCCGCCGCCGAGTTCGGCACGATCCGGGAGGACTTCCAGGCCGTCCTGGACGCCGCCGGGCACGGCAAGCGGGTGGTGTCGATCCCGGCCCGGCCCGCGGTCGCCGTCCTCGACCTGCTGCAACGGGTCCGGCTCTCGCCGGTGTACGGGCGGCTGGTGCACAAGCTCCTCGCCGACTCGTACGTCAGCATCGACAAGGCCCGCGAGCGGCTGGGATTCCACCCCCGCTTCTCCAACCGCGACGCGATCCTCGCCACCTACGACTGGTGGCGGACGGCCAGGACGGCGAACACGGCCGGCTCCGCCGGGCGGACCAGCCGGGAGCCCTGGCGCCAGGGCGTCCTGTCCCTGGCCAAAGCCCTCTTCTGAGCGACCCACCCACGCCGGCCGCCTCAGCCTCCGCCGCACCACGGCCACCCGGCGCACCGGCGCGACCGACGCGAGCCGGAAGTCACCCACCGATCGGGGAGATCGTCATGCATAGNGTGGACAGACTGTCGTCGGCTGTTCCCAACCAACCCCTGCTCCGTGATTCCGTCGTTTCCGCCGCCGCGACCGTCGCCGCCCCCGTGGACGCCCGCGGGCCCGCTGGTCCGGGGTCCGCGTCGGCGGTCGCGGCGGACGCCACCGAGGCGGCTTCCCCGCCCGGGGACGCGGCGATCGAGAGCCGACCCGGGCTCGCCCGGGACCTGATCCGGCTGATCCGACCCCACCAGTGGCCGAAGAACCTGCTCGTGATCCCCCTGGCCCTGGTCGACGTACCCCGGATGAGCCTGGGCGTGTTGGCCCGGGTCGGCTGGGCCGTGCTGGTCTTCACCCTCGCCTCGGCGGTGGTCTACGTGTGGAACGACGCCGTGGACCGCCACCGGGACCGGGCCCACCCGGTCAAACGGCACCGTCCGATCGCCTCCGGCCGGATCAGCCTCCGGGTCGCCTGGGCGTACGGGATCGGGCTCGCCGGCCTGTTGTTGGCCGCCGTGGTCGCCGGGCCGGCGATCCCCTGGTGGCCGCTGGCGGTGTACCTGGCGCTCAACGTGGCCTACAGCCGGTGGCTGAAGTTCGTGCCGCTGGTCGACGTCTTCGTGGTCGCCGCCGGCTTCGTGCTGCGGGCCGNCCAGGGGTACGTCGCCACCGCCGTCGAGATCTCCAGTTGGCTGGTGATCGCGGTCTTCGCCCTCTGCCTGCTGCTGATCCTCGGCAAGCGCCGCAACGAGCTGGCCGTGTCGGGCAGCGAACACCGACCCGCGCTGCGGGCGTACTCCGCACAGTACCTGGAGTACCTCATCGTGCTCTGCGCGACCCTCGCCGTCACCGCGTTCCTGTGCTACCTGCGCGAGGGGGCGCTGGTGGTGCCGTACACCGACCTGGCGCTGCTGGTCTCGGTGCCGTTCGCGACGTTCGGGCTGGCTCGCTACCTGCAGGTCGTGGTGGTGCAGCGCGAGGGCGGCGAGCCGGTGCGGGTGCTGCTGCGCGACCCCATGCTGGTGGCCGCCGCCGCGCTCTGGGGCAGCCTGCTCGGGCTGGTCGTGCTGGCCGCGCGGATCCCCGCCGTGGCGGAGGTGGTCGGGCTGTGATCGCTCTCGTCGACCTGCCCGACCGCACCACCACCCCGCCCGACCGGCCCGACCACCCGGGTCGGGCCGGTCGGGCACCGGTGCCGGTCCGGCCCCGGAGCACGCAGAACGGGCTGCGGATCCGCCTGCTCGGCACGATCGGCGCCGACCGCGACGGGCAGCCGCTCTACCTCGGCCCGGCCCGGCAACGGGAACTGCTGGCCATCCTGGCGCTGCGCCGGGGTGGACCGGTCTCGGTCGAGCAACTCATCGACGACCTGTGGGGCGAGGACGCGCCCCGCAGCGCCGAGAACCTGGTGCACACGTACCTCGGCCGGCTGCGCCGGGCGCTGCGGGGCGGGCCGGGCGAGACGCCACCGATCCGCTCCCGCTGCCCCGGATACCACCTGGCGGTGCGCGCCGAACAGATCGACGCCGAACTGTTCGAGCGGCGGCTCGGCCAGGCGCGGATCGCGCTGGCCGCCGGCCGCCTCGACACCGCGCAGACGATGCTGCACCGCGCCCTGGCCTCCTGGGCCGGCTCGCGAGCCCTGGACGGAGCCGCCGGCCCCCTGGTCACGGCCGAGCGGGCCCGGCTCGACGAGCTGCGGCTGGACGCCACCGAGGACCTGCTCGCCGTCCGGCTCGCCCGCGGCGACGACACCGGCGTGGTGGCCGAGCTGCGGGCCCTGGTGGCTCGCCACCCGCTCCGGGAACGGCTCTGGGCGCTGCTGCTGGCCGCCCTGGACCGGGCCTCCCGGCGGGGCGAGGCGCTCACCGCGTTCCACGACGTCCGCGGGATCCTCACCGAACAGCTCGGCGTCGATCCATCTGTCGAGCTGCAGCAGGCATATCGTTCGCTGCTGCACGGCACGGCTCCTACCATCCCTCTTCGCGTGCCGGGCCGCACCCCCGGCCACGCGACCCTCGTCAGCGCCTGAGAGGACAGCATGCGACACCATCTGCTCCGCGACGGCCGGACCGAGCTGTCGGTCTCGGCCATCTGCCTCGGCACCATGTACTTCGGCACGACGATCTCGGAGGAGACCTCGTACGCCCTGCTGGACCGGTACGTGGCGGCGGGGGGCAACTTCCTGGACACCGCCAACTGCTACGCGTTCTGGGCGGAGGGCGCCAACCCCGTCGGCGGCGAGAGCGAGGCGCTGCTCGGCCGATGGCTGCGCAGCCGTGGGCTCGCCGGGGTGGTCCGGGTGGCCAGCAAGGTCGGCGCCGGACCGGCCCGACCGGACGAACCGTACGACGCGCACAACCGGGAGGGGTTGAGCCGCCGGGTGGTGCTCGAACAGGCCCGGGCCAGCCGCGAACGACTGGGCGTGGAGCGGATCGACCTCTACTACGCCCACGCCGACGACCGCTCCACCCCGCTGGAGGAGACGCTCGGAGCCTTCGGCGAGCTGGTCGACGAGGGAACCGTCGGCATGGTCGCGGCCAGCAACTACGCCGCCTGGCGGCTGGCGCTGGCCCGCGACGTCGCGGACCGCAACGGGCTGCCCCGCTACGCCGCCATCCAGCAGCGGCACACCTACCTCGAACCACGGCCGATCCGTACGCCGTACCCGGACGCCATCCAGTTGCCGGTCACCGACGACCTCACCGACTACGCGGCCGCGCACCCGGACCTGACCGTCCTGGCGTACTCGCCGCTGCTCAACGGCGCCTACACCCGGGCCGACCGCCCGCTGCACCCGTACTACGACCACCCCGGATCGCCCAGCCGGCTCGCCGTGCTGAACGAGGTCGCCAAGGAGCTCGGCGCCACCGTCAACCAGGTGGTGCTGGCCTGGCTGCTCGGCGGGGAGCGGCCGATCCTGCCCGTCATCGGGGTGAGCACCATCGCCCAGCTCGACGAGTGCCTGGAAAGCGTCGACCTCGTCCTCGATCCGGCCACCCGGGAGCGGCTGGACAACGCCGGGGAGTGACCGAGCCCGGCGTGGCGGCGGCCCCCTCCACCCCGTGGGGTGGAGGGGGCCGCCGCCGTCACCGCCTCCCCGCCGGCCGCCGGCCACCGCGCGCGGGTTCCGGCACCCGCGCACCGTCGGCGCACCGTCCGGTGAGATCCGTCCAACGATGTAACCGGTTCTCCTTCCGCGCGCCGAGGTGNGCCGGCCCGGTGCCGGTCAGACTCGACCCATGCCCGGTTCCGCCCGCGGTGTCGCGGCCCGAGGACGGACGTCCGCTCCGTGAGCACCGCCCTGCTGCTGTCGCTGGCCGGACTGGCCCTGCTCGACAGCACCAGCGTCGGGACCCTCTTCATCCCGGTCTGGCTGCTGCTGTCACCGCAACGGATCAGCGTCGGNCGTGTCCTGGGCTACCTCGGCACCATCGCCGCCTTCTACCTCGGTGTCGGCCTGCTGCNGGTCGTCGGCGGCGNGCGGCTGGCGACCGTGCTCGACGGGGTGGCCGGCAGCGTCGTGTTCGACTACGTCCAGCTCGNGCTGGGGGTCGGCCTGTTCGCGGTCAGCTTCCGTTNCGACGGCAGGCGGCGGCGCGGGCCGGGGCCGGTGGCCCGGTGGCGGGACCGCGTCGCCTCCGCGGGCGCCTCCGCCGGCTGGCTGGTCGGTCTGGCCCTGTTGGCGGCGTTGGCGGAGGTCGCGACCATGCTCCCGTACCTCGGGGCGATCGGAATGATGGCCGGCGCGGATCTCGCGCCCGGTGTGGTGCCGCTGCTGTTGGTCGGCTACTGCCTGGTCATGGTCCTGCCGGCCGGGGTCCTGCTGGCCACCCGGGCCGTCCTTCCCGGCCCGACCGAGCGGCTGCTGGGCCGGCTCGACGGCTGGATCACGGCCCGGGGCGGCAGCGCCACCGGCTGGATCCTCGGGATCGCCGGTTTCCTGATCGCCCGGGACGCGGTCGCCCGGATCGCTCTTTCCACCTTCTGACCAGAGCCGACCGTCCGACCAGAGCGGTCGGTACCTCCCGGTCGCCCCGGCGGCCTCCGCGACCGGCGCCCACCGGTGACCGCGGCTCCGCCGCCGGAGCCACGGTGGTGGCCGGCCGGTCCCGGCTGTGCCGGGGACCGGCCGGCCACCACGGGCGCGGGCCGCGACGAGGGCTAGACGGCGGCGGAACGCTCACCGGCCGACCGCCCCAGCCGGCTGCCGGCCGCGGTCCGGAACGCCTCCTCGTAGCCGTCGATCGAGACGGCCACCCCGAACCGGGCCTCCGCCTGCCGGGCCCCCTCGGCCCGCTGCTCGGCCGGCATGGCGCCCACCTCCACCAGCGCGGCGGCGATGGCCGCCGGGTCCCTCGGCGGCACCAGCCGGCCGAATCCGGTCAGTTGGATCGGCACCCGCATCCCGGGCAGGTCACTGGCGACGGACGGCNCCCCGGAGATCATCGCCTCGGCCTGCACGATGCCGAACGACTCCTCGGCGACCGAGGTCAGCGCGAAGACGTCGATCGAGGCGTACAGATCGCTGATCTCGGCGTCGGTGAGCCGGCCGAGGAACCGGATCCGGTGGTCGTCCCCGGCACGGGCCCGCAACGCGTCGATCACGCTGCCGCCGGCCACCGAGCTGTGGTCGCCGGCGATCAGCAGTCGCGCCTGCGGGTCGTCGATCAGCCGGAACGCGTCGACCAGGTAGTGCAGCCCCTTCTCCGCGGCGATCCGGCCGAGGAAACCGACGTGCAGCCCGGATGTCTCCCGCATGCTCGGCCGGCCCGGTGGTCGGTGGACGCACGGCGGTGGTACGGCGTGCACGACACGTTCCCGCATCACCGGCCAGTGCCGCGAGTGTTGGGCGTGGTCGACGTTGTTCACCATCNCCGCGGTGCTGCGCCGCAACGCGGCGCGGACCGACCGCTCGACCACCGCGATCTGGGTCCTCGCCACGAGCCCGCCCGGCACCCAGACGTCGTCGTGGTGGTTGGCCACGATCGGGGTGTCGCCGGCGAGCCGGGCCACCGGGCCCGCCTCCAGCATCGGCAGGTGCAGGTTGAGCACGGCGGAGTTGCGCGCGAGCCGACCGGCCAGCGCCGGAAACGTCGGCGCGATCACCCCACGGCCGACCCGGGCCAGCACCGGGGCCCGGAACACCTCCACCCCGTTGCGCACCTCGTACCGGGGCAGCGTCCGCTCNTGTTGCGTGGTCGCCACCGCGACCCGCCATCCCCGGGCGGCCAGGCCCTCGGCGACCACCCGGGCCACCTCGGTCAGNCCGCTGAGGTACGGGGTGTAGTAGGTGAGCGCGACGGTCAGGTCGTACCGGTGCGACATCGGTACCTCCAATCAGGACACTGAGATCGACAGACGCTGGGGCCGGTGGTCGGAGAGGCCCTCCTCGTCGACGAACCGGTAGCGGTGCACGGTCACCTCGCCCCGGGTGAACGTCCAGTCCAGGCGCCACAGCCGGGGCAGCGGGACACCCCGGGTCGGCCAGCTCGTCGGCACCGGCGACCCGGACGTCGGGTCGTGCCGGCGCAGTCCGGCGCCGAGCCGACGCAGCTCGCGCATGGCGCTGGTCGCGTTGAGGTCGCCGCTGAGCAGCACCGGGTTCGGGTTGTCGGCCAGGTCGGCCCGCAGCGCCCGCACGTGGGCGTCGCGGCGGTGGAACTGGCGGCGGACGAAGTCGTAGAAGTCGGCGCGCAACGGGNTGCGGTCGATCTCCACCTGCACCGCGAGGTGCACGTTGTAGAACGACACCACGGTGGTGCCGACCTGGATGTCGGTACGCAGGGCCTTGGTCGTCCAGTACTCCGGCCAGTCCGTCCCGGCCGGCGGTGTGCTCCCGTTCGCGGGGGAGAGCCACCGGCTCGCGTCGATCGGCCGGCTCGCCACCACCGGCAGCCGGGAGAGCGTCACCAGCTCACTGGCGACGGCGATGTGGTAGTCGGGGAACTCGGCGCGCAGCCGGTCCAGCTCCGCGATGCGGACCGGTCGGTCTGTGTAGTACAGGTACTCCTGGAGCAGGTAGACGTCGGCCCGCTGGGCGCGCAGGTAGGCGTAGAAGTGGTCGGGGTCGTCGTCCTGGTGCCAGTACTCCGGGTTCCAGGAGAAGACCGTCACCGCGTCGGACGGCGGGCTGGCGTCCGGCAGCAGGATTCGCGGGCTCACCCCGGCCATCGGCGCGCCGACCAGCAGGGTGGCGGTGAGCAGCACCAGCATCGGCCGCCGTACCGGCCGGGCGGCCAGCGGCACCGCGGCCAGCAGCACCAGCGGTACCACCAGCAGGGCCAGCGGGGGTACCGCCTCGACCAGCAGCCAGAACCACCACCGTCCGCTGAGCAGCAGGTGCAGCACCAGCAGCAGCGCCCAGCCGACCCCCCCGACGACCAGCAGCCGGGTACCCAGACACCACCGGCCGCGGCGGCCGCCGTCCGGACCCGTCGCGCCCGGACCCGGGCCGGCCGCCCCGGCCGATCCGGCCGGGGCGTCGGTGGCGGGCGCGGTCGGGGACGTCATGCCCGCCCCACCCCCGAGGCCGCCACCCCGGCCGGCCGGAGTCGGGTCCGGGGACGGCAGAGCCACCGGAGCGCGCCGAACGCCATCCCGGTCACCAGAACCAGGTGCACCAGCAGGTGAACTCCGAGGAAGTACAGGGTGAACGGGACACCGCGCCGCGCGGACACGAACCGGAGCAGTGCCGGGTCGGCGAGCACGANCGCCCCCAGCAGCGCCACCGGCACCGCCAGCAGCCACGGCGTCAGCACCGGGGCGAGCAGCGCCAGCAGCAGGCCCGGCGGCAGCAGCGCGGCGGCGAGCACCCCGACCGGATGGTTGGCGCGCTCCAGGCGTACGCCGTCGGTCCGGCCCGCCGCGAGCGCCAGCGGCACCAACGGGACGGCGCGCCGCCACTGTTCGGCCAGGATCTGCCCCAGCCGGCTGCCGTCGTCGTGCCGGCCGACCACCGAGTCGGTCAGCACCACCCGGGTGTGCCGGGCCAGCCGGGCGCTGTACTCGACGTCCTCGCAGTCGCGCAGCTGTTCGTGCAGCGGCCCGACCGCGCGGAGCACGTCGCGGCGCAACGCGGCGATCGCGAAGATCACGGTACGCACCTCGCCGGCGTGCCGGCGCCGCCAGTGCACGGCGTGCAGGATCCGGTACCGCTCCACCGGTCCGTCGTCGATCAGCGGCTCCGGGTCGTACGTGCCGTGCACCGCCCCGACCTGCGGATTCGCCACCAGGATGGCGACCGCGTTGGCGATCGCGTCCGGGGCGAGCGCCACGTCGGAGNCGCAGAAGAAGACGATCTCGCCGCTGGTCGCGTCGACCCCGGCGTTGCGGGCTGCCGAGACCCCCCGGTTGCGGGGCTGCACCAGCACCCGGCAACCGAGCGCCTCGGCGATCGCGCGGGACCCGTCGGTGCTGCCGTCGTCGACCACCACCACCTCCGCCGGCTGGTACGTCTGCGCGAGCACCGACTCCAGGCAGGCACGCAGCGTGCGCGCCGCGTTGTAGCAGGGCACCACCACGGAAACCGTCGGCCGCCGCCCCGGGGCCGCGGCCGGCCCGGGGGCCGCACCGGTCAGTCCTGTCATGTCCGCACACGGTAGGGACCGGGACTGGAGTCTTCCTCGACTACTCGCCGGCGTCGACCGGTCACGTTGTGCGTTCCAGCTTCCGTCCAGGTCGACTACCCGGACCGGGTCAGTCCGGCTGGCTACGGTCGGTGCCCGACGCGGCGCACCCACCCGAGGCGAAAGGCGAAGCGTGATGGTTCCCAGCACCGAGACGGTCTCGGTGATCATCCCCAGCTACAACGCCGGGAAGACCCTGGCGGCCTGTCTGGACGCGGTCTACGCGCAGACCGTTCCGCCGGCCGAGGTGATCGTCGTCGACGACGCGAGCCGGGACGACTCGGTCGCGATCGCCCGGCGCTATCCCTGCCGGGTCGTCGTCCAGCCGGTGAACCGGGGGGTGGCGGCGGCCCGGAACACCGGGGCGGCGGTCAGCCGCGGCTCGGTGTTGTTCTTCGTCGACTCCGACATCGCGCTCGCCCCGGACGCGATCGCCCAGGCGCTGCGGGTGCTCGCCGACGACCCGGGGTGCGCGATGGTGCAGGGCATCTACGACCGCGAGCCGCTCTACGCCGACGGTCCGGTGGAGACCTGCAAGACGCTCTACGAACACTTCTGGCGGCGCCGGTCCGCCGGGCTGGTCACGGTGACGCTCTTCGCGTTGACCGCCATCCGGCGGGACGTGTTCGCGGCGGTCGGCGGCTTCGACGAGAACCTGCGCGACGGCGAGGACGTCGAGTTCGGCACCCGGCTCGCNGCCGGGACCCGGATCCGGATGAGCGAGGCGGTGGTGGGCCGGCACGACGACGTGGACCGGCTGCGACCGCTGCTGCGCGAGCAGTACCGCCGGGCCACCCTGTTCGGGGCGAACCTNNTTCGGGGGTGGCGGCGGGGCGGGCGCGCCGGGGTGGCCACCACCCGGACCAACGCCCTCTCCCCCGCCGGCGTCCTGAGCTGCGCGGCGACCCTGGCCGGCGTACCGCCCGCGCTGGTCGCGGCGGGCCTGCTCGGCCTGGCCCCCGCGGCCGTCCCGGCGCCGGTGCCGCTCGCCGCGCTGGTGCTGCCGCTCCTGGCGTACTGCGGCTTCCTGNTCGCGAACCGGGCACTGCTCGGCTTCGTCCGGCGGCAGACCGGACCGGCCTTCGCCGGGTACTTCGCGGCGGTGCACTTCCTGCTCACCGCCGCCACCGTGTGGGGTACCGCGGTGGGCCTGATCCGGTTGGCGCTGCGCCCGGGGCGTTGGCCGGCCGCCGCCGGTGGGGCCGCGCCGGTCGCCGCGGAGGTGCCCCGATGACCGGCGACACCTCCCGGGGGCGGCTGCTGCCGGTGCTGCGCCGCCTGGCGACCGTGCTCTTCGTCGTCGCGATCGTCGTCGGTGTGGCGGTGGCGCTGCGCGACGCCGACTGGGCGGCGGTCCGGGCCATGGCACAGCCGTCGGACCTGGCTCTGCTCGGNGCCGCCCTGCTGGTCAACTCCGTCGGCCTGGTGCTGGGGATGCTGTCGTGGCGGTCGCTGCTCGCCGGGCTCGGCTCCCGGCTCGGGGTCTGGACCGCCGCCCGGATCTTCTTCGTCGGGATGATCACCAAGTTCGTGCCCGGCCGGTTCTGGGCGCTGATCGCCAACATCCGGATGGGCCGCACCGCCGGGGTGACACCGGCCCGGATGGCCACCGGGTACGTGCTGAACATCGCCGTCATGTCGCTGACCGGACTCACGGTCGGGCTGGTCGCCGCACCGAGTGTCCTCGGTGGACAGGCCGGCTGGCTGGTGCTGGCCGCACTCCCGGTGCTGGCCGCGACGGTCCGACCGGAGCTGGCCAACCGNCTCGCCGCCGCCCTGGCCCGGCTGCTGCGCCGGCCCGCCCCGACNCCCGCGCGGCACGGCGACCTGCGCCAGGCGATCGGGGCGCAGGCGCTCTCGTGGTTGGTGGCCGGGGTGCAGTTCTGGCTGGTCGCCATCGCCGCCGGTGCCCCACCGGCCGGCTCGGCCCTGGTCTGCATCGGCGCGTTCGGCCTGGCCGCGGTGGTCGGAAGCTTCGTGGTGTTCGTCCCGGACGGCATCGGCGTGCGGGAGGGGATCCTGCTGGTCGCGCTGGCCGGGCTGCTGCCCCTTCCGGCCGCCGGCGCGGTGGTCCTGGTCAGCCGGCTGGTCTGCACGGTCAGCGAGATCGCGTCGGCCGGAGTCGCCCTGCTGGCCGCCGAGGTGCTGCGCCGGCGGGAGAAGCGGGACGCCGCGCCGGAGCTCGACGTGACGCCGCGCGCCGGGCTCACCGTCGGCGGCGCCGGATGACCGCCCGCGGCCCGCTCAGCCCCGCCGCTGCCGGTTGATCGCCCGCAGCTCGTTCAGCAGCTCCCGCCACCGACGCGGAATGCCCAGGTCGAAGTAGTCCGACTTCAGCTCGATGATCTTGACGTCCCGGTCCCTGATCAGTGAGGTCATCGCGGAGTGCAGTTCGGCGCGAAACGCCGTCTCGTCGAGCCGGCGGAGGGTGCCCGGCTCGATGTCGACCGTCCACTGCAGCATGCCCCTGGTGCGGATCCGGACCGAGCCGCCGGCCGAGACTCCTTCACCCTCGACGGCGTTCAGCTCCTCCTCGTACCTCCGGCGGTGCGGGTCGGCACTGGGCCGTTCGGCCGCCGCCAGTTCGTCGCGGGTCAACCCCTGCGACATCCGGTACGCCTCGGACCTCGCCCGGTGGTAGGCGACCCAGGTCGTGACGCCGAGCCGGGCGAGCTGGTGGCTCAGGGTCTCCTCGTCGTACCGCTCGTACGCGCCGGGGTCGAACCAGACCTCGACGTGCCGGTAGTTGGAGACCCGTGCGTGGATGCGCTCGTCCGGCGAGTGTCCGGTGACCACCATCCTGTCCAGGTACTCGCCGATGGACGTCACGTCAGCTCCCCCGTGTCGCCGGCATGTCGCGACCACCATACCCGCCGTGGCGGCGCCATCGACCCGGCTCGCTCGCTTGGCGGGCCGTGATAGACAGGGGCCGTGTCCACGATCCGCCGTCCAGCCGGGCTGGTTGTCACAGTCGCGATCGGAGCAGCCCTTGTCGGACCGGTACCGGCGTGGGCCGAGGAGGACGCGCTCACCATCCTCGCCGGGACCGGCCGCCCCGGTACGACCGGCGACGGCGGNCCGGCGACGGCGGCGCTGCTCAACCACCCGGCCGGGGTGGCGGTCGCCGCCGACGGCACGGTGTACATCAGCGACGGCGGCAACCACCGGGTCCGGGCCGTCGCCACGGACGGCACCATCTCCACCGTCGCCGGCACCGGCCGGCCCGGCAGGCCTGGCACCGAGGTGCCCGACGGCACACCGGGAACCGACGTCGACCTCCTGCTGCCGCAGCACCTCGCGGTCGGCCCGGNCGGCACCCTGTACATCGCGGATCCGGGCCTGGCCCGGGTCNTCGCCCTCGCCCCGAACGGGCGGATGTCGGTGGTGGCGGGCACCGGACGCCCGGGGCCGCCCGACGACGGCGGCCTGGCCCGGGGCACCGCGTTCAACCAGATCGGCGGCCTCGCGGTAGGGCCGGACAACACCGTCTACGTCGGCGACCTGGGCGGTCACCGGGTGCGGGCGGTGACGCCGGACAACCGCGTCAGGACGGTGGCGGGGAACGGCGGTACGCGGCTCGTCGCCGCGGGCGGCGCGGCCACCTCCGTCCCCGTACCGAATCCCGCCAGCCTCGCCGTCGACCGGCAGGGCACGCTGTGGATCGCGAGCGGGCTCGTGGTGCACCGGGTCAGCAACGGACAGATCTCGACCGTCATCCTGCCGGACCAGCCCGGCGGTGACCGGTGGGCGCTCTCGGAGTCACCCTCCTGGCCGCCGTCCGAGCCACCGATGAACAACGTTCCCGCCGTCAGCGTGGCCGGCGGCGACGTCTACGTGCTCGACCAGTCGGCGCGGGCCGTGCTCCGGCTGGGCGACGGCGACGCCCTGGAGAGGGTCGCCTCCCTCGACTCGGCGACCGGGCCGCTGACCGGTCCGATCACGGTGACGGCGTCGGGCGTCGGCTATCTCGTCGACAACGCCGACCACCGGGTGTACTCGTTCCGCCTGGCCCCGCCCACGGCTGCCGACCCCGGGCCCGGGTCCACACCGTGGTGGCCGCTCGCCGCCGCGGCGGTCGCGTTCGTCGTCCTGGCCGGCGGCGGGTTCCTCGTCCGCGTACTCCGGCGGCGAGCCCGCTGACGCCGTCCGCAGCCGGCGGTCCACCGGGCCGCCACAGCCCAAGGGAGTCCGATGGTAGAGATCATGGGTGGTGACCTGTACCACCTCTGGCGTGTGTCCGACGTCCACCTGCCGCGCATCGCGGACGTGTACTACGACGCCAGCCGCGCGCTCGGCGGCGCCACGGGCGTCGACGCCGGCGCCTTCCGGGCCAACACGCCCAGCGGCCCGGGCGGCTCGATCATGACGAGCTCGACCGGCGCGGCCTGGGCCGCGCTGCGGGACGAGATGCAGCGGATGTACCAGGAGATCGGCGGCACGATCCTCGACGCGAGCGCCGCCCTGCGCCGGGCGCAGCAGGCGTACGTCGAGGCCGACATGGCCAGCGCGGACGCGCTCTCGAACTACCTGAACGATCCGAACATGCACGACCCGAACGACCCGCTGTCCAACCCGCCCGTCGAGGGCGCCGACGACCATCCGGGCGAACCCGCCCCGCTTCCCTGACGATCTCCGCCGCCGCGCCGGGGCCCGTGTCGGGCGCCCGGCCGGCGGCTCGACCCGTACTNGCCTCCTTTGCAACGGGGGCGTAAGGAGCCGTGGAGCGTGAGCNCAGAGATCGAGACGCCGGCTGAGCTCGCCGGAACGACGTACAAGGCGACCGTTCGTGAGAAGGCCGCGGAGCTCAAGCGCGAGCTGATCCGGCAGACGCTCGAGGACATCGAGTCGTGGCGCCAGGCCGTGCAGGTCGAGTGGGACCGCGCCCATCCCGACCAGGTCGGCGCGCCGCCGATCCCGCCCGAGGAGGTCGAAGGGTACCGCAGGACCGTCCAGAACGAGTACTACGAATGGGTGGAGCCGGCCTTCGAGCGGTACCTGGAGCCCGACCCCGACGCGATCAACCCGATGATCGACGCGCTGCGCACGATCGAGGCGTCGTTCGAGGGCAGCGTGGACGGCTCCGGCCACTACCAGGGCGCGAGCCCGGCGCTCTCCCGGATCAACGACGTCCGGTCCGACATGAACCACTGGCAGGGCACGTTCAAGAACAACTTCATCGACAACTTCCTCACCCCGCTGGAGACGGTGTCGGTCAACCAGAGCGCGGTCGCCAAGATCGTCCGGGAGCAGCTGGAGGTCAACAAGGTCATCTACATCCGCGCCCGCAGGAGCATCCTCAAGCTGCTCGACCAGGCCATCGAGGCGGTCCGGACACTCAACAACGCCCGGGACCCGAAGAGCTACCAGTGGGGCNCCATCGTCCTGGCCGTCACCGGGACCGCCCTCGCCGCGGTCCCCGGCGCCGGCTGGGTCGCCGCCGGAGCGGTGCTGAGCATCACCGCCACGATCGCCGGGGGTCTCACACCCGACCCGCCGAAGACCCTCGACCTGGGAGCACCGACCGCCCAGGAGGNGGCGGTCAAGATCTCCGAGGCGCTCGCCGCGTTGGACGCCGACCTGTTCGAGGAGGAGCGGAAGGTCAGGAACGCCTTCGACACCATCCTGGAGGGCGTCAGCGCGGCCCGCCGGGGCACGGGCCAGCTCTCCGTACCGGCTCCCGCCATCACGGAGGCCTCCAACCACGAGATCACCCAGGGCCTGGTTCCGGACCGCTGAGCAACCGACCGGGCGGCCGGGTCGCCGGCCGCCCGGCCAGTCCGGCCAGCATCCCCTCGCAGCTGCGCACCACGACCCGGGCGGCCCGGCGCTGCTCGNCCCCGTACCCCGGGTCCTCCGCCAGCTCTCGCCAGCGGCGCACCGCGGCCGAGGCCCGTTCCCACAGCTCGCCCGTGGTCGCGTCGGGCTCGGCGCCGGTCCACGAAGTACCGGGCGATCGACTCGCGGAGTTCGGTCAGGCCGCTGCGCCGGACCAGCTCCGCGGCGAGCCGGGCCCGGGTGTCGCATCCGGCACGGATCAGCGTGATCGACAGGCGTACCCCGAAGATGCCCATCCGGTGCAGGAGCGCGCGCCGCGTCGCGGCGTCGACCGCCACCGCGGCGTCGGCGGCGCCGAACCGGTCGCCACCGAGGTCGGCTGTAGCGCCCGGACCGCGGCGAGATCGTCTCCGCGGCTGTCCCGGGTTGGGCGCCACCACTGCACCAAGTGTGCCGATTGCACCGGATTTCTCAAGGGCGATGACGTGTCCCGAGGGCCGGACCGTTCCCACGGTCCGGCCCTCGGCGGGCCACACGGCGCCCTCCGCGCTCAGAGAAGGTCGTCCGTGATGCCCAGCAGGCCGCCGGAGGTGGAGGCGTTGACGTCTCCGGTCTGGCCGGTCTCTCCCATCAGGTTCGAGGTGACCCCGCGAAGCGTCCCGCCCACGTGGTGGGTGAGATCACCANCCACCGACGTGGCGTCCACACCATCGGGATCGGTTGTTCCGGAGGTGCGCGCGAGGCCGGCGTCGAGGGCTCTCCCGACACCGTCGACGGTGTCGGCGAGCCCGGTGACCACGTCACCCACCCCCGAGGGCTCACCGACACCGCCGAGGCCGTTCGGCCCGCTGAGCGAGCCGACCAACCCGCTCACCTGACCGAGAGCACCCGCGAGGGTGTCGCCGGCGAAGTCGACCACCCCCAGGGGGTTGCCGGACGCGTCGGCCGCGGCGGCGGAGCCCCCGGGGCCGCCCGCCGGCACCGCCGTCACGTCGGCGACGGTCGGCACGAAAGGGTCGACGCCGGTCGCGGCGACGCCGACGTCGACATCGGCCGGTGGTACCGTGCCGGCCGGTGACACGGCGTCCAGCGACGTCGACGGGTCGGGCGCGTCGACGCCGAGCCCCAGGCCCGTCAGCCCGGGGCCGACCATCCCCGGACCCGTCGGCGCGACGGCGGTGATGGCACCCGGTGCGGCGGTGTTGACATCCGGACCACTCGACTGTGGGCCGCCGGCCAGCTGCTGCATGACATGTTGCAACTGACCGATCACGGCTGCTGGGTCGGAGGACGGAATCTCCACCAGCCCGGAGTCGTCGCCGACCGGCGCGAACGGGCCGAGTCCCTGGACCGGCGCGTAGTCGACCACCAGTGGAACCACGTCCTGCACGTCCGCGACCGTGATGTCGACAAGGCCCGCCTCCCGCAGAGCGCCCTCCGGATCGAGTGCGAAGGCCGAACGCGCGTCAGGGTTGGTGAGCAGGTTGAGCACGAAGTCATGCAGAGTCTGGGGCGAACCCATCGTGCCGGTCTCCTCACCACGAGCCGCACTTCGAGCGCCGGTCGAGCCGGCCCGGAGGCGCTGTTCGGATCTGGTGGTCGACCCTAGCCACCAACGCCGGCTCGGGGCATCGGGGATGTTTCCGGATCCCGGTGGCCCCNCTCCGGGACCCTCCCCGACACCGCCGTTAGGGGCTTAGGGGATCCGTTCCGGAGGAGTTGGGGCAACGATGGCGAATCGATCTCCGGTACGAAAAGATGGCTCCCTGACCGCCCGCCGGGCGACGCCCGGCCGCGCGCCCACGCCCGGCACCTGCGCAGATGGTGTCTGCCCCCGGTGACCACACGTGGTGAAGGATTGGTCGGATGCCCTACGTCCTCGGTGTCGACATCGGCAGCACCACCACCGCCGCCGCTGTCGTCCACCCCCGGGGCTCGTCCTGGGAACCCCCCGAGGCGGTTCCGCTCTCCCCCACCGGGGGTGTGGTGCCGTCCGTGCTGCTGGTGTCGGCGAACCGCGCCCTCGCCGTCGCCGATTCGGACGACCACGACGGGCACGTCGGGTCCGGCTGGATCGCCCGCGGCTTCCTCCGGCGGATCGGCGACGACGTACCGCTGCTGATCGGCGGCGAGGCGTGCCCGGCCCAGGCACTCGCCGCCATGCTGGCGATGTGGGTGGTCGAACAGGTCGTCGCGCGCGAGGTCGGGCTGACCGACGTCACCCTCGTGCCCGGCCCGGTGGCCGTCGCCGCGGCACACGCCGTGCGGCGTCGCGCCGGGTGGACGTACGCCGTGCACACCCTCGGCGGTGAGACCTTCGAGCCGGCGGTCGTCGACCGCGCCGAGCCGCTCGGCTTCACGCTGCGGGGTGCCCACCCCGAGCCCGAGCCGCTCGGCGGCTCCGACCTCGACGATGTCCTGCTGGCCGGCGGCTCGGCCCGGGTGCCGCTGGTCCGCAGGCTGCTCGCCGCCCGGTTTCCGGTGCCGGTCGAGGTCGCCGAGGACCCGCAACTCACGGTCGCGCTCGGCGCCGCGCTGGTCGGCAGCCACATCGTCGACCGGCAGCGGGGCAACCGCCCGCCGCCCCGCCCACCGGTGATGCGTCCACCCCGGCCCGGGTACGGCCGGCGCGACCCGGTGGTCCGGCGTGGGCGTGCGCGGCCCCCTGCGGAACCCGACACCCCCGGCCGGTACGACGACCCGGGAGAACCCCTGCCACCCCGACCACCGATCCGGATCACCCCGTTGGAGCTGCCGATGCGTGTCCTGTCCCGTCGAGCCGTCGGTCGCGGGTGAGGGCGGCCCCGATGCTCCGGACCGACGCCGCGCCGCCGCTGTTGCTCGACGAGCAGACCGAGGCGTTCCTGGCTCGGGTCGACGCCGACCCCCGGGCCCCGCTCAGCACCACCATCCAGGCCCCTGGCGGTCACGGCAAGACGGCCGTGCTGGGCCGGCTGCGCCGCTGCTTCCGGCAGGCCGGGATAGCCGTGTTCGACAACTGGCGGGACCTCTCCGATCCCGCCGACCCGAACTGTGCGGTGCTGGTCGACGACGCGCACCTGCTCGACAGCGCCGCACTCGGCGAGTTGTGCCGCCTCGCGGCCACGGCCACGCCCCGGCTGGTCGTCGCGTTCCGCCCCTGGCCCCGGCCGGCCGGTCTCGGGGAGCTGGTCGAGCTGCTGCACCGTGGCGGNCCACCCGTGCTGCTCGGGCCGTTCACCGAGCAGCGGACCGCCGCGTACCTCAGCCAGGTTCGNGGGATGCCGGTACCGCCGGCCACCGCCCGACTGGTACACGAGCAGACCGGTGGGGTTCCCCGGTTCGTCGAGTGGCTGGCCCGGACGCTGCCGCCGGCCACCGGGGCCGACCGGGCCGGCGGGGGACCGCCGGCGGCCGGGGGCCGGAGCACGTCCGGTTCCCGACCGGCCGGACCGTTGCCGGAGATCCCCCGTTCCGTGCTGCTGCAGTTCGTACCCGAGCTGGAGGGCCTGGATATCGAGGCACGCCGGCTCCTGCTGGCCCTGTCCGCCGGGGCCGGGATCTCCACCGACCTGCTCGGTGTGCTGCTGTCCCGACGTCCCGAGGAGCTGGACGGGCCGCTGGCGGCGGCGCGGGCCAGCGGGCTGCTCGGCGCCGACGACCGGCTCGCTCCGATCGTCCGGCGCGCCATCGTGACGCTCAGCCCGGCCAGCCAGCGGGCCGCGGTCTGGCAACACCTCGCGGAACTGCAACTGCGACGGGGTGGACCGGTCCTGCCGCTTGCCCGGTCGATGATCGACAGCGGTCTCGGCGGCAGTTGCCCGGGCGCGGTGGCCGAGGCCGCCGGGAACGAGGCGTTGGCAGAGGACCCGGCGTTGGCGGCCCGCCTCTTCGCGGTCGCCGAGGCGGCCGGACGCCCGACCGCGGCCCGCCGGGCCACGGCCGCGGCGCTCGCCGCCGACCTGGACTCCGCGCTGCGCGTGGCCGACCGGCTCGTCGCCAGCGCCAGTTCGCCGTGCCGGGCCGAGGGTGCGGCGGTGGCCGCGACCGCTCTGGTGCATCGCGGGCACCCCGACCGGGCCGTCGAGTTCTACCGCTGGGCGGGTACGCCGGCGTCGCTGGCGTTCGCCGCGATCGGCGCGACCGGGACCGGTGAGGTGGCNCTCCTCGACCGGCTGCTCGCCGACCCGCCGGCCGAAGGCCCGCCCACGCTGCTGGCCAGCGCCGCGCTGCTGATGGCCCGCGGGCTGCGGGAGACGCTGTCCGGCCCGCCGGCCGCCGCGCTCTCCACCCTCGTACAGGCCGCCACGCTCCTGGAGCCGGCCGGGCGCACGGTCCTGCTCCCGGAGAGCCCGGCGGCGCTCGCCGCGCTGGTCGCGCTGCACTGCGGCGAGCTGGACATCGGGGAACGGATCCTCGACCGGGCGGTCGCCGCCCACCTGGGCGCGGCGCTGACCGCCCGCCGGCACCGGCTGTTGCAGGCCTGGCTGCTGATGGTGCGGGGCCGAACCGCCGAGGCCGCGGGACGGCTGGTGGCGGTGACCACCGGCGGCGCACCGCTGGAGTCCCGTGACCTGCTCTTCGCCAGCGCTCTCGAACTCGGCATCGCCCGACGCAACAGTGACCTGACCGGGCTGCAACGCGGTTGGNCCCGCGCCCGCGAGGCGGTGGTCCGGCACCCGGTCGACCTGTTCACCCTGCTGCCGCTGGGCGAGTTCGCCATCGCCGCGGCACGGCTCGGCGAGCTGGACCGGCTGGCACCCCACCTCGACGAGGCCCGCGCCCTGCTCTCCCGGCTCGACGAACCTCCGATGTGGGCAGCCCCACTGCACTGGAGCTGCCTGCACGCGGCGATCCTCGCCGACCGCCCGGCGGCGGTGGACGCGCACGTCGCCGCCCTGACCGCCGCCGCGGGTCACAGCCCGTACGCCAGGGCGCTGGCCGGCGCCGGACAGTGCTGGGTCGAGGTGCTGCGCGGCGACGTCGATCCGGGCCGGGTCGAGAGCGCGGCCCGCAGCCTGCACGGCATCGGGTTGTGCTGGGACGCCGCCCGACTCGCCGGCCAGGCGGCGATCCGGACCTCCGACCGCCGCGCCATGACGACGCTGCTGGACTGCGCCCGGATGTTCCAGGGGAAACCGGTCGGCGCGGCGGGCCGGTCGGGCGCCCGGGGAGCACCGGCGGCCGGGACCCCGGCCGCGTCCCGGCCGGAGGGGCACCTCAGCGAGCGTGAACGGGAGGTCGCCGAACTGGTGCTGGACGGTCTGACGTACAAGCAGATCGGCGACCGGCTCTTCATCTCGGCGAAGACCGTGGAACACCACGTGGCCCGGATGCGGCAACGGCTCAACTGCGCGAGCCGTGGTGAACTGCTCGCCCGGTTGCGTGCCATCACCAAGGAGCGCCCCGCCGGCCAGCAGCCGGCCGGTGGGTCGTGGCCGCGGGCGCGGGCGGCCCGGTGAGGGCCACGGCGACGCGGCGCCCGGTCGCCGAACCCGGCCGGGTTCACCGCGCCGGACGCGCCCTGCCCGACCTGATCCACCTGATCGCGGAGGTGTTCGAGACGGCGCCGGCCGCGTCGGCGACACGGGGTCACGGTCGAACTCGCCGCCGGGCCGCGCGGCGGGACGACCGCAACCGTGCTGGTACCGGCCACCCTGCTGGTCCGCCCGCATGGCGGCGTCGCGTCCCGTGGCACCGCCGTGCGTGACGACGCCACCCCACCCCGGGGCGTGGTCGCCTCCGACGCGCCCGTCGAACGTCATGGACTACTGGACAGACCGGTGGACAATGGCCCGACAGCCAGACCGGTCGACACCGCCGTCGGCCGGCGGGGCGCACCGACGCTGCCAGCGGACGGGCCGCCAGCCCTCCCGGTCCGGGTCCGCCGGCCCCACCAGGGTCCGCCGGCGGGCGCCCCGCACCGGGCCGCCGGCCCGCACCCGAACGGTGCACCGGTCCGCCCCGCCGAATCCGACTGGTCGACGACGGTCGAGCCGCCGGTGTCTCCCGTGAACGACCATCGGCAACCGCCCCAGCAGCAGTGAGAGGACGACAGGTGACGCACGCAGTGGTCACGACGGACACCCTGGTCGAGATACTCGACGAATTCGTGAACCGTGTCTCGGCCGCCGAGCACGCCGTGGCGCTCTCCCCCGACGGACTGCTGCTCGCCGTCTCCCAGGGGGTCGACCGCGAGCTGGCAGAACAGCTTTCCAGCGTCGTCGCCGGGCTGCAGGCCCTGGCTCTGTCCGCCGCCCGGTACGCCGGTTCGGGTGGCGTGCGTCAGGTGATCGTGCAGATGCACGAGGCGTTCCTCTTCGTCACCGCGACCCGGGGCGGGGCGATCCTCGCCGTACAGTTCGCCGGCGACACCGACGTCGACACCATGGCGTACGAGGTCGCGGTGGCGGCCGGCCAGGCGAACCTGCACCTGCCGACCTTTCCCGTACAGTCCGACGGCCCGACCGGGTGATCCGTGGTGCGCAGCGGTGGAGACGGCCGCCGCGGGAACGTCTGGTACGACCAGGATGCCGGGCCGGTGGTGCGGCCGTACGCGGTGACGCGGGGCCGCACCGGGCCGGCCCGCCCGCACGCCGCGCACCGGACCCCCACCCGTCGGCGGGTGCGACGGGCAGGGGTCCACGGTCCGCTACCCCTCGGTGTCAGCGGTGGCGCAGCTCACCCGCCCGTTCCTGGAACTGCCCACGCAGATCCTGGGCGGCGCCACGGGCCTCGTCGCGGATCCCGGACACCTCCTGCCCCGCCCTCGACCGGATCGACTGGGCGGCCTGCTGCACGGGCTCGCGCAGGCTCTCGCCCGCCTGCCGTACGGCCCCGGTCGCCTGTTGCCTGACCTGCCCGAGCTGGTCGGGGTGCTCGGACATCGTCTGCCGCAGGCGCCCGACCGCCCGGCGTTCGGCCTGGGTGGCCGGCAGCAGGGCCGAGGTGAGGACGCCGAGCCCGAACGCGATCAGGCCGGCGGCGAGGGGATGCCCCTCCGCCTGCTGACGGGTGCCCTGTCCCGCGGCGTGCATCCGCTCGCCCGCGGCCGAGGAGGCGGCCGACAGCCTCGCCTGGGCGCTCTCGCGGGCGTGCCGCACCCCCTCGCCGGTGTGCTGGGCCGTCCCCGTCATGCTCTCCCGGGCGTGCTGGGCCGTCCCCATCACGTTCTCCCGGGCGTGCTGGGCCGTCCCCATCACCCGCTCGCGGATCCGCTGCCAGGTGCCTCGGGCCCGATCGGTCTGCCGTCGCGCGATGCTGCGCGGATTCACCCGCTCGGTCAGGGCGTTCACGTTGTCGCCCAGNTTGTCCTGGGTNCGCTCGATCTCGGCCCGGATCCGGCTCGGCTCGGTNCTCATCGTCTTCCCCCCGATTCCCGATGTGCCCGGCCGCGAACGGCGGCCGGTGTCCGGCGCACGGACTCGGTCGTCTGCGGCAGAGGCCGCAGCGTCTTCGCCTTCCGGCGGGCCACCGCGACCAGCGAGGCGGCGATCAGCGCCCAGGCCACCGCGACGACCAGTGCGGACAGACCCTCGTCCAGCACGTTCGCCAGGCCCCACCACGCCGCGTACGACAGGAACAGCAGCACCATCAGCCCGCCCAGGACCGCCCCGGCGAACATGCCGGCGACCCTGGCCGCCGTGCCCATCTCCTGGCGCAGCTCCGCCTTGGCCAGCTGGATCTCCTGACGGACCAGGGTCGAGGTGTCGCGGGTGATCGCGGTGATCAACTCACCGATCGAGGCCTGTGACAGGTCCCGTTCCCGCAGCGGCGCCCGGACCGACTCCCGCTCCCGCGTCGAGGTCGCCGCCGACTCCCACCCGCGGCCGACGCCCCGACCGTCCGACGCGCTCATCGCCGCACCTCGCCCGCGCGGCCGTCCCCGGCCGGTTCGCTGGGCCGGGNCCGTTCCATCTCGGCCAGCCTGTGCTGCACGCTGTCGGAAAGCTGGTCGGCCCGCGGTGCGCCGGAGGCCGGTGCCCGCGTGCCGTCCGGGTGGGTGCCCGGCTGCGGGCCGCNGCCCGGAACACCGCCCTTACTGCGGGTGAGCCGCCCGGCGATGACTCCGGCCACCGCCGCCCCGGCCAGGAAGATGCCGGGCCGACGTCGGGCGTACTCGCGTACCTCCTCCAGCACCATGCCGGGTTCTCGCTGGTCCAGCCACCGCGCCGCCTGGTGGACCCGGTCGGCCGCCTGTCGCACCAGATCCGTGGCGATGCCCGGGCGGTCGGCGCGGTCGGACATCGCCCGCAGCTGGTCGCCCAGGCTGCGCAGTCCGTCGGCGGCACGCTGCTGCTGTATCCCGGCCTGCTCCCGCAACTGGGCCGAGGCCTGGCCCACCAGGTTCTGCGCCTGGTGGCCGGCCTCCGTGGCGATGCCCCTGCCCCGGTCGGCCACGCTGTGGGCCAACCCGCCACCCGCCTGGGAGATCCGCTGGCCGGCCTCGGCGGCGCCCCGCCGGGCAACCTGGATCCTCGACCCCTGCCCGTCACCGGTCGCGCCGGAACTTGCACTCTGCGTCATCACAGGCCCCCCAGCTCTACCGCGTGTTCGGTGGAACTACCGACGGTTCTGGCTACCCGGCGGCCTGCCGGTTATGCCGGCACGTCGCCAACCCGTGTCCGCCGTCGGCCGGCCGTCGCCCACCGGCGACCCGGCCGCAGGGGGCGGGGTGAGGAGGGGGCCTTATCGTACTTAGGTGTCCCTAACCAGCTCGCCGCCCACGCCGCCCGACCAGGCCCGGACCGGGTCGGGCCCGGGCACGGCCGTCCGACGCACCGGTGTCCTCCTGGCGCTGCTGACCGCGGTCGTCCTCGCCTGCCTGGCCAGCGTGTTGGTGGGTGCCAAACACGTACCGCCGGGCGAGGCGCTGCGGGCGCTGACCGGCGACCGCAGCGGCGACGCGCTGCTCGTGGCCGAACTGCGCTTTCCGCGTNCCCTGCTCGGGCTGCTGGTCGGGATCGCCCTCGGCGTGGCCGGCACGCTGGCCCAGGAACTGACCCGCAACCCGCTGGGCGACCCCGGTCTGCTCGGTGTCTCGGCCGGTGCCGCCGTCTCGGTGGCCGCCGGCATCGGGGTTCTCGGGCTGACCTCGCCGTACCAGTACGTCTGGTTCGCCTTCCTCGGCGCCNCCCTGGCCGGTGCCCTCGTGTACCTGCTCGGCGGCGCGGCCCGGGGCACGGCCCACAGCGGTGGGGCGTCACCGGTGAAGCTCGCCCTCGCCGGAGCCGCGGTGACCGCGCTGCTGATGAGCCTCACCCACGCGCTGGTGCTGCTGGACATCCGCACCCTGGACCAGTACCGGTTCTGGGCGGTCGGCTCGCTCGCCGGCCGCGACGGCGCGCTCGCCGGACAGCTCAGCCCGTTCGTACTGGCCGGGTTGCTCCTCGCCGTGGCCCTCACCCCGCGGCTGAACGCCCTGGCCCTCGGCGACGACCTCGCCGCCTCGCTCGGGGTGAAGGTCGGCGTCACCCGGCTGCTCGGCGCCGTCGCGGTGATCGTGCTGACCGGCGCCGCGGTGGCCGCCGCCGGGCCGGTGACGTTCGTCGGTCTGGTCGTCCCGCACCTGGTGCGCTCCTTCGTCGGCCCGGACCTGCGCTGGCTGCTCCCCGGGGCCGGGTTGGCGGGCGCGGCCCTCCTGCTGGGTGCGGACACCCTCGGCCGGCTGCTCGACCATCCCGGCGAGGTGCAGGCCGGCGTGGTGACCGCGATGATCGGGGCGCCGTTCCTGATCGTGCTCGTCAAGCGCGGCAGGTTCCGGGAGCGGGCCCGATGAGCGTCCGACCGGCGCCGCGGGGCGTCGCCACCGCCGCCGCGCACCGCCTCGCCGCGGTCCGGGCGCGTCGCGGCCGGTGGGTCGGCTGGGAGATCCCACCGTTCGGCGGGATCGTCCGGCCCCGGGTCGTCACCGTCTTCGTGGTCGTCCTCGGGCTCGCCGCCGCCGCACTGGTCGCCTCGGTCTCGATCGGACAGTTCCCGATCCCGGTCGGTGACGTCGTCCGGGCCCTCACCGGCACCGGCGGGGCGGACGCGGCCCTGATCGTTCGCGAGCTGCGGCTGCCGCGGGCCCTCACCGCCCTGCTCGTCGGTGCCGCGTTCGGGTTGGCCGGGGCGTTGATGCAGGCGGTGACCCGCAACCCGCTCGCCAGTCCCGATCTGATCGGCATCTCGGCGGGGGCGAGCACCGGTGGCGTGGCCGCGATGCTGATCGGCGGGGTGACGGCGGCGGGCGCCGGCTCGTACCCTACCGTCCCGTTCGGAGCGCTGGTCGGCGCGATCGTCGCCGCGACGGTCTGTTACGGCATGGCGTTCCGGGACGGCACCATCACCGGTTTCCGGTTCGTGCTGGTCGGCATCGGCGTGCAGGGGGCACTCACCGCGCTGACNGGCTGGCTGCTGGCCCGGGCCGACATCAACGAGGCCTCCCGGGCGATGGTCTGGTTGACCGGCAGCCTGAACGGACGCGGCTTCGAGCACGCGTGGTGGGCGGGGCTGGCCCTGCTCTGCTGCGTTCCGCCGGTGGTGGCGCTGATCCGGCCGTACCAGTTGTCGCAGTACGGCGACGACACCGCCCGGGCGCTNGGAGTGCCGGTGGACCGGGCCCGGATGCTGTTGNTGCTCGCCTCGGTCGTGCTGGCGGCGGTGGCGACCGCGGCGGCCGGACCGGTCGGGTTCGTGGCGCTGGCGGCGCCGCAGATCGCCCGCCGTCTCACCGCCACCGCGGACCTGCCGCTGCTGACCAGCGGGGCGGTCGGGGCGACGCTGCTGCTCCTCGCCGACCTGGCGGCCCGGCTGGTGCTCGCGCCGATCGAACTGCCGGTCGGGGTGGTGACCGGGGCAATCGGGGCGCCGTACCTGATGTGGTTGTTGACGAGGGCGCACCAGTCCGGCCGGGCCGGTTGAGGGCTGGGACGCCGACGGGGGCCGTCGGGTCGCGGGCGACGCGACGGCCCGCTCTCGGAGGTTGGAGGACGGGATGACCACGCTGGTGGGGGATGGACTCCGGCTGGCGTACGGCGACCGGGTGGTCGCCGAGGGCTTCGACATCACGCTGCCGGCGGGGAAGATCACCGCTCTGGTGGGGCCGAACGCGTGCGGGAAGTCGACGGCGCTGCGGGCGTTGGCCCGGCTGCTCACGCCGGCCGCCGGTGCGGTCTACCTCGGCGACGCGCCGATAGCCGACTTCTCGCACCGGGAGCTGGCCCAGCGGTTGGCGCTGCTGCCGCAGACCCCGGTCGCCCCGGACGGCATCACCGTGCGCGACCTGGTGGCGCGGGGCCGTACCCCGTATCAGCGCTGGTGGCGGCAGTGGTCCCGGGCCGACGAGGAGATCGTCGACCGGGCTCTGGCCGCGACCGGCACCGCCGAACTCGCCGACCGGAACCTGGACGAGCTCTCCGGCGGCCAGCGGCAGCGGGTCTGGATCGCCCTGGCGCTGGCGCAACAGACCCCGGTGCTGCTGCTCGACGAGCCCACCACCTATCTGGACCTGGCCTTCCAGGTGGACGTGCTGGAGCTGGTCGCCGAGTTGAACGAGCGGAACGGCACCACGGTGGCGATGGTGCTGCACGACCTGAACCAGGCGTGCCGGTACGCCGACCACCTCGTGGCGATGCGCGCCGGCACCGTGGTGGCGGCGGGTCCGCCGGCCGAGGTGGTGACCGCCGAGCTGGTACGTGAGGTGTTCGGCCTGGAGTGCCGGATCATCAGCTGCCCGGTGGCCGGGACGCCGATCGTCGTTCCGGAGGGACGGTCGCGACGGGGCCGGCCCCGGGTTTCCCCCGGGCAGGAAGTAAGGCTAACCTAACTCGCAGANCAGGAAAGCCTCACCTAACCCAGAAGCGAGGGAACGACAGATGTCTCGATTCGCCCGCGGTCGCGGTCTGGCCCTCCGGTTCGTGGCCGGGCTGGCCGGGCTGGCCCTGTTCGTCGGGGCCTCCGCCTGCGGCACGTCGAACCCGACGGGGGATTCCGGCGGCGGGGTCGGGACGGAGACCGGCTGGCCGCGCACGATCACCCACGACAAGGGCAGCACCGAGATCAAGGCCAAGCCACAGCGGATCGTGGCGCTGGACAACAGCCTGGTGGAGGCGGTCGTGCTGCTCGGCCGGCCGCTGGTGGGCGGCATCTCCAGCTACCGCAACCTGAAGACCTTCCCGGACTACCTGGGCGACGCGGTCAAGGACACCAAGGAGCTCGGCCCGCTCGACAACCCCAACCTGGAGCTGATCGCCTCGCTCCGCCCCGACCTGATCGTCTCGGCGACCGTCCGACACGACGCCCTGTACGACAAGCTCTCCGCGATCGCCCCCACGATCTTCGTCAAGACCACCGGACCGATCTGGAAGGACAACATCATCCTGCTCGGCAAGGCCCTCGGTGAGGAGACCCGGGCCGCGCAGGAACTCGCGCGCTACGAGGCACGGGCCAGGCAGATCGGTGACGACATCAACGCGAAGGCGGGCAACCCGACGATCTCGGTGGTCCGGTTCGTGGACGGCCCGACCCGGCTGATGGCGCGGGCCTCCTTCATCGGCATCATCCTGGCCGACGCCGGGCTGCGCAGGCCGCCGTCGCAGGACAAGGACGAGTTCGCCACCGAGATCAGCGAGGAACAGATCGAACTGGCCGACGCCGACCACATCTTCGTCACCACCTACTCCGGGGGCGAGGAGCACAAGCGGCGCTTCGAGGCCAATCCCCTGTGGAAGCGGCTCTCCGCGGTACAGGCCGGCAACCTGCACGAGGTCAAGGACGAGCTCTGGATGACCTCCGTGTCGGTGCAGGGCGCCCACTTCGTCCTCGACGACCTCGCCAGCACCTTCCAGGTCGACCCCGCGAAGTAGCGACCGCGCGGTCGCGCGGTGCGGCGGTCGGTCGCGCCGGCGACCGGGCGCCCCCGGCGACGGTGACGTCCCGCGCGGCGCGACGAGTCCGGTCGCGTCCGGCCAGCCCGCACGCCCGGCCGTCGCGCCCGGATGACGTGCCCGACGTGCCCCGCACGTCGGGCGGTCCCGGCACCGGCGCCGACCGGTGGCGGCCGGCCAGCGGAGGAGGTTCCCGTGCGGCTCTACCTGACCGCACTCAACCCGACCGACGCGGTGCTCGACGGCTTCCTGCCGGCCGCCGCCCGGCTCGGGCTGCCGGTGACGGTGCTGACCGACCAGCCCGCCACCTGGCCGCCGCGCCCCGGGGTCACGGTCGTCGGCGCCGACGTACGGGACGTACGGGCCGTACTGGACGTGGTGCAGTCGGGTGAGCCGCCGGCGGCCGTCCTGTCCAACAGCGACCACCTGCAGACCGCCACCGCCCTGGCCGCCGAGTATCTCGGGTTGCCGGGCAAGGACTGGCGCGCCGCCCTGCGGTGCAAGGACAAGCGGCTCACCCGGCGTACCCTCGCCGACGCCGGACTGGACACGGTGGCGGTGGTGTCCCTCGGGCCGGACGACGACCCCGACCGCGCCGCCGGTGTGCCGTTCCCGGCGGTGGTCAAGCCCCGGGAGGGCGTGGCGAGCGAGGACGTCTACCTGGTGGCCGGCGTGGACGAACTGCGCCGCCGGGTCGCCGAGATCCGGCGGCGCCGGCCCGGCCTGCCGCTGCTGGTCGAGGAGTACCTGCCGGGCGAGCTGCACACCCTGGAGACCCTCGGCGACGGCCGCGAACTCGTCGTCGTCGGCGCCTGGCGGACCGAGCTCGGCCCACCGCCGACGTTCACCGAGGCGAGCCTCGACTGGGACCCGCACCTTCCCCCGTCCGTACGCGACCAGGTGCTGGCCCAGCTCGCCGCGCTCGGCGTCGGCTTCGGTGCCTGCCACACCGAGTTCGTCGTCGCCGACGGCCGGGCCCGGATCATCGAGGTCAACTACCGGCTGATCGGCGACCGCATGGACCTCGTCCTCGCCGAGCTCCTCGACGTCCCGCTCTTCGAGCACGTCATCCGGATACACGCCGGCGATCCGCTGCCGGCCCTGCCCGNCCCCCGGGCACTGGACCGGCACGCCCGGGTCGAGTACGTCTGCGCCGACCGCTCCGGCACCCTGGTGGCCGCCCCGGACCGGCTCGACACGGTCACCCCGGACGGCACCCGGCTGGGCATCCGGCCGCTCCGCCCGCTCGGGGTCACCGCGCCGCTGACCGGCACCAACCGCGACTACCTGGCGGAGTTGCACGCCATCGGCCCGGATGCCGGAACCGTCGCCCGCGCCCTGCGCGNCCTCCGGGGAGCCCATCGGTGGGAGATCAGATGACGGTGGACGACGCCGAGCAGGTCCTCTTCCGACGGGTGCTCGACGCGCTGCTCCGGGAGGACCACCTCGGGCTGTCCCGCAACGGACACCTGGTCGGTCCGGGCTGGTGGCAGACCCGTACCCCGNCCGCCCGGCTGTGGATCCCCGTCGAGCCGGACGGTTTCCAGCACGCCGTGCGGAGCGCCCGGCCGGAGATCGTGGTGCTCGACCACGTCGACCCCGTGCCCGGCCCGACCGGTACCGGCGAGGCGGGCGCCGCCGCGGGGACGGACCGTCCGGCCGTCGGGTCCGGCGGCGACGCGACCGGTGTGGCCGGTGGCCGGGGCAGGCGGATCCGCACCCTCGGCGGGCTCCTCGACGTGCTGGCGCCGGTCGGCGACCCCGAGGCCGAAGCCGGCTGGGCGCGGTTCCGGGCCGAGTGCCGGGACGACCTGACGGCCCGGCGACTCGCCGCGCGGACCACGAGCCGGGTACACGCCGACGTCGTCGCCGGCAGGTCGGGCCGTCCGGACGGGATGGCGGGGGCGCTGCGTGACGACGTCCTCGCCGCGCGGCTGGACCACCCGGTCTACCCGACCAGTCGCTGCCGGCACGGGCTCACCGCCACCGAACTGCTGCGGTACGCCCCGGAGCACGCCCCGACCTTCGCCCTGTGCTGGTCCGAGGTGCCGCGTACCGCACTGACCCTGACCGGTCCGCTACCGTCCTGGTGGCCGGCGGCCGGCACGCCCGACCACGTGCTGCTGCCGGTCCACCCGGTCACCGCCGTCCGCCGCGGCCTGCCGGTGGCCGCCGACGTACCCGAGGTGCTGGTCCGGCCGACCCTGTCGATGCGGACGGTGGCGCTGGCGGACGCCCCCGACACCCGGCTGAAGCTGCCGCTGGCCACGGCCACCCTCGGCGCCCGCAACGTCCGGACGATCACCCCCGGCACCCTGGACGACGGCGCCGCGCTGTACCGCCTGCTGACCGAGATCGCCGCTGCCGAGCCCACCTTCGCCGGACGGATCCTGCACGCCGACGAGAGCCTCCACGGCTACGTCGACGACGCCCGGGCGTTCCTGCTCCGCCGGTTCCCGGCGGAGCTGGCCGACTGCCGGGTGGTGCCGGTCGCCGCCCTGGCCGCCGCCGACCCGGCCGCGGGCACCGTCGCGCAGCGGGNCGGCGGCCGGGACCCGTGGCCACTGCTGGCGTCCTATCTGGACCTGCTGCTNGACTGGCACGTCCACCTCTGGCTGCGGCACGGGATCGCGCTGGAGGCGCACCAGCAGAACCTCCACCTGGTGCTCGACCCGGCCGACCCGACCGGCACCCGGGTGCGGCTGCTCTACCAGGACAACGACGGGGCCCGGCTGGNCAGACGGCCCGGACCGACCCTGCGCGACGGCCGGATGTGGGTCGACGACCCGGGCGAGCTGGCCGACGTCTTCACCACGATCACCCTGCACCTGGCCGCGGCGGCACCGCTGCGCGACCTCGCCGCGCGCGGACTGCCGGTGCCGTCGCCGGGTGCGGCGCTGCGTCCCCGGCTGGTCGCCGCCCGGGACCGCTGGTCCGGTGGACCCGCCGGGGTCGCGGGCTGGGACGTCGACGCCGCGGCGCGGATGCTCACCGAGCGGGNCCTGGACGCCGACCGGCTGCCGGTCAAGGCGATGGTGACCGCCGGCACCCTGCTGCCCAAGTCACGAACCGGCTGTACCGACATCAACAAGTACTACCTCCGCACCGGACCCAACTACCTCCGACCGGGCCGATGACCGCCACCGTCTCCTTCACCGCCGCCGACCTCGCCAGCGCCCACACCCTGCTCGGCTGCGTCGTCCGGGAGGTCGCCGGCCCGGAACACCAGGTCGACCTCGCCGGCGGGTACGCGCTGGTCCGACTCGCCCGCAGCGGCGTGCGGCTGCGCTGCGCGGTGGCCCGGGCCTCGACGGTCGGCGCCCACCGGTACACCGGCCCGGTGCAGCGCCGCGCCGGCGGGGTGTGGACCCCGGTCGACACCGCCGAACTGGCCCGGCTGGTCGCCGCCGAGCTGACCCTGCGCACCGGGGTCGGCAACGAGGAGTTCGTCGGACAGGTCGTTGCCAGCCGGGACGCGCTGGAGCGGACGCTGGCGCTGCGCCCGGCCGCCGACCCGGACCCGACCGGCGACGCCGCGATCGACGCGTACGTGGCGTCGGAACAGTCCCTGGTGTACGGCCACCCCCGGCACCCGGCCCCGAAGTGGCGCAGCGGCGACGCCGCCGCCTGGGCCGCGTACGCCCCGGAGCTGCGCACCAGCGTGCGGCTGCGCTGGATCGCCGTACCGCTGCCGCTGCTCGCCGAGGCCGGGCCCGCCGGCGAACTGCTCGACGCGCTCGATCCACCGGCCGCGCCCGCCGGATACGCCGCACTGCCGGTGCATCCCTGGCAGTTCTCCCTGGCCGGACCGCTCGATCCCCGGCTGCGCGACCTCGGCACCGGCGGNGTTCCGCTGCGGCCGACCGCGAGCGTGCGCACCCTCTACGCCCCCACCGCCGACCTCTTCGTCAAGGCCAGCCTGTACGTCCGGATCACCAACTGCCTGCGCAAGAACGCCCGGTACGAGCTGACCGGTGCGGTGGCGCTGACCCGGCTCCTCGGCACGCTGCCGCTGCCGCCCGGGGTGGCGCTGCTGCCCGAGCCGGCGTACCGGACCGTCGACCAGCCGGGGCTGGACGAGACGTACGGGGTGATCCTGCGCGGCGGGCTCCGCCCGCACCTCGGCACCGCCGAGACGCCGCTGCTCGCCGCCGCCCTGGCCGCCGGGCCGCTCACGGTCGCCGACCCGGTCGGCTGGTGGACCGCGTACGTCCGGCTGCTGGTGCCGGCGGTGCTGGAACTGTGGTGGCGGCACGGGGTGGTGCACGAGGCCCACCTCCAGAACGTCGTCGTGGTGCTGGACGCCGACCGCCGGCCGGTCCGGATGCTGCTGCGCGACCTGGAGGGGGTCAAGCTCGACCGGCGGCTGCGGGGCGACTGGCTGGCCGACCTGCCGGCCGAGGTCGGCTACGAGCCCGAGCGGGCGTTCCAGCGGATCGCCTACTGCCTGTTCGTCAACCACCTGGTCGAACTGGCCGAGACCCTCGCCGACGCCGGCCCGGGGGTCGAACCGGCGCTCTGGGCNGCGCTGCGCGAGGTCGTCGCCGAGACGTCGGCCCGGCTCGGCGACCCGCCGCCGCTGCGCGCCCTGCTCGCCGGGGCNCCGTTGCCGGCCAAGGCGAACCTGCTGCTGCGCTGGCACCGGGCCGCCGACCGGCACGCCGAGTACCTGCCGTTTCCCAACCCGATCGGAGGACGCCGGTGAGCGACGGTCCCCGGCCGACGTACCACTACGACCTGGCCGACCTGGCCCGGCACGTCGCGGCGGTCCGGGCCGCGCTGCCGGCCGGTGTCGAACTGCTGTACGCGATGAAGGCGAACCCGGACCCGCGGATCCTGCGCACCCTGGCGCCGCACGTGGACGGGTTCGAGGTGGCCAGCGGCGGCGAGCTGCGCCACCTGGCCGAGGTCCTGCCGGACACCGCCCCGGCCGCGTTCGGCGGGCCGGGCAAGACGGACGTCGAGCTGGCCGCGGGACTGGCCGCCGGGGTACGCCGCTTCCACGTCGAGTCCCCGACCGAGCTGCGCCGGCTGGCCCTGCTCGCCACGGCGCGGCACCGGGTCGCCGACGTCCTGCTCCGGGTCAACCTGCCCGCGCCGGCCGACGCCGCGCCGGCGCTGGGGGCCGCGAGCCTGGTGATGGGCGGCCGGCCGAGCCCGTTCGGGATGTCGCCGGAGCAGGCCCGGGAGTGTGCCGCCCTCGACCTGCCCGGGATCCGGATCCGGGGGGTGCACGCCCACCTGGGCAGCGGCCTGGCCGCGCCGGAGGCGGCCCGGGTGGCACGGGCGGTCGTGGGGTGGGCGGTCGAGGCGCTCNACGCCGCCGAGGTGAACGTCGGCGGCGGGATGGCGGTCGACTACACCGACCCGGCCGCCCGTTTCGACTGGCCGGCGTACGGCGCCGCCCTCGGGCGGCTGTGCGCCGAGTACCCGGGGCGGGTGCTGCGCGTCGAGCCGGGCCGCGCCCTGACCGTCTACTGTGGCTGGTACGTCACCGAGGTGCTGGACGTGAAGCTCTCCGGCGACGAGTGGTTCGTGGTGGTGGCCGGTGGCACCCACCACCTGCGCACCCCGGCGGCGAAGCAGCACTCCCAGCCGTTCACCGTGCTGCCGCGTGCCCAATGGGACCGGCCCTACCCTCGGCCGGCGACCGGCCCGGGGCCGGTGACCATCGTCGGGCAGCTCTGCACCCCGAAGGACGTCCTGGCCCGGGTGCCGGCCGACCGTCCGCTCGCCGGCNCCGCGACACGACGGATCGCGGTCGGCGACCGGATCGCGTTCGCCATGGCCGGGGCGTACGCCTGGAACATCAGCCACCGGGACTTCCTGCTGCACGACCCGCCCGAGTTCCGGTACGACAACCCGGTGGGCGGCCCCGACGGCCCGGTGGGCGAGGCACGCCCGTGACCGCCGGCGCGCGGCCGGCCGGGGTCGGCCGCCGGGACGGCCGGCCAGGGATGGTCGGCCCACGACGGGGTATCTCACCCGGGTGAACCGTTCAACCCTGCTCAAGACGGGCCTGGCCACCGCGGTCACCGCCGCCGCCGGCGCGGTCGCCACCAACCCCGNCTCCGCCTGGTACCGGTCGCTGGACAAGCCCCGGTGGCAGCCGCCCCGGGCGGCGTTCCCGGTCGTCTGGACCCCGCTCTACGCGCTGGTCGCCCTCGCCGGCGCCCGGGCGCTGGACGCCAGCGGCGGGGCCGACCGGCGCCGACGCCTCCGGTACGCGTACGGGGTCGACCTCGCCCTGAACGCCGGCTGGTCGGCGCTGTTCTTCCGGGTCCGACGCCCGCTGCTGGCCCTGGCCGGGATCGTCGCGCTGAACGCGGCCAACGTCGACCTCGCCCGCCGGGCCTGGCGGGCCGACCGGCTGGCCGGGGTGGCGCTGCTGCCGTACCTGGCCTGGACCGGTTTCGCCACCGCGCTGAACGTCGCGATCGCGGCCCGCAACCCGGGCCGCTGACCCCGCCCCCGTCGTCGGCGAGCCTGCCCGGCCCGCCAGGACCCGGCTCCGACGTCACCGACTCGGACCAGCCGCGGTCCTCTCGGCGGCGGCGAGGGCCAACCGCTGCCGATCGTGGTCAGTGTCGGATGTCCGGGCCGGTCGGTGGTGACGCCGTCTGGTCTCGCGTCGTCTGGAGGTAACGCGGCCTCCCGTCCGTGACTGCGGCAAGTGCCTGCTCAAGCCTTGCCCACACGTACGGCCGAAGCAGGTCGGCCGCCTGCTCGGGCGTCCAGAACCGGAAGTCGTTGATCTCCTCGTCGAGAATTCGCAGCCTGGCGATCTGCTCGCGGCCGAGGACTCCTCCATCGAAGATGAACATGAGGCTGTCGTCCCACGGGCCGTGCGCGGCGACCCAGTCCACGACGAGCATGGTCCGCAGCCGTACGTGGAGTCCCAGCTCCTCCCGTAGCTCCCGCTCGGCGGCACGGTGCGGCGCCTCGTTGGCCTCGGCCATGCCGCCGGGGAGATCCCAGTCGGGCTTGTAGCTCGGGTCGACCAGCAAGACTCTTCCCCGCTCGTCCCGGATGAGGACGTCAGCACCGACACGCTTCCGTGCCTGCCTGGCGTTGCCCTCGGCGAGGTACCTGTGCCAAGCAGCGCGGTCGCGTTCGTAGAGGGGAATGTCGTCACTCGGCATGGCGGTCAGGACGTTGCCGACACCTCGTGGACCACGGCTGCGGTGGCGATCCATGTCCGGTCCCGGATCGCCTCGGAAAGCCGGGCAGCTGTGTCCGAAACTCCGGTAACCCGGTGGAGATGAGGTCCGAGGAGGACGTTGACATGGTGTAGACGCTCCAGGAGCAGGGCCGAACCGAGGTTCGTGGTGGCTTCCAGCGCCTCGTCCACCAGGGCGCACGCCTGGTCGACCCGCCCCTGGNCGACCCGCCCCTGGCCGAGCAACGCCACAGCGAGCATGAGCTGTGCGAGGGCACGACTCCGTACCCGGCTCGCGTCTCGGTACACGAGTGCCTGGTCCAGCCAGGTGACCGCCGTCGGNTGGTCGCCAATGCGGAGGAAACACCAGGCCNCCTCGGACGCGAACGATGCCGCGTCGAAAGGGCTCAGCCACGGTGACCCATCTCCACCGCCGTTGGTGAACTCCCGCTCCGCTTCCGCTGTCACCGCGACGGCCCCGGCCGGATCTCCCGATGCCGCCAGGCCACACGCACGCATGATNAGCAACCGAGCCGCAAGTGGCCCATGTGGTGGGCCGCTCCGGAGGTGTCGTAAGCCGGTCTCGGCGTGGGCCAGAGCCTCCGCGCCGTTGCCCCGCAGCCGCGCCACGTGGCTCAGGCTCGCGTAACTCTGGGCGGTCAGCTGGGTGTCGCCGCTGGCCGCCGCGAGTCTCGCGGCCCGTGTCAGGTGCCGCTGGGCGGCCTCCTTGGAGCCGCTGTCCAGCGCCATCCACCCCGCCATCTCGCTGAGCAGGGCAACGCCGGCCAAGGAGGTTTCATCTTTCGTCCCTCCCTCGGAACGCCCGAGGCGCGGGTGCCAGTGGCGGTTGAGGTGGGTGGTGACGGTCGCATACAGATGGGCACCGCCGACCTGTCGATCCGCAGCACGAAGCGCACGGATGAAGGACAGCCCGAAACTGTCCGCCTCGTGTGCGGCCCGAGGCGCCGACGCGCCAGGAAGCGCGAACCACAGCAGTTCGGCGGGCATTCCGAGCAAGGTTGCCCAGGCGACGAGTCGATCGAGATCGCGCAGGCCGGGGCCGTTCTCCAAGCGGCTGAGCTGAGCCTGCGACTGCCCCATCCAGCCGGCGACGACGTCCTGGGGAAGCGGCCGAGGACCGTGATACGGGTGATGCCGGTACGCCCGGATGNCGTGCCCGATGTGACGCTCGGCGAACGCGTCGAGCAGTTCCTTCGTACGCCAGAAGTTCGCTGGCACCGACGGCGGTGACAGTAGGCCCTTCGCCGTTGCCNGACGACATCCGCCGCACAGTCCGGTGTGGTTGTCCCGGGCGAGTCGGGTGCCACATCGGTGGCAGTCTGACGGCGAGCGACTCGGCATGGGATACCTCGGACGGGTGGGCGGCTGACCTGACCTGTTCGGCGAATCTCGATGAGCGTATCGAAACCATGAGCTTTGCGTATAAGCATCATCAACTTGACGTCATTCTGCTCCGTCACATCGCCGAACACCATCTACCCAGGCCCGGGGCGGGTGCTGGGCCACCGGTTCCCGCCATGCCGGCGTGGCGGGTGCCGACCCCGCCCGCCTCGGTGCCGATCCAACCGACCGGACGGCAGGAGGTACCACGTGCGGGATGCGAAAGCCGCCCGCGAACGACGCCGACCGGGTGAAGGCGGCGCTGCGGCGGTGGCAGACCCGCCACGCCCGCGACGTCGACGGGTGCCGGTGGGAGAGCCGACGGTGGGAGGGTCGGCGGTGAGGCCCGGCGACGCGGTGCCACCGTCGGGGCCGGTCGCCGTCTCCGACGAGATGGCCGCGCACTTCCGGGCCACGCTGCTGACCCACGCCGACGACCCGGAGTCGCGGGTGTGCGTCCGGTGCGGGCGGAGCCGGTGCGACGAGTGGCGGTGGGCGTACGAGCGGCTGGTCCTCGCCGGGCGGCTCGGCGACCTGCCACCCCGGGGCTACACCCCGGAGGGGTAGGTCTCCAGTTCGCCGGGGGCGACCGGGGCGGGCAGCGGGTGCAGCGCGGTGGTGTGGTCGCACCAGACGAAGGCGTCGTACCGGTCGCCGAGCCGGGTGGGGACGTAGTTGCCCCACGCCTCGAACGACGGGTCGTACACCACCCCGATCGCCCGGTGGTCCGCCTCCTCGGTGAGCCAGTCCGGTTTGTCGCCGTGGGAGAGGATCAGCAGCGCCCGGTCGGGCAGCAGGGTGTGCAGCCGCTCCTCCAGCGAGCCGGGCCGGGCCGGTGGCACGGTCATCACCCGGTGCGGCGCACCCCAGCGGTCGGCCGCGACGACGGTCCCCTCGTAGCTGCCGAACCCGACCAGCATCACGTTCCCGGCGCCGTACCGCTGCCGCGCGAGCTGGCCGATGTTGATCATGCCGCTCTGCGCCATGTCGGTGGCGCGGGCGTCGCCGACGTGGGTGTTGTGCGCCCAGACCACCGCCCTGGCCCGCGGGCCGTACCACCGCAGCAGCCGGTCCAGGGTGTCGGCCATGTGGGTGTCCCGGACGTTCCACGACTGCGGCCCGCCGCCGACCATCGTCCGGTAGTACTTCTCCGCCTCGGCCACGACCTCCGCGTTCTGCCACGCCGAGAAGTCGCCGGGGCCGTCCTGTGCGGCACGCCGGCGCATCCGGGCCAGCAGCCGCACGACCTCGTCCTCGCAGCGGGCCGAGACGAACCGGCTGGCCACGCCGTACTCCTCGATCCGGCTGCCGTACGGCTCGAAGCAGCGGTACGCCTCCTGCGCCGCCTCCAGCGACGCCGGGTCCTCCTCGCCCAGGTAGTCGAGGATGGCCTGCATCGACTCCCAGAGGCTGTAGACGTCGAGCCCGTGGAACCCGACCCGGTCCGGCTCCGGCCGGGTCAGGTTCCAGGCACGCAGCCAGCGGCAGAAGCGGGCCACCTCGGCGTTCGCCCACATCCAGGTCGGCCAGCGGTCGAAGCGCTCCAGCGCGCTCTGCGGGTCCACCTCGCCGTCCGGCGCGGCGGTCACCGACCGGTGCACCAGGTCGCAGTCCGGCCAGTCCCCCTCCACGGCGACGAACGAGAAGCCGCACTCGGCGATGAGACGCCGGGTGATCTGCTCCCGGATCCGGTAGTAGTCGTACGTCCCGTGGCTGGCCTCGCCGAGCATCACCACGCGGGCCGAACCGATCCGCTCCAGCAGGGGGTCGAAGTCGCTCGGCGCGTCGAGCCGATGAATCCGCATGCCCCCGGGCTACCCGGGCCACGGCCGGACAANCCCGGCGCCGGCCACCAGAGGTGGCCCTGGTGTGGCGGGTGGGCAGGCGGGTACTCCGCGCGCATGAAACCTGACGTGCTGGAGCTGCAGGAGCACCTGTCGCGGCTGGACTACCCGGTGTCGAAGGAGGATCTCGTCCGGTGGGCCCAGGAGGTCGGCCTCGACNCCGCCACGCTGCACATGCTCCGGTCGCTGCCCGCCGACGAGTTCCGGTCCCCCGGTGACGTCGGCGAGGCGATCCTCCGGCTTCCCTGAGCGGGCGACGGCGGCGGGGCCCGGTGGCCGGGGCGCGGCCTCACGCGTCGGCCGCGCCGTTCAGGTACGCCAACACCGCCAGCACCCGGCGGTTGTCGTCGTCGGACGGGGCGAGGCCGAGTTTGCCGAAGATGCTCGCGATGTGCTTGCCCACCGCGCTCGCGCTGAGGAAGAGCCGCTGCCCGATCGCGTGGTTGGAACGCCCCTCGGCCATCAGCGCCAGCACCTCCCGCTCCCGGGGGGTCAGCCGGCCCATCGGCTCCTCCCGGCGGGTCCGGGCGAGCAGTTTGGCGATCACGTCCGGGTCCATCGCCAGCCCGCCGCCGGCCACCCGGCGCACCGCGTCGACGAACTGCTCCGCGTTGAAGACCCGGTCCTTGAGCAGGTACCCCACCCCGCCGCTGCCGTCGGCGAGCAGTTCCCGGGCGTAGAGCTGCTCGACGTGCTGGGAGAGAACCAGCACCGGCAGCCCGGGGATCTCCCGGCGGGCCGCCAGCGCCGCCTGCAGCCCCTCGTCGGTCCGGGTCGGCGGCAGCCGTACGTCCACCACGGCCACGTCGGGGCGGAGCCCGAGCAGCGCGTCCCGCAGCTCCGGGCCGGTCTCCACCGCCGCCACCACGTCGAAGCCGTGGGCGGNCAGCAACCGGGACAGGCCGTCCCTCAGGAGGTAGAGGTCCTCGGCGAGGACAACACGCACGGCACCTCCAGGGTCACGGTGGTCGGGCCGCCCGGCGGGCTGTCCACCGCGACGACGCCGTCGAATGTACCGAGCCGCCGTTCGACGCCGCGTAGCCCGCTGCCCCGCGTCGGGTCCGCCCCGCCCTGACCGTCGTCCCGGACCGCGACCCGCAGTCGGCCGTCGCCGTACCGCAGCTCGACCGTGGCCCGCTCCGCCCGGGCGTGCCGGACCACGTTGGTGAGCAGCTCACTGACCGCGAAGTAGACGGCCGACTCGATCGGCGGCTCGGCCCGGCCGGGCAGCTCGACGTCGACCTGCGTGCGGACCGGCAGGTCCAGGGCGAACGCCCGGATCGCGTCGGCGAGTCCCCGCTCGGCGAGCACCGGCGGGTGGATGCCCCGGACCAGGTCGCGCAGCTCGGCAAGGGCCTTCGCCGCCGCCTCCCGGGTCTCGGCCAGCAGCGCCCGAGCCGCCTGCGGATCCCGGTCCAGCAGGTACTCGACCGTGCCGAGGTTGATCCCCACCGCGACCAGCCGCGCCTGTGCCCCGTCGTGCAGGTCACGTTCGATCCGGCGCAGCTCCGCGGCCTGCGCCTCGGTGGCGTCGGCGCGGGTCTGGGTGAGCCGCCGCACCCGCAGCGCGAGCCGGGCCCGCTCCGTCGGGCCGAGCAGCAGCCGCACCCACCGNCCGTTGGCGCGCAGCGCCGGCGAGGCGGTGAGCACGCCGAGCACGGCCAGGGCCAGCCCGACCGGGANCGCCGCGGCCGGTGAGCCGGCCNCCGCGCCGTACCAGCCGCCGGCGGTCCGCCCCGGGTCCGCGCCGAGCAGCAGCGCCGCCAGGCNGGGCACGACCAGCCCGAACAGTCCGTAGCCGAGCGCGGCCGGCGGCGCGGCCAGCACCAGCCCGCCGACGACCGGGTCGAGCGGCAGCCACAGCAGGTCGCGCCAGGTCGCCCCGTCCCGGATCAGCCAGCGCAGCCGCAGGTGGCGGCCCGCCCACCGCTCGGTCCGGTACAGGTGGTCGCCGACTCGGTAGTGCCCGTCCGGGCGGCGCCGCGGCAGCTTCGGTCGAGGCAGGTACGGCGTCGGCACCTCCACCCCCGACCACCGCCCGGCCAACCGTCGACGCAGCTCCGGCAGGTGACGCACGGCCTCGATCAGCGGGGCGAGCAGGACGCCGGCCCCGAGGGCGTACCCCAGCGGCAGCGCGAGCGCGACAAGCACGGCGAGCGGCAGGGCGAGCAGGCTCAGGCCGAGCAGGACGAGCAGCCGGAGCAGGGTCAGCAGCAGCCGGCCGTACCAGACGCGGAGCCGGCCGGGCTCGTCCCGGGGCGGACGCAACAGCAGCCGGGTCCAACGGCCGTGCGCCGCCACCAGCCCTGGGGCCGCGGCGAGCCCCGCGACCACCGCACCCAGCCCGAGCGGCAGCGCCCACCAGTCGGTGCCGGCCCGGCTGACCGCGTACCAGACACCGGTGACGACCAGCGCGGCCGGCGCCCCGCCGAGCAGCGTCCCGACCACCGGGTTGAGCGCCAACCAGGCCAGATCCCGGTACGTCGCCGGGTCGCCGAGCAGCCAGTCGATCCAGTCGAGCAGGGCGGGCACCCNNGGGCGGCGGTAGAGCCGGCCGTTGCGCGGGTAGCGGCCCTCGGCGTCCGGCGTCGGGCGGGCCGGCNGCGGCCGGTACGGTCGCGCGACCTCCACCCGCGACCAGGCGGCGGCGAGCCGCCGGGCCAGGTCGGCCAACGGTCGGCCCGCCCGGATCACCAGTGGCGGCAGGATGACCACGCCCAGGCCGAAGCCGACGACCAGGAAGACCAGGTGAACCGCGAGCGACACCGCGCTGGCGGCACCCAGTCCGGCCAGCGCCAGGCCGTGGAGCAGGGCCAACGCGCGGCGGCGTACCGGGGCGAGGGTCATCCGACAAGTCTGGACGGCGTCGGTGCCCGGCGACATGGGGCCAGGTGCCGGAGGAGGTGGGGTTTTCTCCACCCCGGTCGGGCGTCCAGCCGCATACCGGTCGCGGTCGGTGATCCATAGCGTGACCGGCATGACCACGAACCCCGACCAGCCGGCGGCGCTGCGCCTCGCCGGACTGGTCAAGAACTTCGGCGACACCACCGCGGTGGACCACGTCGACCTGACCGTGCCGGCGGGTTCCTTCTTCGGCCTGGTGGGCCCGAACGGCGCCGGTAAGACCACCAGCCTGTCGATGGCGGTCGGGCTGCTCCGCCCGGACGCGGGCCGGGCGGAGATCTTCGGCGTGGACGTCTGGCGTGACCCGGTCAGGGCGAAGCGGCAGGTCGGGGTCCTCCCCGACGGTCTGGCCTTCCCGGAACGGCTGACCGGCCGCGAGCTGCTGACCTACCTCGGTCGGCTGCGCGGCATGCCCGGTGACGTCCTGGCGGAGCGGGTCGACGAGCTGCTGCGGGTCCTCGACCTGGCGCGTGCCGAGCGGACCCTGGTCCTCGGCTACTCGGCGGGGATGCGCAAGAAGATCGGGCTGGCCGCGGCGCTGCTGCACGCGCCCCGACTGCTGGTCCTGGACGAGCCGTTCGAGGCGGTCGACCCGGTGTCCGCCGCCACCATCCGGGCGATCCTGCGCCGGTTCGTGGCGGCCGGCGGCTCGGTGATCCTCTCCAGCCACGTGATGGCGCTGGTCGAGCAGGTCTGCGACCACGTCGGGGTGATGCACCGGGGCCGGATCGCCGCCGCCGGCCCGCTGGAGGCGGNACGCGGCCGTCGGAGCCTGGAGGACGCCTTCGTCGACCTGGTCGGCGCGCCGGCGCCGGGCGGGGAGGAGCTGTCGTGGTTGGCGTCCTGATCGGGCTGCGGGCGACCCTGCTGCGCCGGTCCTTCACCGGCGCCCAGGTGTTCCACCTCGGCTTCGGCGTGCTCGGCGGCCTCGCCGGGGCGGCTGGTCTGTTCCGGTTCGCCACCCGGTACGACGTCGCCCACGGCGGCGACCTGCTCGCCCTCGCGCTCGCCGGCGTGCTCCTCGGGTGGCTGGTCGGGCCGGCCGTCGTCGGCGGCGACCCGGGGATCCGCCCGGAACACCTCACCCTCCTGCCGATGCGGCGCCGTGAACTCGTGCTCGGGCTGCTCGGTACGGCGCTGGTCGGGGTCGGGCCGCTGACCACCCTGGTCGGGCTGGCCGCCCTGGTCGCGTACGGCGCCCGGCTCGACCCGGCCGCCGCGCTGCTCGGCGTGCCGGGGGCGGTCCTGCTGACGGTCCTGCTGGTGGTGCTGGCCCGCGTGGTGGTGGCGGCGCTCGGGGCCGTGCTCGGGGGACGGGTCAGCGCCGCCCTGGCCGCCCTGCCCTGGGCGGTGCTGACCGCCGCCGCGGCCCAGTGCTGGGTGGTGTTCGTGGCGCTGGGCGGCGGGACGAACCCGCTGGACGCCGGGGTNCCGGCGGGTGCCGCCCGGGTGCTGCGGCTCCTGCCGTCCGGCTGGCCGCTGGTGGCGGTGGAGGCGGCCGGCCGGGGCGCCTGGCTGCCGGCGGTGGGGGCACTGGCCGGNCTGGCCGGGCTGGTCGTCGTCGCCGTACTCGGCTGGGCCCGGCTGCTGGACCGGCCGGCCGTCCCGCCGGTGACCCGCCTGCGCCGGCGTCCCCGGCCCCGCCGGCCGGCGCGGGTCGGCGGGGCCGCGTTCGGCGCGGTCGTCCACAAGGAGCTGCGCACCTGGTGGCGCGACCTGGTACGGATCCACCACACCAGCTTCGCCCTGACGTACGGGCTGGTCTTCGTGCTGATGCCGCTGCTGGTCGACCTCGGCGACCTGCTGCCGCTGGCCGGGCTGGTCACCGCGACCATGCTGGTCGCCTGCTCGGCGCACCTGTACAGCTCCGACGGGACGGGACTGTGGCTGACCCTGATGGTGCCCGGGTCGGAGCGGGCCGACGTCCGGGGCCGGCAGGTCGCCTGGCTGCTCAACGCCGCGCCGACCACCGTGCTGTTCACCCTCGCCGGCCTGGTCGGTGCGGTGCGCTGGTGGACCGTGCCCTGGGTGACGGCGCTGCTGCCGGTCGTCCTCGGCGGCGGGGCCGGGCTGATCGTGCTGGTCTCGGTGCTGGTGCCGGTGCGGATGGCCGACCCGCACCGCCGGGGTGGCAACCCCGGCTCCGACGGTGGGCCGGTCGGCGGGCTCGTCTGGCTGACCCTCGGCCTGCTCGCCGTGGTCTCCGCCCCGACCGCCGCCCTGTTGTGGTGCGGCACCCGGGCCGGCAGTGCGACCCTGCTCTGGTCGGCGACCCCGGTCGGCGTGGCCAGCGGCGTCCTGCTGGGCTGGGGACTCGGCCGCCTCGCCCACCGCCGGCTGGCCCGGCGTGGTCCCGAGCTGCTGGCCCGGCTGGGCCAGGACTGATCCCGGGCATCCGATGCCACCAACCAGCCCAGATCAGCAGAAATCCTGTCAGACTAGGCGGAGTGAAGGCTGACCAGCGGCGGCTCCGGGCCCAGCCCGAACCCGCCGCACCCGGGGCCCGGGTGACGCAACTCGAACTCTTCTTCGACCTGGTCTACGTCTTCGCCTTCCTCAACGTCACCACCACCTCGGCCACNCACTTCCGCGGGCAGACCCTGCTGGCCAGTTTCGTGCTGCTGGCCCTGCTCTGGTCCACCTGGACCAGCTTCAGCCTGCTCGGCAACACCGTCCGGATCGACCAGGGTCCGCTGACGCTGTTCGCGTTCGCGACCATGGCCGCGGTCTTCGTCGCCGCGGTCTCCATCCCGGAAACGTTCCGCGACCGGCCTCCCGGACCGCCCGGTGACCTGGTGTTCGCCGCCAGCTACCTGGTGGTCCAGTCCCTCCAGCTCGCCGCCTTCCGGTACGCGACCCGGGGCGACCCGGACCGGTGGGCCAACCTGGGCAGGCTCGCGACGCCTCCCGTGGTCGCCACGGCCCTGCTGTTCCTCGCCGCGTTCTTCGGCGGTGAGGGGATCCTCGGGTCGACGATCCGGTACGGGCTGTGGGTACTCGCCGTCGTCGTCGTGTACGGCGGCGTGCTGATCCTGCCGGTCCGGGGGTCGACCGTCGTCTCGGCCAGCCACTGGGCGGACCGCCACGCCCAGATCATCCTGGTCGCCCTCGGCGAGNCGGTGATCGCCCTCGGCATCGGGCCGGGTCTGCAGGCCGGACTACCGATCACCTGGTCGGTCCTCGGTGCGGTCATCCTCGGCACCGCGCTGCTCTCCGCGCTCTGGTGGGCGTACTTCGACGTCCGCGCCATCGCTGCCGAACGCGTGCTGCGCCGGACACACGGGGCGGCCCGCGCCGCGCTCGCCCGCGACGCCTACACCTNCCTGCACCTGATGATGGTCTTCGGGATCATCCTGCTCTCCCTGGGCATCAAGCGGATCCTGGCCGCCATCGTCGACCCGGCGGCGTCGGACGACCGGGTGGCGACCCACGGGATCGACCCGTACGTGCTCTACGGCGGGGTCGTGGTCTACCTGGTCGCCCTGTTCGCCTTCCAGGTCCGCACGGTGCGGCGGATCAGCCCGTACTCGGTGTTCGTCCTCGTCGTGCTCGCCGGGATGGTCGCGGTCGCCAACCGGCTCCCGGCGCTGGCCGCGCTGGCCCTGCTGACCGGCACCGTCGTGCTCGCCACGGCGGGACAGGTCCTCCGCTCCCGGGGACAGCGTCAGCGGATCCGCCGCAGCCACCTCGCCGAGCAGCGGGCGCTGGAACGCGCGGAGGCGCAGATCCGCGGGGAGCGTCACCCGAACGAGTCGTAGCGGCCCCGCGCACCCACCACGGGGCGTGCCCGGCGATTCCGCCGGAACGGGTCGGTGCCGGCCCGGTCAGGACGAGACCGTGACGGTACGCCCCCGCTCCCGGGCCGTCTGGGCCGCGGCCAGCACCGCCACCACCTCCCGGCCGAACCGCACGTCGCACCGGTGGTCCCGGGTGCCGGCGTCGACCTCGGAGAGGAGTTGGTCGATCGCGAGGCCGAACGTCTCGGCCCGCGTGCCCGAACCCTGCGGCACGACGTCGATGCCGTTCTCGCCGTAGAAGACGAACTCGGAGGCCAGCGCGCCGGGCGGGGCGTCCAGGGTCAGCGACAGCGTGCTGGTCGCCCCCTCGGCGTGCCCGAGCATCAGGTGCACCGTGCCGCGGGGCCCGTCCATCGCGGCGACCCGGGTGACCCGGCCGAGCACCGGCAGGACCAGCGAGAGCGCGTGCGGGCCGATGTCCCACAGCGCGCCGTGCGTCCGCCGCCAGGCCGAGCCACCGTACGGGCTGCCGGGTTGAAAGATCGAGGTGTACATGACGCAGCGGGCGGCGTGCCAACCCCCGGTGGCCGCCGCGGCGGCGAGGAAGCCGGCGACCTCGGGCTGGAAGCGGCGGGTGAAGAAGACGATCGAGGCGACCCCGCCCTGCTCCGCCGCGGTGACGACCCGGTCGGCGTCCGGCAGGCTCAACGCGAGCGGCTTGTCCAGCAGCAGGTGGCGGCGGGCGGTCGCGGCCCGCACCGCGATGTCGGCCTGGACGTCCGGCGGCAGCGCGACGGAGATCGCGTCCACCGCCTCGATCAGCGCGTCGACGTCGGCGAAGACCGGCACGTCGTACCGCTCGGCCAACGCCCGGGCCCTGGCCGGGTCGCGACCCCAGACGCCGGCGAGGTGTACCCCGGGATGGGCGGCGAGCGCCGGAGCGTGCACCTCTGCGGCCCAGTGACCGGTGCCGAAGAGTCCGAACCTGAGCACGAGCTGGGCCTCTCTCCTGATGACCGGGTGGGTCTTTCGTAGCACACCGGTCCGGCCGGCGGCGCGCCCGGCACCCCGGGGTGGGCTCGACCGGCACCGCGCCGGTGGTCGGGCGGAAACGCACCGGCCGGCCCGCACGGGTCNCCTCGGGCGGTCACCCGACCCCGCCGCCGCGGGGCGGTGGGCCGGCCGGCTGGTGGGTGCGCCGGGCCGGAACCGCGCGGCGTTCCCGGGTGCCGCCCCGCCGCCCGGACGCCCCGNNACGCCGGTCGCGGCGCCGGCTGTGCCGCTGCGCCAGCATGATCGCCTCGTCTGCCTCGACCGCGGACCGCACCGCCTCCTCCAGCAGCGCCCGGGCCGCCACCTCGGCGACCCACGCCGCCTGCTCGGCCCGGCGGGCCGCCACCGCCGCGCGGTCGTACTCACGGCGGGCCGCCATCAGCCGCACCCGGGCCTGGTCGAGCTGCCGGTACCGCTCCCCGCCCAGGGGATCACCGTCTCCGGCGAGCCGGAACACCTCCCGCAGCTGTGACAGGGAGATGTCGCCCCGCCGGTACGCCGACAGCGCCGCCCGGGACAGCGTCCGGCCGCGGTCGACGTCGTCGGTGGCCGCTGCCGGCGGCGCGGCGGCCACCGCCGCCGGTCCCGTGACCGCCGTCGCCTCCGAACCGTGNCTGTTCCCGGCCGCCACGCCGGTGCGCGCCTGCCGGGCCGCCTCCCGGGCGNCCGCGACCGCCCGGCGCACCTGTTCGTAGTGCCGCTCGGCCGCCTCCTGCGCCGCCCAGGCCGCGTCCCGGGCACGCTCGGCCNCCACCTGCGCGGTCCGGGTGTCGCTCGCCACCGTGGCGGCCCGGCCGGCCTCGGCCCGGATCCGCACCGCGTGCGCCACCAACTCCTCGGCGGCGATCCACAGCCGGGCCGGATCCGGTCGGGGGGTCCGGGGACGGTCGGCCAGTACCGCGAGCCCGGCGAGGGCCAACAGCACCAGGGCACCGACCATCAGCAGGGCCCATACCTCCGTCACGACCACGCGGCGTCTCCCGGGGGACCCGTCGGTGCGGGTGCGGTCAATCATAGAAGTGGACTGATACCCCGGCCAGGCTGGCCGTCCCCGGGCACGCCGCCGGTCCGGGCTACTACATCGCTTAGTAGACTGCGCCGGTGAGCGAATCGCGGACCGCGTCGGCGAGGTCCCGGCCGAACCGGTGGGCCGGCCGATGAACGACCTGTTGGCCACACTGTCGATCGCGTTGCCGCTCGTCCTCGCGGCCTGGAGCCTGGTGGCCACCATCCGCAACCGGCCACCGGACCGCTCGCACCTGGTCGGTCTGGCCGTGGTGGAACTGGNCNTGCTCGCGCTCGCCGTCACGGCACTGGTCGCCTGGGCCGGCGGAGAGCGGCCCGCCGACGCCGGCACCTTCACCGGCTATCTGCTCACGCTGGTCTGCCTGCCGCCGCTGGCCGGGGTGCTGGCCCGGATGGAGCCGACCCGCTGGGGNTCGGTGATCGTCACGGTGGTCTGCCTGGTCATTCCGGTGGTCGTGGTGCGCCTCCAGCAGACCTGGCAGGTGCCCGGTGTCTGAGCCCGCGCCCCGGCCGGTCGACCGGGCCGGAGCCCGGCCGACCGCGCCCGAGCACGCCACCCCGCCGGGCGACCGGGGTGGGGACCGGGCCACCCAGCGGTTGGGACGGCGGACCAACAGCGGTCCGGGGCGGGCCCTGGTCGCGGTCTACATCCTCTTCGCGATNGCCGCCTCCGCCCGGGCGACCGTGCAGATCGCCACCAGGTTCGACNAGGCGCCGGTGGCGTACCTGCTCAGCGCGCTCGCCGCGGTGATCTACATCGTGGCCACCGTGGGGCTGGCCCGCGGCGACGCGGTCGGGCGCCGCACCGCGGTGATCTGCTGTTCCGTGGAGTTCGCCGGGGTGCTCGGCGTCGGCGCGCTCAGCCTGCTCCGCCCGGCGCTCTTCCCGGACGACACCGTCTGGTCCGACTTCGGCGGCGGTTACGGGTACGTCCCGCTGGTGCTGCCGGTGCTCGGCCTGCTCTGGCTGCGCCGCACCCGATCCGGCGTCGCGGACGCGGGTGGCGGAAGCCGGGTCCGGGCCGCCGGCCCCCGCTGAGCGCCGCGGCGGGCCGACGGCCGGTCCCCGGCCGTCACGGGTTCACGGCAGGGTGTCCAGGTGGGGCCGGACGGTACGGGCGAAGGCGTTGCCGTTGGTCACGTCCCAGTTGATCGACCAGGTCATCGCGCCCCGGATGCCGGGGTAGGTGCGCGGCGGCCGGAAGCTCCCGCAGTTGGTGCCCCGGGCCAGGCAGTCGAGCGCCTGGTTGACCATCGTCGGGGGCACCACCCCACCCCCGGCGGCGCCGGGTCCGGCCGGGAGGCCGAGCGCCACCTGGTCGGGTCGGAGTCCGGCCTCCAGCTGCAGACAGGCCAGCGCGGTGAGGAAGTTGACGGTGCCCTGGGTGTGGGCGAAGGACTGGTCGCAGCCGAGCATCGAGCCGGAGTTGTAGTACTGGGTGTGGACGACGGTGAGGATGTCCCGGATGTCGAGGGCGAGCCTGAAGTAGGAGACCGACGGCGACTGCATGTCGATGGTCTGCGGCGCCATCGTGATGATCAGGCTCGGACCCACCCGGTCACGCAGCGCGCGCAGCGCCTGCGCCATGTAGGTCGGATTCAGCCCGTTCTCCAGGTCGATGTCGACCCCGTCGAAGCCGTACCGCCGGATCAGGGTGTACACGCTGTCGGCGAAGGCGGCCGCCGAGGCGGCGTCGTCGACCACGACGCGGCCGGTCTCGCCGCCGACCGAGATGATGACCTTCTTGCCCCGGGACTGCAGGGTTCGGACGTCCGCGCCGAACTCGGCGTCGGTGTAGCCGCCGAGCGCGGCCGACAGCCCGGGGTCGACGCCGAAGGTGACCGCGCCGGGGGTGCTGGTCGCCTCGGCGAAGGCGACCGCGATCACGTCGTACTCGGCGGGCACGTCGCGCAGGCGCAACTCGACGGCCGCGTTGTCGAAGTTGTGCCAGTAGCCGGTGAGGATGTGCCGTCCCAGGCCCGGGTTGGGCGGGTTGGTGGTGGGAGGGTTGCTGGTCGGCGGTGTGGTGGGTGGGGTCGTGGGCGGGGTGGTCGGGGGCGTGGTCGTGGTGGGTGGGGTGGTCGGCGGGGTGCCGGCGCCGCAGGGGGCACCGTTGAGGGTGCAGTTGGTCGGGACGCCGGAGCCGACGCCGATGAAGCCGAACGAGACCGAGGCGCCCGGGGCGACGGTGCCGTTCCAGGACCGGTTGGTGAAGGTGTACCGCTGACCGGTGGAGGTCAACAGCGCGTCCCAGTAGGTTCCCACCGCGGTTCCGGCAGGCAGCTCGAACGTCAACGACCAGCCGTCGATCACGGTGGAGCCACCGTTGGTGATGGTGTACCTCCCCTCCCAGCCGGAGCCCCAGTCGGAGACCCTGACGAAGGTCGCGGTCGGCCCGGCCGCGTGTGCGGGACCGGTGACCCAGACGGCACCGGCGGCGACCAGCAGACCGGCGACGACGGACAGGACAAGACTTCTGCGACGTCTCATGGCAGCCTCCACCGGCGTCGACACTCACGGCCATCGACGAACGCAACAATTATTAGGACTGTTAACTGTTAATGTCCAGTCCTGTTTCCGGCCGTACCCACCGACGCCCCCCACGGGTGACCGTCGCCGCCGCCGAGAAGGTTTTGCCGCCTCCGGGGTAAGAGCCGGTCGCCACCGGGGTAAGAAACCGGCGCCACCCACCGCCGGACTGCCACCGGTGTGGTGGGCGATACCGACGAGGTGGTGGTACGGCGGCGATGGCAGAACGGTTGGTGGTGATCGGCGGCAACGCGGCAGGAATGTCCGCCGCCTCCCAGGCCCGCCGTCGGCGGGACCCGGACAACCTGGAGATCGTGGTCTTCGAACGCGGGCACCACACCTCGTACTCGGCCTGCGGCATCCCGTACTGGATCGGCGGGGAGACCGACGAGGTCGGCAAGCTGGTGATCCGAACCCCGGCCACCTTCCGGGACAGGTACCGGATCGACGTCCGCACCCGACACGAGGTGCTGGCCCTCGACCTGGAACGCGGCGAGGTGGTGGCCCGCGATCTCACCGGAGGTGGCCGCGAGGTCCGCGAGCGGTTCGACCAGCTCGTGTACGCGGCGGGCGCCGTGCCGGTCACTCCGGACTGGGCCCGGTCCGACGCCGCAGGGGTGTTCGGGATACAGACCCTCGACGACGGCACAGCCCTGCTGCGGTGGCTGGAGGGCACGCCGCGACCACACCGGGCTGTGGTGGTCGGCGGGGGCTACATCGGCGTGGAGATGGCCGAGGCCATGACGCGGCGCGGCCTGGACGTCACGCTCGTCGAGCGACGCCGCGAGCCGATGTCCACCGTGGATCCCGACATGGGGTGTCTGGTCCGCGAGGCCCTCTGCAGGCTGGGCCTGGACGTGCGCAGCGGGATCGAGGTCACCGGCCTGCAGACCCGCAACGGCCGGGTGACCGGGGTACACACCGACNCCGGGACACTGCCGGCCGACGTCGTGGTCCTGGGTCTGGGCGCACGTCCGAACACCGCGCTCGCCGCCGAGGCGGGGCTGCCGCTCGGGTCGACCGGGGCGATCCGGGTCGATCCCCGGATGCGGGTCCCCGGAACGTCCGGGGTGTGGGCGGCCGGTGACTGCGTGGAGTCGACACACCGGGTCTCCGGTCAGTCTGTCAACATCGCGCTCGGCACCCACGCCAACAAGCAGGGCCGGATCGCCGGAATCAACATCGGCGGCGGGTACGCCACCTTCGCCGGCGTGGTCGGCACCGCGGTGACCCGGGTGTGCGGTCTGGAGGTGGGCCGGACAGGACTGCGCGAGCGGGACGCCGTCGAGGCCGGGTTCGAGTTCATCTCGGCACGGGTGGAGTCGACGAACCGGGCCGGCTACATCCCGGGCGCGGAGCCGATGACGATCAAGCTGATCGCCGAGCGACACGACGGCCGACTGCTCGGCGCCCAGATCGTGGGCCACTCCGGAGCCGCGAAACGGATCGACGTCCTGGCGGTGGCGCTCTGGACCAAGATGACCGTGCACGACATGGCCAGCCTCGACCTGGGGTACGCCCCGCCGTACTCCCCGGTCTGGGATCCGGTGCTGGTCGCCGCCCGGAAGGCCGCCGACGCCCTGTGTTGACCCGCGACCGCGCACCCGGGTGTCGCCCGCCGCGACAGACGGACGGTCCCGCCGCGGCGCCCGGGGCACCGCCTGCCACTCCGGGGGTCGGATCACGCCTGCCGGACGGGCGCCCGGCGCGGGCCGGCCGGCGGCGTCCCGCGCCTCCTGCCGGCGGGGATCGCACCCGGACTACCATGGGCACCCGGTCGACGAGGGATTGCGCTGGGCGCTCGTTCGCGAGGCGGCTACGTGTTGCGGATACGGTTCGACGAGGCGGCCCTGGCCCGGACCAGGGTTGCCACCGAACCCGATCCGTTCTGGGAGCTCACCTTCAGTCTGCACCGCCTCCAGTCCCGGCACGGATGGCGGACGTACCGGTCCTGGCACCGGTCGGCGGTGGCCCGGCTCAACGACTCCGGACACGCCCGTGCCGTCCGCTCCCTGCTGGTGCCGCTGTTGCCCCGTGCCGCCTACTTTCCCGACTTCCTCACCCCGGCCGAGGGCGAGTTCGGGCTCGACGCCGGAATCGAGGCGATCCTCGCCACACCCCGCGAGCGGGTCCGGCGGGAGCTGGCCAAGCTGGACCGGGTGCACGGCATCCCCGCCTGGCTGCACCGGGTCGGTGAACACGGCGAGCGGGTCGCCCTGGCGAAGGTGCTGCGGGCCTACCACGCCACGGTGATCGAACCGGTCGAGGACCTCGTCCGGGGCCGGATCGAGGCGGATCGGGTACTGCGCACCCGGGCACTGCTGGAGGGCGGTATCGACGGCCTGCTGCGCAGTTTCTGGCCCCGCATGCGGTGGAACCCGCCGGTGCTCGAGGCGGACTACGCCGGCGATCTCGACATCGACCTGGCCGGTCGTGGGCTGCGACTGATCCCCTCGTACTTCTGCTGGGGCGCCCCGGNGGCGCTGGCCGATCCCCGACTCGCGCCGGTTCTCGTCTATCCGGTCGACCACGGCGTGCCGACGGCCGACACCCGTGCGGCCGTGCCCGGGACCGGCCAGACACCGCTGGCCCGCCTGCTGGGACCCACCCGGGCGGCGGTCCTGAACGCCGTCGCCGCCGGTCTGACCACCGGTGAGCTGGCCCGGCTCGTCGGGGTCTCCCCCGCCACGGTCAGCCACCACGTGGCGGTCCTGCGGGACAGCGGGCTGCTGGGCAGCCACCGGGCGGCAGGCCGCACCCTGCACGTCCTGACTCCCACCGGCCGGGCCCTGCTCACGGCGGCGGCCGAGGGCGTCCCACGCGTCGGCGGCGGCCGGAGGGCCGCCCCCACCCGTGCCGAACCCGTACGCGATCGCGGCTGACCTGGTGCGACACGGCGCCGATATGCTGGGCAACCGTGGAGCGGGAACCACGCAACGATCCCAGCCTGATCCGGGTCTCGGACCGGGAGCGGGAACAGGTGGTCGAGCTGCTCGGCCAGGCGACGGCCGAAGGGCGGCTGACCCTCGACGAGTACGCCGACCGGGCCGGCGCGGCCCACGCCGCGCGCACCCGGGGTGACCTGGCCCGGCTCACCGCCGACCTGCCGGTGACGCTGCCGACCGACCCGGTGTCGGCGCCCCGCCCCGGCGCGACGCTGGCCGGGACGTCGCCGGAGCGACTGGTCGCGGTCTTCGGCAACGAGTCCCGCAAGGGGCACTGGGTGGTGCCGGCCCGCGTGGAGGTGCGGTCGATCTTCGGCGACTGCCACCTCGAACTCCAGGACGCCCAGCTTCAGTCGACGGTGACCACGGTCGAGGCGACGGCGATCTTCGGCTCGGTGACCATCTTCGTGCCCGAGGGGATCGACGTACGGCTCGTCGGCACGGCCTTCTTCGGAAGCAAGGAGTCGAAGCTGCGGGGTGGCCCGCCGCCGCCCGGCGCGCCGGTGCTGGAGGTACGCAGCCGGGTGATCTNCGGCTCGGTGACGATCCGGCCACCGCAGCGTCGCTGGTTCTGAACGCGGCCCCCGACCGACAACCCCCGACCGGTGCCCTCCGGTCGGCGACGGCGACGACCGGGAGGCCTTCGCGGCACCGCCGGGGCCACCGGCGGTACCACGGGTGGCACGATCATGGCCACGGCTGGCAGGTCGGGCACCAGAAGAGGTTCCGGCCGGCCAGATCGGCGCGCTGGATCGACGCCCCGCAGACGTGGCAGGGCTGGCCGGCGCGGCGGTAGACGTACACCTCGCCGCCGTGNCGGTCCACCCGGGGCGGCCGGCCCATCGCCTCCGGCAGGTGCTCGGGACGGACGGTGTCGATCCGGCCGGAGGCCACGGCCGCGGTCATCAGCTCGCGCAGGTCCGACCAGATCCGCCGCCAGCCCTCCGGGCTCAGTGCGCGCCCCGGGGTGGTCGGCGCCAGACCGGCCCGGAACAGCGTCTCGGTCACGAAGATCAACCCGGTCCCGGCCACCACCGACTGGTCGAGCAGCAGCGCGAACAGCGGGGTCGGGCTGCGCCGGATCCGGGCGTACGCCGCGTCGGGGTCGGCGTCATCCCGTAGCGGGTCGGCGCCGAGCCGGGCCCGCAGCGCCTCGGCCTCGGGTGGGGTGAGCAGTTCGCAGGCGGTTGGGCCGCGCAGGTCGAGCCAGTACCGGTCGCTGGTGAGCCGGAGCCGTACCTGCCCCACCGGTTCGGGTGGCTCCCCGGCGCCGTCACTGAATCTGCCGTACAGCCCGAGGTGCACGTGCAGGATCTGACCGCCGTCGTAGTGGTGCAGCAGGTGTTTCCCGTACGCCTCGGTCCGGTCGAGGACGGCGCCGGACAGCAGGGCGGCGCCTTCGGCGAACCGGCCCTGAGGACTGCTGGCCAGCACCTTGTCACCGGCGAAGAGCGCGGCGTGCCGCGCCGCCAGGCGGTGGACCGTGTGACCCTCGGGCATCGGCCAAGCATAGGCACGGACCGACCGTGCGAGACCGTGGGCCGGGCCCCGACCGGGCCCACCCGCCGGCCACCGCGGGGCGGGGACGGTCCCGAGGCGAGTCACCCCGCCCCACGGCCTCCCCACCCGCCACGGCGGGGCGGCGGTCAGAGCCGCAGCCCCAGGTACGTGAGCGGACCGGGGTCGGCGACGTCGATGACGTGGAAGCCGAGCCGGTCGTAGAAGGCGCGGGCCGGCCGGTTCTCGGTGAGCATCCCCAGGTGCAGGCCGGGTACCCCGGCCCGCCGCAGCGCCGCGACCAGGGTGTCGATCAGCTTCCGGCCCCAGCCCGCCCGCTGGTAGGCCGGCAGCAGGTCGATGTGCAGGTGGGCCGGGTAGTCCGCGAGTTCCGGCAGCACCATCCGCTCCGGGGTGTGCAGCAGGTGCGCCATGACCTCGTCCGGGGTGCCGGGCGCTCCCGCCGGCGCCGGGTAGCGGTCCGCGACCCGGGGCAGCCACTCGGTGCGGAACCGCCGGACGAAGGTGGCGGTGTCGGCGGTGCCGAGGACGTACCCGACCGCCCGGCCGTCGTGGTCGAGGACGAACGCCAGCTCCGGCTCCAACGCCGTGTACGGGTGGGCGAAGATGTGCGGCAGGATGTCCGGGTCGGCGTACGAGCCGGAGGCGTCCCGTCCGGCGTCGGCGGTCCGGATGCAGATGTCGTGGACGGCGTCCCGGTCGTCTGATCGGTATGGGCGGATGAACACGCCCGGACCCTACCACCCGTTGATCATGGTGTTGCCGCCCTGTTCCGGGCCACCGGCGAGGACGACCTCGTGGCCGACGCGGCGCTCCAAGCTTCCCACACACCCGTCATATATGGGAGACTCTCGATGCCTGCGCGGGTGGTCGGGTCACGCGGATCATGCCGCCGCCGAGTGTTCGGCGGCCTCACCCGCACACCCGTTTCCTCCCGAGAGGACTCCGATGAGACACACACTCCCGACGCGGCTGCGCACCACGCTCGGCGCCGTCGCGGTGGCCGCCGCGACGGCCGTCGCCGTACCCGCCGGACCCGCCCGGGCCGCGGTCGACTGCACGGTCGACTACACCGCATCGACCTGGGACACCGGCTTCTCCGCCTCCGTGCAGGTCAAGAACCTCGGGGACACCTGGACCGGCTACACCGTCGAGTTCCGCTTCACCGCGGGCCAGCAACTCACCAGCACGTGGAGCCACCACTACACGCAGGACGGGGACCGGGTCACCGTCCGCAACGCGGACACGGCACAGCCGGTCCGCACCGGTGAGACGCTGTGGCTCGGCTTCCTCGGCAGCCACACCGGGGAGAACCCGCCGCCGGTCGACTGGCGGGTCAACGGCGTGGCCTGCACCGACGCCCACCAGCCACCGGCGGTGATCGCCGAGCCGACCGCCGTCAGCGTGCCGGAGGGTCACGGCGCGGCGTTCCGCGCCCGGCTCAGCCACCCGCCCGCCGGGCCGGTCACCCTGCAGGTGAGGAGCCAGGGCACCGGAATCTGGGCCGCTCCGCCGGTGGTGCTGGTCTTCACACCGACGAACTGGAACACCCCGCAGGGGTACACCGTGACGAGTTTCCCGGATGGCGACGACGTGGACGACGTCCTCGTCCTCACGCTCTCCGTCCCCGGCTACTCCCCGGCCACCGTCACCTTCACCCAGATCGACGCCGACCGGGTCCGCTGAGCCGCCCGCCGCGTGCCCGCCACCGCGTCCCCGCGCCGGGGTCCGCGCGGTGGCGGGCACGCCCACCGCCGACACGCAACGAATCGCCGTGTCGTGCCGGTGAGACGCAACGATCAGCCGCAGAACGCAAGATTCACCGGTGGTTCCTGCCGAGTGGGCGCGCATAGCGTGGGTCCCGGCGCCAGCCCGTGAGCCGTACGGAGGCCGGGCGCGCCCAACCCACCTGGAGCAGGACCATGACGTTGCACGCCCCCCTCCGACCGGGTCCGGGTGACACCACCGACCCCGGTCGCAGCCTCGACCGGCTGCTCGGCGGGCCCGTACCGTCCGGCCCGACGCCGCCCCGCCGGCAGACCCGACGCCGGTATCTGATGTGCCGGCCGACGTACTTCACGGTGGAGTACTCGATCAACCCCTGGATGGACCCGACCACACCGGTCGACACCGCGCTCGCCATCCGGCAGTGGGAGACGCTCCGGCAGACGTACCTGGACCTCGGGCACATCGTCGAGGAGATCGAACCGTTGCCCGGACTGCCCGACATGGTCTTCGCCGCCAACGGCGCGACGGTGATCGACGGCCGGGCGCTCGCGGCGCGGTTCCGCGACCCGCAGCGCGCGGAGGAGGCTCCGGCGTACGCCGCCTGGCTCGACCGGGCCGGCTTCGAGGTGCACGAGGCCAGGTACGTCAACGAGGGCGAGGGCGACATCCTGCTCGTCGGCGACCTGCTGCTGGCCGGCACGGGGTTTCGGACCAGTCACGCGGCGCACGCCCACCTGTCGGAGGTCTTCGGCCGGCCGGTGATCACGTTGCAGCTCGTCGNCCCCCGCTTCTACCACCTCGACACCGCGCTGTGTGTGCTGGACGACCGGACGGTCGCCTACCTGCCGGAGGCCTTCTCGCCCGGAAGCCAGGCCGTGCTGCGCCGGCTCTTTCCGGACGCCGTCCTGGCCACCGCGGCCGACGCCGCGGTGCTCGGCCTCAACGCGGTGAGCGACGGGCGGCACGTCGTGCTTCCGGCCCAGGCCACCGGGCTGTCCGCCGCGCTCCGCGATCGGGGGTACGACACAATCGGTGTTGATTTGTCCGAGTTGCGCAAGGCCGGCGGCGGACCGAAGTGCTGCACCCTGGTGCTGCGGGAACGAGAGGCGAACAAGTGATCGTGAGCGCGAGGAGTGAGCAGGCTCACCGGGTGAGCCCCACGGTCGCGGACGAAGGAGGGCTCGTGGACGACGTACGGCGCACCCCCGAGGCGGTACGCGACGCCGAACGCTGGACGGCGCACAACTACCACCCGCTGCCCGTGGTGATCGCCTCGGCCGAGGGCGCCTGGGTCACCGNCATCGACGGCCGCCGGTACCTGGACTGCCTGGCCGGCTACTCGGCGCTGAACTTCGGTCACCGGCACCCGGCGCTGGTCGCCGCCGCACGCACCCAGCTCGACCGGCTCACCCTGACCAGCCGGGCCTTCATCCACGACCGGTTCGCCGACTTCTGCCGGGAACTGGCCCAGCTCTGCGGCAAGGACCTGGTGCTGCCGATGAACACCGGCGCCGAGGCGGTCGAAACCGCGATCAAGGTCGCCCGGAAGTGGGGCTACCGGGTGAAGGGCGTACCCGCCGGGCGGGCCACCATCGTGGTCGCCGAGGGGAACTTCCACGGCCGTACCACCACGATCGTCAGCTTCTCCACCGACCCCGCCGCCCGCGACGACTTCGGCCCGTACACGCCCGGGTTCCGCGTCGTCCCGTACGGGGACCTGGCCGCGCTGGCCGAGGCGATCGACGAGACGACCGTCGCGGTCCTGCTCGAACCGATCCAGGGCGAGCAGGGGGTCGTCGTCCCGCCACCCGGCTACCTGCCCGGGGTGCGCCGCCTCTGCACCGAGCACGACGTGCTGTTCGTCGCCGACGAGATCCAGTCCGGGCTCGGCCGGACCGGCGCCACCTTCGCCTGCGACCACGAGAACGTCGTCCCCGACCTGTACGTCCTCGGCAAGGCTCTCGGCGGCGGCATCGTGCCGGTCTCGGCGGTGGTCGGCGACGCCGGGGTACTCGGCGTGCTGCGTCCCGGCGAGCACGGTTCCACCTTCGGTGGCAACCCGCTGGCCTGTGCCGTCGCCACCGAGGTCGTCCGGCTGCTCGCCACCGGCGAGTTCCAGCGCCGCTCGGCGGACCTGGGTGCCCGGCTGCACTCCGGGTTGCGCGCCCTGGTCGGCGAGGGGCTGGTCGCGGTCCGGGGCCGTGGCCTGTGGGCCGGCGTCGACATCGACCCGGCGCTGATGACCGGGCGGCAGGCGTGCGAGCGGCTCGCCGAGCGTGGTGTCCTGGCCAAGGACACCCACGGCTCGACCATCCGGCTGGCCCCGCCACTGGTGGTGACCGCCGACGAGGTGGACCACGCGGTCGAACAGCTCGCCGCCGTGCTGCGCTGACCCGGGCCGCCCTCGCCCGCGACGCGCCGTCGGACGCCGTCGACGGCGAACGCCGGCACCAGTGCCGAGAACCATGCGACCGCCGAGGACCGCGGCGAGCTCCGCCGCGGTCCCGGTCCTGACGTCTGCGCGGGGACAGCTCACCGCCCCGCCTGGCAGGGGCGGTTCAGCTCGATTCGAGAGGCAGGNTCTGCAGTCGGACCGTACCGCGCGCCAGCGGCTTGCCGTCCTCGNCCCGGGTTATGACGGCGTGCCAGAGCTGCTGGCTCCTGCCCTGGTGCAGCGGTTCCGCGAGCACCTCCGCCCGGCCACGTTTCGCCGACCGGAGGAAGTCCGTGTTGTTGTTGACCCCCACCGCGAATTCTCCGCGGTCGAGAACGGCGGCCGAAGCTCCGATGCTGGCCACGCTTTCAATGACGGTGGTGTAGACGCCGCCGTGTACGACGCCCCAGGGTGTGTGGTGTTCCTCGTCGAGATCAAGAAAGCCGTGCNCCCTGCTGCCGGTCACCTCGTCGAGTCGCAGTCCGATCGAGGTGACGAACCTGCCCGACTGGTAGAGATCAGGTAACTGGCGACCACCGCCGGGAACGGTCGTGGCGGCGTTCGCGGTCGATTCGGTCATTCCCCCTCCATGGCGCTCGACTGTGGCCGACACCAGGCTATCGGCTCACCGCTTGCCTCAGTGGTGTCGCNGTCGGCCACGGCGAGTCGACGCGATGCGGCCGAACCGACACCGGCGACGGCACCCGACCGTCGGACGCGGTGCACCGGGCACGGGTGAATCGGTCCGAGGGCGCCCGACACCCGAACCGGAAACACCGGAGCGGCAGGCCGCGCCGAGGACGGCGACAGCACCGACGGGCCGAACGTCTTGCCTTGTCAGTGGACACATTTGGGTTGCGCCATCGTAGATTTTTGTGGGATTTCATCCGACTTTGATCGACTTGCGCCAATGATCAGGTTCGGTCCAGCGGGGAATAGAAGATGTGACACACGTCACTTACATGGCACTCCACCAGGAACGACGATCATCACAGTCGGAAGATCATCAAACTGATAACCTGCAACAACATCCAGTGGCTGCCGGTTCTCGATCATCGACCGGCATTGATGGATGCGCCACTTTGGATGGTGGCCGCGTCATTTCCCCGAAAGCCTTCGATAGGCCATTGACGATCGATGATCGATGTCGCTACTCTCTGAATCGGCTACACCACAGCCATTGACGCCCTGACACGGGGACCCCCCGGCACGGAGGCTTCATGGGGTGTGCCACTTCCGCGGAGTTCCAGCCTCCAAGTTTCTCGGCGATTTCGACCACGTGTCGACTGCATTGAAAGACCCGACGACAGTTTGGTGGGGGACTGACATGCCCGAGTCTAAGGTTGCCGTCATGTTTCCGGGGCAGGGTGCCTTCGACGGCCAGGCACTGCTTGCCGCGAATCAGCAGTATCCGCACGTGGCGCAGGTTTTCAAAGAAATTGACGAGGTCACCACCGACTTGTACGGCCGGAGACTCAGCGACGTCCTATTCGAAGCGGGTCCGGTCGACATCCGCCAGCTACTCGACGACGATCCGTGGGTGGCCCAGTTNGCCATCTTCGGTGCCGATGTCAGCGCCTATCACGTACTGGCCGACCACGGCCTGCGCCCCGACGTTCTCCTGGGGCACAGCCTGGGTGAAATCGCCGCGCTGGTGGCTGCCCAGGTGTTCACGATCGGCGACGGCGCACGAATCGTCGCGGAGCGGGTCCGGGTCATCCAGGAGCTGGGGCTGACAAACGGTGGGATGGTCGCGCTGTCGGTCGACACCGACAGGGCCAAGAAGATCATCGAGCTCATCGCGGACCCGCTGATGGCGGTGGCGACGGAGAACCACGACGGGCAGACGGTGATCAGCGGCCCTCGCACCGCGCTGGAACGCGTGCTCGCGGTTGCCGGCCCGTTGCAGGTCGGCGCGGTGGAGCTGAACGCGCCGTTCCCGTTCCACACGCCGATCCTGCGTCCCGCCGTGCCCGTGTTCGCGGACCGGATCCGCAGCCTGCCCCAACGGCCCGCGGTCCTGCCGGTGTACTCACCCATCCTGCAGCGGTACTACCAGCCCGACGACGTGCTCGCCGAGTTGCTGGCCGACCACTTCGTCCTGCCGGTGCCGTTCAGCACGGCCATCCGGCGGCTCCACCAGGAGGGCGTCGGGGTCTTCGTCGAGTCGGGGGGAAAGGCCGCGCTCTCCGCTCTGGTGACCAAGGCGCTACCCGAGTCCACGGTGACGACCTGGCCATCACTGGCCGTGGACCGCTCCGGCGCGCTCGCCCTGGATCGCACGCTGGCCGGCCTGCGCGAGGCGGGGTTGCTCAGCACGCCACGCACGTCGCTGGGCCTGACCGGCGGCACGATCAAGGAGAACTTCGAGCGCTTCTGGGCCCGCTACGGCGCGGAGTTCATCGAGCTGCTCCAGACGAAGCTGATCGAGTTCGACCGGTCGACCGGCGGGCTGGAGGCGGCCTCCGGCGACGCCTCCGGGGTCAACGGGTTCGGCACCACGGCGGCAGCCGAGGTCGCCGCGTCGGCCCCGCTGACGGAGGAGCAGGCGACACCGCCGGCCGAGCACGGATCGGTCGTGACGGGCACGGGCGTGCCGCCGACGGCGGCCGACGACCCGCTGGACCGCCACGCGCTCGCCGCCGAGATCCGGGCCATCTACTCCGACGCCCTGGAGTACCCGGACGAGGTCTTCACCGACGACGTGCTGCTGGAGGCGGAGCTGGGCGTGGACTCGGTCAAGCAGATCGAGCTGCTCACCCGGGTCAGCCAGCGCTACGGACTGCCTCCCCGGGAGTCGGGCTTCCGGCTGTCCGACTACGACACCATGGGCAAGATCGTCGATTACGTGCACGCCGAGGTGAGCCGTAGCGGCGCGCGAGCCCTCGCGGCGNGAGAGCGCCGCCAATCCACGCGCATCCCAGCGAGAGGAGCTGACGGTCGTGCGACGGCTCAGCGGAAAAGTGGCTCTGGTGACCGGCGGTGCGCGCAACGTCGGAAAAGCAATCTCCAAGAGCCTGGCGCTTGAGGGCGCCCACGTCATCGTCAACTACTTCCACTCACACGAGGAAGCCAAGCGGACCAAGGCCGAGATCGAGGCGCTCGGCGGCAGCGTCGACCTGATCCGGGCGTCGGTCGCGCGGCCCGAGCAGGTCGAACGTATGTTCGCGACGATCTCGGAGCGCTACGGGCGCCTCGACATCCTGGTCAACAACGCCGCGANCGGCGCCCTGGTGCCCGTCGCCGAGCTCACGGACGAGCACCTCGACCGGGCGATCGACACCAACCTGAAGGGCGGACTTCGATGCGCGCGGGCAGCCGCGCCGCTGATGGCGGGCCGGGGAGGCTCGATCATCACGATCTCCGCCCTGGGCAGCTCNCAGATGGTGATGGCGAACTACCTCGCGTGCGCACCGGCGAAGGCGGCTGCCGAGACGGTGACGCGGTACCTCGCCGTGGAGTTCGCGCCGCTGAACATCCGCGTGAACACCGCCTCGGCGGCCATGCTGGTCAGCGAGGTCGCCGACGCGTTCCCGGACGCGAAGCGGATGCAGGAGACCATCCGGCGTGCGACGCCGTTCGGGCGGCTCGGCACGGCCGAGGAGTTCGCGAAGGTCGTGGTGTTCCTCGCGTCGGACGACTCGCGCTGGATCACCGGCCAGACCATCCTCGCCGACGGCGGGCTGTCGCTGGGCGCGGCCCTGCTGTCGCCGCCCCGCGATCCGGTCCCGGTCGGGCCACAGTCGGTCCCGCCGGCACCGGCGCCCGCCGCGGCCGCGCCGGCACCCGCCCCATCCGTACCAACACCAACGCCGGCGCCGGCACCCGCTCCCGCCCGCACACCGGCGCCCGTGGTGGCCGACCGGTCCGGCGAACCGGTGCGGGTGCGCGAGCAGACCCCGGTGCCCACCACAGCTCCGGACGGCACCGTCGAGGACGAGATCGCGGTCGTCGGCATGGGTATGGTCGTCGCCGGCGCGAACAGTCCCGACGAGTTCTGGGAACTGCGCACCCACGGTGCGGAGTTGTTCGTACCGGTGCCCGAGGACCGGTGGGACCGCACCACGTTCCACTCCGCCAACCCGGACGACGAGGACAAGTCCTACCAGGACACCTGCGTGTTCGTCACCGGTTTCGTGCCCGACGCGGAGATGGGCCGGGGACTGCCACCCGGGGAGCACGNCCTGACCNCCCTGTGGCTACGGCACTCGCTGGTGCAGGCGCTGCGCGGGGTCCGCCGCGACGAGCACGACCGGTACTCCTTCAGCGTCGGCTACACGCCCGACGGCAGCCAGCACCTGGAGGAGGCGGGCGTCATCGCGTCCGTCACCGACCACCTCGAAACGATCGCCACGGAGCTGCAGGTGCCGGCCGCGCAGCGCGACGAGGTGCTCACGGCGATCAGGAAGGCGCTGGGCCGACGGTNCCGGCGGGGCAGCCACGACCCGACCCGTTTCCTGCCCCACCGGGTCGGCCAGTTGGCGATGGCGAACCTGCTGCCGGACGACACCGAGCTGCAGATGGTCGACACCGCCTGCTCCTCGTCCCTGTACGCCATCGACATGGGCGTCAAGGGGCTGCTGATGGGCAAGCACGACATCGCGGTGTGCGGTGGCGCCTTCGCCCTCGCACCACGGGGCACCGTGCTGTTCGCGAAGCTCCAGGGGCTGTCCCGCAAGGGCGCGGTACACGCGCTGGACGCGGGCGCCGACGGTGTGATCTTCGCCGACGGCGCGGCCGTGGTCGTGCTCAAGCGGCTGAGCCGGGCCCGCGCCGACGGGGACCGGGTGCTGGCCGTCCTCAAGACGTTCGGCGCGTCGTCGGACGGAAAGGGCAAGGCCATCTACGCGCCCAGCGCGGCCGGACAGGATCTGGCGGTCCGGCGTGCGCTGGATCCGGAGGTCCGCGGCGACGACGTGGACTGGATCGTCGCGCACGCGACCGGTACCCCCGCCGGAGACCTGGCGGAGTTCACCNCCCTGCGGGCGCACTACGGCACCGAACGGACCAGCTACGTGACGTCCAACAAGTCGCTGATCGGGCACACCGGCTGGGCGGCGGGCGTCGTCTCGGTGATCGAGGTCATCCTCGGGATGGCACGGCGGTCCATCCCGCCCCAGTTCCGCTTCACCCAGCCGCCGGCCGACTTCCGGCTCGACGAGACCCGGCTGGAGATCCCGACCCGCCCGGTCGACTGGCAGCCGATGCCGGGGCGGCGGCGCACCGCCGCGGTCTCCGGTTTCGGGTTCGGCGGCACCAACGCGCACCTCATCGTTCAGGAACCGACGGCCGCGCCCGTCACGACGACGCCCCGGACCACGACCCCACCCGCGTCGCGGCCGAGGATCGCGATCGTGGCCTGGTCGGCACACCTGCCAGGGCTCTCCGGTGACGACGCGGTCCGGGAGTGGCTCGCCGGTCGGAGGTCCCCGAAGTCCAGCTTCGGCGAGTTCTACCCGAGGCCGCCCTTCGCCAGGCTCAAGCTGCCGCCGCCCACGGTCCGCACCACGGACCGGTGCCAGCTCATGATCCTCGAGTGCGCGCACAACCTCCGGGACCAGCTCGGTGAGTTCTGGCAGAAGCACTCGGCGAGGGCCGGCGTGTTCGTGGGCANCCTCGGGCCCACCCGTGCCGCCATGCTCTACGCCAACCGGTGCTACCTGGACGACATCTCGCAGGCGCTGCACGGCGACGAGCGGCTCGCCGGCAGCCCGTTGCTGCCGCNGCTGCTCGACCAGCTGCGGGACCGGGTGCGTGCCCTGATACCTCCGTCCAACGAGGACAGCTTCCCGGGCATGATGCCGAACATCATCGCCGCCCGGGTGGCCAACTACTTCGATCTGAACGGTCCGAACATGACGCTGGACTCCGGGCTGGCGTCCGCGCTGACCGCGATCGAGACGGCCAGCCGCTACATGCGGGCGGGTGAGATCGACTTCGCACTCGCCGGCGGTATCAACGGCAACAGCCTGCCCGCGTACCGCGAGATCCTGTCCGGGCTGCTCGGGCCGGGGGTGGACGAGCTGGCCGAGGGCGCGGTCATGTTCGCGCTCACCACGGACCGGCTCGCCGAGCAGGCGGGCCTGACCGTGCTCGGGTACGTGGACGACCTGTCCGTCGGCTCTCGTCCGGACGCCGACGCCGGACCCGACCCGGCCATCCGGGCCGCTGCCGCCGACCGGATCGAGTGCGGTGTCCTCGCCCCCGACAACGCGCGATACCTCGGCGCGTCGGGCGCGCTCGCGGTGCTCCGCGCCCTCCACCGCCCGGCGGGCCGGGTCACCGTCGCCTGTGGCGAGGGTGACGAGGCGACCACGGTACGGCTGTCGCTCACGGTCACCGGTGCTCTCGCCACGAGCACGCCGGAGGTGCTGCCCGCGTCGTTCGGCGACGCGACCCGATACGCACCCGACCGGCCGACGCAGGTCCGCCGGTACGTGCCGCGCCTACGCGAGATCGACAGCTACCAGGTACGGGACGCCGTGGCGTTCCTGCCCCCGGGCGTCGTCGTGCTGACCGACCTGCCCGATCTCGGCCCCGAGCTGGGTGCCCTGCCGCCGGACGCGGTCGTGCTGTCCACCGTCCCGCCGACCACCGACCGGCCCGGCTGGCGGTACCTGCCCGAGGTGACCCCGGCGGCGGTGCAGGCGGCGCTGGCCGGACGTCGGACGCCGGTACGGCACCTGCGGGTGGTGGCCGACCTGGGCCGCTCGGCCCCGCTGCCGGGCTGCCTGACCGGCGGCGCGGAGTCGCTGATCGCGCTGCACGACGCGACGTTCCTCGCCGTCAAGACGGCATACGACGATCTCGCCGCCGAGGGCGCCACCTTCGTCACGGTGCTGCTCGACGCGCTGCCGAACGGTACCCCGCACCCGTTCACCGGGCTGTTCTCCGGCCTGATCAAATGCGCGAGCCTGGAGCTGTCGTCGTGCCTGACCTTCGGGCTGTTCACCAACTCCCGCCACCTGGACCGCGCGGTGCGCACCGCCGAGCGGGAAAGCGCGGCGTTCCGCACGTATCCCATCGTCTTCGACCAGGACGGGCGGCGACTGGGATACGAGCTGACCGAGGAGGAGGCCGCGCTCGACGGCGAGGTGCCGGCGCAGCTCGGCCCGGACTCCGTGGTCCTGGCGTTCGGCGGTGCCCGGGGAATCACCGCGGAGATCCTCAAGGCGGTCGCCCGGCACTTCCGACCGACCATCTACCTGGCCGGCAGCAACCGGATCGACGACCTGCCGTCGGAGGCGTTGCGCGGCAGCGACGAGGAGTTCGCCGCCACCCGCAAGGACTACATCCGCAGGCGCACGCGGTCCGGTGGGACCGTGGCGCAGGCCAACCGGGAGTTCGACCGGATGGTGGACGCCCGCACCGCGGCGCGCAACATCGCGGAGATGGCCGCGCACTGCGGCGCCGGACGGGTCGTCTACCTGCCGTGCGACGTGCTCGACGGACAGGCCGTCGAGGCCACCGTGGCCCGGGTCCTGGCCAGCCACGGGCGCGTCGACCTCCTCGTCAACGCCCCGGGCCGCAACCGGTCGGCCAGCATCCGGGACAAGGACTTCGGCGAGTTCACCGCGATACGCGGCATCAAACTGACCGGGTACCGCAATCTCAAGCGCGCCTTCGCGGCCAACCCACCACGGCTGTGGTGCAACTTCGGATCCCTGCTGGGCTACTTCGGCCAGGTCGGCGAGCCGGACTACGCGGCCGGCAACGACTTCCTGGCCAGCGCGGCGACGTACGCGGCGGCACAGCCCGGCGACGGCACGGAGTTCACCATCGGCTGGACCCTCTGGGAGGGCGTCGGCATGGGCGCCAACGAGCTGACGAGGTCGTACTTCAAGCGCGCCGGCTCGTACAGCCACATGGCGATCGACGAGGGCATCCACCACTTCATGCGGGAGCTGCACGCCGCCAACCGGGCGCCGTCGAGCGTGCACATCGGTGACGCGGAGCGGGCGACGATCGCCCGGTTCTACCCCGGCTACCTGGAGCAGCAACGCGACCGCGCGCTGCCCGGGTTCTACCTGCGGCACCTGGTCTCCCAGGAGCCCGGCGTGGCGGTCTTCGAGTGCCCGTTCGACCTGGGCTCCGACGGCTACCTCGCCCATCACCTGGTGCGGGAGCAGCCGACGCTGCCCGGCACGTTCGTCACGGAGATCGCCGCCGAGGCAGCCCGGTTCCTGGTCCGGGACGCCCAGGTGATCGCGTTCGAGGATCTGGAGTTCCACCACTTCCTGCGCGTCTACCCCGGAGTCGCGGCGCCGCCCCGACGGATCACCGCGCGGGTGCTGCCGGGCGCGGGCGAGGTGACGACGGTCGAGGTCCGGATCACCGGCGACGTGGTGTCACCGACCGGGGTGATGCTGGTCAGGGACCGGCCGCACTTCACGGTCAGGGTCCTGCTGCACGCCGAGCCGCCGGCCGCGCCCCGGTGGGAGGCCTGGGAGCCGGGCGGCGAGGTGTCGGTACCGGATCCGTACCACGTCCCGTCCGCGCCGGTCCGACTCACCGGACCGTTCGAGGCCACCACACAGACCCGGTTGCACCCGCGTGGTCAGCGGGCGTGGTACCAGCCCAACCTGCCGGCCGACGAGGAGTACTGGTCGCGGTTCCACATGCCGGTGATCCTGCTCGACGCGCTCGCCCGGACCGGGGTGCTCAGCCTGGTCGACGGGCATCTGGTACCCGTCGCGGCGCCGCTGTCGATCCGACGGGTGGATCTGTACGAGCAGGCCAACGACCGGCAGCTCGCCCAGCGGTACGGCGGGCTGGAACTGTACGTCACCCCGCGCGGGTTCGGCATGACCGGTCCCCGACCGACCAACCGGTTCGTGGCGGCCACCCGGGACGGCCGGGTGATCGCGCAGATGAAGGACATCCGGGCCACGGTGCTCGGCTATGTCGACGTACACACCGGCGCGTTCGTCCCGCCCGAGGCGGCGCGGCCCGGAAACAACCGCGTGCCGGTGGACTGACCGGGGCCGCTGACGGCGAAGGGAGAGACTCGTGGCCATCGACAACAGCGCCTTCGGCACCGCGCCGGAGGACCGCGACGGTGAGGGCATGACCGCGGCCGGTACCGGCCGTGCCGCCACGGCGACCGCGGAGGCCGGCCGGGGCAGGACGGCACCCGGCCCGACCGGCGGGGTGTTGTTCGGCGCCCTCAGTGAGTTCAAGAAGGACACCCTGAGACTGCTGACCGAGATGCAGCGCCGGTACGGCGGCATCGTCCGGATGAAGATGGGCCCGTACCTGGTCCACCAGGTCACCGGGCCGGAGTACGTCAAGCACGTGTTGCAGAACAACCCGCACAACTACGTGCGCGGGAGGTTCTACCGCGGCTTCAACCTGTTCTTCGGCCGCGGCATGCTCACCACCGACGGTGCGGAGNGGCGCGCTCGCCGTGCGGTCAGTCAGCCGTTCTTCCACCGGCAGCGGCTGCGCGCCGGTGGACCGGTGATCACCGACACCGTCTCGGATCTGCTGCGGAGCTGGGAGGAGCCGGCGCGTACCGGCCAGCCGATCGACATCACCGACGATCTCATGCGGCTGGCCATGGGGGTGCTCGGCCGTCTGCTCTACGGTGTCGACCTGCGTGACTACGCCGACCGGCTGCTGCCGGTGGTGAGGTTCTCGCTCAAGGCGATGATCATCACCGGCGAGATCGAGCAGATGCTGCCGCGGTGGATCCCGACCCGGTACCAGCGCCAGCTCCGCCGGTACCAGAACGTCCTCAACGGCGTGATGGACGAGATCATCGNCCTGCACCGTGCCGGCAAGGGCAGCCCCGACAGCGTGGTGTCCGCGCTGCTGGCCTCGACGAATCCGGTCACCGGCAAGCCCTGGACGCAGCGGGAGATCCGGGCCGAGCTGAAGACCCTGTTCCTCGCCGGTCACGAGACCACGGGGTGCGCGCTCACCTGGACGCTGTACGCCATCGCGCAACACGCCGACGTGCGTCGCAACCTCGACGAGGAGCTCGCCAGGGTGCTCGGCGGGCGGGTGCCGACCGTCGCCGACCTGGACAACATGCCGTACCTGCGGCAGGTCGTCGACGAGTCGCTGCGGATGTATCCGCCGATCTGGCTGTTCCCGCGGGACGCGGTGCAGGACGACGTCATCGGGGGGTACCACATCCCGGCCGGCAGCACGATCCTCGTCACCCCGTACGCCGCGCACCACAACGACGCGACGTGGGAGAACCCGGAGGCGTTCGACCCCGAGCGGTTCTGCCCGGCGCACAAGGGGCGCGACCGCTACGCGTACTTCCCGTTCGGTGGCGGGGCCCGCAAGTGCATCGGCATGGACCTCGCGCTGCTGGAGATCCAGCTCGCCGTGGCGATGATCTGCCAGCGGTACCGGCTCAGCCTCGTGGCGTCGCACCCGGTCCACCCGGCCGCGCTGGTGTCGCTGCGACCGCAGCCGAAGGTGTTCATGAAGATCTCGCCGGTCGAGCAGACCCAGCCCGCCGAGGAACTGGCGTCCCGGTCATGACCGACGTGCTGACCGTGCCGGCGCCGGCCACGGAACGCCGGAGCGAGCCGCCGGCGCACCCGGTGACCCGGTTCCGCTGGCGGCTCGCGCCCGCGCCGGCCCTGCCCGGCGAGCCGTCCCCACACCTGCGCGGCAGGCGGATCGCCGTGTTCGGCGGCGACCCCGTGGTCGCCGCGCGGGTGGTTGCCCACCTGCGCGACGCCGGTGCCGAGGCCCGGCTCGCCGACGAGGGAATCGACGAGGTTCCCGACGGGCTGGTCGACCTCACGGTCACCGGACCGTACGGTGGCGAGCCGGGTGCCTACCGGTCCGCGCTGCTCCGCTCGGTCGGGGCCATCCGCGCCTGCTACTCCCGTTGGGCCCAGGAGGACGCCGCCGACCGGCTCTGCTACGTCGCCGTCACCTACCTGGGCGGTGGCATGGGCTATCAGCAGGACACGCCGATCGCACAGCCCCTGGGCGGCATCTGGGCCGGACTGGCCAAGACGCTGCACCGGGAGATTCCCAACTGCAACATCCGGGTCATCGATGTCGATCCCCACGCGGTGTCGGCGCTTCCGGCCCTGCTCACCCGGGAGTTGTACCGCTGGGGCCTGTTCGAGGTCGGATACGCCGACGGGGTGCGGCTGACCCTGCGTCCCGAGGCCGAGCCGGTGCCCCCGCCCCGGCTGCCGCTCGGCCGCGGCGACCTGGTGCTGGTCTCGGGCGGCGGCCGCGGCATCGGTTTCCGTCTTGCCCGGTCACTGGCCGCACGCGGCTGCCGCGTCGTGGTGACCGGCCGCGACGCACCCCCCGACGGCAGCGAACCGTGGGCCGGTCTGGACGAGGCGGCGTTCCGGGAGTACCAGCGACGGATGTGGCTCGCCGGAGACCGCCGTGAGCTCGCCGTGGTGCGCACGGAGATCGATCGCGTCCGCCGGCGCCGCGAACTGGGCGGCAACCTCGACGAGGCACGCCGCGCGGGGTTGGACATCGAGTACGTCCGCTGCGACTTCACAGACCCGGTGCAGGTGGCCGCGCTGCTGGACCGGTACGGGGACCAGCTCACCGGTGTCGTGCACAACGCCGGGGTGGACCGGCCCGCACGGCTGCCGAAGAAGTCCGACGAGGACGTGCTGCAGACCGTACGCGTCAAGATCGACGGATTTGCCAACCTGTTCGCGCAGGTCCGCACCCGCCCGCTCAGGTTCTTCTGCAACGTGGGATCGCTGACCGGTCGCCTGGGCGGGATGGTGGGCCAACTGGACTACGCGGCGGCCAACGACGGGCTCGCCCGGCTCGGGCTGTGGGCGGACCGCCAGGTGCCGTTTCCGGTCATGACGCTGGCCTGGCCCACCTGGGACCGGATCGGCATGGTCTCCAACTTCGAGGCGAGCCTGCGCTACATGTCCGCACTCGACGCCGACGAGGGGGTCGGGCACTGGCTGGCCGAGCTGCGCGCCGGGACCGGTGGTGAGGTCGGCTTCGTGGGCCGGCTCGGCCGCGCGTTGAGCCCGACGCAGGCCGTGGGCTTTCCGTCCGCACCGGAGATGCCCGGGCTGGACCAGGTGCTGCCCCGGATCACCCATCTGGGCACCGTGCTGCGCTACCGGCCCGCCGAACNGATGTCGGCGGTGGTGCGGTTCGACCGGGCGTCTGCTCCGGTGTTGGACGACTTCGTCGTCGACGGCGTACCCGCCGTACCGGTCAGCCTGCTCGTCGAGAACGCGCTGCGCGCGGTGGAGTGGGTGCTTCCGGACGACGTCACGGACCTCGCGACCGGGGACGTCAGGGAACTCGTGATCGCGCTTCCCAGGCTTGCCCTGCGGGACGGAACCCTCGACCTGCACCGCGGTGTCGTCGTCGGGCTCGACGGAACGACCAGGGTCGCCCGGGTGACCTACCGGGACCCGGCCGACGACGCCGAGGTCGCCCGGTTACGTGTCGTGGTGGCGCCGGGCGACGGCGCGGCGCCGACCCCGCACACCGCGACCGGCCCGCTCGCACTCCCGGCGACCCGCCCGGTGCGACTCGGTTGGCGGGGGCGGGTGGTNCCGGTGTGCCGGTGGCGGATCGACGGNGGCAACCGGCACACCGCCGAGGTACGCGCGGTGCCGGCCGAGGACCTGTGGGTGCTGCCGGACGTTCCCCGGACGCGGATCCCGGTCGCGGCGCTGGAGAACGTGGTGCGGATGGCGGGCACCGACAACGACGGCTACCTCGCGTTGGACCGGATCACGGTGCACGACACGGAGCGCCCGACCCTGCTCCGGATCACCGGGGACCCGGGGACCGGACGCTGGCGGGCCACCGATCCGTCCACCGGTGATCTGGTGCTGGACCTGACCGTGGGCAGAGGCTCCGGCCGAGAGCAAGGAGTGCACACATGACGGCGAACCACGCTGCTGTCCGGCCAAGCATGGCCGACATCTACCGGCCCGAGTACATCGCCGACCCGTATCCGCTGTACCGGTCGATCAGGGAGATCAGCCCCGTCTACTGGGACGAGCGCGGCGGCGAGAACGGCGCGTGGATGATCACCGGGTTCGAACCCGCGCTGGCGGCCCTCACCGACCGGCGGTTGTCCGCGCGCCGACCCCAGTGGGACCCACACGGGCACCCCCCGGAGCACGCGAAACCCCTGGGCGCGCTGAGCAACCAGGTGTTCGTGCTCGACCCGCCCCGCCACACCGTGATCCGCAAGCTGCTCTCCAAGCCCTTCCTGCCCCGCGCGGTCGAGCAGATGCGCGCCCACGTCGAGCGGGCCGCCGACCGCCTGCTCGACCGGGTGGTGGACAGGGGCGAGATGGAGGCGATGGGCGACTTCGCCCTCGCGTTGCCCGGCGCCATCGTCTCGAGTGTGCTGGGCGTACCGTTCGAGGACCAGCCCATCATCTGGCGGCGGATTCTCAGTTGGGGACTGGTCGTCGACGGGGGGCCGCTGAGCAAGCAGAACCCGGACTACCACCTGGGCAACATCAGCAAGTACATGGACTACTTCCGGGCGCAGCTCGCCAAGCGGCGCGACCAGCGCACCGACGACCTGATGCAGGCGCTGGCCGACAGCTGGGGCGAGAACGCCTGGGAGAGCGAGGAGGAGCTGCTCGGCAACCTCATCTTCATGCTCACCGCCGGGCAGACCACGACCGCACACCAGATCGGCAACACCATCCTGGCCCTGATGGCCTTCCCCGAGGTACACCGGCGGATGGTCGCCGATCCCTCGGCGGTGCCGGCGGCAACCCCCGAGTTCATGCGTTACGACAGCTCGGTCCAGCTCACCAAGCGGCGTGCGCGGGAACCGGTCGAGCTGGGTGGGCAGCGTATCGAGCCGGGCCAGGAGATCTTCGTCTGGATGGGAGCCGCGCACCGCGATCCGGCGGCGTTCCCCGACCCGGACGTGCTGGACCCGGACCGACCCAAGACGCAGAACCTGTCGCTGGGTCACGGCATCCACTACTGCCTCGGTGGGCAGCTCGGCCAGCTTGTCAACGAGGTGGCCATCACGCGGTTCGTGGAGCGCATCCGCAATCCGCGGGTGGACCTGGACAAGGTGGAGCGGGCCGCCACGCCGACGTTCCGCGGCCCGCACAAGCTTCCCCTCCACTTCGGATAGCACCACCCCTCTCCCCTCCACCCAGCCGGCACCACCCCTCCGGAACAGCTTTCTTCTCGTCCTTTCCACGACCCGATGGGAGGCAGCATGACCAGCACCGAACGCACCACCATCGCCCAGCCACCACCGCTGCCGGACTTTCCCGGCTTCACCACCCTGACCAGCGAGGTCAGCGTGGACGACCTGCCCGTCACCGGCCGCATCCCCGAGTGGCTGTCCGGTACGTTGATCCGCAACGGCCCGGCCAAGTTCGAGGTGGGCGACTACCGGCTCACCCACTGGTTCAACGGCCTGGCCATGTTGCACGCCTTCTCCTTCACCAACGGCCGGGTGGCGTACGCCAACAAGTACCTGCGCACCACCGCCTACCGGGAGGGGGTCGAGCGCGGCCGGCTGTACGGCAAGCAGTTCGGCCTGGACCCGTGCAAGCAGTTGTTCGGCCGGCACTTCAGCGAGTACTCCCCGAACATCACCGACAACGTCAACGTCAACGTGGCCCGGATCGCCGGACGCTTCCTGGCCTTCGCCGAGCAGCCGCTGATGGTCGAGTTCGACCCGAAGACTCTCGACACGCGGGGTGAGTTCGCCTTCGAGGACGCCGTCGTGGGCGAGACCTCCACCCCCCACCCGCACTTCGACTTCGGCATGCGGGCGCTGATCAACTACACCACCGCGATGGGAGACCGCAACGTCTACCAGGTCTTCTATGTCCCCGAGGACCGGGCGGTGCAGCGGCTCATCGGGCGGATCCAGGTTGACGAACCCTGCTACATGCACAGCTTCGCCANCACCGAGCACTACATCGTGCTGGTGGAGTTCCCGGTCGTCATCGACACCGAACTGTTCCGGCAGGCGGACAAGCCGTTCCTGGAGTGCTTCCGGTGGGAGCCGGAGCGCGGAGCGCGGTTCCTGGTGCTGGACAAGCGCGACGGCACGGTCGCGAAGGTCTTCGAGTCGGAGGCGTTCTTCGCCTTCCACCACGTGAACGCGGCCGAGATCGGCGGCGACATCCTGGTCGACGTCGCCGCCACCCACACGCCGTACGAGACGGTGCTCGGGCTACCGCCCAGCGAGGACCAGTTCGACCTGGAGCGCTACGGGTACGCGGTGCGCCGGTACCGGTTGCCGATGTCCGCGCACGCGACCATGGCGAGCCCGGCCCGGGTCGACTACGAGCAACTGGCCGACGCGGGTGTCGAGATGCCGCGGATCAACTACCGCGCGCACAGCACGAAGGCGTACCGGTACATCTACGGGCTCGGGCACTCGCCCCGCAGCCTGAAGGCCATGAACCGGCTCCTCAAGCTCGACATCCAGGCCGGCACCCACCTCACCTGGTACGAGAAGGGCACGTTCCCGGGCGAGCCCGTGTTCGTGCCCCGGCCCGGCGCCACCGCCGAGGACGACGGGGTCGTGCTCTCGGGCGTACTCGACGCCAAGACCAACCGGTCGTTCCTCCTGGTCCTGGACGGGCAGTCGTTCGTCGAGCTGGGCCGGGCCAGCGTCCCGCACCACATCCCGAACGACTTCCACGGCCAGTACTTCGGCGACCTGCGCCGCTGAGTCATGCAGGTGCGGTCCTCAGTTGTCCCAGGCGCGGTGCAGGAACCGCATGGTGCCGACGCTGATGCCACCGTCGGCGTACAGCGTCTGCCCGGTGATGTACCGGGCCGCGTCGGACGCGAGGAACGCCACGACGCCCGCGATGTCGGCCGGCTCGGCGAGCCGGCCGAGCGGGAGGAACCCGCCCCGCCGCGCACGCTCGGCGGGGTCGGCGGGAAACAGTGCCGCGGCGCCGTCGTGGTAGACGAGGCCGGGCGCGACCGCGTTCACCCGAATACCGACCTCCGCGTACTCGACGGCGGCCTGTTTCGTGAGCGCGATAATCGCCGCCTTTGTTGCCGGGTATATTCCGGAATTNGCCCGCGGCACCTCCGCGAGAAACGAGGTGACATTGACGATGGATCCTCCGCCACCGGCGGCAATGATCGGCGCGAGGTGCTGGGTGCACAGCAGGTTGCCGAGCACGTTCACGTCCATCACCCGCCGGTAGTGCTCGACATCGGTGTCCGCCAGCGAGCTGAACTGCCACACGCCGGCGTTGTTCACCAACAGATCCAGGCTGTCGATTCCGGCGGCCAGTTCGCGCACGGAAGCGGGTTCGGTGACGTCGCACTCCACGGCGTCACCCCCGCTGCTTTTGGCTATTTGCCGGGCATCCTCGTCGAACCTCAGGTCGGCGAGGATGACGCGATAGCCGTCGGCGGCGAGCGCCGCCGCCGTCGCCCTACCGATTCCGCGCCCCGCTCCGGTGATGACCGCAACACGTGAGGTGGACAATTTTGACCTCATTTCTCCCAGCAGGTACCGGCGTAATTGCCGGCCGATCGCGATACGGATTGGCCGCGATACGCGGAATCCACGGTAGAGGAACACGTCGCTCGATGGAAGTGATCCCAACCAACTTCAGATCCAGGTATCTCGACGACCCCGCGAGGCCGTCACGCCCATCACGATCGATTCCGAGGTGACCGCCATGACCAGCGTCGAGCAGCGCATCGACCAGAGGCCGAACACGCAGTTCCAGCAGGAAGCACCGCCCCACCGCCAGATGCTCATCGGCGGGAACTGGGTGGATGCGGTGGACGGAGACACATTCGTCACCGTGGATCCCGCGACCGAGCGGGTCCTCGCCACGGTGCCCCGCGGTCGCGCCGCCGACGTGGACCGGGCGGTGCGTGCCGCCCGCGCCGCGTTCGAGCCGGGATCGCCGTGGCGGACGATGTCACCGTCGCAGCGCGGCCGCATCATCCACCGGATCGGCGACCTGATCCTGGAGCACGCCGACGAGCTGGCTCTGCTGGAGACCCAGGACAACGGCAAGCCGATCGTCTACGCGCGGCACGCCGACCTGCCGATGGCCGCGGACCTGTTCCACTACATGTCCGGCTGGGCCACGAAGATCGAGGGCGAGACGATCCCGTTCTCGGTCGCCCCGCCGGGACGCTTCCTGTCGTACACCGTCCGGGAGCCGATCGGCGTGGTCGGCCAGATCATCCCGTGGAACTACCCGCTGATGATGGCGGCCTGGAAGCTGGCCCCCGCGTTGGCGGCGGGCTGCACGATCGTGCTGAAGCCGGCCGAGCAGACGCCGCTGAGCGCGCTGCGGCTCGGCGAGCTGATCCAGCAGGCGGGTGTCCCGGACGGTGTGGTCAACATCGTCACCGGCGACGCCGAGGCGGGCGCCGCCCTGGCCGCGCACCCCGACGTGGACAAGGTCGCGTTCACCGGGTCGACCGAGGTGGGCAAGCTCATCGTGCAGGCCGCGGCCGGCAACCTCAAGAAGCTGACGCTGGAGCTGGGCGGCAAGTCTCCGAACGTCATCTACGCCGACGCCGACCTGGAGAAGGCCGTGGCCGGCGCGGCGGGCGCCATCTTCTTCAACCAGGGCGAATCCTGCATCGCCGGCTCACGGCTGTACGTCGAGCGTCCCGTGTTCGACACGGTGGTCGCCGGCATCAAGGAAGCAGCTACCAAGATCACCGTGGGCGTCGGCACCGACCCGCAGACGCAGATGGGGCCGCTGGNGTCGGCCGAGCAGCTCGACCGGGTGCTCGGCTACGTCAACTCCGGCCTGGAGGACGGCGCCACGGTGATCACCGGCGGACACCGCATCGGTAACGAGGGCTTCTTCATGGCGCCGACCATCTTCACGGGCACCACCCCGCAGATGCGGGTGGAGGTGGAGGAGATCTTCGGCCCGGTGCTGGTGGCCATCCCGTTCGACAGCATGGAAGACGTCGTCCCCAAGGCGAACGACACGCCGTACGGCCTGGCGGCCGGGGTGTTCACCAGGGACGTGAGCAAGGCGTTCCAGACCGCCAACGCCCTCCGTGCGGGCACGGTCTGGATCAACACGTGGAACGTGCTCGACGCGGCCCTGCCGTTCGGCGGGTACAAGCAGTCCGGGTGGGGCCGTGAGATGGGCCACGAGGTGCTGCGCAACTACCTGGAGACGAAGACGGTGATCGCCGAGCTCGGCTGAGCCCGGTTCGGACCAGGGCCGGGGTACCGCGACCGAGAACCCGCGGTACCCCGGNCAGCCGTCAGGGCAGCAGCTCGCGCATGAACCGCATCAGGCCCAGCTCCGGACGGACGAGCAGCGTCGTGATCGAGGTCTCCCGCCACCGCTGGAGTTCGTCGCGGATCTTCGCGGGCGGTCCGACCAGGGCGACGTCCTCGACGAGCGGGGTGGGGACGGCGGCGATTGCCTCCTTCTTCTGGCCGGACAGGTAGAGATCCTGGATCCGGGCGACCTCGGCCTCGTAACCGAGCCGGCTGACCACGTCGGCGTGGAAGTTCANCCCCTTGGCGCCCATCCCGCCGATGTACAGGGCGATCCAGGGGCGGATCTGGTCGGCGGCCCACTCCACGTCGTCGCCGATGACGATGGGCACCGGACAGACCACCTCGAAGTCGTCCGGGGACGCCCCGTCGGTGCGGGCCGCGAAGCCGGCCGCCAGCTGCCGGCGGTAGAACTCGTCCGCGGACGGGGAGAACAGGAACGGGATCCAGCCGTCGGCGATCTCGGCGGCGAGCGCCACGTTCTTCGGGCCCTCCGCGGCGAGGTAGATGGGGATCCGGCGCCGCAGCGGGTGCAGCGTCGCCTTCAGCGGCTTACCCAGCCCGGTCCCGCCGCGGTACGGCAGCTGGTAGTGCGCACCGTCGAACGTGACCGGCTCCTCCCGCGCCACGACCCGCCGGATGATCTCGATGTACTCCCGGGTCCTCGCCAGCGGCTTCGGGTACGGCTGTCCGTACCACCCCTCGACGACCTGCGGACCGGAGGCACCGAGGCCGAGGACGAACCGACCACCGGTGAGATGGTCCAGGGTGAGCGCGGCCATCGCGGTCGCGGTCGGCGTGCGGGCCGACATCTGGACGATGTTCGTTCCGAGCCGCAGGCGGCTCGTGGCCGAGCCCCACCAGGCCAGTGGGGTGAGCGCGTCGGAGCCGTACGTCTCGGCCGTCCACATCGAATCGAACTCCAGGCGTTCCGCCTCGCGGATGGCCTCGGTGACGCCGGCCGGCGGACGATCGGCCCAGTACCCCAGGTTCAACCCGAGTTTCACCGGCTCCTCCCAAGAGTCGTGGTTGTGCGTCGACTACGTCACGTGCTGGCTGCCGTCTCGGTGGTGGCGCTGTGGGAGCGTGGGGACGGAGTGGTCAGGGCGTGGAGCACGGCATCCAGGAGGCCGGGAAATCGGCTGGCCAGGTCCTCCGTACGTAGTCGCACGTGGTGGTTGCGACCACTGATCCGGGTCATGGTCAAGCCGGCCTCCCGGAGCACCCGGAAGTGGTGCGACAGGGTGCTCTTATGTAGACCGACGTCGAAATGTTCGGGCTTGCATGGATGATACTCACCATCGGCCAGCAAAGCCACCAGTTGCAGCCGTACGTCGTCCGACAACGCACGCATGATGTCGGCGAGGTCTATCTCGTCCTTGTCGGGCTGCTCGAGGTACCGGGCCATTGCCACTCCGCAGGGTCGCCGTGTTTCCTGCCTCCATCTTCGTACCCGCTGGCCACCGGCACGACAGCCACCCGCCGCCGTGGCTCGGCGGCGACCCGGAACCTCCCGGACACGTCGACCCCCTCCGCGCGGTTCGCTGGCCCACGGCGGCCCGATACAGTAGACTGTTGGACGATCATCAAACAAACTATTGACACCACTTCTTTCGGGCAATACCGTAGCGGTTGCCCCTGCAGGTTTCCGAGGAGGAATCGCATGTACGGGCGCCTGTCAGTTCTCGCGATGGGCACCTTCGCGATTGGAACAGACAGCTTCGTAGTCGCCGGAATTCTTCCGCAGGTGGCGTCCTCGCTGCACGTGAGTGTGGAGGCTACTNGCCAGCTCGTTACCGTCTTCGCACTCTCCTACGCGTTATTGTCGCCTGTCATGGCGGCGGTGACCGCACACTGGTCACGAAAGCGCGTCCTGCTCAGCGGGCTCGCGGTGCTGGTGGTCGGAAACGTGCTGACCGCGGTACTGCCGACGTTCGGGCTGGTTCTGGCGAGCCGGGCGATCGCCGGCCTCGGCGCGGCGATGTTCACACCCACCGCCAGTGGCGCCGCAGCCGGTCTCGCCCCGCCGGAGCAGCGTGGCCGGGCGCTGGCCATCGTGATGGCGGGNCTCAGCGGCGCCACCGCCCTCGGCGCCCCGATCGGCACGGTCATCGGCAGNACCAGCAACTGGCGCGCGACGATGTGGTTCGTCGCGGCCCTCGCCGCGGTCGCCTTCGTCGGTGTCGCCGTGATGTTCCCGACGATGCCGGCGCCCCCGGCGGTCTCCCTCAGCCAGCGCCTGGCCCCGGCCCGCGACTCGCGGATCGCGTTCACCCTGCTGACGACCGTGCTCGTGCTCNCCGGCCTCTACACCGTGTACACCTACATCAGCGTCTCCTACGACCGCGCCACGGACGGCGACGGCACCCGACTCGCGGTGTTGCTGTTCGCCTTCGGCGTGGCGGCGACCGTCGGCAACCTGGTGTCCGGCTCGCTGACCGACAGGTTCGGCAACCGGCGCATCATCAACGGAGCCGTGGCCATCGCCGCGATCGACTTCGCGCTCATGCCGTGGACCAGCGCCTACCTGCCGACCGCCGCGCTGGCCATCGTGGTGTGGGGCCTGTGCGGGTGGGGCGTGCTGGTGCCACAGCAGCACCGGCTGATCCAGATCGCCGGTGCGGGTGCGCCGCTGGCCATCGCGCTGAACGCCGCGGCCATCTACCTCGCCGTGTCGGCGTCCGGGCTGACCGGCGCGCTGGGCATCAACCTCGTCGGTGCGCACAACCTCGGGCTGATCGGCGCGGCGCTGATCGTGCTCGGGCTCCTGGCTGCGGAGCGCGCCTGGGCGCTCGTCAGCCGGAGTCGTCGTCAGGAACAGGAGTTGGCGGCAAGCCGGACCGCGTAGGCCGACGTCGACGGGTGCCCCGGGCATCCTGCGGTGCCCATCCGGAATCGCGACGAGCTGTGGGAGGCACACCATGAGTCAGGCCCGACCGAACCAGCCCTTCGACTTCCCGCGCGCCGCGGTACCCGACGTCGTGCTCGGTGCCGCCGAGGTCCAGGGTGACCGGCCGGCGCTCGTCGACGCCGTGAGCGGCGAGACCATCAGCTACCGGACCCTCACCGAACTCGTCTCCCGGGTGGCCGGTGGTCTCGCCGCGAGCGGCCTGCGGCGGGGCGACGTGGTCGCGATGTACGCCCCGAACTCGATCCTGTTCCCGGTGGCGTGCCTGGCCGCGATGCGGGCGGGCGCCACCGTCACACTGGCCAACCCGCTGTACAAGCCCGACGAGCTGGCCGCGCAGCTTCGCGACTGCGGCGCGGCGCACGTGGTGACCGTCGGCGCGCTCGTGCCGAACGCGCTGGCCGCCGGCGCGCGGGAGGTGTTCCTCCTCGACCGACTCGACGGGTACCGCAGCATCCGCGACCTCGACGGCGACCCGCCGGACCCGACCTCCGATCCGACGGTGGACTGGGAGACGGAGCTGGCGCTGCTGGCCTACTCCAGCGGCACCACCGGGGTGCCCAAGGGCGTGATGCTCAGCCACGCGAACATCACGGCGAACATCCTGCAGATGGCGCACGCGATGCGCGTGGAGCCGGCGACCCGGGTGCTCGCGGTCCTCCCGATGTTCCACGCGTACGGGTTCACCGCGATGCTGTGCCTGAGCCTCTACGCGGGCGCGACCATCGTCGTGCTGCCCCGGTTCGACCTGGCCCAGTTCCTCGGTGCGATCAGCACGCACCGGATCACCCGGGTGTTGGTGGCACCGCCGATCGCCGTCGCGCTCGCCCGGCACCCGCTGGTCGACGAGTACGNCCTGTCCAGCCTGGAACAGATACTCAGCTCGGCCGCTCCCCTGGACCCGGAGACCGCGGCGGCGGTCCAGCGGCGCATCGGCGTGCCCGTGGTGCAGGCGTTCGGGCTCACCGAGGCATCGCCCAGCGTGTTCGTCCCACCGGCCGGCGAGCTGCCGCCGCCCGGGTCGGTCGGCAAGCCGCTGCCCGGCACCGAGATCCGCCTGGTCTCCCCGGAGGACGGGCGGGACGCCACGAGCGGCGAGTTGTACGTCCGCGGACCGCAGGTGATGCGCGGATACCTGGGCCGGCCTGCGGAGACCGCGGAGATGATCGACGCGGACGGCTGGCTGCACACCGGCGACATCGCCAGGGTCGACGACGACGGTTGGTTCTACATCACCGGCCGGGTCAAGGAGCTGATCAAGTACAAGGGGTACCAGGTCGCCCCGGCCGAGTTGGAGGGTGTGCTGCGTGGCCACCCGGCGGTGGCGGACGCCGTGGTGGTCGGCGCACCGGACGGAGACGGCAACGAGATACCCCTCGCGTTCGTGGTCACCGCCCCGGGCGCGACGCCCGACCCCGACGAGATCATGAGNTACGTGGCGGAACGGGTCGCNCCGTACAAGAAGGTTCGGCAGGTGGAGTTCATCAGCGAGATCCCGCGGTCGCCGGCCGGCAAGGTGCTGCGCAGGCAGCTGCCGTCGTGGTCCGGACTGCGTCCCCGGGACGGCAGACACGAGGAGCTGATGGAGCGGTGAAGTTCGGCCTGGTCACGTTCCCGGTGCACGACGGCATTCCGCCGGCGCACCTTGGTCGGATCGCCGAGGACCTCGGATTCGAGTCGCTGTTCTTCACCGAGCACACGCACATCCCGGCATGCCGCGAGACGCCGTCGCCCACCGGCGGCGAGCTGCCACCCCGGTACTACCACAACTACGACCCGTTCGTCGCGCTGAGCGCGGTGGCCGCGGTCACCACGACGCTGCTGCTGGGCACCGGGATCTGCCTGGTCGTACAGCGGGACCCGATCATCCTCGCCAAGGAGACGGCCAGTCTCGACCACATGTCCGGCGGNCGGCTGCTGTTCGGCGTCGGCGCGGGCTGGAACCGGGAGGAGATGCGCAACCACGGCACCGATCCGGCGACCCGGTTCAGGGTGCTCGCCGAGCGGGTGAAGGCGATCAAGGCGATCTGGACCCAGGACGAGGCCAGCTTCCACGGCACGTACGTCGACTTCGACCGCATCTGGTCCTGGCCGAAGCCCGCTCAACAGCCGCACCCGCCGGTCCTGGTCGGCGGCGACGGGCCGAGGGTCATCGACCGGGTCGTCGAGTACGGCGACGAGTGGTTCCCGATCGCCCCCGCCCCGGCGACCCTGCGGCAGCGCGCGGCGGAACTGAGGCGGCGGGCCGAGCAGGCGGGACGCGGCCCCATCCCCATCACCGTGTACGGCGGCCCCACCGACCCGGAGCGGATGGCCGCCTACGCGGAGGCGGGGGTGCACCGGGTTCTGGTGCAGGTGCCCACCGGTCCCGCCGAGCGGGTCGTGCCGTGGTTGCGGGACACCGCCGCCCGGCTGGGGGTCGGCCGGTAGGTCCCGCCCGGCCGGCCCCCCAGCCCGTCGCGCACCCCGGGTCTACCGGAGACCGTCGGTCAGCCGCATCGCCATGGTCGGCGCCTCGGCCATCACCGAGGTCGGATTCGTCATGCCCCCCGTGGTCCAGGTGCTCGCCCGCGCCACCTGGACGCCCGGATACAGCTCCACGATGTCGCCGGAACGCATCAGGTACTGCTGGCGGGCCAGCGGGATACGCTCGGACTCGTCCATCGAGCCGCCGGGGCGCACCCCGGAGCCGTTGGTGCTGACGTCCTGGGCGACGAGGTCGGCGCCGCGCAACTCGAAGCGGACGTGGCTGCGGCTGATCCACCGTCGCGCCTCGTCGTTGAGCCACTGGCCGAGCCGGATCCCACCGGGGTCCTCCGGCGCGCGCCCCACCACCACCGGGCGTTCCGTGGTCACCACGAACCGGCGCCGTACCATGCCGCCGATCCGCACCGACAACACCTCGCTGCCCGGTCGCGGACCGGCGTCCACGAGCCGGTGCTCGTGCCGGGGGCAGGTCGGCACCCCGGTGCGCAGGGTCGGCGGCGGCTGGGCACTCGGCCCGCGGTCGACCCGGGCCAGGTCGGCGAAGGCGCCTCCGCCCTCGCCGCCGAAGAGCGCACAGCCGGGCTCCCTGCAGCGCCACGTCCGGGCCAGCAGCTTCCGGCCGGTCGGGGACGGACCGCCCGGGGTCGACGGGGCACCCTGCACCCGGGGCACCAGCACCGGTCCGCCCGCCCCCGGCAGCGGGGCGAGCAGCCGACCCGGCTGACTGGTCACCCAGGGGTAGCGGCCGGCCAGGCCGTCGTAGCGGTTGCGGCTGAGCACCGGCAGGCCCAGCAGGTCGGCCACCTCCAGCACCCGGTCGCCGGGATTGTTCATCACCTCGACCAGGCCGTCGTCGGCCCAGCGCCGGAGCNCCATGCGCTCGTTCGAGGTCAGATCGGCCTCGCTGAGCAACGCTCGGTGCACCACCGCGTACACCGGGACGTTGTCCTCCTCAAGGTGGCGGCTCAGCGCGTCCATCACCATGCCCAGCCGCAGCGTGCTGGCCGGCCGGCCGCCGTCCAGGTCCGTGTACCGGACCACCTCGGCAAGGTCGAGCACCGCCCGGACCAGCGAGGGATCGGTGCTGACCCGGCCCTCGATCGCGTCGAGGACCTTGCTGATCTCGAACCTCACGCCGCTCCCCGGACTGTCTCGTCGATCCGCCGCGCCAACTCGATGTCCCGCCGGGTGACGCCGCCCACCGAGTGGGTGGCGCACCGGAAGGTCACCGTCCGCCACCGGATGTCGATGTCGGGATGGTGGTCGAGCTCCTCGGCGATCACCGCGACCCGGTCCACGACCTCGATGGCCTCCCGGANCCCGGGCAACTCGACGGTGCGGCTGATACCCGCCGGATCGCCGGACCAGCCGTCCAGCCCATCCAGCTCGGCGCGCACCGCCGCCGCGTCCAGCACCTCTGCCATGGGCCAGACCTTACCGTCGCGACCGACGGTGTGAAGGCCATCCGGGTCGCCGGTGACCGCGACGGCTCCGGAGCGCGCCCGGTCGCCCGGCCACGGCGCGAGGACCACGGACAGCCCACCACCGCGCCGGGACCGGAGACCACCCGGTCAGCTCATCCGGCCGATGGTCGCGCGCAGCCGCCGCAGGTCCCGGCGACGCCGCTCGTACGTCATCGCCATGCCGATGAGCGCGAAGCCACCGGCCGCGAGGAAGATCCAGCGCGGCAGCCGGTCCCAGACGGCGACCACCTCCCGTAGCGCGAGTACGGCCAGCACCACCCCACCGAGTACGACGGGCGCCTGACGCCGCCAGCGGGCACCGACCAGCACGGTGGCCAGCGCGCCGACCCCGAGCAGCAGCCGGCGCACCGGCTGCCCGTCGGCGGCCAGCACCGGAACCAGGCTCGGCAGCAGTGCCGCGCCGAGGCCGGGCCCGTACCCGAGCCAGCTGCTCAGCCCCGGCCAGGCCCGCAGCGCCAGCCCGCCGACCAGCAGCCCCACCACGGCCGCCGGCAGGGTGTACGCCTCGACCGGCGCCACCCGGGCCGCGGCGAGCAGCAGCCACACCCCGAGCAGTTCGGCGCCGCCGGCCCCGGCGACGTACCCCCAGCGGCGTGGCGCGGACTCCGCCGGGTGCAGCGCGCGCACGCCCAGCACCACGCCCCACGCGAGGCAGACCGTCGCGGCGTACCGGATCTCACCGGCGGCCAGGATCCCCGCGGCCAGGGCGGCGCCGTGCCCGGCGAGCTGCACGGCGGCCCCCTCGGCCCGCCGCGTGCCGCCGGGTGCGGCGGCACCGGACGGCACGGCCGTCCCCCGCAGCAGCACGCCGCCGGCCAGCGCCGCGGCGGCCACGGCGAGCACCAGCAGCGCGGCGTGCCGGAGCGGCTGACCGGCGGCGAGCGGCCCGGCCACCGCGAGCAGCACCGCCGCCGACACGGCGGCCAGCCAGCCCGAGAGCCGGGCCGCCACACGTCGCCCGGCCAGGCCCGCGGCAAGCCCGGTCACGGCCACGGCCGTCAGCCCGACGANCGTGCCGGCCCGGGTCGGTGTGAGACCGGCGAGGCCCGCCCCGGCGAGCGCCGTGCCCAGGGGNACGCCGACCCGGGCGGCCCGGCCGCCCCGCCCGCGGACCGCGGTGCCGAGCAACGCCGCCAGGCCGCCGGCCAGCGTCACCGCCGGCACGGACGGCCAGGGGGCACCACACGCGGCGAGCCCGACCGGCACCGTGACGGCCAGGCCCGACGCGGCGGGCACGAGCGCGCCCCGCCAGGTGCCGGCCCGGCTCCCACCGAGGACGGCCGCCGTGGCGGTGACCAGCAGCAGGGCCACCGCGGCCGGTGTGTCGGGCCGCCAGTCGTCCGGGTGCAGCCCGACCCCGTCCGGTGCCCGCGACCAGATCCGGGACAGCCAGGTGTACGGCACGACGAGCACCATCCCGACGGCCGGTGCCACCGTCACGGCGACCCGGACCAGCAGCACGGCCGCGGAGACGAGCGGAACCAGCGGTGGCGGTGTCCGCTCCCCGACCGGCGGCACCGGCCCGACACCCACGGGCCGCCATCTGCGCCGCCCGTGAAGGACCCCGACCGTCGCCAGCAGCGCCCCGGCGGCGTACACGCCGGATGGTTCGCCGACTCCGGGCAGTGCCGGGGCGAGGCCGACCGCCACCGCGACCGTCGAGAGCGCACCGGACGCGTACGGCGGGTACCCGGCGGGTGGTCGCCACGGCCACAGCAGCGCGGCCGCGGTCAGCAGGACGGTGACGGCGAGCGCGGCACGCGCCTGCCACCAGGGCGGTACGTCGACCGCGTGGAGACCGACGACCACCGAGGCCGGTGCCGCCAGCACCGCGACGGCGAGCGCGACGCCGCCCACCAGCCGTACCGGCCCGGCGGACCGGGCGGCCAGGGCGGCGGCCGTCGCCCCGAGGAGCACCACCGCGGCCAGAACCCCGGCGGTGCCGGCCGGGCGGGCCAGGCCCACCAGCAGTGCGTGCCCGGCGAGCGCCGCCCCGGCGACGGCCAACGCGCCGACCGCCCAGGCGGGCCGGGTCCCCCGGACGGCGGCCAGGGTCAGTCCCGCCGCCATGCCGAGGCTCAGCACCACCAGCATCCACCAGGGCAGGGCCACCGCGGTCGGGAGCGCCAGCACCGTGAGCACCGCCCCGGTCAGCGCCGCAGGCCGGCGCCAGCGAGGCGGCAGCAGCGTCACCAGGGTGCCGACCGCCACCGGCAGCGCGACCGGCGCCTGCCAGTCGAAGGGACCGGCCTCGGCGGTCGGGTCGGCCCGCCACGGTGGCTGGGAGCGCAGCGCGGTGGCGCCCGCCGTGACCAGCGCCATCGTGCCGGTCACGGCGGTCACCGCGCCGACCAGCGTGAGGCTGCCGACGCACGGGCCGGGACGCACCCCGGAGGGCGTGAACCGGGCGGTGGCGGCGACCGCCCCGGCGAGCAGCGCCGCCACGACCGCCGCGCCGACCAGCGCCGGCCAGCCGAGCTCGACGGCGGCCCGCAGCAGGGCGGCGCCGAGTGCCACGACGGTGAGCCCGCCGGCGACCGCACCGAGAGCCTGATGCCGGGTCAGTACCGCCCCGGCGGCCAGCAGCAACGGCGGNACCAACAGCGGGGCACCGGCGGCCGGTCCGTCGGTGAGGACCAGGGCCAGCAGGGCGCAGCACCCGCAGAGCAGCACCGCGCCGCCGTAGCTCAGCCAGGCCACGATCCGGCGGGCCAGGTCGAGCCGACTCGCCGGCACGTCGCCTCCCCACCCTCGGGTGAGGCCGAGATCGACCGCCGCCAGGACGGCGAACGCCAGCGTCCAGCCGACGGTTCCGGCGCCGGCGTCGTACGCCAGCAGCGGCGGCACCGGCTGGAACAGGAGCAGCCCGGCGAACCACGGTGCGGTGAGCCTGGTCAGCCGCCGGTAGCCGGTCGCCACCAGTACGCCGACGCCCAGGACCAGCACCGCGTACCGGGCGCGGGGCCAGGCGGTGGCGGCGAACAGGTCGACCGCCCGGACGGCGTACCCGTCGAGCAACACCAGGAGCAGGCCGAGTGCCGCGAAGGTCTCGGCGGTGGCGGTGAGGCCGCGCCGGCGGGCCACGGCCGGTACCGCNAGCACCAGCCCGGTCAGCCCGGCGAGCACNCCCGCCCGGCCGGTGATCCCCATGGCCGGCCAGGCGACCACGGTGAAGACGACGGCGGCCGCGCCGACCAGCAGGCCGCCGAGGACGAAGAGGAGATTCTGCACGGCCCGCGTCGAGGCTTCCGGGCGTACCGGCGCGGGTGCGGGTTCGCCGGTCGGTGTGCCGGGAGAGCCGGCGCCGGCGGTGACGGGCGCGCCGGCCGGCGCCGCCGGAGCCCGGCGGTCGGCGGCCCGGGCCGCCTCGGCAGCGGCGCGGACCTGGCCGGCCAGCGTGTCACGCCGCTGCCGGGTGTGCCGGAGGGCGGCCTCCACCGAGCGGTACGTCTCCCCGATGCGGGCCAGTTGGGCGGCGAGTTCGGCGAGTTCCGCGTTGAGCCGGACCACCTCCGCCGCCGTGGGATCCGGCCCACGGCCGCAGCCGGAACACCCGGTGGCCAGATCGGCCCCGGCGCCGCACACCGGGCAGGGGTACGCCCGCACCGCTTCGGTCATGCCGCAATGGTGCGGCCCGGGGCCAAGCGGGTGGGAGGTGCGCCCGCCCGATGACGGGGTGGGCCGGGGTGCGGTGGTCGGCGGCCGGGCGGGCCCTCGCGGGCGCNCGGCGGCCCCGCGACGTCCGCCGCGGGCTACCGTGGGTTCTCGTTCCGGCGGTACGCGTCGATCCAGTCGTCGATCCGCGCCCACCAGTCGTAGAGCCACTCGATCCGCTCGTCGCGGCCCGCCGGCACCTCCTCCGGCGGGACCGACCAGAACCGCATCACGATCCGCTTGTCCATCGGCAGTTCCCGCCACACGTCGGCGACGGTGAACATCCGGTCCAGCCCGGTGTGCGCGACGAAGACCACTCCTGCCCCGGGGGCGGCGTCCAGCGCGGCGAGCACGCCGCCCGGNCGCGGGGGGAGGACGTGCCGCATCGCCTCGGCCCGTTCCGCCATCGCCTCCAGCCCACGGGAGCGCAGCAGGTCGATGCTGCGCATCCGACGCCGCGGGGTGAAGTTGCCGCCCTCAGGAAAGATCACGAGGGCGTCGTTGGCGTCGAGGCCGCGGGCGAGGTGCCCGATCTGTTCGGTGAGGGTCTCCCGGGACGCGCCGGGGCGCCCGGCGGGGCCGTGGTGTCCGGTCCCGTACCTCCCGGCGGCGATGAACCGGTTGGGCAGCCGGTTGAGCATGACGTCGACGGCCGGATCCCACTGCAGGGTGTCCTTCAGCACGATGCGGGGCTCCCGGCGGAACCAGTTCACCAGCGCGTGGATCAGGATGAAGGAGTCGCCCGGCCCGGCGTGGCGGCAGAGCACCAGCTCGGGACGGCCGGGTAGGGCGGCGTCCGGGTCGGCGCCGACCACGTCGACGCGCAGCCGCAGAATCCGCCCGGCCTGGCGGAACAGCGCGTCGAGAAACCACCCGACCAGCACGTNGTGCGCCCGTTGGAAGGACGGGGAGCNCTTGTNCCGGCCGAAGCCGGAGGCGAGCCAGAGCCCGAGGAGCGCGACCAGGGCNGCCGCGTCCCAGACCAGGTAGACGACGGCGAACCAGAGCAGGCGCAACGGACGGGGGTGACCGGGTAGCAGCGGTGAGACCGCCGCCGCCACGATCAGCCACACCGGCGTCGTGGCCACCACCAGTACGGCGAGCAGCACCGTGGCCGGGGCGAGGACGAGTCGCCGGACCCACCGGGGTGGCAGCGGCATCAGTCGAGGCCCAGGTGCTCGGCGAGGTAGCGCCGCGAGGCGGTGTAGGCACGGCTGATCCGCCGGCTGACCGCCGCCATGTCCCGGTACGCCCACGGGCTGTCGTCGCGCGGCGCGAGCCCGCCGGTCGGCAGCACGTGGACGGCCACGCCGTCCGGCAGGGCGGACATCTCCCGGGCGAACCGGTGCCGACGGGCGATCTCGAACGCCACCTGCGCGATCTCCCACGGTCGACGCGGCGGGCTCAGCGGCCGTTCGATCCTGCCCACCTGGAGGACGAAGATCTGCCTGGCACCCGCCTGCACCGCCTCGCCGACCGGGATCGAGTTGACGATCCCGCCGTCGATGAAGTGCTCACCGTCGATCTCGACGGGAGGCAGCAGGCCGGGAACCGCGGCGGAGGCGAGCACCGCCGGCACCAGCAGCCCGCTGCCGAACCAGTGCTCGGCGGCGCGCTCGATGCTCGCCGCGCAGCAGCGGAACGGCACGNCCAGGTCGGCGAAGGTGGTCGTCTCACCGAGTTCGGCCTCAAGGAGCCGGCGCAGCGGGCGCGGCGAGTGCAGGTGGGTGCGGGCGGCGAACCGCCGCACCTGCCGNGCGATCGAGTCCCCGTAGACCTCGCTCGCCTCGGGCGAGGTCCAGAGCCGGACGAGCCGACTGGTGACCGTCTCGGTCGGATCGGCGGCGACGAGTGCCCCGTTGACCGCGCCGATGGAGGTGCCGAAGACGAGATCCGGACGGATACCGGCCCGGAACAGCGCCCGCAGCATCCCGACCTCGACGGCGCCGAGCACGCCGCCACCGCCGAGCACGAACGCCACCGGACCGCTGACCATGTCATTCATCCTGGCACGGGCCACCCGACCCGCTCCGGTGGTCGAGGCGGCTCTCCGTCGGGTGGGCCTCTCGACCGCTCGGCGCAGCGCGGAGGCCGTCCGACGAAACCTGCCCGCGGTGGCGCCGCGACGGTCGACCGGCCCGGGGACGCTAGGGGAAAAGGGACGTCACCGTTGAAACGGACCTGTAGCACCGGCAGCCTGATCGTTGACAGGCCGGTGACCGTCCCGCAACCTGAGGCGGCCCCACACGGCCTGATGCGACCCCGACTTCTTCCAGGCAGGTGCGACGAACGATGGCAGCGTTGCAGGCGGGCGGCCTGCTTGCCCGAAGATACCGTCTGATCGACAGGATCGGCTCCGGCGGGATGTCGGTGATCTGGCGGGCCCGGGACGAGGTGCTCGACCGGGTGGTGGCGGTGAAGGTGCTCGCCGCGTCGTTGGCCGCCGACCCGAAGTTCCGGGAGATGGTCCGGGAGGAGGCCCGCGCGGCGGCCCAGCTCGTGCATCCGCACGTCACCGCCGTCCACGACTACGGCGAGACGTTCGGGCCGGACGGCGAGATCGTCGCTTTCGTGGTGATGGAGCTGCTGACCGGCGAGGAGCTGAAGGCGTGGCTCACCGCGGGTCCGCTGCCCTGGCCGGCGGCCGTGGAGGTCTGCGCGCAGGTGGCGGAGGCCCTGGCCGCGGCACACCGGCTGGGCATCGTGCACCGGGACATCACCCCGGCGAACATCATGATGACCGCCACCGGCGCCAAGGTGCTGGACTTCGGCATCGCCACCCACGTCGGCGCGCCGGACGAGGACGAGGACGGCGAGACGTTCGGCACCCCGGCGTACGTCGCCCCGGAACGCCTGGACGGGCTGCCGGCCCAGCCGGCGACCGACACGTACTCGCTCGGGGTGCTGCTGTACGAGACGCTCACCGGCAGGGTGCCGTTCCCGGCCGAGACCTGGGACGAGCTGACCCGGGTGCTGGCGTCCGACGCGACGCCCACGCTGACCGGCGTGCCGGACCTGCCGGCCGCGGTCGCCGACGTCTGCCTGCGGTGTCTGGCCCGCGACCCGGCCGCGCGACCGACCGCCGCGCAGGTCGGCGAGATCCTCCGGGCGAACCTGCCCGCCACCGGCGCCCGGCACCTCTGGCCCGATCGTGGGGTGCCTCGGCCGCCGAACGCCCTCCTCGGCGCCGGGTCCACCGTGGCCCCGGCCGCCGCGCCCCCGACGACGCCGAAGCCGCCCGGGGCGCCGGACCGGCCGGCTCCCGGGGTGTCGGGTCCGGGACCGGCTGACGGGACCCCGGCCCCGGGGTCGGTTTCCGGGTCTGTACGCGCGGCCCGGGGTCTCGTACCACGGCACCCGGGTCGGGTGCTCGTCGCGACCACGGTGGCGCTGCTCGCGCTCACCGTCGTCGTGGTCGCCGCCAGCACGCCGCGGGAGGGGCCGCCCTCGGCACACAACGGCGACGCCGGCCCCACGGCCGGGCCGACGGCCTCACCGGCGCCGTCGGCCACGCCGCGCCCGACGGCGACCGCGGCACCGGCGGCACCGGCGACACCGGCCCCGGCCCTGGCCTCCGCACCACCGCCGCGTCGCTCCGCACCCGCGGGGCCGTCGGTGCCCGAGGAGCTGGCGGCCATCGAGCGGATCATCACGGACGGGCTCGCCGCCAGCGCGATCCGCGACCACGTCGGGGTGGACCTGCGCAACCACCTACGAAACCTGCGGATCGGTGAGGACGTCGAGGCGTCGCACCTCGCCGGGCAGGTGAGCCACCTCCGGGACAAGATCGCGGTCCGGGCCCGCGAGGGCTCGATCACGCCGGAGTACGCCCGGCTCCTCGACGCCGCGCTGCTGGAGCTGGCCGGCGCGGCGTAGCCGGGGTCCACCCGGTACCCCGGCGACGACCCGGCGGCGCTCGACGCGGTGGACGGTCGACGGCGGCGGCACGGCCCACCGCAATCGCGTGGCGGTCCCGAGGGAACGTGTGCCACCCTGACCGGCATGTCCACAGTGGCCTCCTCCCTTCCGGAGAACCTCGACGAGCTGCGTCGCCGGGTCGCCGAGGGTGCCCGGTTCCGGTACCTCCTCTTCTGGGGTCACCGGCCGAGGGCCGACGGGTCCGTACACGCCGCATGTCTCAGCCAGTGGTGGCCGGCACCGTTCACCGTGGACGGGGTGCGGTACGCCACCGCCGAGCACTACATGATGGCCGGCAAGGCCCGGCTCTTCGGCGACGACGCGATCGTCGAGCAGGTGTTGGCCGCGCCGAGCCCCCGGGCGGCGAAGGCCCTCGGGCGTCGGGTCCGCGGCTTCGACCAGACGGTCTGGGAGGCACACCGGTTCGACCTGGTGGTCGCCGGCAACGTGGCGAAGTTCGGCCAGCACCCCGACCTTCGGGACTACCTGCTCGACACCCGGGATCGGGTGCTGGTCGAGGCCAGCCCGGNCGACCGGATCTGGGGTATCGGACTGGCCGCCGGCGATCCGGCGGCGTCGGACCCGGCCCGCTGGCGCGGCCTGAACCTGCTCGGCTTCGCGCTGATGCGGGCCCGAAGCCGGCTCGCGGCGGCCGCACCCGCCGCCACCGGCGCCCACCCCTGACCGGCGCGGTCCGTCGGCCGGTCACCGTCCAGGCTGGTCTCCGGGCCGGCCAGGGCCCGGGCGGATCCGGTTCCCCGCCGCGTCGAACAGCAGCAGCTGGTCCAGGTCGACCGCCAGGGTCAGTGGCTGCCCGGGGCGGGGAACGACCGGGGCCGGGACCCGGACCACCAACTCGCCGGTGGTCGGCGGGTCGGCGTTGAGTTCCGGGTCGTACACCGGGTAGAAGCCGTACTCGGTCCGGGCCGTGGCCGGCGGCCGGGCCGTCCGTTGGTGCGGGATCATCCGGGCGATCCGACCCCGCAGCGGGTGTCCGGCGGGCAGCTCCCCGGCGAGCACCTCGGAGAGGGGGTGGTCGGGTTCGGGATGTTCCAGACGGGCCTGACTGCTCGCGGTGGGTACGGCACCGGCGGCCACGCGGACCAGTGCCTCGTGACCGAGGTGTTCGACGAGCCGGACCACGCCACGGATCACGGGCCTTCCGGGCGCCGCCTCGGCCGGCACCGGCGTCAGGGCGTCCGCGCGCAGTGCCAGGGTCACCCGTGCGGTGTGCCAGGCACGCAGGTGCACCGCGCGGGGATCGTCGGGCGGCAGCTCGATGAGCTGTGACCCGAGGTCGATCACCACGGTGTCGTCGGTGGCGTAGACGGCGGCCTGCAGCAGGCTCGCCCGGGGCGTACCGAGGAACGCCGCGACGAACAACGTCTGCGGATCCCGGTAGACCTCGCCCGGCGGGCCGACCTGCTGGAGCACACCCCGGCGCAGCACCGCGACCCGGTCCGCCATCGCCATCGCCTCGACCTGGTCATGGGTCACGTACAGGGTGGTGACTCCCAGCCGGCGGGCGAGCGACGCCAGCTCGGCGCGGAGTTCGGCCCGCAGGCTCGCGTCCACGTTGGACAGGGGTTCGTCGAGGAGGAAGCCCTGCGCCGCGCTGACGATGGCCCGTGCCATCGCCACCCGCTGCCGCTGCCCGCCCGAGAGCTGACCGGGCCGGCGCCGCAACAGCCCGGTGATACCGAGCTGTGCGGCGACCTCGGCGATCCGGCGTTCCGCGTCCGGCGGCGGGCCCGCCCCGACGTACAGCGGAAAGCCGATGTTCTGGGCCACGGTCAGGTGTGGATAGAGGGCGTAGTCCTGGAAGACCATCGCCAGCCGGTGGTCGCGCCCGGGGCCGGGCGGCGCCGGGCGCCCGTCGAGCAGCACCTGGCCGCTCGTCGGCTCCTCAAGACCGGCGACCAGGCGCAGGATCGTCGACTTGCCGCAGCCGGTCGGGCCGAGCAGGACGACGAACTCGCCCGAGCCGACCTCCAGGCTCACCCGGTCGACCGCGACCGTGCCGTCGGAGTAGACCTTCGTCAACTGGTCGGTGGCGATGCTGACCACGGCGACCACCTCCTGACGCCATCGTCAGCCGTCGCTTCGACCGGCGCCACACCCGCTGCGCCGAACGGCCGCCATCGGTGCGCCGAACGGACACGGCCACGGCCGCCGTCCACCCACGCCGGCGCCCTCCGGTGGCCGCGAACGTCACCACGCGCCCACCGACGGCGCCGCCTGGCGTGAGGAGCCGAAGGCCGGCTCCAGCCACGACCGGTAGACCCGCTCGTACTCGTCGGCCATCCGCTCGGCCGAGAACTCGCGCCGGACGTGGGCCACACAGGCGGCGGGGTCCAGTCGGGCGACCTCGTGCAGGGCCGGCGCCAGATCCGCCGGATCGTCGCAGATCAGGCCGGTCTCCCCCGGCCGGACCAACTCCGGTACCGCGCCCCGGTTCAACGCCACCACCGGGGTGCCGGTCGCCATCGCCTCCACCATCACCATGCCGAACGGCTCCTCCCACCGGATCGGCATGATCAGGCACCGGGCGGCGAGCATCAGTCGGACGGTGGCGTCGCGGTCGGGGTTGCGCAGCACCGTGACGTCCGGTCCGAGCATCGGCTCGATGACCTGTTCGAGGTACTGCCGTTCGGCGCGCTCGTCGCACTTGCCGGCGAGCACCAGCGGCAGACCGGCGGCACGACAGGCCTCGATCGCCAGGTCCGGCCCCTTGTCGGGGCTGAACCGGGCCAGCCACAGCACCGGGCCCGTCCCCGGTGCCGACTTGCTCACCACGCACCGGGTGGAGATTCCGTTGTGGACGGTGGCGGTCCAGGGCAGCTCCGGGGCCAGCCGGCGCTGGGTGTGCGAGATCGCGACCAGTCCCACCCCCGGATCGACGTCGCTGAGCACCTCGCGCAGTTCTCCGGTGGGACGGCCGTGCACGGTGGTGATGGTCGGCACCGACCGCTCGGCCGCGGCGAACGGGCCGACCGTGGTGTGGTCGTGGACGATGTCGAACGACTCGGGTGAGATCAACCGGTTGACCCGGGCCAGGTGGGCGAGCTCGGGAAGCGCCTGGCCGAGCCGGTGGTGCTGCACCTCCGCGACGGTGCCGACGAACCGGGCGGCGGTTCCGGTTCCGGTGCCCGCCCCGAACAGCGTCACCTCGTGCCCCTTCGCCACCAGGGCGTCGACCAACGCCGAGCAGACCTGCTCCAGCCCGCCGTACCCGGGTGGCGGCAGTTCGTACCAGGGCGGCACGACCATCGCGATTCGCAGCGGACGGGGCGAGGATCGCCGTACCGATGGGTTCGTGGTCACTGAGGGNCCTCCCGCAGGGCCGGCAGATCGGTGGGGAACGCCGGGCGGGCCGGATCAGCTCACCAGGCTGAGTCGGACCTCGACGTCACCGACGCCCGGCGCGGCCCAGGCGATACGTTCGGCCTCGTCCCGTTCCATCCAGGACCGGACCTCGCCGCTGAGCACGACGGTGCCGTCGGCCACGTCCACGTCGATCCGTTCCGCGTCGATGTCGCGCCGCCGGCGCAGGGCGTCGCGGATGTCCTGTTCGACATCGGCCTCGGAGACCGGTTCCGGCGACCGTACGGCGACCAGGTTGGTCACCCCACGCACCCCGGTCAGCCGTCGGACGGCCCGTTCCGCCGCGCGCTTCTGGAAGCCCTGCTCGACCTCGCCCCGCAGCGTCAGCCAGCCGTTCGCGACGGTCACCTCGACACGCTCCGCCGGGACGAACGAGTCCCACTCCAGGGCCCGGCTCGCCGCCGTGGCGATGTCGGTGTCGGTACGCCCGGTGTCACCGGGAAGTCGCACGGTGATGTCGTTGGCAACCGCGCGGACNCCCCGCACCCGGTGCGCCGCACGTTCCGCGGCCCACTTCTTGGCGTAGCTGTCCACCCAGCCCNTCAGGGTCGCGATGCCGCCGGCGACCGAGACGCCGATCTCGCTGGCCTGCACCCGGGCGTCCCAGGAGAGTTCGGCCAGTACGTCACGCTGGATGTCGGCATCGCTGCGGGCCATGCTCGTTCCCGTACTCATCGCCGTTCCTCCCCCCGGTTGGACGCGGTCACCGGTCTCGGCCGAGCCCGGCTGCTCCGCGTGCCGAGCCGGTACTGCCGTCCGCTCCGGCGCGCTCCGAGCACCCCCGATACTCGCCCCGGTCCGGGTGAGCGGAGGTCACCCCGATCAGGTGAAGGAAAGCGGCGGGCGACCTGACCAACCCCCTTGGTCACGTCGCCCGCCGCCTGGGAGAAAAGCTACACGTCCGCGTCCGGCCGGCGTCGGGGTACGGCCGATCCGCGCCGGACGCGTGTCCTGTGCGCGCCGGGTCCCACTCCTAGGACGTCTCGGCGAGCGTCACGGTTGCCGTGTTCTGCACCCCGTTTCGGGTGTACGTCACCTGGACCCGGTCACCCNCCTTGCCCGCCTGGACCGCGGAGACGAGATCGTCGGCGTCGTTGATCTTCTTGGCGCCGAACTGGACGATGACGTCGCCCTGCTGGATGCCGGCCCGGTCGGCCGGGCCGTCCGGCACGACCCCGCCGACCAGCGCCCCGCCGTTCTCCGCGGTGGTGACCGAGACCCCGAGCGACGGGTGACTCACCTTCTCACCCCGCTGCAGCGCCTGGGCGACGCTGGTGGCCTTGTTGCTCGGGATCGCGAAGCCCACCCCGATGTTGCCCCTGCCCTGGCCCGCGGTGGCGATGGCGGTGTTGATGCCGATCACCTCGCCCCTGGTGTTGACCAGGGCACCACCGGAGTTGCCGGGGTTGATCGGTGCGTCGGTCTGCAGCAGGCCGGAGATCGTGCTGACGCCCTGCCGGGGCAGACCGAAGGGGTTGGTCTGCTCCTCGCCGCCGGCCTGGATGGTCCGGTCGAGGGCGCTGATGATGCCGGCGGTCACCGAACCCTGCAGGCCGAGCGGGCTGCCGAGCGCCAACACGGTGTCGCCGACCTGCATCGCGTCGCTGTCGCCGAACGTTGCCGGGGTCAACCCGGAGACACCCTCGACGCGTATCACGGCCAGGTCGGTCTTCGGGTCGGTACCGACGATCTGCGCGGTGGCGGTCCGGCCGTCGGAGAAGAACACCCGGACCCTGCCGCCGGCGTTCGCCACCACGTGGTTGTTGGTCAGGACGAAGCCATCGGCGCTCATCACCACGCCCGAACCCTCGCTGCTGGCGGTGCTGATCGACACCACGCTGGGCTGCACCTGCGCGGCGATCCTCGGCAGGTCGGCGGGATTGATCACCGGCGCGGCGTTGTAGGTCTTCGTCACCACCTGCTGGGAGTCGTCGTCCAGGGCCAGCGCGATCNCCCCACCGGCGATGCCGGAGCCGACCATCAGGGCCAGCGCCGTCGCACCGATCGCCACCGCCCTGCCCAGCCGTCCGGGTGTGGAGCCGCCCCCACCCGGCGTGGCGGGAGCACCCCAGGGCGGCGCCGGAGCCCCGTACGGCTGCTGCGGGGGCAGCCCGCCGCCGGCGCCCGGCATCGGGTGGCCGGAGACGAGTGTCGGGTGGCCCGCGCCGGCGCCCGGTCCGGCCCAGCCCGGCTGGTGTTGCTGCGGTCGCTGCCAGGGATTGTCCGGGGGGTTGGTGGGCGGCAGGTGGTGGGGCTGCGCCGAGGTCGGCGCGTCGCCGTACGGGCCGGGGGCGGGGGCGTACGGTGACGCCCCGGTGCCCGCCGCCGCGGACGGTTGCCCGTAGGCCGGAGCCGGAGCGTGCCCGCTGTCGCCCCGGGCCGGCTCGGCGGACTGCCCACGGTCGTCGCGCGGCAGTTCGGCCGTGGGGTGCGGGGTGTCGCGGTCGGCGTCCGTCGGCCGCCGCTGCGGGTCGGTCTCNAACTCGCTCATGCCCCTACCTTGCTCCTCCGCTCTGCGACCCNCCTGGAACACGCCTGGGTGTTGACTGAAAATTACCGCCGTCTATCCATACCGACGGCCTCGCCCCGCCGGCCACCGGCTCGACCCCTACGACGGACTCTCCGCGTTCCCGACCCACTCGGCTCTGTCGGCACCGTCCGGGTCGGCACCGTCCGGTGGCTCCGGCGCCAGCGGCAGCCGGACCCGGAACGTGGCCCCACCACCCGGGGTCTCGTCGACCGCCACGGTGCCGTTGTGCCCCGCGACCAGGGCCGCGACGATCGCCAGCCCGAGCCCGGTACTGATTCCTCCGCCGGCCCGGCGGGTCCGCGCCGGGTCCGCCCGGTAGAAGCGTTCGAAGACCCGCTCCGCCTGCTCCGGGGTGAGCCCGGGTCCGGTGTCGACGACCTCGATGATCGCGTGGGTCTCGTCGCGACGGAGCCGCAGGGTCACCGACGCCTCCGGCGGCGTGTGGGTGAGCGCGTTCGTCATCAGGTTACCCATCACCTGCCGGAGCCGGGCGTCGTCACCGAGGACCACCAGCGCGCTGGCTCCCGGCTCGATCTCCAGGCTGATCGACCGCTCGGGCGCGACCGCCCGGGCCGCCTGCACCGCGTCGCTGGCGAGCACGGGCAGTTCCACCGGGGCCAGCGTGAGTGGACGTTCCCGGTCGAGCCGGGCCAGCAGCAGGAGATCCTCGACGAGAAGGCCCATCCGGGCCGCCTCGTCCTCGATCCGCCGGATCAACCGGGCGGTCTCCTCGGCGGAGCGGATGGCGCCCTGCCGGTAGAGCTCGGCGAACCCGCGGATGGTGGTGAGCGGAGTCCGCAGCTCGTGCGAGGCGTCGGCGATGAACTGCCGCATCCGCTCCTCGGAGCGGCGGGCTCGGGCCTCGGACGCCTGGGCCGCGGCGGCCGCGTTCCGGGCCGCCGCCGCCGCGCTGTGTGCGGCCGCCTCGGCGTTGCGGGCCGCCGCCTCCGACGCCGCCCGCGCGGTGAAGGCCATCTCGATCTGCGCCAGCATCGCGTTCAACGCCCGGGAGAGCCGCCCCAGCTCGGTCCTGGCCTCGGCCACGCCGGGCTCGGGATCGGGCACCCGGCGGGAGAGATCGCCGCCGGCGATCGCCGCCGCGGTCCGCTCGATCTCCACCAGCGGCTTCAGGCTGGTACGCACGATCGCGGCGCCGGCCGCGGCCAGGGTGATGAGCACCGACCCCCCGACCAGCACGTCGATCCAGACCAGTTCCTTGACCGCGAGGTCGACCTCGGTGAGGTTCTGCCCGACGGCGAGGTAGACGTCGTCGCCGAGCCGCACGATCAACATCCGCCACCGGTACTGGTGGTCGGCCGAGCTGACGGTGAAGGGTCCCTCGTCGGCGTGCTCCTCGTACCAGTTGAGGTCGCTGAGCGTGCCGGGCAGGTTGGCCGGGCTGAGGGCCTTGTCGTAGAGCGGCGTGCCCCGCTTTATCGGCCCGTCGACGAAGATGACGAGATAGTCGGTGGGCAGGCCGCTGTTGCCGGTCTGTTGGTTCTGCGCGAGCTGCTGGAAGAAGTTCTCGGGCTGGTGTGCGTAGTTGGCCAGCTCGTCGTCGATCCTGCCGACGAGATAGCTCCGCAGGAAGAACGCGGTCATCACGCTGATCACGACCAACGCGGCCGCGACCAGGACGAGGACGGCGGCGACCAGCTTGACCCGCAGCGGAACGACCCGCAGCCGCCCTCTCAGCAGCGGGTGGGCGATCACGCCGCCGGCTTGCGGAGCACGTATCCGACCCCCCGCAGCGTGTGGATCAGCCGCGGCGGAGTCGTGTCGATCTTGCGCCGCAGGTAGGAGATGTAGGACTCCACGATGTTGTCGTCGCCCCGAAAGTCGTAGTTCCAGACGTGGTCGAGGATCTGGGCCTTGGAGAGCACCCGGTTGGCGTTGAGCATCAGGTAGCGCAACAGCTTGAACTCGGTCGGGGACAGCTGCACCCGCCTGCCGGCCCGATACACCTCGTGGGTCTCCTCGTCCAGTTCCAGGTCGGCGAAGGTGAGCCGGGACGGCACCTGCTCCCCGGTGGCGGTGCGCCGCAGCACCGCCCGGATCCGGGCGGTCAGCTCCTCCAGACTGAACGGCTTGGTGACGTAGTCGTCTCCGCCCAGGGTCAGTCCGCGAATCTTGTCGTCGGTCGCGTCCCGGGCGGTGAGGAAGACCACCGGGGTACGCGTACCGCCCTCACGGAGCAGACGGATCACCTCGAAGCCGTCGAGATCGGGCAGCATGACGTCGAGCACCATCAGGTCGGGCCGGCGCTCCCTCGCCGCGTTCACCGCCGCACTGCCGCTGGTCGCGGTGGTCACGTCGAAACCGGCGAACCGCAGACTGGCGGAGAGCAACTCGAGGATGTTGGGGTCGTCCTCGACCACGAGAAGCCGGGCCTCGCTTTGGGTCGTCGCTGCCATGGGTCCCATCATCCGCGTCGCCGCTGCGGCCCGCCTGAGCATCCCCTGAAAACTCCCTGAGAGGCCACGCTCCCCGCGCGACCACGGACGGCGTCCGACACGCCGGCGGCACGGGCCCACCTCGCCGGCGTCCGGGCCCGCACCCGGGCACGGCCGCTCAGCGGAGCAGCCGGCGCATCCCGTCCAGGGCGCCGTCGAGCAGTCGGATCGCCGTCCGGAGCTGGACCTCGGTGAGCCGCCGGCCCCGGATCAGGGTCCGGACCTCGGTGACGAAGGTGAGCAGCCGTTGTTCGAGCTCGTCGACCGGCACCGCGCCCGCCGGCGCCGTCTCGTCCGCCCATCCCGGCCCGGGAGTCCGGTCGTACGACTCCGCCCCGGTCGTCCCGTACGTCCCGTACGGGGCGTCCCGTCCTCGCCGCCGGCTCTGCCGCGTCGCGTTCCGTATCTCCTTCTTGAGGTCGCGCAGCGAGTCGCGGACCCCGGTTCGGATCTCGTCGGCCAGCTTCGTCAGGTCGGCCACCGAGTCACGGATCTCCGACTCCAGCGTGGCCAGCTCGTCGACGCGAAGCCGCAGCTCCCGCCGGCCCAGGTCGGTGATCTGGTACACCTTGCGGCCGCCCACCGCCTGGTGGGTGACGAGTCCCTCGGCCTCCATGCGCTGCAGTCGGGGATAGACGGTGCCGGCGCTGGGGGTGTACAGCCCCAGGAACCGTTCCTCCAACAGCCGGATCAGCTCGTACCCGTGCCTCGGCCCGTCGTCGAGAAGCTTGAGCAGGTAGAGCCGGAGCCGGCCGTGGCCGAAGACGGGCGTCATGCCGCGCCTACTCGACCGCCGAGCGGGCCAGCAGCGCGATGCTGCCGGACTGGGTCGTCGCGCGCAGCCGCACCCGTCCGGTGCCGAGGACGCCCCGCACCTGCCGCGCCGTCCCGCCGCGGCGCCCAACAGCCTCCAGTTCCGGAAAGTCGGTGGCGATGCTCCCCGTGGCGGCGCCCAACCGCACGTCGAGGTCGCTGTCGCGACCCACCCGGACCGTCACGCTGCCGGAGGTGCTGGCCAGGTCGACGTCGCCCGCGCCCGGGTTGTCGAGGTCGCAGGTGATCGAACCGGAGACCGTCCGGGCCCGGATCCGTGTGGCGGTGCCGTCGGCGAGGACCAGCTCGCCGGAGACGGCCTCCATGGTCAGGTCCCCGGCGACGCCGAGTGCCTCCACCGGCCCGGAGATGACCCTGACACTGGTCTGCCCCCGCAGGCCCATCAGGGTGATCCGGCCGGAGGTCGTCTCGGCCCGCGTCGTTCCGGTCAACCCGGACACGACCAGCGTTCCCGCCACCACGTGCAGGTCGACCGCGGNCGCCGGCGGTACGCCGACCGACACCTCGGGTGTGGCCCGACGGCCGAGGAGACGGGCCAGCGCCATCCAGCTCCAGGGGCCGTGTCGCCGTACCGTGAGCTCGCCGGACCGGTACCCGACGAGGATCGGTCGCCGCCCCGCGTCGGTGATCTCGACTCGCGCCGGCCCCTGGGTCCCGATCACGTTGAGCCGGGCGGTGTCGAGCCGTACCACGAGCCGGTCGACCGGCTCGGTGATGGTGAACCGGTCGGAACCGGTCACCGTCCAACTGGCCATGACGTGGGAGTATAACGCGATACATCGCGATAGTCGAAGCTGTCGACCGCGGGCCGACTGGTCGTTTGTCGCTAGGGTGAGAGCTGCGGATGGATCGGCGGGGCGTGTCGGTCCCCCGGAGTGCCGGTGGCGGGGCGCGGGTCCTCGGTCCCGGCGCCGACGGCGGCACGGAGCAACAGCCGGGCGGTCGTTGCCGCGACGCGGCCCCTCTCGTACCAGAGGAATCCCTCTCTCGTACCGGAGGATGACCGGCTCGTGCTCGGGGACGAGACGCGGATAGGCCATCATTCCGTTGGCCGCGCAGGCCACATCGTCGACGCTGAGTAGCGGCGCGCGGCCGGACAGGGCGGCCGCCTCACGAGGGGAGAGACATGTCCGACGGGCGACCAAGCCCCACGGCCGGTAGCGGCCAGATCGTGGTGTCCGGGCTCACCAAGGTGTACGGCAACGTGCGGGCGGTCGACAATCTGTCCTTCGTCGTCGAGCCCGGCCGGGTCACCGGTTTCCTGGGCCCGAACGGCGCGGGCAAGACGACCACGCTGCGTATGCTGCTCAACCTCGTCACCCCGACCGCGGGGACCGCGACGATCAACGGACGACGGTACGCGGACCTGACCGATCCGGTGCGGCACGTGGGCGCGGTGCTCGAGGCGTCGGGCGCACACAAGGGCCGGACNGGGATCAACCACCTGCGGGTGATCTGCGCGGCGGCCGGTCTGCCTCGGCAGCGGGCCGACGAGGTGCTCGAACTGGTCGGACTCACCCCCGCGGCGAAGCGGAGGTTCAAGGGCTACTCGCTGGGGATGAAGCAGCGGCTCGGTATCGCCGTGGCGATGCTCGGCGATCCGCAGGTGCTGATCCTGGACGAGCCGGCCAACGGGCTCGACCCGGAGGGGATCCGCTGGATGCGGGGTTTCCTGAAGGGCCTCGCCGCGCAGGGGCGTACCGTGCTGGTCTCCAGCCACCTGCTCTCCGAGATGCAGCTGCTCGCCGACGACGTCGTGATCGTCGCGGCCGGCCGACTGGTCCGGCAGGGTCCGGTGGACCAGGTGATCGGCTCGATGACCCACGGCGTACGGGTCCGGGTTCGCACCCCGCAGCCCGACGAGCTCGTGGCGGCGCTCGCCGGGCACAACGCCCGGGTGCATCGGGCCGAGGACGGCGCGCTGCTGGTCGACGGGGTGGAGGCTCCCGTCGTCGGCCGCGCCGCACTGGCCGCCAAGATCGAACTTCACGAACTCGTCACCGAACGCCCCGATCTGGAGGGCGTCTTCCTGGAACTCACGGCCGGAAAGGCGGCTATCCGATGAGGTTGGTCCGAGCCGAGCTGCTCAAGATCCGCACCACGAGCACCTGGTGGATCTTCGCGCTGATCACCCTGCCGCTCTGGGGCGTCACGCTCTTCTTCAACTACGTCTCGTCGCAGTTCCTCGTCGACCCGGTCGAGGTCGGCACGCTCGACCCGCAGCAGGAGGCGCAGCTCCAGGCGGCGGCCGACCCGCTCAACATCGCGTCGAACCTCTACACCAACGGGCAGTTCCTCGGCGTCATGATCGTCATGCTGCTCGGCATCATCGTGGTGACCAGCGAGTTCTTCCACCAGACCGCCACCACCACGTTCCTCGCCACGCCGCACCGGACCGCCGTGATCCTCAGCAAGCTGGTCGCGGCCGCCGTGCTCGGCCTGATCTTCTGGCTGGGCACCACCGTGCTCAACCTGATCGTCACGCCGCCGATCNTGGCCGGGTTCGATCTCGGCGCCCAGCTCGACCGGGGCGCGGTGTGGCAGGCCATCGCGCTCAACGGACTGGCGTACCTGCTCTGGGCGATCTTCGGGGTGGGCTTCGGCGTCCTGATCCGCAGCCAGATCGGCGCGACGGTGACCGGGATCCTGCTCTACTTCGCCGGCTACATCGGGGCGGGCATCTTCCTGACCCAGCTCTCCCTCAAGTTCGGCGACTGGATCAACAACCTCCAGCTCCTCGTCCCGTCGCTGGCCTCCCAGCTGATGACCACCGGCACCGACCTGCCCGGCAACCCACCGCGCTGGGCCGGCGCGGTCGTGATGGTGGGGTACGCCGTGGTCGCCGGCGCCATCGGCACCCTGATCACGCGGCGCCGCGACATCACCTGAGCACGTCGCCGGATCACCCGGGCACGTCCGCCGAGCAGCCCGGGTCGGGGCGGGCGCCCCGACCCGGGCTCGGCGGGTTCCCCGGGCCTGCCGGTCGCCGGCCCCGCGCCGGGCACGCCAGCGGGGCGGAGCCGCCGACAGTCACCCACCGGAATCGGTCGACCACTCCTGACTTATCCCTTGCAGGGCGGAAGACTCGCGAAACCTGTGAAACGCGACACGGGCCCGATGCGACAATGCTGGCGGTTTCCGCACGGCGTAGCCTTGGACCCGTCTTTCGAACTCAGCCCCCGGACGGGTGGCAGGAACCGCGTGACACACAACCCGCGTGGAAAGAGGCGATTACCGGCCGTGTCGACCCAACAGACTTCGCAGGACAATCCATTGGCGGGCTTCGGCCCCAATGAGTGGATCGTCGAGGAGATGTACCAGCGTTACCTCGCCAATCCCAGCAGCGTCGACTCGGCCTGGCACGAATTCTTCGCCGACTACCGGCCGACCGGTGGCCCCGACACCGACAACGGTAGCGCGACGGGCACCACGCCGGACGGCCGGGCCGCCACGGCCGAGCAACCCGCACCGACCGCCGCCTCCCCCGCCGCGGCTCGCCCCACGGTGACCGGCAACGGCGCGGGCGCGGCCACCGCCGTCACGTCACCCACCGCGCCGCCGAAGCCCGCGCCGGTCCCGCCCACCCCCGGCGCCAAGACCGCCCCCGCCAAGACCACCGCCACGAAGACCACGCCCGCGAAGAGCACCCCCGCCAAGGCGCCCACGCCCCAGTCCGGCGGCGAGACGATCCCGCTGCGCGGGGTGGCCGCCCGGATCGTGCAGAACATGGACGCCTCGCTCTCGGTGCCGACCGCGACCAGCGTGCGGGCCATCCCGGCGAAGCTCCTGGTCGACAACCGGATCGTCATCAACAACCACCTCGCCCGGGGCCGGGGCGGCAAGGTCAGCTTCACCCACCTCATCGCCTGGGCGCTGGTCCGGGCGCTGGGCAAGCACCCGGAGATGAACAACGCCTACACCGAGGTCGACGGCAAGCCGGCGCTGCTCCGGCCCGAGCACGTCAACCTCGGTATCGCGATCGACCTGGTCCGCCCGGACGGCTCGCGCAGCCTGGTGGTGCCGTCGATCAAGGCGTGCGAGCAGATGGACTTCCGGCAGTTCTGGTCGGCCTACGAGGACGTCATCCGGCGCGCCCGCCGCAACGAGCTGACCATGGAGGACTACGCGGGGACGACGATCTCGCTGACCAACCCGGGCGGCATCGGCACCGTGCACTCGCAGCCACGGCTGATGACCGGACAGGGCGCGATCATCGGCGTCGGCGCGATGGAGTACCCGGCGCCGTACCAGGGCATGTCCGAGGAAACCCTCGCCGAGCTCGCGGTCAGCAAGGTCATCACCCTGACCAGCACGTACGACCACCGGATCATCCAGGGAGCCCAGTCCGGTGAGTTCCTGAAGGCCATCCACGAACTGCTGCTCGGCGCGGACGGCTTCTACGACGAGATCTTCACCTCGCTGCGGATCCCGTACGAGCCGGTCCGGTGGGTCCGGGACGTGGCGATCAACTCCGAGGGGCAGATCGACAAGAACGCCCGGGTGCTGGAGATCATCCACGCGTACCGGGTGCGTGGCCACCTGATGGCCGACACCGACCCGCTCGAGTTCAAGATCCGCAAGCACCCGGACCTCGACGTCGTCCAGCACGGCCTGACGCTGTGGGACCTGGACCGCACCTTCCCGGTCGGCGGCTTCGCCGGCAAGCAGAAGATGAAGCTGCGCGAGGTGCTGGGNGTGCTGCGGGACTCGTACTGCCGGCGGGTCGGCATCGAGTACATGCACATCCAGGACCCGGAGGAGCGGCGCTGGATCCAGGAGCGGGTCGAGCGCAAGTACGAGAAGCCGACGCGGGACGAGCAGAAGCACATCCTCAACCGGCTCAACGCGGCCGAGGCGTTCGAGACCTTCCTGCAGACGAAGTACGNCGGTCAGAAGCGCTTCTCGCTGGAGGGCGGCGAGTCGCTGATCCCGCTGCTCGGCGAGATCCTGGAGGCCTCCGCCGAGCACGGCCTCGACGAGGTGGTCATCGGGATGGCCCACCGGGGCCGGCTGAACGTGCTGGCCAACATCGTCGGCAAGCCGTACGAGAAGATCTTCTCCGAGTTCGAGGGGCACCTGGACCCGCGCTCCACCCAGGGCTCGGGTGACGTGAAGTACCACCTCGGCCAGACCGGCAAGTTCACCACCCCGGACGGCCAGCACTCGATCAAGGTGTCGGTGACCGCCAACCCGTCGCACCTGGAGGCGGTCAACCCGGTGCTGGAGGGCATCGTCCGGGCCAAGCAGGACCGGATCGACCTCAAGCTGGAGGGCTACACCGTGCTGCCGGTGGCGGTGCACGGTGACGCCGCGTTCGCCGGCCAGGGCGTGGTCGCCGAGACGCTCAACCTGTCCCAGCTGCGCGGCTACCGGACCGGCGGCACGGTCCACGTGATCGTGAACAACCAGGTCGGCTTCACCACCGCACCGGAGTACTCCCGGTCCAGCCTGTACTGCAGCGACATCGCCCGGATGATCCAGGCGCCGATCTTCCACGTCAACGGCGACGACCCCGAGGCGGTGGTCCGGGTCGCCCGGCTCGCCTTCGAGTACCGCCAGGCGTTCAACAAGGACGTCGTGATCGACATGGTCTGCTACCGGCGGCGCGGGCACAACGAGGGCGACGATCCGGCGATGACCAACCCGCTGATGTACAAGATCATCGACTCGAAGCGCTCGGTCCGGAAGCTGTACACCGAGGAACTGATCGGCCGCGGTGACATCACCGTCGAGGACGCCGAGGAGTTGCTCCGCGACTTCCAGGCCCAGCTGGAGCGGGTCTTCAAGGCCACCCGGGATGCCGCCTCGGCGGCCCGCCCGGCTGCCCGTCCCCAGCGTCAGCCGGAGCCCGAGCCGGTGGTGGCCACGGCGACCACCGCCGAGGTCCTGCAGGCGATCGGCAGGGCCCACGTCGCCCTCCCCGAGGGCTTCACCCCGCACAAGCGGGTCCAGCAGCTGCTGCAGCGGCGGGCCCGGATGGCCGAGTCCGGCAACATCGACTGGGGCTTCGGCGAGATCATCGCCTTCGGCTCGCTGCTGCACGACGGAGTGACCGTCCGGCTCTCCGGGCAGGACTCGCGGCGCGGCACGTTCGTCCAGCGGCACGCCGTGATCGTCGACTCCGAGACCGGCGCCGAGTTCACCCCGCTCGCCGCGCTCACCGGCGAGCGCTCCCGGTTCTTCGTGCACGACTCCCTGCTCAGCGAGTACGCCGCGATGGGCTTCGAGTACGGCTACTCGGTGGAGAACACCGAGGCGCTGGTGCTCTGGGAGGCGCAGTTCGGCGACTTCGCCAACGGTGCGCAGACCGTGGTCGACGAGTTCGTCTCCTCGGGAGAGGTGAAGTGGGGGCAGCGGTCGGCGGTGACGCTGCTGCTGCCGCACGGGCACGAGGGACAGGGCCCGGACCACACCTCCGGACGCCCGGAGCGCTTCCTCCAACTCTGCGCCGAGGACAACATGCGGGTCGCCATCCCGAGCACCCCGGCGAACTACTTCCACCTGCTGCGCCGGCAGGCGCTGTCGCCGAAGCGCAAGCCGCTGGTGGTCTTCACCCCGAAGTCCCTGCTGCGGCACAAGCTCTGCGTCTCCGAGGTCGAGGACTTCACCACCGGTACCTTCCAGCCGGTGCTCGACGACGGGCAGGGCACGCGCGGCGTCACGCCGCCGGCGCCGGAGAACGTCAGGCGGATCCTGCTGTGCTCCGGCAAGGTCTACTACGACCTGGTTCAGGCCCGGGTCGAGCGCGGCATCACCGACACCGCGATCATCCGCCTGGAGCAGCTCTACCCGCTGCCGGTCGAGGAGGTCCGGGCCGCCCTGGCCCGGTACCCGAAGGCCGAGGACATCGCCTGGGTCCAGGAGGAGCCGGCCAACCAGGGCGCCTGGTCGTTCATCGCGCTCAACCTGCTGGAGCACCTGGAAGGCGTACGGCTGCGCCGCATCTCCCGCCCGGCGGCGGCGGCTCCGGCGGTCGGCTCGGCGAAGATGCACGACGTGGAGCAGGCCGCGCTGATCGAGGCGGCGCTGCCTCGCCCGTGACCGACGGCGCGGTGTCGGGATCCGGCATGCCGGGTCCCGACACCGCGCCCGGTCCGGCCGCAACCGGGTCACCGAATCCGAAAGAGGACGTCACCGAATCCGAAAGAGGACGTCGTGTACTTCACCGACCGAGGCATCGAGGAACTCGTCGAGCGCCGCGGCACCGAGACGGTGACGCTGGAGTGGCTCGGCGCACGGCTACGGGACTTCGTCGACCTCAACCCCGAGTTCGAGACGCCGGTGGAGCGCTTCGCCACCTGGCTCGCCCGGCTCGACGACGAGGACGATCTCTGACCTCGGTGGGGCGAACCGTCCGGGCGGCCGGCAGCGCGGCCCGGAAAGCCGACCCCGTCCGGGGTGTCGGGGTCTACCGTCGATCGTGTGCGCGTCCACCCCTTGGTCGTAGCGCTGACCGCCCTGCTCCTACCGATCACGCTCACCGCCTGCGGTGGGGCGGTCGCCGCACGGACACCGTCCGACGCCGTGTCGGCCGCGCCGTCGGCCACGGCCCCGGACCGGACGTACGCGGTCGGCGTACGTACCCTCGACCTCACCCACGGGCGTGACCGCCCGCTGCCGGTCACCGTCTGGTACCCGGCCCGCCCCACCACGCCACGCCCGTCCGGACCGGCCCCGACGCGGGACGCCCCGATGGCGGCGGGACGGTTCCCGGTCGTGCTCTTCAGCCACGGGCTGCACAGCCTGCCCGAGATGCACGCCCCGCTGACCAGCCGCTGGGCGGCAGCCGGGTTCGTCGTCGCCGCACCGGCCTACCCGCACACGAAGTGGCGCNCGCCCCGGTTCGACCGGGCCGACATCCGGCGACAACCCGGGGACGCCCGGTGGGTGCTCAACCTGCTCCGGNTGCTCAACCAGCGTGTCGGCGACCGGTTCGCCGGCCGCCTGGCGATGGACCGGGTCGCGGCGGCGGGGCACTCGGCCGGCGGCTACACCACCGCCGGCCTCTTCGCCCCGGGGCACCCCGCGTGGCTGCGCGGCGGAATCGTGATCTCCGGCGGCGGGATGCCCGGCGTCACGTACGGCGGCCCGGCCGCACCGCAACTCTTCCTGCACGGCGACGCGGACCGGGTCGTACCGCCGGCCCGCGGCTGGGCCGCCTACCACCAGGTGCCCTGGCCGAAGGCGTTCCTCCGGCTGGCCGGCCAGGGACACGGCGAGTTCCTCACCCCCGGCCGACCCGGCTTCGAACGGGTGGTCCAGGTGACCACGCACTTCCTGCGCTGGGTCCTCCACGGTGACCCGGACGCGCTGGCCGCCCTCCGGGCCGCCGCCCGCTCACCCGACGTCGCCGAGTTCGCCGACCTGCTCGGCTGACCCTGGTCCGCGCGCCGCCGCCGCGCGGGCCAGCGCCGCCGCACCCGGGCCGGCCNTGCGCGCCGGGTGCGGGCGTCGCCCCCGGGCGGGCCGCGGGCACAATCGGTCGCATGACCCGACGCCCCGCCCACCCGGCCCGGGTCGGTGCCGCCCTCGCGGCAGCGCTGGCCGTGGCCCTCTCCGGTTGCTCGGCCGGCCCGCAGCGGTCGCCCACCGAGGCGGCACCGACCAGCGCCGCGGCGACCGTTCCCGCGTCGACCGGCCCGGTCGCCACCGGAACGCCGGCCGCCACCGCGGCGACCGGGGTCCCGGCGGGCACGGCACCGGAGCGCCGCTTCGCGGTCGGGGTCCGCGAGTTGGCGTACGACCGGGGCGGTGACCGGCCGCTGCCGGTCACCGTCTGGTACCCCGCCTCCGGCACCCCGGGCACCACGCCGAGAACGGGCAGCCGGATCGCGGACGGCCGCTTCCCGGTGGTCCTGTTCAGCCACGGCCTGGGCGGACGCCCGACGGACTACCAGGTACTGCTCGTCTGCTGGGCGGAGGCGGGTTTCGTGGTGGTGGCGCCCACCTACCCGCACACCGGTCGGGGTGCGGCGGGCGGCGTTCGGGTTCTCGACGTGGTCAACCAGCCCGCGGACGCGTCGTACGTCCTGACCGAGGTGCTGGCGCTGGANCGGCGGGCCGGTGACCCGTTCCGGGGACACCTGGCCACCGACCGCGTCGCCGCCGCCGGCCACTCCGCCGGTGGGGTGACCACGATCGGTCTGTTCACCGCCGGCCGCGACGACCGGCTCGACGCCGGCATCGTGCTGGCCGGCACCGCGCTCGGGGTCGGTACGGCGTTCAGCGGACCGCCCGCGCCGCTGCTCTTCGTCCACGGACAGCGGGACGAGGTGGTGGCGTACCGCGCGGGGAAGGCGGCGTACGACCGGGTGCCCTGGCCCAAGGCGATGCTGACGTTCCCCGAGGGCGACCACGGCCGCACCCTGCTTCGGGACGACGGGCCCGCCGCGTCCGTCGTCGTCGGCACGACGGTCGAGTTCCTCCGGTGGACCCTGTACGGCGATCCGCGGGCGAAGCGCCGGCTGCCGAAGCAGGCCGCCCAGGGTGGGGTGGCAACCCTGGACGACCGGTTGTGAGTCCGTGCCCGGCGCGGCACGGTACGGCGGACGACGGGGCCGCTACCGGACGACGGGACGGCGGTTGTCGGCGTAGACGTTGGTCGCCTGGTCCCAGGTGATGCCGCGCTGGTCCGGTCGGGAGATCACGCCGTACCGGTGGTCGCGGCCGAACACGTTCCCCCGGAACCGGATGTTCGTGCCCCTGAGGTCCGTGCGCACGCCGATCGAGTAGTTCCCGCCGTTGCAGTAGTTCCCCTCGAAGAGGAGGTTCGCCACGACCGGGCCGGTGGTCGAGCCGATCATCAGGCACGCGTTGAACGGGTCCCGGGTCACCGGGTTGTACGCCTCCAGCGAGTTGCCCCGGATCACGATGTTCGACGCACCGGTGGTCTGCAGGGTGTCGTTGTGCGAGCCGGGCCGCCGCGTCAGGTGGTGGATCCAGGAGTCCTCGACGACCACGTTGCTCCCCAGCCGGGGACCGTCGACGACGTTGCTGATGTCGACGCGGCGCAGCGTGTACTCGTCGCAGCAGACCGCCGCGGCGTTGCGTCCCATCCCGTCGATCTCGACGTCCTCGACCACCAGGTTCTTCGCGCCGTCGGTGCGGATCGAGTAGTTGCTGTCACAGGTGATCCGGGACCTGCGGATGACGACGTCCCGGGCGGTGACCGTGACGCATCCGTCGATGTCGAGGCCGCTGACCACCGCGCCGTCCTCGTCCAGTTTGAGCGATCCGGACGGCTTCAGCTTCGTTCCGGCCGGCNCCCCGGTGGTGTCCGGGCCGGGGAAGGAGGCCGGGATCGTCAGGCTCGGGGCCGTGGTCCTGCTCACCACCGCGCCCGCGACCGCACCCGGCGACGGGCTCGCGCCCGGTTCGGCGTTCGTGGTCTCCGGTGTCGGTTCGGCCGTTCCGTCCACGTCGTCGGGGAGATCGCCGGCCGCCACCGGGGTGCCGTTCCAGGTCGACTCGACGATGGTCGCCGGTGCGTCGGCGGAGTGCACGAAACCGTTCCTGCAACCGGTGACGTGCACGCCGCGGGCCGTGTAGTTGCCGAAGACCAAACNATTGGTCTCCGGTCCGGTGCATTGAATCCTGGTGTTCTCGATCAGGGTTCCCGTGGCGCCCTCGAAGATCCGTACGGCGTGCGCACCACCATATCGAACGGTGGTATTCCTGATCGTGACGTTGTCCGCCTTGATGTGTACGTAGCCGTTGATCCTCCGACCATCCAGAACCGTGCCGTTCCTGGTGATCGTCACCGACCCGTCTCCGCTGCTCGCGACCGCGACGCCGAACCCGGCGAGAACGGTGCCGAGCGCTGACACGCTCACCACGAGGGAACGGGGTGTCCGACGGAACCTCATCCGTCTACTTCGGACTGGACGCATCGGTCGTCGAGCCTTTCGGCCCGGCTTTGAAAAACCTTTCACGATCCGACTCCTTCGCCGTACACATCGTCCACGGTCAACGGGGTGGAANGGGACGACTGTACCCGCGGGGCCCGCCGGCCGGGAGCGCGTGAATAGGAGATCGAATCGAAACCTTTAGTCTTCCTGAAGTACGCCTTTACCCCGACTTACCAGCGCATTTTCGTCGACTTTGCTCCCGCCTGGCGACGCTCGTGGCGCGCGGTGGAACGTCCGGATTNTCAAATCCCGTCTCCCGGCGTGTCGGGCCCGGGGCGCGGACCGGGCGGNACGGCGTGGTGCGCGGACCGGAATCCGGGCCGTGGCGGTGGCGGTGGGTGCCCGGGCCGGCGCCCGCGGCACGGACCGATCCCGCTACGCGCCGTGGTCGAGCACCACCTTGCCGAAGACCTCACCGGAGTGCAGCCGGGCGAACGCCTCGGTGACCCGGGAGAACCCGTAGACCCCGTCGACGACCGGCCGGATCCCCCGGGCCACGCACAGGTCGAGCAACGCGGCGAGCTCGGCCGCGGTGCCCATGCTGGAGCCGATGATCTCCAGTTGCATGGCGAAGACCCGACGCAGGTTCACGACGGGCTCGTGGCCGGAGGTCGCCCCCGCCACCACGATCCGGGCCCCCGGCGCCGCCGACTTCAACGAGTGGTCGAAGGTCGCCGCGCCGACCGTCTCGATGACCACGTCGACCCGCTCCGGCAGCCGCGCCCCCGGCGGGAGGGCGGTGGCACCGAGCGTGGCAACCCGCTCCCGCTTGCGCGGGTCGCGGCTGGTCGCGTACACCCGTTTGCCGAGCGCCACGGCGAGCACGACGGCCGCGGTGGCCACCCCGCCGCCGGCGCCCTGGACCAGCACCGACTCACCGTCGCCCACCCGGCCCTGTGTGGTGAGCATCCGGTACGCGGTGAGCCAGGCCGTCGGCAGGCAGGCCGCCTCCACGAAGGACAACTCGGCCGGCTTCGGCACCAGGTTGGCCCGGGGCACCGCCACCCGTTCGGCCAGCGTCCCGGGATGGCGCTCGGAGAGGATCGACAGGCCGCGCGGATCGGCCGGGTCCGGAACCACCGGGAAGACCACGACCTCGTTGCCGTCCGGGTCGACCCCGGCCGCGTCGCAGCCGAGGATCATCGGCAGCCGGTCCTCGGCCAGCCCCACCCCCCGCAGCGACCACAGGTCGTGGTGGTTGAGGGAGCTGGCCCGCACCTCCACGGTGACCCAGTCCGGGCCCGGATGGGTCGGTTCGGGACGCTCCCCCACGGCGAGCGCGGAGAGCGGATCGNCGGCGTCGAACCTGGTGGCGTACGCGGCACGCATGATCGGTACGTTACCGCGTACCCGCCGGCGGCGGCTCGGGGCGCCGTACGCCGGGCGCGGGGCGGACCTCAGGCCCGTGTCACGCCGTCCCGGCGCGCCGCCTCGGCCACCGCCTCGGCCACGGCCGGCGCCACCCGGGGGTCGAGCGGCGACGGCACGATCGCGTCGGCCCGAAGCTGCCCCACATCCGCGCCGTCCTCGGCGTCCCTGGTCGCCACCGCGGCGATCGCGTCGGCGGCGGCCACCTTCATCCCCTCGGTGATCCGCACCGCCCGTGCCGTCAACGCGCCCCGGAAGATGCCCGGGAAGGCGAGCACGTTGTTGATCTGGTTGGGATAGTCGCTGCGTCCCGTCGCGACCACGGCGGCGTACCGGGCGGCGACGTCNGGGTGCACCTCGGGGGTGGGGTTGGCGAGGGCGAAGATCGCCCCGCCGGGCGCCATNCCGGCCAGCGCCTCCTCGGGAATCTGCCCACCCGAGACCCCGATCAGCACGTCGGCGCCGCGCAGCGCCTCCGTGATGCCGCCACGGCGACCGGCGGCGTTGGTCAGCCTGGCCACCTCGGCCTTGACCGGGGTGAGGTCCGTCCGGTCCCGCCCGATGATGCCGCGTGAGTCGCAGACCACCATCTCGGCCGGGTCGACGCCCCCGGCCACCAGCATCCTGGTCACCGCGATCCCGGCCGCACCGGCGCCGCTGACCACCACCCGCAGGTCGCCGAGCTCGCGCTTGAGCAGCGCCGCGGCGTTGCGCAGCGCGGCGAGCACCACGACGGCGGTCCCGTGCTGGTCGTCGTGGAAGACCGGGATCGGTAGCGCCTCGTCGAGGCGACGCTCGATGTCGAAGCACCGGGGCGCGCTGATGTCCTCCAGGTTGATCCCGCCAAACGACGGGGCCAACGCGGTCACCACGGACACGATCTCGTCGACGTCCTGGGTGTCCAGGCAGATCGGCACCGCGTCCACGCCACCGAACTGCTTGAACAGCACCGCCTTGCCCTCCATCACCGGCATCGCCGCCCGGGGCCCGATGTTGCCGAGACCGAGTACGGCCGATCCGTCGGTGACCACCGCGACGGTGTGCGACGTCCAGGTGTACTCGTCGACCAGACCGGGATCGGCGGCGATCGCCTCGCAGACCCGGGCCACGCCCGGGGTGTACGCGAGCGAGAGGTCCTCCCGGGTGGCCAGCGGGACGGTCGAGGCGACGGCCATCTTGCCGCCACGGTGCAGGGCGAAAGCCGGATCGGCGGGATCCACGGCGGGGGAAGACATGGTGACTCCAGGGTCGTGCAGCAGGTGAGGCAGCCGGCTGAACGCGAGATTGGCGGGCGCCGGCGGCGGTGCGGGGGTCACCCGGCGGTGAACTCGGGGGTCACCCGGTTATGAACTAGAGAGCATAGTGCCGCCGCATCCGATCAGGGTCGAGCAGGGGCATTACCCTTCGGTAACCAGATCGGAGGGCACCGGGCCCCGCCGGAACCACCGCGGCCGCGGCCAGTACCGGAGCACCACCCTGCCCAGCACGTCGGCGACGCCGTACGCCCGGGAGTCGTCGGCGACGAGCGCGTTGTCCCCGCGCAGCCACCATCCGCCCTCGACGGCCCGGACCGCCCGCTTGACCACCAGCAGGTCCGGACGGCTGCGGAACACCCCGACCACCAGGTCCCCGGGGCGTACGGCCCGCCCGCCGCGCCGCACCAGCACCGCGTCGCCGTGTCGCAGGGTGGGGGCCATTGACGGACCTACCACCANGACCGCGACAATGGGCGCGCGGAGGTAATTCCCGGCGGCGGCCGGACCGACGGACACGAGTTTCACCTCCGCCCCTTCGGGGACATGTCGCAGGAGTAGTGTCGTCCTGGATCATCACAGACCTGCTACGGAGGATCCCATGCGGCTTCCGCGTCTCTTCACACCACGCATCGTCGCCAGCGCCCACTGCGACCTGCCCTGTGGCGTCTACGACCCGGCCCAGGCGCGGATCGAGGCGGAGTCGATCAAGGCGATCTGCGAGAAGTACCAGGCGAACACGGACCCCGAGTTCCGCACCCGGGCGCTGATCATCAAGGAGCAGCGCGCGGAGCTGGTCAAGCACCACCTGTGGGTGCTCTGGACGGACTACTTCAAGCCCCACCACTTCGAGAAGTACCCGCAGCTGCACCAGCTCTTCAACGAGGCCACCAAGCTGGCCGGTGCGGGCGGCGCGAAGGGCACCACCGACCCGGCGAAGGCCGACGAACTGCTGCAGAAGATCGACGAGATTGCCAAGATCTTCCGGGAGACCAAGCAGGCCTGAGCCGCCGTCGTCGCCCCTNGCCCGGGGCCACGACGCGGTTTCGTCGCTCCGACGCGACGGCCGGCACGTCCCGGTGACGTGCCGGCCGTCGTCGTGCCGGTCGCGGGTTCGCCCGATCCGGCGGGCACGGGCAGCCAGATCCATCGCCCGTTCGGTAGAGTCCCACCCGGGGGACTGACATTGACGAGTTCACTGAGCACACCGTCGGCGACCAGCGACGACGTCGTCCTCCTCACCGTGCCTGCTGACGGCGGCTACCTCGGCGTTCTCCGTACCGCCACGGCCGGCCTGGCTGCCCGGCTCCACTTCGCCCTGGACGAGATCGAGGATCTCCGGATCGCCGTCGACGAGGCCTGCACCATGCTGCTGGCCGTCACCNCCCCGGGCGCCGAACTCGACTGTCGGTTCGCGGTGACCGAGGACGCGTTGACCGTCGAGGTCTCCGTGCCTGCGCTCCCGGCGGCACGGCTGCCGGCGGAGTCGTCGTTCACGTGGAAGGTGTTGACCGGACTGACCACGTCGGTCACGGCTGACGTCTCCGACGGCCGCGCGACGATCAGGCTGGTGACCCGGCGCTCGGGCGGCTGACCCGGCCCGCGCGGACCCCGGGGAGGTCGGGGAGGGTCAGCCCGGCGGGGCGGATCAGCCTCGGTCGGCGCCGAAGCCGAGTGCGCGGTTCGTCTCCGGACTCAGCAGCAGCCCACAGACCAGCAACCCGAGCAGGATGAACGGACTGCCCAGCCAGCCCAGCCCGCCCTGCAGCATGTAGTAGCCGATCGGCAGCAGCAGGAGGTGCAGCACCATGGCCGGGGCGCGGGCGGCGGAGCGGCGGCGGCCGAGCCCGACGGCGAGCACCCACAGCACGAGCGCTCCGGCCACCGCGAAGGCGGTGACGAGAAGCGCGTTGACGAGACTCATGGCGGTCGCCGTCAGGGTCTCGTAGACCAGGAAGAGCGCCAGCAGAGCCAGCGCCACCGCCTCGGCACGCAGCAGCCACACCACGGTGCGCAGTGGCCCGGGGAGCTGTCCGGAGTCCCTTGTCACGGCCGCCACGATACTCTCCGCCACGCGCTACAGTGCCGCCCATGCGGGCCGTCCTGGTGGTCAACCCGAAGGCCACCACCACCACCGTCCGGGGCAGGGACGTACTCGTCCGCGCGCTCCGGAGCGAGGTCGACCTCACGGTGGAGTACACACGCCGACGCGGACACGCGGTGACGCTCGCCCGGCGGGCCGCTCGCGAGGGCGTCGACCTGGTGGTCACTCTCGGTGGTGACGGCACCGTGAACGAGGTGGTCAACGGTCTGATGACGGCCACGCCGGGCGACGGTGACCCTCCGTCCGCCGACCGGCTGCCGGCTCTGGCCCCGGTACCCGGCGGATCGACCAACGTCTTCGCCCGCGCGTTGGGTCTGCCGAGACAGTGGCCGGAGGCGACCAGCGTGATCCTCGAGGCGCTGCGGCAGGATCGGGTGCGCACCATCGGTCTGGGCCGCGCGGACGACCGGTACTTCACCTTCTGCGCCGGCATGGGACTGGATGCCGCCGTGATCCACCGGGTGGAACGAGCCCGCCGGCGCGGACGGGTCTCCACGCCCGGGCTGTATCTGCGTGCGATCGCCCAGCAGTACGCCCTCGGCACGGAGCGCCGCAACCCCACCATCACGCTGGAGCTGCCCGGCGAGGCTCCCCAGCGAGGACTGGCGACGGTGATCATCCAGAACACCGCGCCCTGGACCTATCTCGGCCGTCGCGAGGTGAACCCGAACCCGGACGCCTCGTTCGACCTGGGGTTGGACGTCCTGGCCATCCGCCGGCTTCGGGTGACCAGCACCGCCCGGACGGTGACCCAGATGTTGTCGCGCCGGGGGGACCCCCACGGTCGACACCTGCTGCGGCTGCACGACCTGGACGAGTTCGTCCTGGTGTCCGACCGCCCGCAGGCGTTTCAGGTGGACGGCGACTACCTCGGTGAGCGAAACAAGATCCGGTTTAGGTCCGTCGCATCCGCACTGAGAGTAATCTGCTGATCCCCGGGATACCGAGACCGACAGACGCGCCGGGAAGGTCGACGAGGGGCGGTACCGGAAATGCCAGCAATGTCGGCCGGACTGTACTATATTGACTCGCGGCTGTGGCACACCGGGTTGCCAGCAAGGGTGGGAATCCGGACAAACAGGCCGTGACCTGTCTCACCTAACCTGAATTTTTCCGGGCGTTACCCTTGACATCGCGGGAGTTCGTGAAAGTATTCACAAGCGAACTTGAGTTACCGGAACATTGCGTGGACGCGCCCCCTCGGCGTTCGCCCTCCGCAGGTTCCGCAAACGTAAAGCCTGCTCTCGCGTTGCCGAAACGGCGGTTGCCCGACCGTCGTGCTCGGCACCGCGGATGCATATAGAAAAAGATCCACCTAGCACTGCCGCCCACCCAGAACGAGGAGTGTTGCCGCCATGGACTGGCGCCACCGTGCTGCCTGCCGCGACGAGGACCCGGAGCTGTTCTTCCCGATCGGGACGTCCGGCCCGGCGCTCCTGCAGGTCGAGCAGGCCAAGGCCGTCTGCCGGCGTTGCTCCGTGACCGACGAGTGCCTGCAGTGGGCGCTCGAGACCGGTCAGGACGCCGGGGTCTGGGGCGGAATGAGCGAGGAAGAACGGCGCGCCGTCAAGCGCCGCGGCGGCCTGCGGGTCCTGCGTGCTCACTCCGCCTGATCGATCAATCGNCCGCACCAGGCATCGGACGCCCCGGGGATGGCATCCCCGGGGCGTTCCGCTTGGCCAATACGAGCAGTACCGAGAAGAATTCATTCTGCTGAGCACCCACCCGGGCCGGACCCCATTTCCGCATCGACCCCGGCCGCCGTTTCCAACGGCACACCGTCCGTTACCCAAATGATCGTTCCGAGTACCCAACGCCAGGCACCGGCAACGATTCATCGACATATTGCGCACGATCGACAGCACTCGGTAACGACAATTACGCCGAGTGATGGTCACTGTCAGTGACAGTAGTAGTGGATCACGCCCGCCCCGGCGGGCGTCCGAGGGTCGGGCCTGTCGGCACCAACCGCCGACCCGGCTACGCCGCCGCAGCCCGGTCCAGCACCAACTCGACAAGTTCGGGGGCATCCCCCAGCGGTGCGGCCAGCGCGACCGCACCAGCCTGCCGGGCGGAGCGCATCGCCGAGTCGTAGAGCTGTCCGGGCGCCAGAAAATAGGTGGCCACCGCGACCCGCCGGGCNCCCGCCGCGCGGAGTTCGGCCACCGCCGCGCCCGCGGTCGGCAGCGATGCCGAGGCGTACCCGACCCGGGCCGGCACACCCAGGACACCACCCAGGGCCTGGGCAACCCGGACGACCGTCCGTCGCGCCGTCGCGTCCCGGGTGCCGGCGGCGGCCAGCACCACCGCGTCGAAGCCACCGGCAACGCCCCGATCCGCCCCGCCGACCGCCTCGACCAGTCGGCGGCGCAACCCGGCCAGCAGGCACGGGTGGGGTCCCCGCACTGTTGGTCCGAGGACCTCGGTGATCCGCACCGGTATCCCCACCCCCGCCGCCCGGGCGGCCCTGACGGCGTCGGGGACGTCGACCCGGCCGTGGTAGGCCGCGGTGAGCAGCAGAGGCACCAGGACCACCCGACGGTGCCCCGCCGCCTCCAGCTCGGCCAGCACGGCCGCCGGACGGGGCGGCCCGTGGTCGAGATAGCTGGCCCGGACCAGCAGCCCGGGCCGGGCCGCGGCGACGGCTCGGGCGAGCCCTTCGGTCGTCGCCGCGGCCCGGGGATCACGACTCCCGTGGGCCACCAGCACCACCGGGTCGGGACCGACGCTCACACGTGCAGACCGCACTCGGTCTTGTCGAACAGCGCCCAGCGGCCGGCCCGCGGGTCCTCCCCGGCCTTCGTACGCCGGGTGCAGGGCCAGCAGCCGATCGAGGTGTAGCCCTGGCGGAACAGCTCGTTGACCGGGACGTTCCACCGCGCGATGTAGGCGTCCACGTCAGCCTGGGTCCAGGTGGCGATCGGGTTGACCTTGACCTTGCCGCGCCGGGCGTCGAAGCCCACCACCGGGGTGTTGGCCCGGGTCGGGGACTCGTCCCGGCGCAGCCCGGTGGCCCAGGCGTCGTAGTCGACGAGCGCCCGCTCCAGCGGCTCCACCTTGCGCAGCGCGCAGCACTCGTCCGGCGCCCGGGCGAAGAGCCGAGGACCGTACTCGCCGTCCTGCTGTCCCACGGTCTGCCGGGGCCGGATGGAACGCACGTTCACCGGCAGGGTCCGGGCCACGGTGTCGCGCACCTTCAGCGTCTCAAGGAAGTGCAGCCCGGTGTCGAGGAAGATCACGTCGACCCCGGGGGCCACCCGGGAGACCAGGTGGGCGACGACGGCGTCCGCCATGGAACTCGTCACGCAGAAGCGGTCACCGAACTCCTGGGCCGCCCAGCGGGCGATCTCCTGGGCCGGCGCCCCCTCCAGTTCGCGGTTGGCCTCCTCCGCGAGCGCCCGCAGCTCCTCCGGGCTGCGCCGCCCGGGCTCGGCCGGCTTCCGGGCACCAAGCGACACCAGGTTGAGGTTCGTGGCCAGGATCGGACTCACCCGTGCCCTCCTTCGTCAGTCGTCAGCGCGGCGGTGAGCAGACCGGTGAACCGCAGCGTGAAGACGCGGGCGCAGGCGCGGCACTCCCAGGCACCGTGCGACTCCGCGTTCGGCCGCAGGTCCTCCTCTCCGCAGTACGGGCAGTACATCGGCGCGGCCCGGGTGTCCCCGCTCACCGCAGTTCCTCCTCGTCGACCCGTACCACCCAGCTCGCGAAGCTCTCACCGTCGGCCCGACCCGCCAGGTAGCGACGGGTGAGGCGCTCGACGTACGCGGGGAGCTCCTCGGCGGTGGTCTTGAGGCCGCGCAGCTTGCGGCCGAACCCGGCGGTGCGCCCCTGCGCCAGCGCGAGGCCCCCGCCGAGGTGTACCTGGAAGCCCTCGACCTGGCGACCGTCCGGGCCGACAACGAGCTGGCCCTTGAGACCGATGTCGGCGACCTGGGTCCGGGCGCAGGCGTTCGGGCAGCCGTTGATGTTGATGCTCAGCCCCGCCTCGCCGAGGTCGACGCCGGCCAGTCGCTCCTCCAGCCGGGCCACCAGCTCCTGCCCCCGGGCCTTGGTCTCGACGATGGCCAGCTTGCAGTACTCGATGCCGGTGCAGGCCATGGTGTCGCGCCGCCAGACCGACGGGAACGGTTCCAGACCGATCCGGCGCAGCGCCGCGACCAGCGAGTCGGTCCGCTCCGGCGGCACGTCCAGCACCAGCAGCTTCTGGTACGGCGTGAGCCGGATCCGGTCACTGCCGTGCTCGGCCACCACGTCCGCCAGCTCGGCCAGTTGGGNGCCACAGACCCGGCCGACGACCGGGGCCGCGCCGACGTAGTTGCGGCCGTCCCGCTGCCGGTGCACCCCGATGTGGTCGATCGGCTTCTCCGGCAGCTTCGGCGCCGGACCGTCCAGCAGAACGCGTCCGAGGTACTCCTTCTCCAGCACCTCACGGAACCTCGCCACACCCCAGTCGGCGACCAGGAACTTCAGCCGGGCACGGTGGCGCAGCCGCCGGTAGCCGTAGTCACGGAAGATCCCGACCACGCCGGCCCAGACGTCCGGTACCTCGTCCAGCGGCACCCAGACGCCGAGCCGCTGCGCGAGCATCGGGTTGGTGCTCAGCCCGCCGCCGACCCAGAGGTCGAAGCCGGGGCCGTGCTCCGGGTGCTCGACACCGAGGAAGGCGATGTCGTTGACCTCGTACGGAAGGTCGGCCAGCCAGGAGATCGAGGACTTGAACTTGCGGGGAAGGTTGGAGTACGCCGGATCACCGATGTAGCGCCGGACGATCTCGTTGATCGCCGGGGTCGGGTCGAGCTTCTCCGCCTCGGCGACACCGGAGACCGGACTGCCGATGACCACCCGGGGGCAGTCGCCGCACGCCTCGGTGGTCTGCAGGCCGACCGCCTCCAGCCGGCGCCAGATCTCCGGCACGTCCTCGATCCGGACCCAGTGCAGCTGGATGTTCTGCCGGTCGGTGAGGTCGGCGGTGTTGCGGGCGTACGTCTGGGAGATCTCCGCGATCACCCGGAGCTGGGCGACGGTGAGCTGCCCGCCGTCGATCCGGATCCGGAGCATGAAGTACTCGTCTTCCAGCTCGTGGGGTTCCAGCACCGCGGTGCGTCCGCCGTCGATTCCCGGCCGGCGCTGGGTGTACAGGCCCCACCACCGGAACCTTCCGCGCAGGTCGGCCGGGTCGATCGAGGCGAACCCCCGGCGCGCGTAGATGTTCTCGATGCGGGCCCGGACGTTGAGCGGGTTGTCGTCCTTCTTGACACGCTCGTTGGCGTTGAGCGGCTCACGGTGCCCGAGCGCCCACTGCCCCTCGCCGCGGGGGCGGCGCGCCGATCGGGCTGGTCGAGCGGGAGAGTCCGCCGGGTCGGTGGTGGCGCCGGGTCGAGCCGGGGTGCTGCTGACCGCCATCGCGGGCGTCCTCCGTTTGTGTGGTGGGCGGAGTGGTCGTGGAAGCGGGGGTGGGCGCGCGGGTGACGGCGTTCGGCCACGCAGGCCGGTGACGATGTCGACGCTGACCGTCAGCGGGCCGGCTCCGCGTGCCCGGGACGGGGAAAGGTCCGGGCAGCGTCAGCGGGCCGGACAGACCGCGCTGCGGACGCGGCCGTAGTCGACGTGGCGACGGGAGGTGAATCCCGGCCTCGCGAAACGGCGGGCAGCGGCGGTCATGACCGTCATGCTGCCACACCCGTATGCCCCGAACCACAGTCGGCGAGCCTCGTTCCCGTCTGACGGACCCGCTGTGGCCAGCTTCACGCTACGATCCCTCGTATCTGGGCAAACACGATGGAAAGCTGATTTCGCCGCGTAGCCGGCGGTCCGCGCCGCGTGCGGGGTGAGGCGGCGGTGGTGGAGAAACGCACGCCTGGTCGGCTCCACCGGGCCGTCTGGTTGTGGCCGGCGCTGGCGACGCTGCTGATCACCACCGTTCGGCTCGACGGCGCCCCGCTGTGGCGCGACGAGCTCGCGACCTGGAGCGCCGCCTCCCGCCCGGTCGGGGACCTGCTGCGGCTGGCCGGCACCATCGACGCGGTCAGCACGCCGTACTACCTGCTCACCCACGTCTGGATCGCGGTGGCCGGCGACTCGGTGACCGCCCTGCGCCTGCCGTCGACGATCTGCATGGCCGGAACCGCCGGGCTCACCGCCGTCCTCGGCGCCCGGTTGTTCGACACCCGGACCGGGCTGTTCGGCGGGCTGCTCTTCGCGGTGCTGCCCAGCACCTCCCGGTTCGGGCAGGAGGCCCGGCCGTACGCGCTGGCGGGTCTGCTCGCGGTGCTGGCCACCCTGCTGCTGGTCCGGGCGCTGGACCGGCCGACCCGGCTGCGGTGGCTCGGCTACGGGGCGACCCTCACCGGGCTGGGCCTGGCCAACCTCGTGGCGGTCAGCGTGGTCGCCGGGCACGCCGTCGCGGTCCTGCTCGACCGGCGGGCNCGACCACGGGACGACCGGAGCCGGATCGCCGGCTGGATCGTCGCGGTCGGGGGCGCCGCACTGCTGCTGACGCCGCTGGCGGCGCTCGGCCGGCGGCAGCGGGCACGGCAGCTCGACTGGGTGGGGCGGCCCGGCATCGGCGACCTCGTCGCGTTCCCGGGCACCGTCGCCCAGGCCACCATGGTCGGTGGCGCGCTGCTCGGGCTGGCCGCCGTCGGGCTGGCCCGCTCCCACCGCCCGGGGGTGGTGTTGGGCAGCACGGTGCTGCTCCCGGTGGCGTTCCTCTTCGGCGCCGGCCTGCTCACCCCGCTCTGGGTGCCGCGATATCTCCTCTTCGTCCTGCCGTACGGCTGCCTGCTCGCCGGTGTCGCCCTCGCCCCGCTGCGCCCCGCCGCCGCGTTGGCGATCGNGCTGACCACCGGTCTGCTCGGCGTGCCCGAGCAGATGGCGGTCCGGCNCACCCACGAGACGCCGCGCAGCGCCGAGGTGGACTACCCGGCCGCCGCGCGGATCATCGCCGCGCACCAGCGGCCCGGCGACGGGATCGTGTACTCACCGCGCGACGGCTGGGGGTTCCTCGACGTGGCGGTCGCCTACCACCTGCGCGCCGACCGTCCGACGGACGTCCTGCTCCACGAGGACGCGGTACGCCGCGCCGACCTCTGGGCCAGCGAGTGCGCCGAACCCGCCCGGTGCCTGGCCGCGGTCGACCGGGTCTGGCTGCTGGTCTGGGGCGAGCACGCCGACCCGCTGGCCCGGGTGGCCGCGGCGAAGGCGGACCCCCTGCGGACGCGGTTCCGCCTCGACCAGCGCTGGTCGGTCCCGGGGCTGACCGTGGCGCTGTTCAGTCGGCGCCAGCCGGCGGGCTAGCGGCACGGACGTGACCCCCGCGTCTCGCGCCCGTCGCGGCCGACCACCGCCCCACCCGCGCCCTCCTGTCGGCGAGGCGCCGGGCTAGCGGGTCAACGGCACGACGAGCAGGGCCTCGGTCCCGCCGCCCTCCCGGTTGCGCAGCTCGATGGTGCCGCGCAGCTCGCCGGTGGCCAGTGCCCGGACGATCTGCAGGCCGAGCCGGCTGCCCTGGTCGGCGTCGAAGTCCGCGGGCAGGCCGCGGCCGTTGTCCGCGACGGTGACCTGCAGTTGCTTGCGCGACCGGTGCGCCGAGACGACCACCTCGGGAGGACCTCCCGGCACCGGTTCCGCTCCGCCCGCGCCCCGACCGGCCCCGTCCCCGGCCGCGCCGGAGCCTCCGGTCGTCTCGGAGGTCTCGGTCGCCTCGGAGTCCCCGGGCGCTCTGACGGCGGCCTCGCCCGGCGGCGGGAACGCGTGCTCGACCGCGTTCAACAGGAGCTCGTTCAGCACGATCACCAACGACGTGGCGACCTCCGCCGGAAGCACCCCGAAGCTGCCCTGCCGGCGCATCGTGACCTGCACCTCGGTCGCGGCCACCTCGGCCGCCGCGGCGGCGACCCGGTCGACGATGCCGTCGAACTCCACCGCCTCGTCGCTGGACATCGAGAGGGTCTCGTGCACCAGCGCGATCGAGGCGACCCGACGCACCGATTCCTCCAGGGCGGCCCGGGCCGCCGGTATGGCCATCCGGCGGGCCTGCAACCGGAGCAGCGCCGCGACGGTCTGGAGATTGTTCTTCACCCGGTGGTGGATCTCCCGGATGGTCGCGTCCTTGGTGATCAGGGCGCGGTCACGGCGGCGTACCTCGGTCACGTCCCGCACCAGCACCAGCGCGCCGATCGGCACGCCGGCAGGCATCAGCGGCAGCGCCCGGGTGAGCACGGTCGCGCCACGCGCCTCGATCTCCCGGCGGGGTGGTGCCTCGCCACGCAGCGCGGCGAGGACGCGGTTCGCCGCCTCCGTCCCCTCAAGCGGGTCGGCGGCGAGCCGCCCGTTCAGGGCGGCGAGGTCCTCGCCGACCAGGTGTGAGGAGAAACCGAGCCGTCGGTACGCCGACTGGGCGTTCGGGCTCGCGTAGGTGACCTTGCCGTTGGCGTCGAGCCGGATCAGGCCGTCGCCCACCCGGGGTGCGGTGGTCGTCTCACCCGGGTGTCGGGGCGGCGGGAACGTCCCGTCGGCGAGCATCTGGGCGAGGTCGTCGGCGGTGGTGAGGTAGTTCAGCTCCAGCTGGCTCGGGGTCCGGGCGGTGGAGAGGTTGGTGTCCCGACCCACCACCGCGATGACGTCGCCGGAACCGCCGTCGCCGGACCGNAGCCGTACCGGGATCGCCTCGTGCCGGGCCGGCGTGTCGCCGTACCAGACAGGATCGCCCTCCCGCCAGATCCGCCCCTGGCTGTAGGCGATCGCCAGGTGTGCCACCTCCGGGCCGCTGACGATCCGGCCGACCTGGTCGTCCTGGTACGCCGTGGGCGCCGTGGTGGGGCGGACCTGGGCGACGCAGATGAAGGCTTCGGTCCCGCTGACCGGCACCCACAGCAGCAGGTCGGCGAAGGACAGGTCGGACAGGAGCTGCCAGTCGCCCGCCACCCGGTGCAGGTGGTCGATGTCGACCGGGCGCAGGGCGGTGTGCTCCTCGGCGAGGTCGCGCAGCGTGGACACGGGGCAAGCGTGCCACGCCCCGTGCCGTGGTGGGTACCGGGGGTGAGCCGGATTCTGGATCCACCGAGACGGCCGGGATCCGGCTCACAGCGTCGTGGTGACCTTGTGCAGCCCGCGCGGGGAGTCCGGGTCCTCGCCCCGGGCCAGCGCCAGGGCGTGGGCNAGGCGCTGCAGGGGCAGGATGTCCAGCAGGGGCGCGTACCGCTCGTCCACCTCCGGTACCGGCAGCCGGGCGGCGGCACCGGGAACGTCGGAGGGGCCGACCACCACCAGGTCCGCCCGCCGCTCGCCGACCCTGGCGACGACCTCGCGCATCGCCCTACCCCCCGGCCCGGATCCGACGACGGCGAGGACCGGCACGTCCGGATCGGCCATCGCCAGCGGACCGTGCAGCAGGTCAGCGCCGGAGAACGCCAGCGCCGGCAGGTAGGAGGTCTCCATCAGCTTCAGCGCCGCCTCCCGGGCGGTCGGGTACGCGTACCCGCGCCCGGTGGTGACCATCCGGTCGGCGAACCGGTAGCGGGGGGCGAGTTGCGCCGGTACCGGATCGGCGAGGAGCCGGGCGGCCTGCTCCGGCAACGCCTCCAGCGCGCCGCGCTCCTCGGCCGGCAGCCGGCCGTCACCGGCCCGGATCCCCTCGATCAGCAGGAGCAGCGCCAGCAGCTCCGCCGTGTACGTCTTGGTGGCGGCCACCGCGCGCTCGTGACCGGCGGCCACGTCGATGGCGAGTTCCGCCGCCTCGGCCAGCGGCGACTCGGGGGCGTTGGTCACGGCCAGGGTCAGCGCGCCGGAGGCGCGGGCCACCCGGAGCACCTCGGTCAGGTCCGGTGATCCGCCGCTCTGGCTGACCCCGACGACGAGTGCCTGGGAGAGGTCCGGCCGGGCGCCGAAGACCGTGATCGTGCTCGGCGAGGCCAGACCGGTGGGGAGGCCGAGCCGGATCTCACCGAGGTACGCGGCGTAGAGCGCCGCGTGGTCCGAGGTGCCCCGGGCGGTGAACACCACGTGCCTCGGGCGGCGTCGCGCGATCACCGCCGCGNCCCGCGCGATCGCGTTCAGGGACGCGGGCTCCAGCAGCCGCGCGTACCCCTCCGGCTGCTCGGCGATGTCCGCCGCCATGCCGGCACCTGGTTGCGCCACGATGACCTCCTCTTCCTGTCGACGTCCACGCCCGGCGTCCCCGGGCCGTCCCGCGCCGGGTGGTTGCGGGCGGCGAACCGGATCCGGCGGGGACGACGTCGCTCGTCCGCTCGCCGGGCACGACGGCCCCGCCGCCGCGCTCGTGCACCGTTCCCGCGCGTTTCAGGAGCAGCGTTGCACGAACCGGGTTGTTTGGGCAATGTACCGAGCATCTCTGCTCAACGCGACACCCGTGACGGTCACCATGCCCTAGGCTCCCCAACCCAGGGGAGAAACCACGCACGGCAAAGGGGCGGGTCGGTGCCAGAGGGAACGGACGACCCCCGGCTGTCGGCCGAGGGAGAACTCGCGCTGGCCCGGTTGGCCCTCGACGAGGGGGATCTGCAACACGCGGCCGACCACCTCGCCGGCGCCATCGCCTACGCCCCCACCATGCCCGAGGTCCACGAGGCACTCGCCCAGCTCGCCGCCCGGACCGACGACGCGCTCGACCTCTTCCCCCTCGACGAGCACCCGTTCATCGGCACCGTGGTGGCCCGGGCCCACCTGCTCGCCGCCGCCGGCCGGCCCGGCGACGGGCTGGAACTGCTCGCCGCCGCCACCGGGCACGTCCCGTCGGCCGGCTGGGCCGACGTCCCCTGGGTGAGCGCGCCGGAACTGGCNNCNCAGCTCGACCCCGACCGGATCGCCCGGATCCTGATGCAGCTCTGCGCCGGCCTCCCCGATCCCGTTCCGGAGCAGGCCCGCGAGCCGCTCTGGCCGTACCTGCGACTGGCCCGGCACGCCGTGGCGGCGCATCCGCGGCACGGGCTGATGCTCGGGGCGGCCTCCGCCCTGGCGCGCCGGCTCGGCGCGACCACCCTGGCCGTCGACTGGGCCAGCCAGGGCGCCCGTGAGCAGCCGTCAAAGCTCACCGAGGTGTGGCTGGGCTACGCCTACCGCAGTGCGGGGCGTACCGGTGAGGCCCTCGCCGCGCTGCGTCGGGCGGTCGCACACGACCCCGACGACCTGTCCGTGTACGCGGACCTCGCCGGCACCCTCGCCGACCACGGCCGGCTCGACGAGGCCCTGGACTGGGTCGATCGGGCGCTGGCCCGCGACCCGACGTTCGACTGCGCGGTGCACACCGGTCACCGGCTCCGCTACCGACGCGACGGCGACCTGGCACACCTGGTCGCGCTCGCCGACTTCGCCCGGGAGCACCCGGACGACTCGCACGAGCACAACGACCTCGCCGAGTGCTGCCACGGCCAGCCGTGGCTCGGCGGGATCCCGCCCGCCACCGATGCGGCCGCCACGGCGCTGCGGGAGCTGACCCGCGCCGGCGATCCGGCGACCGGAGGACGCATGTGGCTGCGCGCACCGGAGCCGCCGAGTGCGGTGCGCGCCCTGCTCGCCGCGGCACCGGGCGTCACCCTGGCCGTCGGCCGGGTACCCGGGCCGGACCCGCGGCTGCCGCGCCGCCCGGTGACACACCGTCTCTGGCACTGGGACGGAACGACGCCGGTGCCGGCGGTCCCGGTGCCGTCCGAGGCGACGGTGGAACGGATCCGGCGGCTCGCCAGCCCCGTCTGGCCCCATCCCCCGGCCGCGTACGACACCGCGATCAGCCTCGCCACCGTCGACCTCGACGACCTGCTCGGNNTGCTGGCGCACCCACCCTCGCCCCCGGTGACGGAACTGGGGCGGGTGGTGTCCAGACACGACCCGACACTGTGGACCCGCTCGGTCCAGGTCTGGGCCTGCCTCGGCCTGCTGCACCACCGCACCGACGAGCCGTGGTCGGAGTCGACCCGCCGCCGGGTGCTGCTCGACCTGGTGTGGGGTGTCGAGGACTGGACCACCGAGGCGGCGCTGTACGCCCTGGTCACCGCCGCATGGGTGGACCCGTCGGTGCGGGCCGAGGTCGCCCGGGTCGCCGCCGAACGCCTCGCCGACGCCGTCGGGGTGGCCCGGATGCGGCCGGTCTCCGTCGTGCAGTCGCTGGCCTGGCTGGTCCTGGCCACCCCGCAGGCCGATCCGGCGGCGGTCGCCAGCGCCCGGCAGGTGCTCGCGCTGCCGCCGCCCGGGCGGACCGTGCCCCGGCAACGCCGCCTCGGTCACCTGTGGGGACGCGTGTGGCAACGCCTGACCGGGCGGGCGTGACCTGTGGCAACGCCCCCACCGGGCGGTCGTGACAGGGCGGCCGGCGGTTCAGGCCGGCTGCGGCTGGGCCGTCCGTGCCGCCGACGGGTCGTGCTCCGGTGCCGCGGCCAGGTCGATGCGGAACGCGTGCAGGTCGACACCGGGCATCGGAGACCAGTCGCGTTCTGGCGTACGCACGAAGCCCAACCGTGCGTAGAGCCGGTGGGCCGCGGCGGCGAAACTCCGGGTGCACAGCACCACCCGGTGGCAGCCGAGCTCGCGCGCCCGCGCCAGGCAGGCGCGCACCAGCGCGCTGCCCACGCCCCGGCCCTGTGCGGCGGGGTCGACCGCCAGCATCCGGAACTCGGCCTCGCCCGGCCCGGACAGCTCGGCGTACGGCGTCCCGGGCAGCACGAACAGGACCGAGCCGAGCACCTCGCCGGTCGTCTCGTCGACCGCCGCCAGCAGCTCGCCGGCCCGGGCCCGGGCCGGCACGTCGGCGAGCTCCGCCGCGTAGTGCGGGGCCGCGTCGAGCTGTCCGTCCGCCCGGTAGGCCGCCACCGAGAGCCGGGCGATCGCGGCGTAGTCCGCCGGCTCCGCGGGGCGGACCAGGACACCACTCATTCGATCACCGCGATCAGGTCGCCGTCCTGCACCACGTCGCCCTCGTTGACGGCGAGCTTCCGCAGTACGCCGCTCGACTCGGCGACCACCGGGATCTCCATCTTCATCGACTCGAGGATCACCAGCGTGTCGCCCTCCGACACGGTGTCTCCCTCCGTGGCCACGACCTTCCACACGTTCGCCACCATCTCGGCGCGGATCTCCTCGGCCATCGGCCCTCCCTCGTCGGCGCCGTCGCCGGCGCTNCTGCCTGCGAACGGNATCCAATCATGGGATCGCCCGGTCACGACGNACGACGGCCGCCCGGTCCCGAGGTCGGGGCCGGGCGGCCGGGAGGACCCGGACGGGCACGGCAGACACGAGACATACAAGAGGTATGAAACCGGCACGAGAGGCCGANCGTGCCCGGGACCGAGACGCCGGAGGCGCGGGGCGTGAAAGGATTGCCCGGCGCGGGTACGGTGCCACCGCCGCCCGCCACCACACCCACTGTCGGATGTTGCTTGTGACGGGAGGTCACGATGGCCAAGCGGTCGCGGAAGAAGAAGGCGCGCAGGAAGAACGCCGCCAACCACGGCAAGCGCCCCAACGCCTGACGCAGGACGGCGACCAGACGCCGGACCCGGACGACGGCCGCGGGAACGCCACGACGGCCGCGCCCTGCCGTGCCTCACGCGGGACCCGGCCGGTCCGGCCGGGTCCGGCGGTCGCCACCCCCGGGTGGGTACGGCGTGTGGGGGCGCCGGTCAGACGGTCATCCCAGGATCAGTCGGGCAGTCGATCCCTGGCCTCGGAGCCGAAGACCATCTCGGCGAGCTGGATCCGGAGCCGCTCCCGAAGCGCCGCGGGTGCGGTCTCGTTGCCGCAGCACCGGGCCACCAACGCCTTGACCTCCCGCTCGATGCCGTACTCGCGCAGGCACGGGGAGCACTCGTCGAGGTGGTCACGAATCCGCATCCGCCGGTCGTCGTCACACTCGAGGTCGAGGTAGACGTAGACCTCGGCCAGCACCTCACGGCAGTCGGTCTCGTGCGGTTTCCCACAACCCATGCTCGCTCACACCTCCCGGCCGGCGGTGGCGGACCTGGTCGCCGGGGCCGACGTGAAGCCCCGCTCGGCAGCGTAGCGCTCAAGCAGCTTGCGTAGGTTCCGTCGACCGCGGTGCAGTCGTGACATGACGGTGCCGATCGGCGTGCCCATGATGTCGGCGACCTCCCGGTAGGAGAACCCCTCGACGTCGGTGAGGTAGACGGCGAGCCGGAACTCCTCCGGAAGTTGCTGCAACGCCTCCTTCACGTCGCTGTCCGGAAGCCTGTCCAGTGCCTCCGCCTCGGCAGAGCGCAGGCCGCTGGAGGTGTGCGACTCGGCCTCGGCGAGCTGCCAGTCGGTGATCTCCTCGGTGGGTGCCTGCACCGGCTGCCGCTGCCGACGACGGTAGGAGTTGATGTAGGTGTTGGTCAGAATCCGGTACAGCCACGCCTTGAGGTTCGTGCCCTCTTCGAACTGGTGAAACGCGGCAAACGCCTTCAGGAAGGTCTCCTGGACCAGATCCTCGGCGTCGGCCGGGTTCCGGGTCATTCGCAGGGCGGCCGCGTACAACTGGTCGAGGAAGGGCAGTGCGTCACGCTCGAACCGGGCCCGACGCTCGTCCGTACGCTCGTCTGTTCTTTCCGGTCGTGTCAACCGCACGTCCCCCTCGCCTCGATGCCGAGCCGGCGCCGCGGTCGGTACCGCCGCGACACGAGTCGGCTGTCCCGCCGAGGATACGCGGAAACCACGGCCGGACGGTTCGGTTCGGGGATGACCGGGGTACGTCGGAGCCCGGTCACCCGGCGTTCGAGAGAGCGGCCCGGTTCGCCTGCGCTCCGGACGCCGCGCCTCGCGGCCGTGCTCCAGACTCCGTGTCTCGGTCGGCACCGGTCCAACCCCCCTCGCGCTCGNGTGCTACCCGCCGGGTAGCAACGCAACCGTGCGGTGAGGCATTCCGGAGGANCCACCCGTCCCTGGCCCCGCCGTGGAGGGTCCGGCCGGATCCCTCCACCGCTGGGACCAGGAAGGGCCTGGGAGGACGAGGCCGGGCGCCGTCGCGAACCCGGCGGGCCCGCCCGGTGTCCGGCATCACGTGAAGCAACGACCGCCCCGATCCGCAGGACACGGCCGGCGCCGCCCCGGGTCAACCCGCCCAGCCCCGCGCCCGCAGCCAGCGCAGCACCACCTCGGCGGTACCGTGCGGATCACGCCGCAGGTCGTGCCCCTCACCGGGTCTGACCTCGACGTGTACGTCCGCGGTGGCCTCTGGTACGCCGAACGGGTCACGGTCGCCGTTCACCACCAGCACCGGCACCCCCGCCGCCAGCTCCGCCGCCCGGGACCGCTCCGGTTTGCCGGGCGGGTGCAGGGGGAACGCCAGGGCGACGACGCCCGCGGCACCGCAGTCGCGGGCGGTACGGCAGGCGACCCGGGCGCCACTGGACCGGCCGCCCACGAGCAGGGTCGGCCGGTGCCGAAACCGGTCGAGCACCGCCCTCGCGACCGCCGTCCACGCCTCGTCGAGGTGGCGGGCGGGGGCGGGNGCGCGTCTGCCGGCCACCCGGTAGGGCTGGGTCACCCGGACCACCCCGACCCCGGCGGCGACCGCCGCGTCCCGGAGCGCGAGCAGGTCCGGGGCATCGGTGGTGCCGCCCGCCCCGTGACCGAGAACGAGCAGGGTCGTGGGATCGGGACGCGGCAGGTCGTACTCGACCCGGGCCGGTCCCCGCGGAGTGTCGATCTCGTCGCTGCGGTGCACCGCGTCACCGTACGGCAGGCCACCGGTGCCGGCCCGGGCGGACAGCCCGTTCACCGGCGGGAAACCCGTCCCTCGGAGAAACGCGGAGAGAAGCATCGACCGGGCCGACGACGCGTCGACGGCGTGCGCCGGCCCGGTCGACGTCAGCGACGACCGGAGGTGACCGGAACGAGGGTCAGCAGACGGTCCCGGACCGGCGGGCCGGCGTCACCGGCCGCGGCCGGATTGGCCTCGACCTGGTCCCGCCAGGCGACCAGCATCGCCCGGCGTTCACGCGGCGTGGTCCCTCCCCAGACACCGTGGCAGTCACCCACCTCCAGTGCCCAGGCCAGGCAGGGCCCCTGCACGTCGCAGGTGCGGCACAGCGCCACCGCAGAGTCGGCCGGCTCATTCGGCGCCGGAAAGAACGTTTCCGGGTCGACACTCTGGCATACCCCCCTGGTCCGCCAGGCCTCGTCGACGCGCCGCTCATTGAGGGCCCGAATCAATCTCGGGTCCCGTCGCGCCGCGTCGACCTCGTGCGGGCGTGGCATGCGCGCCCGTGTCATTCACCCACCTCCCCCGTGGGACCGACAAAGATCGGTGAGGGTCGCTCGCCCCGTGCGAGCCGACACCACTGCCGGCGCTGTGTTCTACCGCACTTTGACAAGGGGTGACAAGGGCTGACCGAGAAGCTTGTGAAAGTCTTTACGACTTTCCGTCGCGAACAGTGCCAAATCGGCGTGCACGAATACGCGGTTCCGCGGTCAGAACAATGTCGACGCCGCCGGCTCCTCCGGTAACGCGCGCAGCGGCGGGGCCGGGACCGCGGCGATCAGATCGGGCCCGTTGTTCCGCACGTCTCCGACCGCCTTTCCGACCGGTCGGATCTCCAGTCCGCCCAACCACTCCTCGGTCGGCGGGGCCAGCAGGTCGCCCGGCTCACCGCCGCCGGCCAGCCAGTCGTCCCAGCGGTCACGGGGCAGCAGCAGCGGCATCCGGTCGTGGATTCCGGCGAGGTCACCGAGCGCGGCCGTGGTGACGACGGTGCAGGTCAGCAGGGGCACGTCGGCGCCGCGCCAGATCGACCACAGCCCGGCGAGGGCGAGCACCGAGCCGTCGCGGGGCGTCATGTAGTACGCCTGCCGGACACCGTCCCGCCGGGTCCACTCGTACCAGCCGTCGGCGGGAACGAGGCAGCGGCGGCGGGCGAACGAGGAGGCGTACGCCCGGCTCGTGGCGACCGTCTCGGCGCGGGCGTTGATCATGCGCGCCCCGGCCCGGACATCCCTCGCCCAGGGCGGCAGAAAACCCCACCGGGCGACGGAGAGCACGGCGGCCGNACCGGCCCCGCGCGCGGTCACGGCGTCCTCGGCCGCCGCGGCGTCACGGACGATCGGCACCGCGGTGGTGGGTGCGACGTTGTAGTTGGGGCGGAGCTGGTCACCGGTGTCGTCGTACGCCTCGAACAGCGCGCTCAGGTCGGCCGCGCTGCGGGTCGTCGCGTACCTGCCACACATGGGCACACGCTAGCGTCTCGGCCACGCCCCCGCCGTTCCCCCGGCGGCCCGCCGTCCCGTCTGTCGGGAGCGGCTGGGCCGACGACCGGCCGCAGCGGCGTACGAGGCAGACTGTGACCGTGGCGAATTCGACCGCGACCCGCCCGCCCCGCCCCTGGGCCGCGCCGGTGGCGACCGAGCCGGTCAGGGCGTCCCTGCGGCTGCCCGGCAGCAAGTCGCTGACCGCCCGGGCCCTGGTGCTCGGCGCGATCGCCGACGCCCCCTCGACGGTGCACCACCCGCTTCGGGCCCGCGNCACCGAGCTGATGGCCGGCGGGCTACGGGCGCTGGGCACCCACGTCTCCACCGAGGACGACCAGCGCTGGCTGCTCCGGCCCGGCGCCCTCCGCGGCCCCGCCCACGTCGACGTGGGGCTCTCCGGGACGGTCATGCGGTTCGTACCCCCGCTCGCCGGGCTGGCCGAGGGGGACGTCACCTTCGACGGCGACCCCCAGGCACGGGTCCGGCCCCTCGGCCCNCTGGTCGAGGCGCTGCGCGCCGTCGGCGTCCGCATCGACGCCGCGCCCGGCGGCGGACTGCCCCTCACCGTGCGGGGTGCCGGNGAGGTGNCCGGCGGCGAGGTCGTCATCGACGCCTCNGCCTCCAGCCAGTTCGTCTCCGGACTGCTGCTCGGCGCGGCGCGGTTCACCCGCGGCATCGTGGTCCGGCACGAGGGACCGCCGGTCCCCTCGGCACCGCACCTGCGGATGACCGTGCAGATGCTCCGGGCCGCCGGGGTCGTGGTCGACGACAGCGTGCCCGACGTGTGGGCGGTGGAGCCGGGCCGCGTCGCCGGACGGGACTGGGACATCGAGCCCGACCTCTCCGGGGCGGTGCCGTTCTTCGCCGCCGCCCTGGTCACCGGCGGGAGCGTGACGCTGCGCGGCTGGCCGCGTCACAGCCTGCAGCCGGTCGACACGCTGCGCTCGCTGCTGGAGCGGATGGGGGGCGAGGTGACAGTCGACACGGACGGCCTCACCGTCCGCGGCACGGGAGGGGTACACGGAATCGATGCCGACCTCTCCGAGGTCAGCGAGCTCACCCCGGTGCTGGCTGCGCTCGCCGCGCTGGCCGACTCGCCGTCCCGGCTCTCCGGGGTGGCGCACATCCGCGGCCACGAAACCGACCGGCTGGCCGCACTGGCCCGGGAGCTGACCTCCCTCGGGGCCGAGGTCGTCGAGGCNCACGACGGGCTGGAGATCCGGCCACGGCCCCTGCGCGGCGGCACCTTCGCCACGTACGCCGACCACCGGATGGCACACGCCGCCGCGGTCGTCGGACTGGCNGTACCGGGAGTCACCCTGGACGACGTGGCGTGTACCTCCAAGACCATGCCCGAGTTCCCGGCACTATGGTCGACGATGGTGACCGGNGGCGGGCACCGGTAGCCGGGGTGGGTCCGGCCCGACCCCGCCGCCGGTGAGGACACGGGACGAGGCAGGGGGCCGCACTGGCGGGCAGACGGCGCGAGTACGACGAGGACGACGTCCGGGTCAGGCCGGGCCGTTCGTCGCGTCCGCGTACCCGTACCCGACCCCGACACGCCGAGGCGGTCGAGGGTTTCGTGGTCGCGGTCGACCGGGGTCGCTACACCTGCGTGATCGGGGACGACCCGGCCGCGGACACCGCGGTGACGGTGACCGCGATGCGTGCCCGCGAGCTGGGCCGCCGGTCGGTGGTGGTCGGCGACCGCGTCGCACTGGTCGGGGACACCTCCGGCGCGCCGGGCACGCTGGCCCGGATCGTCCGGATCGCCGAACGGCGTTCCGTGCTGCGGCGGACCGCCGACGACGACGAGACCGCCGTCGAGGGACGGCTGGAACGGGTCATCGTCGCCAACGCCGACCAGTTGGTGATCGTCAGCGCGCTGGCCGNCCCGCCACCCCGGACCGGCTTCATCGACCGGTGCCTGGTCGCCGCGTACGACGCCGACATCGAACCGCTGCTCTGCCTGACCAAGGCCGACCTGGCGCCCCCGGACGACGTCCTCGACTACTACGCCGAGCTGGACCTGCCGTACGTCCTCGTCGAGCCCGCCGCGGACCTCGGCGAGTTGCGCCGGCTGCTCGGCGGGCGCGTCTCGGTGCTGGTCGGCCACTCCGGGGTGGGCAAGTCGACCCTGGTCAACCGCCTGGTTCCGGATGCGGAGCGGGCGGTCGGCGCGGTCAGCGCGATCGGCCGCGGCCGGCACACCTCGACCAGCGCGGTCGCGCTGCGCCTGCCGCCGGTGCGCGGGAGACGGGGGCACCCCGGCTGGATCATCGACACGCCCGGCGTCCGCAGTTTCGGCCTGGCCCACGTCTCGGCGGAGAGCCTGCTGCACGGCTTCCCCGACCTGGTCGAGGGGACGGCGGAGTGTCCGCCGAACTGTGAGCACACCTCGGGTGAGACCGACTGCGCGCTGCCCGCCTGGGTGGCGGCCGGCAACGCCGACCCACGACGGCTGGCGTCCTACCGCCGGCTGCTGGCGTCGCGGGCCGGTGAGACCGAGTAGGGCGTACCGGACGGTCGCGCCGGCCGCGCGCATCGGCCGGCCCGGATCGAGTAGGTTTCCCGGCATGGCCCGGTACGCGGACGACCTGTCCCTGGCGCACATGCTCGCCGACACCGCCGACTCGATCTCGATGGCCCGGTTCCGCGCCCTCGACCTGCACGTGGAGTCGAAACCGGACCTGACGCCGGTCACCGACGCGGACACCGCCGTGGAACGGGCCGTGCGGGCGGCCCTGGCGCAGGCCCGCCCGCATGACGGCGTTCTCGGGGAGGAGTTCGGCTCCTGCGCCCCGGCGGCAGGTTCCGGCACCCGGCGGTGGGTGATCGACCCGATCGACGGCACCAAGAACTTCGTCCGTGGCGTACCGATCTGGGGCACCCTGATCGCCCTGATGGACGGCGACCAGCCGGTCGTGGGGTTGGTCTCCGCCCCGGCCCTGGGCCGGCGCTGGTGGGCAGCGGTCGGACAGGGCGCGTTCGCCGGGCGGGACCAGGCCACGGGGACCCCGATCCGGGTCTCCGGGGTGAGCCGGCTCGCCGACGCCAGCTTCTGCTACTCGTCGCTCGACGGCTGGGAGAAGATCGGCAGGCTCGACGCGATGCTCGACGTCATGCGGACCAGTTGGCGGAGCCGGGCCTACGGCGACTTCTACGGCTACATGCTGGTCGCGGAGGGCGCGGTCGACGCCATGGTCGAACCGGAGCTGTCCCTGTGGGACCTCGCCGCCCTGGTCCCGATCGTCACCGAGGCCGGCGGTGTCCTCACCGATCTGGCCGGGCGCCCCGGGCCGGCGGGCGGCAACGCGGTGGCCAGCAACGGCAGGCTGCACCAGGACCTTCTCGACCGGCTCGGCTGAGACCTCCCGGACGATCGGTTTCGGCGCAACCCTCGCCAGGCGACCGCCCGGTGGGAACCTCCCGGGTCAGCCGGCTCGGTGCCCCGCCGACGTGTCCCGGCCGACCGGGCACGAACCCCGGCCCGGCCGGTCCGACTGGGAGCGCGCGGACCCACCCTCTATCCTCGCGAGGTGTCCACCGGTTGGTGCTTCCTCGCGGCCATGATCGCCGCCTACGGCGTCGCCAACCTGCTCCAGTCGATGGCAGCGACCAGGACGAGGCCGCACCACCGCTTCGACCCGACGCTGCTGCTGCGCCTGGCCAGCCATCGCACCTACCTGATCGGGCTGGCCTGTCAGGCGNTCGGTTTCGTCCTGGCCTTCCTGGCCCGCCGTGACCTGCCGCTCTTCCTGGTCCAGGCGAGCGTGGCCGCGGGGCTCGGCGTCACCGCCCTGCTCGGCGTGCTGGTGCTCAAGTGGCGGCTGCCCGCGGCCGAGGTGCTGCTGCTCGTGCTCCTCCTCACCGGGATCACCGCGCTGGTGTTGTCCGCCCGGCCGGCGCCGTCACGCCAACTCGGCCCGGCCGCCGTGGCCGGTCTGGTCGTCGCGCTCGGCGTGATCGGCGGTCTCGGTGTCCTCGCGGCACGACTGCACGGCGTGCCCGGCTCGGTGGCGCTCGGCTCCCTGGCCGGGCTGGCCTTCTCGGCCGCCGCGGTGGCCGCCCGNCCGCTCGCCTCGGTGCACACGGTCGACGCCTTCCTCTGCCATCCGCTGCTCTACCTGCTGGCAGCCCACTCGGTCGTCGGGCANCTGCTGCTCGGCCTGGCCATGCAGCGCGGCTCCACCACCGCCGCCGTGGCGGCGATGGACGCGGCCGGGGCGGTCCCCGCCGCGATCGTGGGGCTCCTCCTGCTCGGCGACCGGATCTGGCCGGGCCGGGAGTGGCTCGCCACCGCCGGCTTCCTGATCACGCTCGTCTCCGTGTTGGGCCTGACCCGGTACGCCGAACCGCAGCATCACCACACGCGCCCGTCCGGGACGGAGGAACACGCCCCAAAGGAGGGCGCGGCACTGGCCGCCCTCGGCCGGCAACGGGCCTCCTCGTGACGCCCGATGCCGGGGCCTCCCCGTGACGCCCGGGGCCGCTACTGGCTCGCCGCGGGTTGGCGCCGCCGCGCCACCCGCTCGTAGAGCCGTTCCAGGGCGCCGATCGTCCGGTCCCAGGTGAAGCTGCAGCGNGCCCGGTCCACGGCGGCGTGCCCGTACGCGAACCGCTCGGCCTCGGCGGCGAGCAGCCGGCGCAGGGTGATCGCCAGCGCGCGTACGTCGCCCGGCGGCACCAGCCGTCCCGTCACCTCGTCGACCACCGTCTCCGCGATGCCGCCCTGGGCGTAGCCGACGACCGGTACCCCGCACGCCATCGCCTCCAGCGGGATGCGCCCGGCGCAGGCGTACCGGTGGGTGCAGGCCACCACGTCGGCCGACCGGTACCAGGCGGGCATCTCGTCGTGCGGCACCGGGCCGACCAGCCGAACCCGGTCGGCGACCCCGACCTGCTCGGCGACCTCGCGCAGTCGGCGGGCCTCGGCGTGGCCGTCGAGGTCGCCGCCGGGCGGACCGCCGACGATGACCAGCTCGGCGTCCCCGACCAGGCGCATCGCCCGTACCAGGTCCTCCTGACCGTGTCCCGGGCACAACCCGCCGGCCGCGAGGATCCGCGGCCGTTCGCTCCGGGGCACCGCCTCACCCTCCGGCGTGAACAGCTCGGTGTCCACCCCGGCCGGCACCACGACCACCGAGGCTCGTTGCAGACCCATCCGGGTCAGCTCGTCGACCTCGTCGCTGTGCTGGGCCACCGCCAGGTCCACCGCCCGGGTCAGCGCGAGTTCCAGCGGGATCCGCTGCTCCGGCCCGGGATAGTCGGCACCGAGATGGCGCCGTTGCTCGATGCCGAGGGAGTGGAACGTCTGGACCACCGGAATCAGGGTCTGGCGAACCGCGCTGGCCGCCGCCAGGCCGCCGATCCAGAAGTGGCCGTGCACCACCTCCGGGGTCCACCCGGCCGTCCACCGCTCGGTCAACCAGCGGCCGAGTGCGGGCACGTGCGGCACCAGTTCGCCGGACGGAATCTGCCGGGTCGGCCCCACCGGGGCCCGTTCGACCTGGTATCCGGCGATTTCGCTCGTCAGGGGCAGTTCGGGGTCGTCGAGCCGCTCGTAGACCCGTACCTCGTGGCCCCGGCTGGCCAGTCCGGCGGCGATCTGGGCGACATGCTGGTGCGTGCCGGCGTACCGGTTGCGGACCTCCTGCGGCGGGCCGGCGTGTGCGCAGACGAGGCCGACGCGCATGGGTCACCTCCCAGCATGGCTACCTGCAACGGCCGTTCGATCAGAGGCTCCCATTAACCGCGCCGCAAGAAGCGGAAACCTGGCAAGTCCGGCGCCTGCTGACAGGTCCGGCGATCCGTCGGCGGGCACGGGCGGCCTGGGTTCACGCCGACACCCCGCCCGCCACCGGCGCGGGCCGCGCGGGTTATCCCGTGCCGCACCGGGTAGTGACCCGTCATGCGCGACGACGAGTTTCCGACGCCGGTGTCCGACCCCGAGGCGGAGGGCCTCCCCGACACCGCCGACGACGACTCGACGGCCGGCGACGACGTCCTGACCGGCCGCGAGGCCGACGGCCCCAGCCCCGCCCAGTTGCCGGCCGACCNCCCGCTGGCCGTCGACCGGTTCGGCAACACCGCCGAGGAGCAGCTCGACGGCGAGTCCCTGGATTACAAGATCGCGCGGGANCAGCCCGAACCGTCGGCCGACGACCCCCTGGCCGGCCCGGTCGATCCCGCGATCGCCGCCGAGGCGGACAGCCAGGAGGCCGCGGCCCAGGCACAGTTCGACGCGGACGTGATCGACGACGGCCCGAGTTCCGATCCCCGTTCCCCGGTGTCCCTCTACGACCACGGCCGGCTCGGCGACGCTCCGGGCGCAGGGACGGTCGGCCGGCTGGTCGAGCCGGACCAGGGGGCACGGGACGACGACGAGACCGACTCGGTCGCCCTCGACGCCGGCGCGTCCGGCGGTGGTGCGAGCGCCGAGGAACTCGCCGTCAACGAGATCGAGCCGCCGCCGTCCTCCACCGCGCTGTGAGGACGCGGCCCCGACCCCGTGACGTAAGGTGGAAGTCCCAGGAAAGGACGCGACCAGCAGCGGCGGGAAGGTGATGAACGACTTCGGGGCCCGGCCATCCACCGTTGCCGTCCACGCCTCCGTCCTGCTTCTCGCCCGCTCCTTCGCCCGCGGCGAGGTCACCGGGTTACGGCACGCCGTCGCCGACCGCTCGGCGGCGGCCGGACTCACCGGCACCCGGCTCGACGACTACGTCCTCGCGGTCAACGAACTGATCACGAATGCCGTCCGGCACGGCGGCGGGCACGGCTGGCTGCGGCTGTGGTGTGCCGACCAGCTCCTGCACTGCACCGTCTCCGACAACGGCACCGGGATCGCCGCCGAACGGCTCGACCCGCGGTACCGACCCGACCCGGGCGCGCCCGGCGGGTGGGGGCTGTGGCTGGCCCGGCAGCTCAGCGACGAGATGGTCGTGGAGAGCGGACCGGGTGGCACCACGGTGCGGGTCAGCGCCCGCCTCGGTCCGGCCCCGGGCGGCGAAGGCGTCGGGACGGTCCGGGTGCCCGGCACCACGGCGGGGTGACCCGCATTCGACGGGGTCGAACGAGGCGCGCATGACGCCGGCCACGCCGCCGGGTACGGTGCTGCGGGTGAGCGATCACCCTCCCTCCGCCCGGTACGTCGCCGCGATCGATCAGGGCACCACGTCGTCCCGGTGCATCGTCTTCGACGCCGCCGGACGGGTCGTCACCGTCGCCCAGCGGGAACACCGGCAGATCTTTCCCCGGCCGGGCTGGGTCGAACACGACGCCGAGGAGATCTGGTCCAACGTCGACCTGGTGGTCCGGGAGGCCCTCGCCGCCGCGGCGATCGGCCCCGACCGGCTGGCCGCGGTCGGCATCACCAACCAGCGGGAGACGACCGTGGTGTGGGACCGGGCCACCGGCGTCCCCGTGCACCACGCCATCGTCTGGCAGGACACCCGGACCGGCCCGCTGCTGCGCCGTCTCGACGCCGAGTACGGCGAGCAGCGGATCCGGGAGCGCACCGGACTTCCGCTGGCGACGTACTTCGCCGGCCCGAAGCTGCGCTGGCTGCTGGAGCACGTCGACGGTCTGCGGGCCCGGGCCGAGCGGGGTGAGGTCCTGTTCGGCACGATGGACAGCTGGCTGATCTGGAAACTGACCGGGCGGCACGTCACCGACGTCACGAACGCCAGCCGGACGCTGCTGATGAACCTGCACACCCTCGACTGGGATCCGGAGCTGCTCGACGCGCTCGGCGTGCCGGCGGCGATGCTGCCCGAGATCCGCTCCTCGGCGGAGGTCTACGGCACCGCCANCGGGGCGCTGGCCGGGGTTCCGGTGGCNAGCGCCCTCGGNGACCAGCAGGCCGCGCTGTTCGGGCAGACCTGCTTCAACCCCGGCGAGGCGAAGTGCACGTACGGCACCGGAGGTTTCCTGCTGCTCAACACCGGTGAGTCCCCGGTCGTCTCCCGGCACGGCCTGCTCACCACGGTCGGTTACCGGATCGGGACGCGGCCGGCGACGTACGCCCTGGAGGGATCGATCGCGGTCACCGGCTCGCTGGTGCAGTGGCTACGGGACAACCTCGGGCTGATCTCCAGCGCGCCGGAGGTCGAGGAGCTGGCCCGCACCGTCGACGACAACGGCGGCTGCTACGTCGTGCCGGCGTTCTCCGGGCTCTTCGCGCCGCACTGGCGTCCCGACGCCCGCGGGGTGATCGCCGGCCTGACCGGGTACGTCACCAGGGGTCACCTGGCCCGGGCCGTGCTGGAGGCGAGCGCCTGGCAGACCCGGGACGTGGTGGACGCGATGAACGCCGACTCGGACGTGGCGTTGCGCCGGCTCCGGGTCGACGGCGGGATGACCGCGAACAGCCTGCTCATGCAGTTCCTCGCCGANGTGCTCGACGTACCGGTGGTGCGTCCGGCGGTCAGCGAGACCACCTGCCTCGGCGCGGCGTACGCCGCCGGGCTGGCCGTCGGCTTCTGGCCGGACCTCGACACGTTGCGCACCCAGTGGCGGGCCGACGCGGTCTGGGAGCCGGCGATGGACCCGGCGCACCGGGATCGCGAGCTGCGCAACTGGCGCAAGGCGGTGCAGCGCACCCTGGACTGGGTCGAGGAGGCCGGGTAGTCACCGCCCTCATTCCTGGTCGAGCGCGGCCTCGACCCCTGGGACCTCTCCGCCGCGGTCGGCGGTCCGGCCACGCCAGGTCTCCCCCGCCCCGGGTGCGCCGATCACCCTCGGCGCCGACCGTCCTCGGTCGAGGTCGACGACCGCCGGGGAGCTACCGCGCCCGTGGTCTCCGGCCCGTCAGCCTGCCGAGGACGATCCAAAGAGGAGAGATTGTCGGTCCGTTGCACTAGCCTCACGCGCCGTGAGTCTCTTTGGCAAGATCATGGCCTGGCGATCGGCGTTCGTCTTCTGGGTCGGACTTCCGGTCATCGCCGTCGCCGGCTTCACCTTCGGCATCTTCGATCTGGTTCCGGCCTGGCAGGCGAAGGCCGGCAGCGGCGTCGAGGGCACCTTCACCGCCGTCCGCGAGGACTGCGGCCGGCGCAGCTGCGACTGGCACGGCGACTGGGTCGCCACCGACGGCAGCGCCCGGCGCACCGACGTCATCCTCTACGACGAGCCCGACGGANTGACCGTTGGACAACAGGTGGCGGCCCGGGACACCGGCGCCCGCAACGGCGTCTTCTCGGACGAGGGCGGGTACACCTGGCTGATCATGACCGCGCTCGTGGTGGCCGGCGTGGTGGCGGCGGTGGTCTGGATCCTCGCCCTGGTACGGGTGATCCGCCGTCGCCGTACGCCGGGCCCCGCCGCCACCTGACCCCACCCGCCNACGGGGTGGCTGCCTCGACGTCGCGGCCACCCCGTCCGGACCTTCCTGNACCCGGCTGGCCACCGGTCGGGGCGGGCCCGGTCCGGGCGCCGGCGCCCGCCGCACCGCTCACCAGCGGCGGCCGGNGAGCCGTTCGTAGACCTCGATGTAGCGCTCCCGGGCCGCCTCGACGACGTCCGGCGGCATCTCGGGGGGTGGTCCGGTGCGGTCCCAGCCGGTGCTGACCGCCCAGTCCCGGACGTACTGCTTGCTCAGCGCGTACTGCGGCCGGCCGGGCTGGTAGTCCGCCGCCCACCAGAACCGGGACGAGTCAGGGGTGAGGACCTCGTCGCCGAGGACCAGGGTGCCGTCCGGCGCCCAACCCAGCTCCAGCTTGGTGTCGGCAACCAGGATCCCCCGGTCCGCGGCGATCTCGGCGCCACGCCGGTAGACGGCCAGGGTGATCTCGCGCAGCCGCCGCGCGGTCTCCTCACCGACCTTGGCGACCACGTCGGCGAAGGTCATCGCCGTGTCGTGCTCCCCACCGGGTGCCTTGGTCGTCGGAGTGAAGATCGGCTCCGGAAGGGCCGAGGACTCCACCAGGCCGGGCGGCAACGCGACGCCGCAGACCTCGCCGGTCCGCTCGTACTCGGCCAGGCCGGAACCGGTCAGGTAGCCCCGCGCGATGCACTCGACCGGAACCATCTCCAGCCGGCGTACCCGCAGCGCCCGCCCCGCGAACTCGGCCGGCACGTCGGTGGCCGAGATGACGTGGTGCGGGACCAGGTCGGCGAGCTGCTCGAACCACCACAGCGAGAGCGCGGTGAGCAGCTTGCCCTTGTCCGGGANNGGGGTCGGCAACACCACGTCGTAGACCGAGACTCGGTCCGAGGCGACCAGGATCAGGTCGTCGCCGTCGGCGTACACGTCCCTGACCTTGCCCGAATGCAGCAGTTCCACGGGGCCAGTACATCACGTGGCGGTGCCGCCCCCGTCCCACCCCCGTCCCGCGCCGNCGCCGCCCGGTACGCCCCGGCGATACCGGCCGGATGGCCGTTGACACCCGGTGACACCGGCTGTGTAAATGATCCCGGTGTCAGTGATCCGGTTGTCGTCCCGCTGACCGGTGTCAGGAGCTGTCGTGCCTCTCCCCCGCCTCACCCCGACCGGTCGGGTCCGGCGGCCGCTGTGCGCCGCCCTGCTCGCCATCGTGACCGTGCTGAGCGGCTGCACCACGACGGACACCGCCCCGCGGCAGGAGCGGGTCGAGCTCTCGGTCTTCTGGTGGGGCGGGGAGCAGCGGGCGGCCCTGACCAGGCAGGCCCTGGAGCTCTACAGCCGGCGGAACCCGAACGTCACCTTCAGGTTCACCTGGCAGGGCAACGCGGGTTACTACGACCGCCTCTCCACCGAGGCCGCCGCCGGCAACGCACCCGACATCTTCCAGATCGACGACGACTACCTCACCGAGTACGCCCAGCGCCAGATCCTGCTCGACCTGACCGAGTACGTCCGGGCCGGTGAGCTCGACCTGCGCGGGTTCCCGACCGGCCTCGCCCTGTCCGGCCAGGTCGGCGGCCGGACGGTCGCCGTGGCGAGCGCGCAGAACNCCCCGGGGCTGGTCTACAACAAGAGCCTGCTCGACCGGCTCGGCCTGCCGGAGCCGTGGATCGGGATGTCGTACCCCGAATACCTGGCGTGGGCCGAGCGGGTGACCAGGCGCAGCGGCGGCAGGGTGGCGGGCACCATGGATCCGTCCGGCGACTACAAGGCCCTGTGGGTCTGGCTACGCGCGCAGCAGAAGGAGCTGTACACGGGCCGGCAGGTCGGGTTCACGGAGAACGACCTGACCCGGTGGTTCGAGATGTGGCGCAACGCCCGGCGCAGCGGCGCCGCGCCACCGGCCAGGGTCGTTCAGCGCGCCAACAGTGGCGACGTCACGCGGCAACTGGTCGTCACGGGCGACGCGGCGGCCTCGTTCGCCTGGTCGAACCAGCTTCCCGAGTTGCAGAAGCTCACCAGGGACAAGCTCGGGGTGGTGAGTTACCCCGGCACGCCGGAGGCGCAGTGGGCCCGGGCGGCGGTCTACTGGGCCGGCTTCCGGGGCACCCGGCACCCCGACCTGGTGGCGCGCGTCATCGACTTTCTCGTCAACGACGTCGAGGCCGGGGCCATCCTCGGCACCGACCGTGGCCTCAGCGCCAACCTCGACGTCCGCAGGACGGTACGGGCTTCCCTGACCGATGAGAGCATGAAGCTCACCGCCGCGTTCGAGGCGAAGATGGCCAACCGGTTCGGGACCGCCCCGGCGCCGCCGCCCCGGGGACACCCCACGGTCAAGACCCTGCTCCTGAAGGCTGCGGAGAGCGTGCAGTTCGGGCGTGCAACGCCTCGCGAGGCCGCCGCTGCCTTCATCAGCCAGGCGAACGCCGTGCTGACGAGCTGACACCTGGCGGCCTGGGCGCCCGTCGACGCCGCCCCGGGCTGGTCGTCCGGCTCGCCCGGCGGGTTCGTCGGTCGTTCAGCGCCGTCCGGAGCGGCGACCGCGCATGACGTACACCAGCCCGACGACGATCACCGCCAGTACGAGCAGGCAGCAGACGCAGGTGAAGACGCTGAACCGTCCGCCGGAGCGCCGCCGGGCCGCCTCCAGCACGACGCCACCGGCCGGGGTCGCGGCCCAGGCCACCGCAGGCGTCAACACCGTCAGAACCGCCGCGCCGAGCACCCCGGTCAACCGGAACCACCAGCTCCTGAGAACCTCCATGTCCCCATCCTGAGGGGTCGGGACAAGTTTCGCCGCGCGCGGCGGAGAACGCGCCGGGTCGCCCGGGGGACCGGGGCGCTCGTGACCACCGCGGCCGCACCGGCGGCGCCGGTCCACACCCGGTCGGTGTGCGGAGCGGTCGGGGCTCTCGCGCTTCCTCACGTCGGCGGGACACCGACGATGCCCGCCGGCACACCAGCCACGCCCGCGTGAGATCACCACGATGAGCTGCTCGATCAACGACAGGAAGGGGCCGAAGAAGTAGAGATCCATCACCATAGTTACCCATGGGGGTACGGTGATGACTTCAAGTAGCCGGTGGGAGCCCGACGTCGACGTGTCGTCGCCGGATCGGTCGGTGCGCATTCTGGCCACGGTTGACGGTCAGATCGAGGTGGCGGTACGCGACCTGCACCGACATACGGACGACACGCTCGCCCGCCAGGTGAGAGCCGCCGCCCGGGTCGCACTCGCCGCCCTGCAGCGGATCGACCTGGGCGCACGCAACCGGCCGGGCTCAGGCGAGCCCGCCGGTGCGGCCCCACCCGGAC